>Ga0187894_10002827_pt1 | contig 20305 bp, 18 predicted proteins | sample GBC1701081metaG_FD_136650 | JGI IMG/M metagenome (GOLD analysis project Ga0187894, IMG submission 136650) | White microbial mat communities from a lava cave in the Kipuka Kanohina Cave System on the Island of Hawaii, USA - GBC170108-1 metaG ...
GGCGCGCGAGGCTGCGCTCGCACCAGCGTGCCAGCGCCACCGCGGGATGATGCGCGCCGGCGGAGAGGGCCAACATCGCATCGCCGAAGTTGTGCCAATCGACGACCAGCTTGGCGGATCGCCGCCGCGCCGCGGCGAGCGCGATGGGCAGCGTCGGCAGCGCCGGCGGATTCTGGATCAAGATGAGATCCAACCGCGTCGAGGCGCGCAGAGCTCTGGCGAGATGGGGCGCGACGCCGAGCATGCGGGCGAACGCGTGCGCGAGGGCGATGGGACGCGGCAGATCGCGCCGGGCTGCCGCCACTGGGATGCGCCGCACGCGCACGCGTGCATGGCCAGCGACGAATCGGGGTAGCGGGCTGCCGTCGTAGCCGATGAGCACGACTTCGGCGCCAGCATCGGCAAGCGCGGCCGCGTGGTACACCATCCGCGGGCTGCGGCCGAGGTCGCCGAGCGTGACGACGGCCGCGTTGACCCCGGTCAGGGGCTGAGGCAACTGTGCGTCGGCGTTCGTCGATGAGTCGTCCAAGAGCATCTGCCGGCCGCGCCGCGCGGCTGCACCTCGATACACGATCGAGGTGACGCGCTGAAGCGCTCGATCGCCATCGTCGCCGGCGGCACGGCTGGACACGTCACGCCCGGACTCGCCGTCGCGGCGGAGTTTCGCACCGCGCTTCCCGATTCCGATCTCGTCTTCGTCGGTACCGCGCACGGCAGCGAGGGTGATCTCGTACCGCGCGCTGGCCATCGACTCGTCCTCGTCCCCGGCGCGCCGTTCTTCGGCGTCGGCGTCGCGGGCAAGCTGCGCGCATTCACTTCAGTCGCCCGTGGCTTCGTCGCGGCGCGCCGATTGTTCGCCCGTGAGCAGGTGCGGCTCGTCCTCCTCTTCGGCGGCTTCACTTCCGCCGGCGCGCTGCTCGCGGCGCGAAGCCTCGGCTTGAAAGTGGCCCTTCATGAAGCCAATTCCGCGCCAGGGCTGACGAACCGCTGGCTCTACCGCCTGGCGCATCGGGTCTATCTCGGCGATGGTACGGCAGCCGTGTCCTTCCCGCGGGTGCAGACGCGCGTCGTCGGCGTTCCGGTGCGCCCAGACCTCGCCGGGCTCGCGGCGACGAGACTCGATCGCGGTCCGCGCCGGCCAGCCCGCGTCCTCGTGCTCGGCAGCTCGACGGCGTCGCAGTTCCTCGATGCGCGCGCACCGGAGCTGCTGGCACGACTGCGCGCACTCGGGTGCGACGTCGAGGCCTGGCATCAGGTCGGCGACGGCGATGCGGGCGCCGTGCAAAGCGCCTATCGCGAACTTGCGATTCCCGCGCGCGTCGACGGTTTCATCGACGACATAGCCGAAGCCTATGCCTGGGGCGACGTCGCCGTGACCCGGGCCGGCGCGGTGACGCTCGCCGAGTTGGCGGTCGTCGGCCTGCCGAGCTTCGTCGTACCGCTCGCGCGCGCCAGCGAGGACCATCAGGTCGCGAACGCTCGCGCCTTTGCCACCGCAGTCGACTGGGTGCGCGAAGCGGATTGGCGAACCGAGGAGGTCGCCGCGCGGCTGGCGGCGATCCTCAAAAACCGCAGCGCCTGGACCGAGTCGGCTCACAGCATTGCGCGGCTGGCAAGACCCGATGCCGCCGCCGCGCTCGTCGCCGATTGCATGAAATTGCTCGACCGTCACCCCGAGCCGCGACCGTAAGACTTTCGCTTGCCGCGGTCCGCGGCCCGCGGTATGGGGGCGCGGGCTTCGATCGATGCGCAGGGCGACTTCGGGAATCTGGATGGCGCTGGCGGTGCTGGCTGTCGGCAGCACCTTCTTCTCGCTGACGCGGGTCCAAAGCGGCGCCACGCCCAACTGTGGCGTCGTGAACGAGAGCGTGGGCTTTTGCGCAAACGGAACGCGCGTGTGCGACCTGCGCGAGTGTAATGGGCTCTGCGGCACCAACGGCACCACCTGCGGCATCAGCAACGCCCACTCGTGCGCAGACGTCCCGTGCAACGGCGGTGTCTGCGACGTTCAGGTCTTGGGAAACACTTCGTTCTCGGGAACCTGTCTCGTAGCTCCCGGCCTGAACAACACCGCCGAACACGTCTGCGACCTGGGAGGCTGTTCCAGATTCTGTCGCACTCTGGGTGAGATCTGCGCGACGACCGACTTCAACCTCTGTTCCCTCGGGGTCTGCGTTGAACCGAAGGACCCTGGGCGCTTGATTTGCGAGATCCAGCCGCCTTCACCATCTGTACCGGCGTGTGACGACGCCAACTTGTGCACCCTCGACAGCTGCAACCCGGGCGCCAACGTCGGCACCGGCGGCTGCCAACACAAGCGCCTCGAAGATTGCACCGACGATGACGGCGACGGCGTCGACACCGACGTCGAGAACGAGGTGCCGTCGGCCCCGGGCAGCTCGTTCCAACCGATGGGCGACGGCAACGGCGACGGCATCCTCGACAGCCTGCAACACAACATCACCTCGCTGCCGACGGCGACGGGTCGAGGCTTCATCACGCTGCTCAGCTCGTGCGACCAGAACCTGAACGTCACCGCCTTCACCGAGGAAGACCTCGGTACCGACCCCCTCTTCCGCTACCTCTTCGGTCTCGTCGGCTTCGAGACCTGCAACGGCGGCGTCGACTGCACCGGCAACTGCTCCGCGTCGGACATCGAGATGATCTTCCACAACTCGACCGGCTTCCAGGGATCGGTGCTGCGCAAGTACGGACCGTTGGTGCCGGATGACGTGCGGCGGATCCACTTCTATCCGTTCAACGTGACGTTCGTAGGCAACAAGGCCGACTACCAGGTCGTCGACGGCCAGAGGGGCGACGCTTTCGGCGTCGACGGCATGATCGTCGATCCCGCGGGGCCGGCCATCCAGACCGCCCAGCCGGCTCCGGCGCTCGGCACGCGCGGTCTCGTCGCCATCGCCCTCGCGTTCCTCGGTCTAGAGCTCGTCCTGCGCCGCTGGCGCCGCCGCTCCGCGTAAGGCACGGGTGGAGGAGGCCGCTCCGCGGCGCCAGGCGGTGCGGAAGCACCTCCCTCCATTGTCCAGCGCCACGCCGCGCGTCAGCGCCCGTCCCAATCGATCCGCCATGTCAGCACGCGCTCGCCGTTCGGCGCCTGTTGTTCGCCGAGGCGGGTGAAGTGGCGCGTATAGCGTCCGTCGAGGAAGACGAGCTGGGTGAACATCGATCCGATCGCACTCACCCCGCCGATCAACACCCGCCCATGTGCCGCATCCACCAGAACCGCGCTGTCCGGATGGGCGGCTGCGGGAACGCGCACCCTCTCTAGGCTGGCCGCCGCAATCAACAGCGTTCCGGGCGCGCCGATCGGCTCGGCACCGCTTGCGGTGAGGAGCTCGAAGCGACTCGACACCGGGACCGCAGGATCGTAGACGAAACGGAGCCGGCGGCCTCCGGCGCGGGCGAAGTCACACGCGAGCACGCCGCCGCCGCGAGCGCGGCATGGCACCCAGTCGGGTGTGGTGTAGTCTGAGGTCTGCACGACGGTCGTTTTTGGCTCCGCCTCGCCGTGCGGAGAAGCGCCTTCGACCATCGCCGGCTCTTCCTCTGCTCCGACTTGCTGTCGCAGTCTCGCTTCGGCCTCGACGGCGGCCCACTTGGGAGTCTCGCCCGCGGCGCGCTCGAAGCCCCAGCCGCCGATGGCGCGCCAGGCGCTCTGACGGATCATCTTCGTGGTGAGCACCAGATAGGCGGGGGGCGGCACACAATGAGTGGCCGCCAACACCTCGTCGCGCGCCGCGGGATCGAGGCCGCGCTCGGTGAGCAACGCCGCCGCCGCCTCGCGGTTGCGCGCCGCCAACTGCGCGATGAGCGCCGGCGCGGCCGCCGCGTCGATACCGCGGCGCACGAGAATACCGTACGCACCTCGCTGCCCTTCCGGCTCGGGCGTCGCATCGGAGCCGCAGTCGAGCATGCGCAGGAGGCCGACGCCCTCGCTCTCGTCGGCCGCCAGCAGAGCGCGGCCGATCCAGTGCGGGATGTGCGTGGTGAGCGAGCCGCCGTCGGCCGTGGCGCGCCGGTTGGCGATGTACTCGATCCAGTAGCCGTAGTCCCACCACGAGGTGACGATGGCATCGGGCGGCGCCCCGCGATCGATCGCGGCGAGGGCATCCCACCACGCGTCGTTCATGCTCGGCGTGATCACGCGCGCCACGGCCAAGCCGCGCGCGAGCGGCCAGACCATGGCGGCGGCAAAGGCGACGAAGACGACGGACCGCAGCCACGACTTCCACGCCCGCGCCGGCCACGGCGCCGCATCGAGGGCGCGGACGAGGCTCAGATGGAGGCGACCGATCGCCACCGCGCACGCCAGCCCAAACGGAGCGACCAGCAGCAGCACGAAGCGCAAGCCGCTGTACGAAAGGTAGAGAGCCGCGAGGAACCAGACGATGACGACGAGCGCGGCACCGCCATCCGCTGCATCGTCGTCGACTGGATTGAGCAGCGACAAGCGAAGCGCCACGCCGAGGGGCAACCCGAGCAGCAGGATCAAGGTCCCGCGCCCGATCTCCGGCGTGGTCAGCAGATATTGGTAGACGTAGTTGCCGGCGATGAGGAGAGCGAAGTGCCACCAGCGCCAGTCGCGACGCGGCAACACCAGGACGATCAGACCGAGCCAGCCGACGAAGAAGAACGCCGTGCCGCCCATGAGATTGGCGATGCTGGAGAGGTTCGGGCGGGTGAGCTCCGCGACGGTGGCGAGGACGTCCGGCCACTCGGCGGATTCAGCACCAGACGGAGGCGGTGCACTCACTTCGCCGACCACCCCCGCGACGACGCGCATCGGCAGCGTCCAGTACGGCTCGTCCGCGCCGACGACCGAGACCGCGATCCCGGCGCCGACATAGAAGACGGCCAAGGGAACCAGACCGGCGCCCGCCGCCGAGGCGAATGCGGCGGCGCGACGCGGCGACGGTGCGACGCGGAGCAGGCGCACCAGCGCGGCCGCCGCGAGGCCGGCGAACAGGACCGCGTAGCCGAACACCCAGCCGCGCCACACCGCGGCATGGATTCCGACGGCGCAGCCCGCGACCGCGGCCAGGAGCACCGCACGCGCGAGACTCTTCGCCGCGATCGCCGCGACGCCGGCCCAGACGATGAAGAGCGGCAACACCACGTTCCACACGTCATTATCGGATCCGACGCTGCGGACGAGGAACACCGAGTTCGTACCGATGATCAGGGACGCGGCTACGGCACCGATGGGGCCCGCGAGCCGATAGCCGAGCGCGAAAGACGGCAACACGCCCAGCATCGCGATCAGCACCGGCACCAGGAACGCGCTGGCGGAGAGCGGCCGCGCCGGATCGAAAAGAGCGAGCAGGCGGTGGAGCGTCGCGATGGCGAGCGCGTGCAGCGAACCGGAGTAGCGATCGATTCGGCCTACCGGGGCGTTGCTGTGGGTGTCGCGGCACACGCCGCCCGCGACTTCGTCGCAGGTCGAGCCGCGCTGCAGATGGCTGCGTGCCTGACGCAGCCAGAGGTAGCTGTCGAAGTCGCCGAGGTAGACCCACTCACGCCCGTCCTCGGAGGTGAAGCGGTACTGCGATCGAACCTCCTCGCGAGAATCGGGCCCGTCGAGGGCCAGAGGTGTGGCGCGGATCCAGCCGACCAGGGCGATGCACGCGAACAGAAGTGCGTGGCGCGCGAGCGCCTCAAGGCGCATGAGGGTCGACGCGCATGCCCTGGCGCCGCCGGCTCATCTCGGCGGCGAGCCGGCGCAAGAGAACGTAAGAAGCACCGGCAACGACGGCGGCGAGCACTCCCCGCCCGGGACCGCTCAACACCGCCGCCAGCAGCGCCAGCGCCGCGAACGAAGCCGACACGGCGTAGAGCACGACGACGGCGCGGCGCGGCGACCATCCGAGGCCGACGAGCCGATGGTGAATGTGCTCGCGATCGGGACGCATCACCGAAGTCCAGCCGGTGGCGCGAATGCGGCGGAGCACGGTCGTCACCGTGTCGGTGATCGGCAGGCCCAGAGCGACCACGGGCACGAGGATCACGACCGCCGCCGGCCCCTTGCCGAGGCCCTGCACCGAGATCACCGACAGCAGATAGCCCAACAGCAAGCTTCCCGAATCGCCGAGGAAGATCGAGGCCGGGGGGAAGTTGAAGCAGAGAAAGCCCGCCAAGGCGCCTGCGAGTGCGACCGACAAGAGGGCCGCATCGATTCGTCCCTGCGACAACGACACCAGCAACATCGTCATTGCGGCGATCAGGCCGACGCCGGCGGCCAGGCCGTCGAGACCGTCGATCAGATTGAAGGCGTTGGTCACGCCGACGATCCAGAGCAACGTCGCCGCCATGCCGAAGGAACCGAGATCGACGACCGACCCGGTGAAGGGATTGGTCACCGCGACGAAGCCGTAGCCGCCGGCGAGCGCGCAGAGAGCCGCCACGGTCTGCAACGCCAGCTTCGTTCCGGGCCCGAGCTCTCGGATGTCGTCGATGACTCCGGTGAGGGTGACGATCAGGACCCCGAGAACGAGCCAGGCCGCACTCCGGTCGGCAGGAGCAACCGTCGCGGCGATGGGAAGCGAGGCGCTCGCGGCGAGCAGCAGCGCGCCCAGGCCTGCTGCCAACACGGCGACGCCGCCGAGGCGGGGCACGGTGCCAGCGTGAACGCGGCGCGCGCCGGGCGGGTCGAAAGCGCCGAGCTTCGCGGCGAGGCGGCGCACCAGAGGCGTCAAGACGATGGCCAGAGCGGCGGCTGCCGCGCCGACGAAGACGCCGGTGGCGCGGAACGCGTTCATGCGACGCCGAGGAACTGTCGGATCGCCGTCACCAGCTCGCGCGGCCGGTCGAAGTGCACCATGTGACCGGCGCCGGCGATCTCGAGGAAGCGTTGGTCGCGGAAGCAGGCGAGACGGCGGGCGAGGTCGTCTGCGTCGAGGTAGGTCGCTCGCGGCTTGTCGCGCCAGAACTCCCCCGACTCGCCGCCGTGGATGATCAATGTCGGCGCCGTCACGCGCCGCCACACGGCCATGTTGTAGGCGAGGTGAAACGGGCCGTTGATCGACATCGTGTTGAGCATGGCGTCGAACTTCCACTCGAGCGTGCCGTCCTCGCGCGCGCGCGTCCCGAGCAAGGCCAGCTCGCGCGCCTTCGCCTCCGGGAGGCGCGGGTTGCGCTCGCGCAGGCGCTTGTAGGCGGCGTCGAGATCCTTCAGGCCGGGATGGCCGGCGAAGGCGCGGTCGATGCGGGTGAAGGCCTCGGCGGTATTGCTCGCGCGTAGATCCATCTCGGGCGGCGGCGGGCCGAGACCCTCGATGATGACCACGCGCTCGGGCACGGCCGCGAGGTAGCCGCTGTAGCTCGCCACCACCTCGCCACCGAGCGAATGGCCGATCAGCACCGGCTTCGGTAGCCGCAGAGCGCGGACGAAGTTGTGCAGGTCGAGAACGAAGTGGCCGAAGGCGTAGTATGGCGTCGTCTCGCTGTCGCCGTGGCCGCGCAGATCGAGCGCGTAGACGTGGAACCGATCCAGCAACCCGCGGGCGAGATCATCGAACGAGTGCGAGTGGTCGCGCAGCCCGTGCACGATCACCAGCGGTGGCAGCTCCGGACTTCCCCAATCACGGAAGTGGATGCGCAGCGTCCCGCTGCGAAAAAAGCGTTCGTGATACTCAGGCACGGTCGCTCGCTCCAGTTCTTGGTTCGAGTTCTCAGTAACTCAAAACTGTCGTCACTTGGCTCTCCCGATGCAGTGTCCGTCGCGAGTGTCGACCTGAATCAGCTCGCCGGGCTCCATGTAGGCGGGGACCTGGACGACGATGTCGGTTTCGAGCTTGGCGGGCTTGGTCTGCGCTTGCGCGGTGGCGCCGCGCACCACCGGATCGGTCTCGACGATGCGCAGTGCCACGCTCTGCGGCAGATCGACGCTGATCACCTTGCCGTTGAACACGACCGAGCGGATGCCGTCGAGCCCGTCGATCAGATAGCCCGCGCCGTCACCGAGATCATTGGCGGCGAGGGCGAACTGCTCGAACGACCCGGTGTCCATGAAGTGGTAACCCTCGCCGTCGCTATAGAGGTACTGGATCGGGCGCATCTCGATCTGCGGTTCCTCGAGCCGGTCGCTGCTCTTGAAGGTGCGCTCGAAGACGTTCTGGGTGCGCAGATTGCGCACCTTCGCCTTCACCAGGGTCGAGGCGCCGCGCGCGGATGGCGATTGAAAGCGAACGTCGAGGACACTGTACGGGTCACCCTCGAGCTCGATGCGCGTGTAACGTTTGAGGTCGCCGGCGGTGAGCATCCGGACGATCTAGCGCGTCGGCCGCGGTCGCGAAAGCAGGCGCCGTCTCTCGCGACTCGGGCGTCGAACGCTCACTCCTTCCAGTTGTCCGGCGGCGGCATGTCCTTGTCGCCGAGCCGCTTCGGATAAGCGGCGACGATGAATTGCCCCGCGCCGCTCGCATACATGCTGTCGACGTCCCATCGCAGCGGTGTCGACCCGCCCGGCGGGATGGTGCTGCCCACCTCCTTCTGTTGGATCTCCTGGACTTTCCCGCCGCCTTCGCCATCCGGAATGATGAAGACGATCTGCAGGCGGACACCGGTGACGGGCACGGTGTGCGGATTGATGATCCTGCCGCGCATCAGCATGACGTGGCCGTCGGTGGTCTGATCGGTCATGACGACCCTGAGCGGCACCGACTCGGTCGGGTTGGTCGACTCTACCGCGGGCGGCGCAGAAGTTTCGGCAGCGGCCGACTCCTGCGTATCGGCCGAACGAGGCGGCGGCGTGGAGCAAGCGGCGCAGCACAGGAGCGCGACGACGGCGATCGACTGAAGGCGCATGGCGATTCTCTTTCCTGTTCGGCGCGAGGAAGTCAGCTATTCGGGTTGATCGAGGTACTCGCTCAGACCGTAACCCAGATGCTTGCCGTCGAGGACGTACTCGGTCATGCCCTCGCCGATCTGCGTGGTGGCGCCGGCGCGGCGATTGCGCAGCGGGATGAAGCCCTTCACCGTGCCGGCGACGTCGTGCGTCTCGCCGTTGGAGAGCGTCACCTTGGCGCGCAGAGCCTTGTGAAAGCGAGTGCCTGGCTCGTAGTCGGTCTCGAGATCGACAGCGTCGATGCGATAGAGCTCCTCGCCGCGATAGAAGACGCCGTTCGGCTTGCCGCCGATGACAGAGATCACCATGCCGAGGTCGTCGCCGTAGTTGCCGGTGATCCAGCGATAGGACGGCGTCGACTGCCAGTAGCGTGGGCCCCAGGAATGATCGCGCAGACCGTGCCCGTCGAGCTGGATGGCCGCTGCGCCCTCGATCGCGAGCGTGCCGCTGACGCGCATGTGCTGCTCGTAGTGCGCGCGGGCGAAGTCGTTGCCGTCACCCGCCTTGCCGACGTGCCCATAGATCGGCCCGCAGCCCTCGTGCACGAGATCGAGGCGGATCTGCTTGTGCGGATTCTCGGTGAAGGCCTTGCGCGGATCGCTCATCGCGCGCGGATCTTCGAGGTAGACCGCCGAACCGTCGTAGATCGTGCGCAGCTTCTCGCCGGGCACGAGGACCTGCACCTCGAGGCCGCCGGCGTTCCAGCCGTCGTTGCTGTCGATGCGGGGCCGTTTGTAGTTGAAGAGGGCGCAGCCGTCTGGGTTGTACACGATCACCGTCATCTCGGCGTAGCCCTCGTTGGCGCGATTGCCGATGCGCACGAACCCACCCCGATTCTGCGCCCGGTCGAAGAAATTGAAGTACACCGACTCGTTGAAATTCTCCTCCGGGCCGAGCCGGTGGGTGTAGTCGTCCTCGGGCTTCACGTTTCCGATGATCCTGGGCATCTCGATCTCCTGCGGCCTTCTTTTACTCGTTCGAACCGCCGAGGTTCAACGAGTATTGAGTTCTTAGTTAGTTTTGAGTTTTGAGTCGGGAAAGGTAAGAAGCGCCGAACTGGCGGGGCAATAGAACTCAAAACTCGTAGCATGTATCCCGGTACCCACGCAGAAAAGGACCCCGAGCGCGCGGCGGTGATCATGGGCAGCAGCGGCGTGCAGGTGAGCTATGCCGAGCTGGACCAACGTTCGAATCAACTGGCGCGACTGCTGCGCGAGGCGGGGTTGCGGCGCGGCGACCACATCGCGGTCTTCCTCGAGAATCATCCGCGCTACATGGAGACCCTGTGGGCGGCGCTGCGCTCCGGGCTTTACGTCACCACCGTCAACAGCTACCTCGCGCCGGGCGAGATCGCCTACATCGTCAACGACTGCGGCGCGCGCGCGCTGATCACGTCGCGCGCCAAGGGCGATGTCGTCGCCGCGCTCACCGGCGAGAACGGAATCCCCGCCGTGCACGTGCGGCTGATGATGGACGGGACGATCCACGGCTTCGACGTCTACGAGTCCGCGATCGCGTCGCAGCCGGGTCGCCGCCTCGACGACGAGACCGTCGGCGCCTTCATGTTCTACTCCTCGGGCACGACCGGGCGACCGAAGGGGATCTTCCGGCCGCTGCCCGACACCAAGCCCGCCGACGGCGACCCCTCGGTGCAGATTACAGCCGCGGTCTTCGGCTTTCGCGAAGGCATGACCTATCTCTCACCGGCGCCGATGTATCACGCCGCTCCGGCCGCCTTCGTCACCTCGACGCACCGCGCCGGCGGCACCGCCGTGATCATGGAGAAGTTCGACGCCATCCACGCCCTCCACCTGATCGGCGAGCGACGCGTGACCCACAGCCAGTGGGTGCCGACGATGTTCGTCCGCATGCTGAAGCTGCCGGAGGAGGATCGGCGACACTTCGATCTGAGCAGTCACGAAGTGGCGATCCACGCCGCAGCGCCCTGCCCGGTGGAGGTGAAGCGACAGATCATCGACTGGTGGGGACCGATTCTGGTCGAGTACTACGCCGGCTCCGAGGGCAACGGCAGCTGCATCGTCTACAGTGAGGAGTGGCTGCGTCATCCGGGCACGGTGGGCAAAGCAGCCGGGTGCACGATCCACATCTGCGACGAGAACGGCAACGACCTGCCGGTCGGCGAGGAAGGCGTCATCTACTTCTCCGGCGGCAACACCTTCGAGTACCACAACGATCCGGAGAAGACGGCGTCGTCGCGCCTCTCCGGCGGGCGATCGACGCTGGGCGACATCGGCTACCTCGACAGCGAGGGCTACCTCTACCTCACCGACCGCAAGGCCTTCATGATCATCTCCGGCGGCGTCAACATCTACCCGCGCGAGATCGAGGACGTGCTGGTCACGCATCCGAAGGTCGCCGACGTCGCCGTCATCGGCATTCCCAACGAGGACTTCGGCGAAGAGGTCAAGGCGATCGTGCAGCCGATCGAGGGACTCACGGGCAGTCGCGAGCTCGAGCTCGAGCTGATCGGCCACTGCCGCTCGCACTTGGCGCACTTCAAGTGCCCGCGCACCATCGACTTCGAGGCCGAGCTGCCGCGCCTGCCGACCGGCAAGCTGTACAAGCGGCAACTGCGCGATCGCTACTGGACGAAGTAAGCAGGCGCGGGCGCTAGAGCGCGCGCGTCGAGAAGCAGTAGCCCTCGCCGTGCAGCCAGCAGTTCGCCTCGCGCGCGTGCCGCTCGCGCCGCAGCGAGCGAACTTCTCCGGACTCCGCCAGGCGGGCGAAAGCCGCCGCGAGAGCGCGATCCGCCTCGGCATCGATCCCGCCGATACAGGGAAAGAACAGGCAGCTCATCAGGACGCGCGCCGCCCAGCCGCTCGCCTCGCGCGCGACGCGCATGACGACGCCGACGCCGCGCGAGCCCGACTCCTCCGCCTGCGACGGCCAGCGAACGAGCGGGAACACCAGGCGGCCGCCCGACGCGAGACGATCGAGCCAGCGCGAGCGCGGATGTGTGCCGCCGGCGTTGACGAGGATCGCGTCGGGGTCGCCACCGTCGCACTCGCCGCCGTCGGCGCAGACCACGCTGACGTACTCATACTCCTCCAAGTTCCGGCGCGCAGCGCCGGCAAGATCAGGGGCGACCTCGACCGCGGTGACCGCGCCCGACGCGCCCACCACCTCCGCCATCACCGCGGTGTAGTAGCCGGTGCCGCAACCGACGTGAAAGACGCGATCGCCTTCGCGCAGATCGAGCGCGTCGATCAACCCGGCAACGAAGCTCGGCTGGCCGTTGTTGAGCAGGCGCTCTGCGCGGATCGCCACCGGGAAATCGCGGTAGACGTGTACCGGGTCGGCGTCGGTCGTCGTGACGTACCCGAAGGGGACGTTCTCGAGCACGTGCCACGGCCCCGCGCCGAGGTAGCGCTCGCGGGGGACGGTGGCGAATGCGCGGACCAGGGGCACGCTGCGCAGGCTCGCGTTCGCGGCGAGCATCTCGGCGTAGCGGGCGCGAGCTGCGCCGACGTCGCTCATCCGTCCCGCTCTCCGGCCGCGTCGGTCCCAGGCGCTCGCGACTCTGCACTCGCGTCGACACGCGGCGGCAACAACCCGGCATCGAGGTGCGCGGGCGCGGCTTCGGCCGGCCAAGCTTCGAGCTGCAACCACAGCGCAACGTGGTTGAACACCAACGCGGCGCACTCGCCGCACCACGCGATGTGCGCCCGGTGCGCTTCCCAGCGGCGGTGATCGGCGGAACCGGCGAGCCATTGGGGGAGCAGCTCCACCGTCTTCAGACATCGCTTGCTCATGAACGCGATCCTCCCGCGGCACGGGCCGGCGCCGCATCGGGCGGCAGTAGTTGGCGCAGCCGTTCGAGGGCGCGAAACAGGCGCACCCGCGCCGCGCCCTCGGAGCACTCGACGATCTCGCCGACCTCGGCGAACGACAGGCCGTGATAGCGGCTCAACACCAGCGCCTCGCGCAGCGCCGGCGGCAGGCTGAGCACGGCGGCGCGAACGCGCCCGGCTTGCTCACGCTCGCTGCAGATCGTCTCGGTATCGGGGCCGACGTCGGTCTCGGCGCCCTCTTCCCAGCGCGGCAGGCGCCCGAGCTGGCGCCAGCGGTCGCGCAGGAGGTTGCGCGCCAAAGTGAAGAGCCAGACGCGAAACGGCCGGCGCGGCTCGTAGCGGGCGCGGCCGTCGAACACTCTCAGAAAGAGCTCCTGGAACAGTTCCTCGCTCAGCTCGCGCTCGCCGGTGGCGCGCAGAAAGTAGTTGAACATCATCCCCTTGTGCCGGGCGTAGAGGCGCTCGAAAGCACTCCGATCGCCGCCGGCGAGGGCGGCCATCAACGCTTCGTCGGACTCATTCACTTCGGCGTATCCTCACGCTACGAGAACGATGCTGGGGCGATTTCGTTACCTTGTCGAGAGTGGGAGGGCTTCGCTAAGGTTGGGCGAAGAAACCGAAGAGGAGCGAGGGACCCATGCTCGGATTGATGCAAGATTGGCCGTTGCGAGTCACCACGATTCTGGACCATGCCGCCCGCTGGCACGGCGAACGCGAAGTCGTCACCCGCAGCGTCGAGGGACCGATCCAGCGCTGCACCTACCGCGAGCTGCACGGGCGCGCCCGCCAGGCGGCGAAGGCGCTGCAGCGACTCGGCGTGAAGCGCGGCGACCGCGTCGGCACTCTCGCCTGGAACACGCAGCGCCACATGGAGTCGTGGTACGCGATCATGGGCACCGGCGCCGTCTGCCACACCCTCAACCCGCGCCTGTTCCCCGAACAGATCGCCTACATCGCGAACCACGCGGAAGACTCGTGGATCTTGAGCGACACCACCTTCGCGCCGATCGTCGACAACCTCCGCGACCACGCGCCGCGCCTGCAGGGCGTCATCTTCCTCACCGATCGTGCCCACATGCCGGAGACGAAGCTGGCGCGCTCTCTCTGTTACGAAGAGCTCGTCGGTGCCGAAGACGACGATTTCGAGTGGGTCGAGGGCGACGAGCGCGACGCCTGCGGCCTCTGTTACACCTCGGGCACGACCGGGAATCCGAAAGGCGTCCTCTACTCCCATCGCTCCAACGTGCTGCACGCGCTGATCGTCTCCGGCGCCGACGCTTTCGGCCTGCACAGCACCGACAACGTGCTGCCCGTCGTGCCGATGTTCCACGCCAACGCCTGGTCGCTCGTCTTCAGCGCCCCGTTGACCGGCGCCAAACTCGTCATGCCGGGGGCGAAGCTCGACGGGGCCAGCGTCTACGAGCTGCTCGAGACCGAGAGGGTGACGTTCACCGCGGCAGTGCCGACGGTGTGGCTGATGCTGCTCCAGTATCTCGAGGCCGAGAACAAGAGGCTCTCGACGCTCAAGCGCGTCGCCATCGGCGGTTCGGCGTGCCCGCGGAACATGATCGAGAAGTTCGAGCGCGTCTACGGCGTCGAGGTCATGCACGCCTGGGGCATGACCGAGATGAGCCCGCTCGGCACGCTCGGCTCCTTCAAGGCCGGGATGGAGGATCTCGACGACGAGGGCCGCATGGCGGTGAAGCTCAAGCAGGGTCGGCCGCCGTACGGGGTCGACATGAAGATCACCGGTGACGACGGCGCCGAGTTGCCGCGCGACGGAGTCGCTTTCGGCCACCTCAAGGTGCGCGGCCCTGCCATCGCCGGGGCGTACCTCAAGGGCGAGGGCGGCGAGATCCTCGACGACGAGGGATGGTTCGACACCGGCGACGTCTCGACCATCGACTCGCTCGGCTTCATGCAGATCACCGACCGCGCCAAGGACGTGATCAAGTCGGGCGGCGAGTGGATCTCGTCGATCGACCTCGAGAACACCGCGGTCGGACATCCCGCGGTGATGGAGGCCGCTGTGATCGGCGTGGCGCACCCGAAGTGGGACGAGCGGCCGCTGCTGGTGATCGTGCGCAAGCCGGGCACCGAGGTGAGCAAGGACGAGCTGCTGGCGTACATGCGCGACAAGGTCGCGAAGTGGTGGCTGCCGGACGACGTCGTCTTCGTCGAGCAGATCCCGCACACCGCCACGGGCAAGATCCAGAAGGTCGCCCTGCGCGATCAGTTCCGCGACTACAAATTGCCGGGAGCATGAAGGCGTCGGCTGTGAACTGGCGCCGCACCGCCGCGGCGCTCGCTGCGGCGTACGCCCTCTTCGCGAGCGCGCCCGCGTTCGCGGCGCTGTGCAACGGCGACTGCGACGGCGATGGTCTGACATCGCGCGACGAGATCGTCCTCGGAGTCCGACTGGCCCTCGGCGAATCGAGCCCCGCGATGTGCGCAGCGTTCGGCAACGCCACCGTCGAGCTGCTCGTGCGCGCCGTCGCGGATCTGTTGCAGGCGTGCGGCCCGGCGCCCGATCTGGATCAACTCACGGGCACGTACGACGCGCAGGTCGTGCAGACGACCGAGCAGGCGCGCGGCGCCGCTTCGCACCAGCTCGCGATCGCCGGCGCCGACAAGAGCGGCGGGCTTTCGATCTCGGTGGAACAGAATCTCTACGCCTACGTTTCCGTCGCGGCGCTGCCGAGCGGCGGCCAGAACTTCACCGTCGAGGGCTTTCGCATCGACTCGGGCGACCTGTTCTTCGACGTGAGCGGCACGGCGGTCGCGACCATCGGCGAGGAGAGCGTGCTCCTCGAGCTCGACCTGACCTCCGAGGATTTCTTCGGCAACGCGGTGCACATCGTAGCGTCGCTGGCGCGGCCCAAGTCGGGAACGCCGTCGAGTCTCAGCGGATCATACCTGGTCACTTTCGACCGCCAGCCGAACCCGGGCTTGCCATTTCAGTCGTCGGCGGTTCTTCCGGTGCAGGTACCGCCGAGCGGGATCGGCTTCTGCGGCCCGGCGACCGAGGTGAGCGGCGGGGAGACAACCGGCAGCATCGGCGAGAGCCGTTGCTACCTCTCCCCACGAGGTCTCTTCTACTTCGCTTCGACGTATCAGGCGGCAGGCGAGGGCGGCACGGCAGTAGAGATGCAGAACTACGAGCTCCTCGGCGAGCTCGACGCCAACGCGGAGACGTCGGGGCAGTATCTCATCGGCCTCTTCCCCGGCCCGTTCGAGCTCAGCATCTGGCACTCGAGCAGGAGCGAAATACCCTCGCCTTGAGTCAGGCGAAGTGCTTCACTGCGCCCCACAATTTCGAGCAGGAGGAGAACCATGGCAAAGCTCTGCGAAGGTCGCGTTGCGATCGTCACCGGTGCGGGCCGGGGCATCGGCCGCGAGTACGCGCTCATGCTGGCAGCCCACGGGGCCAAGGTAGTCGTCAATGACCTCGGCGGGTCACGTGACGGCACAGGCGCCTCCACCGGTCCGGCGCAGGAAGTCGTCGACGAGATCAAGAAGTCCGGCGGCGAAGCCATCGCCAACGGCGACGACGTGAGCGACTTCGCCGCCGCCGGGCGCATGATCCGCCAGGCGATCGACACCTTCGGCAAGCTCGACGTGCTGGTCAACAACGCCGGCATCCTGCGCGACCGCATGCTCGTCAACATGACCGAGGCGGAGTGGGACGCGGTGATCAAGGTGCACCTCAAGGGGACGTTCGCCCCGGCGCATCACGCCACCGCCTACTGGCGCGAGCTGGTGAAAGGTGGGCAGCAGGTGAGCGCGCGCCTGATCAACACCACCTCGGTGTCCGGAATCTATGGGAACGCCGGGCAGACGAACTACGGCGCGGCGAAGGCGGGCATCGCCGGCTTCACGATCATCGCCGCGCGCGAGCTGCGCCGATACCGCATCACCGTGAACGCCATCGCGCCGGGCGCCCTCACCCGCCTCACCGAAGATCTGGGAATGGGGCGTGGCACCGATGAAGAGAAGGACCGCATGCACCCTCGCTGGATCGCGCCGATCGTGACCTGGCTCGCCAGCACGGAGTCGTCCGAGATCACCGGGCGCGTCTTCGAAGCCTCGGGTCAGATGCTCGCCGTCGCCGAAGGCTGGCACCGTGGTCCGACCGCGAAGCCCGTCGACGACCCGACCAAGATCGGCTCCCTGGTGCAGGAGCTCATGCGCACCGCGCGCAAAAACGCGGGCATGGACGGGAAGGATCTGGACTGAACAGAATTTTGAAGTCTGCGAAGGAGCATCATGCTCGCGATTGTGGTCGGTCTGATTGGCGGCGCGCTGAGCGGTCTCACCGGACTGGGCGGCGGTTTCATCATGGTGCCGCTGCTGGTCTATCTGTTCGGCATGTCTCAGCACGCGGCGCAGGGAACGTCGCTGGCCGTGCTGCTGCCGCCGCTCGGGCTCCTCGCCTTTCTCCAGTACTACCGGAACGGCCACGTCGACGTGAACGTCGCCGTGCTCGTCGCCCTCGGTTTCTTCTTCGGGGGCTATGCCGGCGGCGCGCTGGCGCAGATCATTCCCGGACCGATGCTGCGCAAAGGTTTCGCCGTCGTCCTCGTCCTGATCGCGATCGACATGTTCCGGCGCTAGGCGCACCGCGGAGACCGTCTCAGGTCTTCGCCGCCGTCATCGGCGTGGGTGGGCGCACGATGCCGCGCGCGCGGAGATCCGTGATCGTTTCGACCTTGGCGGTATAGCTGACCGGCTGTTTCGCCATCCACAAGACGGCGTCGGACATGATGACCGGATGCTCGAAGGCGATGTCGGTGTCGTCCGGCAAGGTCGCGGCGAAGCCCTCGCTCCACACCGCGAGGTCGAGGCGTAGAACGTTCACGCCGACCTTGCCGGCGAGATCGTGGGCGAGCGCCTGCGACATCGCCTCGAGCGCTGCCTTGGTCGCGGTGTAGTTGGCGCGGCCGAACTCGGGGAAGACCGCCGCGCCGGAAGAGACATTGATCACCTGGCTCGCGCCCGAGGTCATGCGCGGGGCGAGGTAGTAGATCAGATAGAACGGGCCGTTGAGGTTCACGTCGACGCCGAGGCGCCAGCGCTTGGTGCTGTCCTGCAAGGCCGGCGTCGGATAAGCGATGGCGGCGTTGTTGACGAGCAGGTCGCAGCGGCCGTGATCGCGGTAGATCTCATCCGCGAAGCGCCGCACCGCATCTTCGTCGCGGACGTCGAGTGCATGAGCCTGCGCGCGGCCGCCCGCTGCGCGCACCATGGCCGCGGTCTCGTCGACGGAACCGGGCAGCTTGCTCGGATGCTCGGCGCTCGAGCGCGCCGCGCACGCCACCTCGTAGCCCGCCTTCGCGAGGTCGAGGCAGAGCTGCTTGCCGATCCCGCGGCTCGCGCCGGTTACGACGGCGATCATGGAGGTCTCGTCCCTAGTCCCTCGTCCCTCGTCCGTAGTTCAGAATTGAATCACCGAGCGGATCACTTCGCCCGCCTGCATGGCGCGGAAGGCGTCGTTCACCTCGTCGACCTCGATGCGGCGGCTGATCATGCCCTCGAGGTCGAGCTTGCCGTACTTCCACAGCTTGAGCAGACGCGGGAAGTCGACGCGCACGTTGGCGCTGCCGTACATCGAGCCCTTCAGGTTCTTCTCGTTGAAGAAGAGCTCGAAGGCGTTGAACTCGACATTCTCGGTCATCCGGCCGACGCCGACGACGACCGCGGTACCGCCGCGGCGGGCGACGTCGAACGTCTGGCGGATGAGAGCCGGATGGCCGACGCACTCGAGAGCGTAGTCGAAGCCCTCGCCGCCGGTGATCTCGTTCTTCGCGCCCTCGACGTCTTCCGGCTTGATCGCGTGCGTGGCGCCGAACTTCTTCGCCGCCGCGAGCTTCGAGTCGACCTTGTCGACGGCGACGATCTCCGCCGCACCGGCGATGCGAGCGCCCTGGATCGCGGCGATGCCGACGCCGCCGCAACCGAAGACGATCACGGACGAGCCGGGTTTCACCTGCGCCGTGTTGAGCGCGGCGCACACGCCGGTGGTCACGCCGCAGCCGATCAGGGCGACGACATCGAGCGGAATCGCCTTGTCGACCGGGATGGTGGCGTTCTCCGGCACGATCATCTCCTCGGAGAAGGTGCCGCAACCGGCAAATCCGGGGACGACGTTGCCGTCGATCAGAAAGTGCGCCGCCGTCGACATCGAGACGAAGGTCTCGCACAGGTTCGACTGGCCGCGCAGACAGTTCTTGCACTTGCGGCAGGCGGGGGTGAAGGAAATGATCACGTGGTCGCCGGCCTTCACATCGGTCACGCCCGGTCCGACTTCCTTCACCACGCCCGCGCCTTCGTGCCCAAGCACACACGGCGCCATCGTCGGGATGGTGCCGTTCTGGGCCGAGAGGTCGGAGTGGCAGACACCGCTGGCGGCGAGTTTCACGTGCACTTCGCCGGGACCGATCTCGGTCAACCGCACGTCGTCGCGCACCTTCAGATCCTGAAATAGTTCGGTGAGAACCGCTGCTTTCATCTCGAAGTCTCCCTTGAGGCGGGTGGAGTTTGGGGGCGATAGGAACACGTTGCGCGCGCGGAAGGCAAGGCCCTGATCCGTCGATTTCGTCCACACGATCCGCGCCTGTGCCGGATCGACTTTTCAGCTTGGAACGCCTGCCGAAAGCCGGCTAGAGTCCGCCCCGACAAGGGAGCAGCAAGGTGGCGTACGAGATTCTCCGCTTTCCCTACGACGGCACGATCGACGCGGACGGGCACGTTCTCGAGCCCGCCTGGCTCTGGGAGAAGTACCTCGAGGAGAAGCACCGCCCGAAGGCGATGCGCATCCGCACCGACGAGCACGGCCTCGAGTACCTCGAGCTCGACGGGCATCCGTCGGCGCGCACGCGCAAGGGCGTCCTCGGTCTCATGGGCGCGATGGGCGATCCCGACGCCAAGCCCGGTGCCGACCGCCGCTATATGGACAACATCCCCTACGGCGCCGGCGATCCGTGCGAGCGCGTGCAACTCCTGGACCGCGAGAACCTGGTGAAGTCGGTGCTCTATCCGACGATCGGCCTGCTCTGGGAGTGCGAGGTGGAGGACCCGGAGATCAGCCTCGCCTACATGCGCGCCTACAACCGCTGGATCGCCGATTTCTGTCGTGACACCGACGGGCGGCTGATACCGATCGCGCACCTCACGCTGCTTGATCCGGCCGGATCGGCGGCGGAGCTCGAGCGCGCCGTGAAGGACGGCTGCCGCGGCGGCTTCGTCGCGCCCTTCAGTCACACGCGCAAGCCGCACGGCCATCCGGATCACGACGTCCTCTACGCCAAGGCGAGTGAGCTCGGCGTGCCGCTCGGCATCCACCCGACCTACGAGCCGGTGTGGGCCGTCCCCGTGCGCTTCGAGCACCTCGGGCGCGAAGCCGAGTTCTTCTACAACGTCATGCTGCGGCAGGGCGTACAGCAGGCGTTCCTCTCGTTCTTCGCGCTGGGGACACTCGAGCGCTTTCCCGACCTGCGGCTCGGCGTCCTCGAAGCGGGGTCGGGGTGGATCGGCGCCTTCCTCGACCGGATGGACGCGATCTTCGACACGATCTCTTCGCGTGGGGTCAAGCTCTCGATGAAACCCAGCGACTACTTCCGCCGCCAGTGTTTCA
>Ga0187894_10002828_pt1 | contig 20294 bp, 13 predicted proteins | sample GBC1701081metaG_FD_136650 | JGI IMG/M metagenome (GOLD analysis project Ga0187894, IMG submission 136650) | White microbial mat communities from a lava cave in the Kipuka Kanohina Cave System on the Island of Hawaii, USA - GBC170108-1 metaG ...
CCATTGGCAGCGACATCGCGTTCGGAGCCGGGGAATATCGCCCGGGCACATTGGTCGGAGACGCTATTCTGGCTCACGAGTTGGCGCACGTGGCGCAGCAGGGCGGCGCATCCACATCGAGTGAGCCCGTCCAAAAAGGCCAAACGGAATATGACGCTCTAGAGGAAGACGCCGATAACGCCGCCGTTGGCATTGTGGTCTCGCTGTGGAGCGGGGCGAAGAGAAAATTGAGCGAGATTTCAGAGAACGCTCTGCCGCGCCTGAAATCCGGACTGGGGCTTCAGCGATGCAAGGACTGCCTGGGAGACAGAGACCAAGAGCAAGATGCCGGGACAACGCAACCCTCCCAACCGCAGCAACAACCGCCTCAACAACAGCCTCAACAACCGGCGCAGCCCGCCCCTGCCGGACCGGACCAGGCAAGCATGTGCACCTTTGGAGAGATTGAATCATGGTCTATCACCAGTCTAAGCGACTTCACTGCTCCGGCTAGGCTGGCCGACGCCAAGGCCAGCATTGGAGCCGCTTGTACACCAGCCAGGTGTAGATGTGTGGATGGATCTGGCGCCACTGCTCCGGGAAGTCAGGCCGCTTGGCGAAATATTGTGGCTGCCACGGGAGGCACAGACCGTACGGGTGGCGGCAGGCTGATGTGCGTTGGATCAGAACAATGCGGATTTGTCCATCAATGCGCCCGGTGCGAAGGCGAGCGGCGAACCACGGTTGAACGCGATACCAATCTTGCCTCCACCGGCACCGTCACGGTGAACAATCGGACGTTATACTTTTACAGCGATCCTTTGCAGGGGTGGTGCAACGCCGAAGATCGGCGAACAGCTTGCCGACCTCCTCGACGTTAGTGATCGAAGCGCGTAATTGTTCCGTGGCCCGCGCTCACCGGTTCTTTTTGGACGTAGGCTACGATCGATTCGCAGATTGATGTGAATATGTCACGGCGCGATAAATTCAACGATCGTTTGGAGAGATGGACCCGCCCGGAAGTTCGCGTGCTCGGGAGGCCGCGGAGCGCTTTCCAGGTGTGTGGATGCATCGGCTTCGTTCTGGCCGTACTCCTGACTTTGCTGTTAGTCATGCGCCTGGACCTGTCCTCGTGGATTCTGGCTGCGATCATGCTGGCCGCGGTCTTGACCTTCTTCGGGCTGGTGATGGCTACCAAGATTATCACCGGCGAAGAGCGAATCATTTATTACCATCACGAAATCGCCGTCATGGCGGTGGCGGCGCTGTTGCTATGGTTGGCGCGCCAACCGGTACTGCCTTACCTCGACGTGACGATCTTAGGCATAGGGTCGTTCCTGGTGTGCGGCCGCGTCGGCTGCTTCATGGTTGGTTGTTGTCATGGGCAGCCTCACCGCTGGGGCGTCTGTTACCGCGCGGAGCACGCCAAGGCCGGATTCACTCCCTACTTTGTCGGCGTGCGGCTCTTCCCTGTTCAAGCAGTGGAGTCGCTTTGGGTGTTGTGCATTGTTGTGGCGGGCGCCGGCTTTGTCTTAAGCGGTAGTCCGCCGGGGACGGCGCTGGCATGGTATGTCGTTACTTACGACCTGGGAAGATTCTGCTTCGAGTTTATGCGCGGAGACGCGGAGCGCCCTTATCTCTGGGGGTTCTCTCAGCCTCAATGGATTTCCATCCTGCTGATGTGTTTTGTGGTATGGGCGGAACTGAGCGGTCTTCTGCCGCTTCATCCGTGGCACATCGGAGCGACTGTTTGCCTGGCGGTAACGATGATCGTCATCTCTTTAAGAAGACGTTTTCAGAGGCCGGATAAATACCGATTGCTTCACCCGCGTCACGTCAAGGAAGTCGCCGAGGCCGTGGAACGGATCTCCGCGCCGGCAAACAAATCAACAGTGGCCGGCCAGTGGACCGTGACGCCCGGACGGAATTCCGCGCCCGCGGATATTCGCATTGGGCGCACTTCGCTCGGTGTCCAAATATCGGCGGACAAGGTCAGGGGCGCGGCGGGCTACGTTTATCACTATGCCCTTTCCTTCAGGGACGGAGGCATGACCGAGGAGACGGCCAGAATACTTGCCCGGCTCATCCTCCAACTGAAACGCGCAACTGGTTCCAGTGAATTCGTGAAGGGGAATCGGGATGTATTTCATCTGTTGATTCACCCTGTCACCGAAAAGGAGATGGCTCGAGAATGAGAAGTCGAGCGCAGGCTCAAATGAATACAGTGGCGACAGGAGCGCCATCTCTCATGCCCGTGCGGACCAGCCTCCTGCAACGTAAGCGCGCTTTCGGCGAGGCCTGCGAGGGGCGCCAGAGCAAACACCTTACGGCGTCGCCTTTCGGCCACAGTTTCAGCCAGGTGCGGGTGGGCATAGAGGGCCATCCACTGACTTTCCGCCCCTCTCTCCCGTCAGATTCGCGTTTACCGGCGCAGACGCCTGCCTGGGCTGAGAACGGCGCCATTCATCTGGGCCCCGCCGGCCTCTTGATGGCGCCTATGGAAAGACAGCGAGTGTTGCGGCACGAAATGACACATGCGTTTCACCAGCGGCTTGCGCCGCCAGGCGATTCGACGGAGTCGCGGCGGCATGCCGAAGGGCTGGCGACGCGCAGTGAACATCACGCCGGCGGGTTTGCCCTGGCCGATTTTCTTAGACCGGCTCCCGCGCTGCTCGCCTTTCCGCCGCAATCCCATAGCCCGTGGTCAAAGGTGTGGATCGGACATGCCGGTTTGCTCGGAGAGATTGTAGAGACGGGCGTGACCGTGCGGATTTTTATGAACTACGACGAACTCGGGATTAAGCAAAGGCCGCAATACCAGGGGTATGAATGTGGCAAGCACGAGCTGCCGCCCATTGCCGATGTCGTCAAGAAGATGAAGAAAGTCGCCCAGAAGACGGCGGAAATGAATAAAAAACTGCCGGCGGCCGCCACGGCGCAACGAGCCGCGTTGGTAGCGATCATGGGAGACAAAGGGAGCAGCGCTTATCGGAGCGCCGGTGGCCAAGGCTTGATCATACTTGGCCGCGATGAATTTGACGCCGGCAATTTCGAGTCAACCATCGCGCACGAGAGCAGCCACGGGATTTTCGAGTTCCACAGTGTGCGCGGAGGTAAAGAAGCTTCGGCCCGCACGCCCGATCCATTGGCGCTACGCATCGCCGACCTGTATCTGAAACTGGGCGCCACTAAAGACGTCCCCGAACCGAAGGCCAGGTTCGACAAAAAGTCGCCTCCGCCGCTCACAGTTGAAGAGGGCGCCTCCGCCTCTACCCATCCGGCGGGAATTGTGATGGTGATGGACACCCTGTGGGCCGGTTCAGGCGGGCATCCCTGGCATGGTGTGGATGAGTTCTTCGCCAGCGCGTATGCCGGATTTGCGCAACAACCCGATTTGCTGCGGGAAATCATCAAGCACTATGAGAAGCGCGACCCGGCGATCAAAACATTGGGCGCCGAATTGCTTACTCTTCTGGCCACTGTTGGAGACCCGAAGAAGTATGAATCATTGAAAGGGCCGGAGAAGCCCGAGGCCGCTCAAAGATCGCTCGGCGCTGTCTCCGCGCCCGTTGTTTATACGAAAGAACATTATGCGGCGGGCTGGCTCGTAGATCCGTCCACAATGCCGTCGCCGGATAAAATCATCTGTTCAACCAAGACCATGTCAGATGAAAACTTTGACAAGGAGCTTGACGACCTCCTGAAGCCCGGGAAGCAACCAGAGAAACAACCGGAGAAGCGCTCTCAGGAAAAACCGGAGGGGCTGCCATAGTTATGACCAATTTCCCCAACTCACCGCGCCTCATCAAAGGAGGCATCGTTTTGATCGATCCCGCCGGCGGGGCCGTGCAGCGCATCATCGTGCTGCAATACAACCCGGACACGCTCAGCCGCAGCTTGCAGATCAAAGCCATCAGCGAGGGCGGCGACCGTTCGGAAGCGTTGCGCCTCAGCGGGCCGCCGGTGGAGACAATCAAGCTCGACGCCGAGATTGACGCGACCGATCAATTGGAGTTCCCGGATCAGAACCCCACGGCGACGCAGCTCGGCATTTTTCCGCAACTCGCGGCGCTGGAGACCATCGTCTATCCGACGAGCGGCCAGCTTCAATCGAACAATACTCTGGCCCAGGCGGGCACGCTGGAGATCGCTCCCATGGAGTCGCCGCTGACGCTCTTCGTCTGGAGCAAGAACCGCGTCCTGCCCGTGCGATTGACCGATTTCAGCATTACCGAAGAAGCCTTCGACCCGGCGCTCAATCCGATCCGCGCCAAGGTCAGCCTCGGCATGCGCGTGCTGAGCGTCAACGACCTGGACTTCGATCATCGGGGTAACAGTCTGTTTATGGCTTACCTGCAACAGAAGGAGCGTCTGGCCGCCAACGCGCAGGGCGGCGGATTGAACGCCCTCGGCATCAACAGGATCCCCTGAGGCGAATCCCTTGAGGTTTGTATGTTCGCAATCACGAGTCGTTATCACGGCATTCCGACGGCCGAGCTTGAGACGGCGGACGGTAAGAAGACCGTCTACCTGCGCCGCCGCTTCGTCCCGTCGCCCGCGGCGTTCGCGTTGCTCCTGGAGCACACGGTGGTCGAAGGCGACCGGCTGGACAACATCACCGCGCGGTATCTGGGCGACCCGGAGCAGTTCTGGCGCATCTGCGACGCCAACGGAGCCGTTCATCCGGAGGAGTTGACCGAAACCGTCGGCCGCCGGCTGCGCATCACGCTGCCGGAGGGCATCCCGGGAGTTCCGAATGCTTAAAGGCATCCATCTCACGCTGCTGGTCGGTCCCGTCGTGCCCGTGCCCGTGCCCAAGGTGGCGCTGGATGCGCTGACCGGCGTCACGGTCACTAACAACACCGGCGGCCCGAGCGGTTTTCAACTGAGCTTCACGTTGAACAACCGCTCGCCGCTGCACACGCTGTTCCTCATTGCGGGAGGGCAAACGCCATTGCTCCGCGTCATCATCATCGTGACTGTCAATGGCGCGCCGCAGGTGTTGATGGATGGAGTGATGACCAATCAGCAGGTGACTCCTGGCAGCGAACCGGGTCAGTCTACTCTGACGATCACCGGAGAGGATTTGACCAAGGTCATGGATTTAATTGATTTCAGCGGCCTCCCCTATCCGGCCATGCCGCCGGAAGCGCGCGTGGCGCTGATTATCGCCAAGTATGCGGTGTTCGGCATGATCCCGTTGGTGATCCCCAGTCTGTTCTCCGATCTGCCGATTCCCATTGAACGTATTCCGACCCATCAAGGGACCGATCTGGCCTACGTCAGGCAGCTCGCCGCGGATGTGGGCTATGTCTTTTACGTTGATCCGGGGCCGGCGCCGGGAACGAATACCGCTTACTGGGGCCCGGAGATCAAAGTCGGCGTCCCGCAACCGGCGCTCAACCTCGACATGGACGCGCATACGAATGTCGAGTCGCTGAGCTTCAATTTCAACAGCGCGAACACCACGCTGCCCATTGTTTTCATTCAGAACCAACTGACGAAGATTCCGATCCCGATCCCGATCCCCAAGTTGAATCCGCTTCAACCGCCGCTCGGAGTAATTCCGGCGCCGATCACGAACGTGACGATCTTGAAGGACACGGCCAAGCTCTCTCCGATGGCCGCCATCGGGCGCGGTTTGGCGGAGGCGTCCCGCTCGGCGGACGCCGTTTCGGGGAGCGGCTCCCTCAATGTTCTGCGCTACGGCCGGGTGTTGAAGGCGCGGAGCCTGGTGGGCGTGCGTGGCGCGGGGACGGCCTTTGACGGGCTTTACTTCGTCAAGAGCGTCACCAGTTCGATCAAGCAGGGCGAGTTCAAGCAAAGTTTCGAGTTGACCAGAAACGGCCTGGTCTCCATCACTCCAAGAGTCCCAGTATGAACGACGGACAGAAATATTACGGCAAATATCGCGGCACGGTCCTCAACAACGTGGACCCGATGCAGATCGGGCGGCTGATGGTGCAGGTTCCGGACGTGACGAGCCTGACCCCGTCCAGTTGGGCGATGCCCTGTTTTCCGATCACCGGCAAACAGATGGGCGCATACATGATCCCGCAGATCGGCGCGGGCGTGTGGGTCGAGTTTGAGCAGGGCAATCCCGATTACCCAATCTGGAGCGGCTGCTGGTACGGCTCGGCGGCGGAGGTTCCGGCGCTGGCCCTGGCGGGCAATCCCGCCAGCCCGAACATCGTTCTGCAAACGACGCTGCAAAACACCATCGTCATCAGCGACCTGCCGGGGCCGACCGGCGGCATCATGCTCAAGAGCGCGACGGGCGCGACCATCATCGTCAACGATACCGGGATCTACATTCAGAACGGCAAAGGCGCGTCTCTCGTCATGGTCGGCCCGTCAGTGACGATCAATAACGGCGCGCTGGTGGTTATCTAATGAGTCGTACATCTCGTTCATGACGACGCCTTGAAAGAATGAAAACGCGGCGCGCCGATGTCCGACAAACTTCAGTTTGTCGGAGACTCCCGGAGGTAACGTCTTATCGAGCAACCGACAAACTGAAGTTTGTCGGACATTTTTCCGAGGAGGCAAGTAATGCCAGGCTTTTTGCTTCATCTTGGCGCGACTGTGCTCTGCTCGCACGCCGGGCAGGCGCAGCCCACTGTGACCAACCCGCGTGTGACCGTCAACGGAATGCCGACGGTGGCTCTGACGGGGCCGTATGTAGTCGCGGGTTGCACTCTGCCGCCGCCGCCTGCGGCGAACGGCCCTTGTGTGACCGCGCAATTCATCACCGCCGCGACGCGCGTCACCTCGAACGGCCAACCTCTGCTGTTGCTCGACAGCCAGGCGATCTGCGCGCCGACCGGCACGCCGTTACTGATCGTCATGACGCAAACGCGAGTCACCGGCACCTGAAGCGAGGCGAACCATGAACATCGATTACCCATTACATTTTGACGGGCGCGGCCGCACGGCTGAGACCGATTACGAAAGCCACATCCGCGACCTGATCGAGCAGGCGCTCTTCACCGCGCCGGGCGAACGCGTCAACCGCCCCGATTTCGGCAGCGGCCTCCAGCAACTGGTCTTCGCGCCGAACAGCAACGAGCTGGCCGCCGCGACGCAATTTTTAGTTCAGGGCGCGTTGCAGCAGTGGCTCGGCGATTTGATCCAGGTCGAAGCGGTGGAGGTCGAGAGCGAAGACTCAACGCTGCGCGTAAAGGCGCAATACATCGTGCGGCGCAACCAGCAACGCCAGACGGCCAGTTTCACGCGCGAGGTCTGACGATGAACAATCAACTCTACTGCCCGGATGAAACACGCAAAGCGATGGCGCGCGCCGGCGGCGCGATCAACGGCATTGACTTCCTCGAAGTGCTCGACGACGAAGCGCCGGCGGGGAGCGTCCCGCAACGCACGCTGCTCGCGCATTGCTTCCTGGCGGTGACCGGACTGAGCAGAAACAACGTGCGCATCGAGGGCGGTGTGCGCGTCAAGCCTGTCAATGCGCTCTGGGCCTATCCCGCCAACGCGGTTCCGAACGCCGAACTGTCGGCCGCCGAGCGCCCGGCGATGCAGGCTTATCTGGCCGCCTTGCCCAACCCTAATCGCACGCTGGTGGTGCGGACAGACAGTCAGGGTGATTTCTCGACCTACACGCTGCGCCTGGTTTCGCCAACCGCGCCGTCCGAGCCGCCCGCGGGTTTCGACCGCCTGTTGTCGGCGGTTGACTTCTCTTTCAAAGTCGATTGCCCCAGCGAGTTCGATTGCCGGCGGGAGAGCGTCTGCGTCGAACCGCCGCTGCCCGCGCCGCAGATCGATTATCTGGCCAAGGATTACGCCAGCTTCCGCCGCCTGATGCTGGATCGGATGGCCGTGACTATGCCCGATTGGCAGGAGCGCAATCCGGCGGACGTGGGCGTCGCGTTGGTGGAATTGCTCGCCTACGCGGGCGATCGATTGAGCTACTTCCAGGACGCCGTGGCGACTGAGGCTTATTTGGGCACGGCGCGCCGCCGCGTCTCTGTGCGCCGTCACGCGCGGTTGGCGGATTACTTCGTCCACGACGGGGCCAACGCGCGGGCGTGGGTCTGCTTCGAGGTCGAAGCCGGGGGCGGCGCCGACGGCGCGACGCTGAACGCCGGCGCGCGCCTGCTCAGTCTTGAAGGCTCGACCGGGACAATCGCGCCGCCGGAAAAATTGAACGAGGCGCTCGCCGGCGGGCCAATCGTTTTTGAAACCCTGCACGATGTGGAGTTGAAGAGCCGGCGCAACAAGATCGACTTTTACACCTGGAGCGATCCGCGCTGCTGTCTGCCCAAAGGCGCCACGCGCGCGACACTGCGGGGCGGCGCCGGCGATCTCGAATTGCGCGCGGGCGACGCGCTGATCTTCGAAGAGGCGCTGGGGCCGGAGAGCGGGCTTGAAGTGGACGCCGATCCGGCGCGCCGCCACGTGGTGCGGTTGAAGGACGAGCCGCGGGAGTTGACCGACCCGCTCACCGGAGAAGTTGTTTTGGAGATCGGTTGGCATGGTGAAGACGCGCTGCCATTCCCGCTCTGCCTCTGGCGGTTCGATGGCGGCGCGGGAGCGATACGGCAAGCCAGCGTGGCGCGCGGCAACGTGGCGCTGGCCGATCACGGCTTGACGATCAGTGACGAAGATTTGCAGCCCGCGAGCGCGCCGGAGGGCCGCCGCTATCGTCCGCGCCTGCGGCGGAGCGGTCTGACGCACGCGATGGCCTACGACGACGGGCAGGCGCGCCAACGATCAGCCGCGTCGGCGACGGCGCTCGACCTGCGCCGCGTGTCGCCGCAGGTCGTCTTGCAGGGCGATGGCGAAATCTGGAAGCCGCAGCGCGACCTGCTCAACAGCGACCGCTTCGCCGCGGAATTCGTCGTCGAGATGGAAGACGACGGGAGCGCCTTCTTGCGCTTCGGCGACGACGTGCTGGGCCGGGCGCCGAGCGGGGGCGCGGCCTTCAAAGCGGCCTACCGCATCGGCAATGGGCGCGCCGGCGCCGTCGGAGCCGAAGCCTTGACGCGAGTGGCGCCCGGTCTCACCGGCATCGAGTCGGCGCGCAATCCGATGGCCGCCGTTGGCGGCGTTGACCCGGAGCCAATCGAGCAGGCGCGGCTTTACGCGCCGCAAGCCTTCCGCACGCAGGAGCGCGCAGTCACCGAAGCCGACTACGCCGCCGCGGCGCAACGCCACCCGGAAGTCCAGCGCGCGGCGGCTACGCGGCGCTGGACTGGCAGTTGGCACACGATCTTCGTCACCGTGGACAGGCGCGGCGGGCGGGCGGTGGACGCGGAGTTTGAAGCGGAGTTGCGCGCGTTTCTGGAACGCTTCCGCATGGCCGGCTACGACCTGGAGGTTGACGCGCCGCGCTTTGCGCCGCTCGACATCCTGCTGACCGTGTGCGTCGCGCCGCGTTATGTGCGCGGCAACGTGAAGCTGGCGCTGCTCGATACTTTCAGCAACCGCGACCTGCCCGACGGGCGGCGCGGTTTCTTTCATCCGGACAATTTCACCTTCGGCCAGCCGGTTTACCTGAGCCAGGTCATCGCCGCCGTTATGCAGACGCCCGGCGTCGAGTGGGTAACGCCCGCGCGTTTTCAGCGATACGGACAAAACCCGCGCGATGAGTTGAAAGACGGGCTGATCGCGTTCGGGCGGCTGGAGATCGCGCGTTTGGACAACGATCCCAACGCGGCGGAGAACGGCCGGATTGATTTCGATATGAAAGGTGGTCTATGAGCGATCCCGCACGGACAACCCAATTGGATATTTGCGGCTGTTGCGAAGCGGACGCGCCGCAACCCCGGATTCACAACCGCCCCGGTCTGCCCGCGATCTCTTATCGCATCGGCGTGTACGCGGCTTTCCTGCGCCGAATGCTGGCGCGGCTGCCGGGCCAGACGATTCCCGACGGCCCGCATCAGGGCGCGCGCCCGCTGCTGCGACTGTCCACGCGCGCCGCCGATGATCCGTCCATCGCGCTGCTCGACGCCTGGGCGACGGTCTCCGACGTGCTCACGTTTTATCAGGAGCGCATCGCCAACGAGGGGTACCTGCGCACGGCGACCGAGCGGCGCTCGATCCTGGAGCTGGCGCGGATGATCGGCTACGAGCTGAATCCCGGCGTGGCGGCCAGCGCGTTCCTCGCCTTCACGGTCGAAGACGCGGCTGGCGCGCCCGGCGTCTCGGTTGTCCCGAAGGGCGCGAAGGTCCAGAGCATTCCGGGCCAGGGTCAATTGCCGCAGACCTTCGAGACGAGCGCCGAGATCACCGCGCGAGCCGAATGGAATGCGCTGCGCCCGCGTTTGACGCAGCCGCAAACGCTCAGCCTCAATGCGGAGAGCCTTTATTTCACCGGCGTGAGCGCCAATCTGAAGCAAGGCGAGTGGTTGCTGCTGGTGGTCAAGCCCTCCGATTCGGCTCAGCCGCAAACCAGAGCCAGGCGCATTCAACGCGTCGAGGTGGATCAGAAACTCAACCGCACGCGAGTGGATTTTTCGGCCCAGCCAGCGCCGCTTCCGTCGTTTCAACCGGTCATCAATCTTCCGGGCGTCATCACGTTGCAGCCGGCAGCCTTTGTCCAAAACCAGGTGTTCGCTCAGATCACCAACAGGTCGTGGAGCGAAAGCAATCTGAAAGCCTACTTCACAATCCAGGGCTGGTCGCCGAGCAGAACCGTCAGGCACATTGCGACGCCGCCCGCCCCAACGCTTCCGCCAGCCGATGAAGGCGTCTTCCGTTTTCGGGAGCGGCTCGGATTCTTCGGGCACAACGCGCCGCCCTTCAGGAATCTGCATTCGACCACCACGTGGACTGACTGGGACACCACACCGCCCACTATCTGGCAGACCTCAAGAGGCACGGACTATTCAACCACGGGAGCGGATGTTTATCTCGAACGAAGTGTGCCCGAAATTGTGCGCGACAGTTGGGCGCTCTTCGAGCGGCCTGGCGCGGACCCGGCATCGTATCGCGTGGACGCGGTGAGCGAATCTTCCCTGAGTGATTTCGCGCTCAGCGCGAAGGCCACGGGGCTGCGGTTGGCGGGTGTGGATGGCGTGAGCGCGCCTAATGAAGACGCGAATTTCAAGGTGCGCATAACCACCGCTTACGTGAACAGCGAGCGCCTCGAACTGGCCGAGTTGCCAATCGAGGAGCCGATCGCCAGCGGCGACGCCACGATCCACCTCGCCCGAATGACGCTGGGATTGAGCGTCGATCAGCCGGTCATCGTCAGCGGCGAACGCTACGACCTGCCGGGCGTGATCGCAAACGAGGTCGCGCTGCTCAAGGAGATCACACACAGCGGCGGATTCACTTCGCTCGAATTCCAGGACCCTCTGCGGTTCAACTACAAACGCGATACCGTCACAATCAACGCCAACATCGCGCGCGCCACGCACGGCGAGACGGTCAAGGAAGTTTTAGGCGGCGGCGACGGCGCCAGCGCCAATCAACGCTTCACGCTCAAGAAGCCGCCGCTCACTTACGTCTCCGCCGCGACTTCCAGCGGCGCCGCGAGCACGCTCGAAACGCGCGTCAATAACATTTTGTGGACGCAATCGCCGCAGCTTTTCGGACTCGACGAGCGAAGCGAGAGTTACATCGTGCGGATCGAAGACGACGGCAAGACCGGCGTCATCTTCGGCGACGGCGCGCAGGGCGCGCGCCTCCCGACCGGAACCGAGAACGTGACGGCCGTCTATCGCAGCGGGATCGGCCTGGCGGGAATGGTCGGCGCGGACAAGCTGACGCTGCTGCAAACGCGACCGCTCGGCGTTCGCGGCGTGACCAATCCTCTGGCGCCGGCCGGCGCGGCCGAGCCGGAGAACCGCGACGGCGCGCGCGCCAACGCGCCGCTTACGGTGTTGACGCTCGATCGCATCGTCTCGCTGCAGGACTTCGAGGACTTCACGCGCGCCTTCGCGGGCATCGGCAAAGCGAAGGCCGTCGCGCTCTGGCGCGGTCAGACGCGCTGGGCGCATCTGACGATTGCGGCCGAAGCGGCGTCCAACGACGATGGCGACGACGGCGACGCGCTCTCGGCCTTCGCCACTCACGTCGTGGACGATGAATCGGATCTCTTCATCAACCTGGTCGAGGCCATCAAACAAGCCGGCGATCCGGGACAGCGCTTCCGCGTGGACACTTACACGCCGGTCTTCTTCAATCTGAAGGCGAGGGTGAAGGTCAATCCGCGTTACGTCGCGGCGACTGTCCTGGCGGCGGTCGAAACTAGGCTCAAAGCCGCCTTCGCCTTCGAGCCGCGCGCCTTCGGCCAGGCGGTCACGGCCGCCGAGGTCGTAACCGTGATGCAGGGCGTGCCGGGCGTGATCGCCATCGACCTCGACCAGCTTTTTCGCGTGGACATGCCAACGCCGGATTTCAGCGATGTGCTCTTTGCCGAGCGCGTGCGCTGGCCGCAGAACTTGCAGAACCCGCTGCTGGCCAAACTGCTGTTGATCAATCCGGCCGGCGTCACGCTGGAGGAGATGACCCAATGAACGGAAACGGCGGCGACCGGCTCTACAACCTGCTGCCCGCGATCTATCGCGTGCGCGACGCGGCGCAGGGCGAACCGCTGCGCGCGTTGCTGGGCGCGCTCGAAGGCGAGTTCCAATTGCTCGAAGACGATCTCGCGCGGCTTTACGACAACTGGTTCATCGAGACATGCGACGAATGGGTCGTGCCCTATCTGGGCGATCTTCTGGGCGTGCGCGGCCTGCTGCCGGTTGAGGGCGAGGTCTTCAGCCAACGCGCCTACGTAGCCAACACGCTGGCCTACCGGCGGCGCAAAGGCACGGCGGCGGCGCTCGAACAACTGGCCCGCGACGTGACGGGATGGCCGGCGAAAGCGGTGGAGTTTTTCGAGCGGCTGATTACGACGCAGTACCTCAATCACACGCGGCCCGGCAATCTCGCCACGGTGAATCTGCGCGACGCCAATCAACTGGAGCTGATCCATAGTCCGTTCGAGCGCGCCGCGCACACGGCGGAAGTCCGCCACATCGACAATGGCCGGGGACGCTACAACATCCCGCACGTCGGCATCTTCCTCTGGCGATTGCAAAGCTACTTCGTAATGCGCGGCTCGCCGCGCGCCGCGAGCGATCCGGCCGATGGCCGCTACACGTTCAATCCGCTCGGTCTCGATCAGCCGCTCTTCAACCGGCCGCGCACCGAGACCGAGATCACACAGTCGGCGGAGGAGGAGAACACGCCCGGCCCGTTGCGCCGCCGCCCGCTGCACGCCGAGCTGGTAGCGCGACGGCAGGCTCTGGTCGCGGGCAGACAACCACGCTCGGCCTACTTCGGCAGCCAGCCCGTTTTGCAGGTCTTCGCGCAAACAACCAGCGCCGATCCGCTCCGCGAGTTACAGCCGGAAGAGATCGTGATCTGCCACCTGGGCGATTGGCGGCGTCCGGTAAGCCAGACTTTCACCAAACCCGATGGCGCGCAATTCACCACTCGAGTCGCGGTTGACCCGGCGCTCGGACGCCTGGCCTTTCCCGCCGGCGTCACGCCGCATCGAGTCGAGGTCAGCTACGCATACGCTTTTGCGGGCGATCTGGGCGGCGGGCCGTATAACCGCCGCGATTCGGTGAGTGGATGGCGCGGCGCCGTGGGACGCCCGGTGACCTTGCAGATCGGCGTGACCAAGGATCAGGTAGCGTTGAACGCCGATCAGGCGTCGGGGCAGAACAAGCTGGCGCCCACGGTGACGCAAGCCGTGGCGCGATGGGCGCAGCACGCGGCCGGCGCGCCAAACGCCTTCGGCCTGATCACGATCATGGACAGCGCCAGCTACGATGAAGACCTGACAGGCGCGAATGCGATTGAAATCCCGGCGGGCGCCACGCTGGCGATAGTGGCCGCCGATTGGCCGCTGGAAGAGCCGCTGGAAGAGATGAATGATCCGCTGGCCCCGAAGCAGCGCGTCACCGGCCATCTGACGCCTGATGGCCGCCGCCCGCACCTCCAAGGTAACGTTTCGGCGCGCGGCACGGCGATCGCGACGAGTCTCGATCCCGGCCAGTTGATCATTGACGGACTTTTGATCGAAGGCGAGCTGACGGCGCTTGTCGGCAATCTGGGCGCTCTCCGCCTGGCGCACACGACGCTGGTACCGAACGCCGGCGGTCTGACCGTCAACTCTTCGGTTCAGGCCGGAATGCGGAACGAGCGGTTGAACATTACGCTCGAACGCTGCGTTTGCGGCCCGCTGGCGCTGGCTGGAACCGTCCGCGCGCTGCGCATCGCGGACAGCATCGTGGACGCGGCGGGCGCCAGCCAACCGGCCATCGAGGCCACGGCCACGGAGATCGAGCGCAGTTCCATCCTGGGCCAGACCCGCGCGCAAAGTCTGGCGGCGAGCAACAGCATCTTCAGCGCCAGGGTAACTGTGGCGCGCCGCCAAGTTGGCTGCGTGCGTTTCTGTTACCTGCCCTTCGATTCGCTCGCGCCGCGACGCTTCCGCTGCCAGCCGAAGGACGCCGCCGCCGCCAGCCGCGTCTTCCCGCAATTTGTCTCGGCCAGCTACGGTGATCCGGGCTACGGCCAATTGGCCAGCGCCGGCCCCGCCGAGATCAGCGCCGGCGCGGATGATGAAGGCGAATTGGGCGCATTCCATTTCCTGCAGCAAACGCAGCGGACGCAAAACCTCCGCGCCAGCCTCGATGAATATCTCCGCTTTGGGTTGGAGGCGGGCGTTTTTTTCGTAACCTAAGGGCGCGTAAAAATTTAGTTCCCGAATCCCCCCAACGGCAGTTGGGGGGATTCGAGAGAGTCGCAGCCGCTTGTGTAGGCTGGACTTTAACCATCTCCCAACTGCTGTTGAGGGGATTCAAAGCACAACGCCAAAATGGACAAAGTCGATCTAAGGAGACCCCGATGAAAGGCGATTTCACACGTTTAACTTTCCGGCCGGAGAACCATTACAGCAGCGTGCGCTTGCAACAAGGGCGCGTGCTGCTCGACGCCGAGTGGAATGAGCAATCCGACATTGACGCGCACCGCGATCGGACGACCACGAGAGATATGATCGGACATTGCGGCGCGCCGATGGACGCAAACGGCAGGGGCGGATTTGAGCTTCTCAGGCAGGGAGAAACCAATATCTGGGACAGGCGGATCGGCGCGGGGCATTACTATGTCCATGGCGCCCTTTGCGAAAACGAAGCGGATGTTCTTATCGACAACCAGGCGGATTTGCCCGGCGTCCCGCTGCCGACGCAGCCGGGGATTTACCTTGCCTATCTGGACGTGTGGCAACGTCATCTGACGGCGCTCGACCGCGAGGATCTGCGCGAGGCGGCGCTCAGCGGCCCCGATACCGCCACGCGCACAAGGACCATCTGGCAGGCCAGGTTGGAGCGTGTCGGAGATGTGAACGCGGCGATCACCTGCGTTCAGTTCGGCAATAACTGGCAGCCATCGAATACGCAGAGCACCGGCCAACTGCGCGCGCAGGCCGCGCCTCCACAGCAGGCCACGAATGAATGCCTGGTTCCCCCCGGAGCCGGTTTTCGCCGGCTCGAAAACCAGCTCTACCGCGTCGAGATTCACATTCCCGGCGCTCCGGGCACGGCCACTTACAAATGGTCGCGCGACAACGGCAGCATCGCCTCAGGGTTGGTGAGCGTCAGCGGGACGGGAGCCTCGCGCACCATCACGGTTGACGATCCCGGCAAAGACAGCGTACTCGGATTCGCCGGCGCCAGGTTTGTCGAGCTGAGCGACGAAGGTCGCGTGTTGCGCGGCGAACGGGGCGAATTGCTCGAAGTGACCTCGGTTCAGGGCAGCGAGATCACTGTCAATGTTGTCGGGACGCCCAATCTCAACTTCGGCCCGGGCGCGACCGTGCGGCGATGGGATGGGAGAGGAACGGTTACGGCCGGAGCGATGATCGAGCTGGAAGATGGTGTGCAGGTGGAGTTCAGGAGCGGCGCCGCCTTCAACAGTTTTCGCACGGGCGATTACTGGCTGATTCCGGCGCGCAGCTTGAACGAGAGCCATCCGAGCGGCGGCGTGCTGTGGCCGCGCGACAACGCCGGGCCGGTCTTCGAATCGCGCCACGGCATCGCGCATCATTACTGCCCGCTGGGGCTGCTGCAACTGACCGTCGCCAACAACGTCAGCACATGGACGTTGAGGAGCGATTGCCGCCGGCTCTTCCCGCCGCTGACGGAACTGACCAGTTTCATCTACCTCAGCGGCGACGGGCAGGAAGCGCGCACCGGGCAGTCGTTGCCGCAATTGCTTCAGGCCGGCGTGATGAACGGACGCTATCCGGTCGCCGGGGCCAGCGTGAGGTTCGTCGCCGAAGGCGAGGGCAGAGTCGCCGCTACGCTGTCCGCACTCCCCACCGCCGCCAGCAACACGATCATCATTGCGACCGGAACGAACGGCGTCGCCAGTTGCGCCTGGCGGCCTGAGGCGGTTGTCAGCAATCCCAGCCAACAGTTGACGGCCACGCTGCTCGACGCGGCGGGTAATCCGACCAGCCATCCACCGATTCGCTTCACGGCCAACCTGAGCCTCGCTTCGGAAGTCTCGTACACTCCATCCAATCCCAATCTATGCCCTGATCTGGTTACAACCACAACCGTGCAGGAAGCGATTGACCGATTGTGTCAATCGAGCGGACGCGATCCCGGCATTCGCGTCAGAGAAGTGCTTGTCGGCGCGCAACCGCTGCGCAACGACACGGATGTGGTTGTGGCGCTCCTGGCGCAAGGCATCCGCGTGGTTTGTGACCAGAATCTCTTTCAGGGCAGCGTGCAGAACAAGCCGGTTTGTCTGGTCACGCTCGACCTGCCGTATCCTTTCAACAGCGCTGATCGGCAACTCTGGCCGAATGTGCCGGAAGTGATCGGGTTCCAGCCGCTCACTCTGGCTGCGCTGGTGAACGCGGATGGCCCCAATATCGTCTGGAGGCCCACGGATCCCACGCGGAGGTGGCTCGAAGGTTTCCTATTTCAGGTGATGAGCGCACAGGGGCGTGGCAATCGCGTGCTGGCGCGTCTCACGGTCAAAGGCAATTTCATTTGGGCGGCGAGTAATCCCAATCTGTACCTGGATGGCGAGGCATTCGGATTCATACAGCCCCCCGCCCCCAATACCGATGTCCGTTTTGATGGTGACGGGCGGCGCGGCGGTGACTTGGAGATGTGGTTCCGGCTTGCCCCTCCCACGACAGAGCCTGTGCCCGTCAGCCTCGCTTCACTGACACTTTCGCCCAATCCGGCCAGATACGGTCAAGTCGTTCAGGGAACAGTCACCCTGACTGGGCCGGCCCCGGCGGGTGGAGCCACGGTCAGTCTGACTGCCGTTAACCCGCCCAATGATCCAGCACTGGTGAGGCTATTAGCAGGTTCCGTTACCGTAGCGGCTGGGCAACAAAGCGCGAATTTCGACGCCCAGGTCAGACAAGCGGCAGACGCGCCTCAGGCGGTTTCTACCATCTCAGCCTCTCACCAGGGAGTAACTCGGTCAGTCGCGCTGACCATCCTGTTGAATGTTGGATAGAGTCGTGATGTACCTGAACTCTCTTACAATACTTGAATCTCAGGTCGGTTACGGCGACTTGGGTATGCACGGCAGTCTGGGTTATGAAGGGATGATGGTCTCTGTTCAGGGGCAGCCATGCCCGCAAGCTTTCAGCACACATCCGCCCGCGCGGTTGCGGTTTCATCTCGGCGGGCGGTTTTCCAGTTTCAACAGTCTGGTTGCGCTCAACGACGATGTTCCCGCGGGATATTCGCACGCCGATTTCGCCGTCGTCGCCGACGGGCGGGAGGTCGCTCTTGAATCTTACGTGCGAGCCGGAGAGCCGCCGCGCGCGCTGATCGCCGATATATCCGGCGCTGAGATTTTGGAACTGGTCGTGCGCTCCAGCCGGTGGGAGTATTCGCATGCGGTCTGGCTCGATCCGCAGGTGGATGAATCTCCGGCCCCGCTGACCAGGTTGTTTGATTGTCTGGGCCGGGCTGAAATGATCGTCCCGCATAAATCGCCTCAAGCCGAACGTTGTATCGCCACGGTTGTTTCGCCGGGTTTTGAATCGCTGCTCGACGATATGCTCGGGTCGCTCTACGCGAACGGAGGGTGTCAGGATGCGGCGCTGGTGGTCTTCATTCTCGACGGCAATGAAGCCTGTGAGCGGGTCGCGGCCAAATATCGGGCGAGAGTGATCCGCTGCGAATCGCGGGCTCGAATCAACCAGATGAGCAAGTCGGCGCTCTATTCGGTGGCGCGGGTGATTGAGGCTCGTCATTACCTGTGCCTGGATGCGGACATGATGGCGCTCGCGGATCTGCGCCCGGTCTTTGCCGCGCTCGACGCGTTTCCTGAAAGCAGTATTCTCGTCTGTCGTGAAGGCAACAGCGCGCAGTGCAATCATCTGGGGTACGCGCTGCGGTTGATCTACGGCGGCGGAGATCAGGATGCGCAGCGGCTGGAAATGACGCCGGAAGAGGAGGCCTATTCGCTGGTCGTCAATGACGGTCTGTTCGCCGGGAGCCGCGCGGCGTTATTGGCGCTGGACGGCGTGATTCGCGCAATGCCGCAGGCCGCGGCCTGGATCGACGGACACGGAACGGTCACCTGGCGGAATCAGTTCATCTTCAATCTGGCGCTGGCGCGGCTCAAATGCGGCGTGGAGCTCGATGCGACCTACAACGTGCAGCTTCACGTTCAAGATGTCGATTTTTATCAGGAAGGCGCGCGCGTGCGCGCAACCTGGCATGGGCGGCAGGCGCGCGCGCTGCATTTCAGCGGAGGAGCGAAGCGGAAGTATCCGGGATGGCAGGGCAAATTCGCCAACGCCCACGATCCCTTAGTCGGGAATGGCGACGCCGACGGATATACCGCGTTTCTTGACGCCCTGCGCGCGTGGATAGGGCTTTACGGACTGAAGGGGCTCGCCTGGACATTCTACGGCTTATCGAATTGTGAAGGGGCTGCGGTGCGTGATCCGGCGACGCTGCCGCTGTTGGCGGCGCTGCATTACCTGATCCGTTCCAACGGTTGCGTGCGTGTGCTTGAGACCGGCACGGCTCGCGGTGTTTCATCCGCCTGCCTGGCCTCAGCGGTATGGCGCCGCCACGCCGGCCGCGTGGTGACGCTCGATCCTTATCTGCACGACGGGCGTGAACAATTGTGGGCGACCTTACCGGAAGCCATGCGCTGCTGTATCGAGCCGCGCGGCGTTGATTCGCTGGAGGGGATGAAGGTCGCGATCGAGGCCGGAGAGCGTTATGACGCGGCGCTGCTTGATTCGCTTCACGAAGAGAATCACGTCTGGGCGGAATTTCAGCTTGCGGCACAGCTTGTCTGCCCCGGCGGACTGATCCTCATCCACGACGCCAGTTACGCCAATGGCACGGTCGAGGCGGCGCTGCGCCGAGTTGAAGCTGCAGGCTACAACGTGGCGCGATTGTGGACCGCCGAGGGAGGCGTGGCCGAAGACGATCGTCTCGGTCTGGCTGTGATTGAAAACCGCCGCCGTTCCTACAACGGGTTCCCGCCTGATTTCGGCGCTGATGACGCCTCGATCATTCGCGCCGTCGGGCCTTACACAATGACTGGCGCGGAACGAATTCAAGCTCTGATTCAGGCTGTCAGATATATCGTCAGCCAGAACATCCCAGGTGATTTAGTCGAATGCGGAGTGTGGAAGGGCGGGAGCGTGATGGCGATGGCGCTGACGCTCCTTCAATTACACCGTCAGGATAGGACTCTTCACCTATTTGACACCTTTGAAGGTATGCCGCCTCCGGGAAAACAGGATATTGATTATCTGGGACAGCCGGCCCGGGATGTCTTCGACCAGGTCCGGTGCGACGCGTCACAGGATGAAGTCGCTTCCGCGGTCTACGGCGCCGGTTATGACCCTGCGAAGATCCGCTTTGTGAGGGGGAGGGTAGAGGAGACGATTCCTGACCAGGCCCCTGAAAAGATCGCCATCCTGCGGCTTGACACGGACTGGTACGAATCGACTCGTCACGAGCTGATTCATCTATTCCCACGCCTTGCGCCCGGCGGCGTGATTATCATTGACGATTACGGCCATTGGCGAGGCTCGCGCCAGGCCACCGATGAATACTTCGCGGAAAATCAAATTCGAATCTTTCTTCATCGCATTGATTACACCGGACGTCTGGGAATCAAGCAATGAGCGACTATCTAGATCGGTTTGCAGTTGAGTGTACGGATCAGTACCGCGAGCGGTAGCGAGCGTTGCTTATTGAAGCGGCCTCTTGATGGAGCAACGCTCGCTACCGCTCGCGGTACTGATTCAGCGATCCCGTACACGCAATCGCAAACCGATCTAA
>Ga0187894_10002829_pt1 | contig 20281 bp, 20 predicted proteins | sample GBC1701081metaG_FD_136650 | JGI IMG/M metagenome (GOLD analysis project Ga0187894, IMG submission 136650) | White microbial mat communities from a lava cave in the Kipuka Kanohina Cave System on the Island of Hawaii, USA - GBC170108-1 metaG ...
CCGCAGGCTGGCGCCGGCAGCGTGGACATCGTCGTCGACGCGCGCTCACTCTCTGCGGACAGCAGGGCGATGGAACAGTTCATGCGCGGATCCGGCATGCTGGACGTCGAGCGTTTCCCGCGGATCGCCTATGCGGCGGATCGCATCGGGTTCGTGGACGGCGCGCCGGATCGCATCGTCGGCGCGCTTACGCTGCTCGGTGTTACCCGCCGGGTAACGCTCGCCATTACTCACAACGACTGCCTGCAGCGCGGTGCTGCTGCAACGCATTGCACGATGATCGCGACGGCGACGTTCCGGCGCTCCGATTTCGGCATGACGGCGTGGCGTGCGCTGGCGAGCGACGAAGTGAAGCTGGTGGTCGACGCCACCGGCGTGCTCGTGCCGATGTGAGGTGGCGGTTCGTTGAGTGGTGGCGGTTCGTTGGTGTGGTGGCTCACCGCTTCCGTGACGACGCGCTGGTCCGCGGCACTCGCCGGAAGAAATCCGGGTAGTCCAGCACGAGGCTGTCTTCGTCGACGGGCAGCTCCGCCTTGAAGCCGCTGCCGTCGAGGTTCTCGAACAGGTAGAGACGTTCGGCCAGCCGCGTGTACGCCTGAGGCACGGGCTGCAAAGTGAGAGCGGGCGCAAGCACCCACGCCATGCGGTACTCCCGTCGCTCGCCGACAGCCAGCGGGTCGCGGCGCAGCGGGAAGCTGTTCGTGAACGGTGTGGGCCAGATGTCGATGTCGATGCAGCCTGCGAGCTCCTCGATGGGCTGTCCATCGCTGCCACACCAGTTGCCCTGGCCATCCGCCTGGAGCCGCAAGGACTTCGTGTCTTGTTCCGTCGCCGCGTCGAGCTGCGCTTCGTGCAGCCGCCATTGTGCGTCCCAGCGCAGGCGATAGGTCAGTCGGAACGGTCCGCGCTCCTCGTCGAACGCAAGGATGACGCTGTCGGCGGCGTGCGGTGACAGGAGCAATTGCTCGAGGCCCAAGCCCGAGCGCTTCGGGTTCCAGAGGGGTTCCCAGCAGACCGTGCGGTGCGGTATGTCCATCGTCTCACTCCATGACATCGCGTGTGCGGGAGTGACGCACGCGTGGTTCAGCCTGATATGCGACCAGAAAACCGCTACTGACGTTCCGGTTGATCGGGACGGAGTGGCTCCGTGCTCCGATGTTAAATGGCTCTGTTCGGTGGCACCCGTTGCGGCTAGCGTGCCCGCCCCGGCCAGACGGCGCGTATTCGCGCGCCGCGCCGGGACCGTCAGCTCTGGAGCCACCATGACCAGCTGTTTCCCGCCCGCATCCCGTCCTGCGCGCAAAAATGGACCGGCGTTTTCGAGTCGCGCGTGGAGATGCACCAGATCCTCAACGGCGTCGGCAACATCGACAAGTACACCGAAAACCAGGACGGCAAACCGTACGAGGGCGTGGCGCTGCGATTGTTCGACAAGCGGACGCGGCTGTGGCGCATCTACTGGGCCGACAGCAACTCCGGTTACCTCGACGCGGGGCTCGCGGGTTCGTTCGAGGACAGGATCGGACACTTCTTCGCGCGCGACAAGTACAAGGACCGGGACATCATCGTGGTGTTCCGCTGGGACGCTCGCAATCCGGAGCTGCCGATCTGGAGCCAGGCGTTCTCCGTGGATGAAGGCAAGACCTGGGAGTGGAACTCCATCAACGTGTCGGAGCGCGCCCCCTGATCGGAGCGCGCTCCGTCAGTTTCATTTGCCGACGCCGAAGTCGGCGGTGACCTGCAGGCTCGCGCGTCGCGAACCGCCGAGCGAGAAGTTGTTGCTGCCGATGACGCGCAGGGTGCGCTCGTCGGCGATGTCCTGGATCAGCAGGCGCGCCGAGAAGGGAACGCGGCCGACCGACCAGCGATAGCGCGCTCCGACGTCGATGGTCGTGGCCGCGGGCACTTCCAGTTGGCGACCGTCGAGCTCTTCGTAGGGGAGTGTGCTCGCGATCGTGTCGCCGCTGTGCGTGACTGCGAGCTGCGCCGACAGGCCCGGCAGCGCTGCGATCGAATAGTCCAGGTTCACCCGCGCCTGGATCGGGCTCGAGCCGAGCGGCCGTGAGCCGGAGCGCCCGAGCGCGACCGCGCTGCCCTCCACCCGTGCGTCGTAGTAGACGGCTCCGGCGACCACACGCAGCCCCGCAACGGGTTGCGCGACGACTGACAGCTCCACGCCGCGATTGAGCCGCTCGCCGAGCTCGCCGTAGACGTTCGTGGCGTCGGTCGCAAAGTAGGGGCGGCTGGTCTCGAACACACCGGCGACGATGCGCGTAGCGCCGAGCGTTGCGCGAATGCCGGCATCCCACTGACGTGTCCGCGACGCCGGCGGTGCGTCGTCGCGATTTGCCGCGCTCGCGGGCGGCGCCGAGGTTTCTTCGAGGCCGACCGTGTGGCCCGCGTAGAACGCCAGCCAGTCCGTCGGCACGATAGCGAGCGAGAGGTTGTACAGCACCTCGTCCGCGTCGGTCTCGTTGCTGGCGCCGGCGCGCTCGACGGTCTGTCGATATTGCGTAGCCTGCAGGCCGGCATTGAGCTCGGCGAAGCGGCCGAGACGGCCGAGGTAGGCGATTCCTCCCGCCCACTGGCTCACCGAGTTGAGCGTGGTCGGCAGGAAGTCGAACTCCGGCTGGGGCGCGTTGCCGGGCTGGCCGACGCGAGCGGGCCCGAGATCCGCCGTGGCGCCGCCTCCTTGTTCGAGTTCCTTGTCACGCGCACGCAGGGACCATTGCAGCTCGTGCAGGAAGCGCTCGCTCTGGTTCTGCCACGCGAGGCGCAGTTCGCCCGATGTCCAGCGCGCCGGCAGCTGCGGCTCCGAAATGACCAGGTTGCGTGCGCTGCCGTCCGGTTGCACGCCGACGAAAAGATCGATGAACGAGCGCTCGCGGGTGGAGCGCGACTCGAACGCCGCGGCCTTGAGCGACCAGGCGTCCGCGAGGTTCATCTCGCCGATGGCCCCGTAGGTGTGCGTGTGTTGCAGGCGGTCGATCCAGTCCGGACTGGTGAATCGACCGGGCTCGAAGTCGGGCGGCAGCCACGGGCCGGCCGTGACCATGAAGGGAACGACGTCGCCGCTGTTCTCGCTGTAAGTCAGGAACGTCGTCAGCGAGCCGCGCTCGAAACGCAGGCGCGGAATCAACGCCGCGGTGATGCCGATGGTCGCGCGGCCGTCCTGGTATTCGTTGTGCGTGTAGCCCGCGCCAGCGGCGAGCGAAAGCTGCTCGCTCAGCGGCGCCTGCAGGTCGAACTCGAAATATTCGCCGCCGTAAGTGGGCAGGCCGGCCACGACGCTGGCCACGAGCTCACTGCCGACTTCGCGCAGGTCGTAGTCGACGATTCCCGAAGGCGCCGGGAACGGATAGCCGATCGCCGTGAGGCCCACGCGCACGGCCGACCCGGACACGAGGCGCGGCGTGATGCCCGGCCCCTGCAGGTCGATATACATGCCCTCGATGCGCCGGTTACCCGCCGTGACAGGGCTGAAGCCGCGCGCATTGTCTTCGGCATAGAGGCCGATGCGCTCGTCCCCCACGCTCGACCCGAACGCGTCGGAGGCCGATGTCACGGCGTTCTCGCCGGCGCGCTGGGCCAGCGCGGGCGTTGCGAGCGCTGTGAGCCCGGGGATGAATGCCAGAGCGAGGGCGAGGCGGCGAATCGCGCCGCAGCAGGTCATGAGGTTCATCGAAGTCGACTCCCACTGTTGAGTGACGGCGATTTCAGCGACCGCGCCACGCTCGCGACAGTGGGCTCTGTCATGACCTGACCCGTGACAGCAGTCATGTGACAGCGGGAACGGGCATCCCTAAACTCGGCGCCGATGCTTTCCTTCCTGCGCGCCAAGGACACTCTCGAACAGCGAATCACGCTCGTGCGCATCGGCTGCGTGCTGATGATCGCCGCTGCGGGCCTGCGCGCCTTGTACGCGGGCCCCGTCGAACGCGCCGCGCAGTTCGACGATCCCGTGCTCTGGGCGATTGCCTGGGGGACGGGTTACGCGCTGTTCGTCGCCGCTTACGCGCTGACGACGCGTGCTCAGGGATCCTGGCTCGCCGCCCTGCTGACGCTGCAGGCCGTCGCCTCGATGTTCCTCGTCTGGCTGTTTCCGAACTTCCTGGTGAGCGTGCTGACGGTCATCGTCGCCTGGCAGATCGCCTGGGCGACGACGCTGCGGCAGGCGTTCGCGGCCGTGATCCTGATGTCCCTCGTCCTCACGCTCATGAAGTGCGTCGATCAGTCGAGCGGCATGTCCGTGCTCGTCCTCGTGAGCACCTGCGGCTTCGCTCTGTTTGCTGTCAGCGCCGCGCACCTGGCGCGCAGCGAGGCAGCGGCACGCGAGAGCCTGGCGCGGGCGAACGACGAGCTGCGCGCGACGCACGCGCTGCTCACCGAGAGTGCGCGCATGGCGGAACGTCTGCGCATCTCGCGCGACCTCCACGACGTTCTCGGTCACAACCTCACCGGCCTGCACCTGCACCTGGACGTCGCGAGCCGCCTCACGCAGGGCGAGGCCGCGAGCCACCTGCAGCAGGCGCGTGATATCGCCGGCGCGCTGCTCGAGGAAGTGCGCGGCGTGGTGCGCGAAGTACGCGTGCAGCCCGTCGATCTGCGCGCGACCCTGATCTCGCTCACCGAGGGCCTGGTGGGCCTGCGCGTCCAGCTCGCGCTGCCCGACGACCTGCAGGCGCTCGACCCGCCGCGCGCCGATGCGATCCTGCGCTGCGTGCAGGAGCTGATCACGAACACGCTGCGCCACGCTCAGGCGCGCGAGTTGCGGATCGAACTGAAGCAGGCGAGCGACGGCAGTCTCACGATCAGCGCGAAGGACGACGGACGCGGCGGCCAGCTCGTGGAAGGGCAGGGCCTCGCCGGCATGCGCGAGCGCTTCGAACTGCTGGGCGGCAGCCTGCGCGTCGCCTCGGCGCCCGGTGACGGCGTGAGCGTCTACGGACGAATTCCGGCGGCCGGGGTCCCGGCTTGATCCGCGTCTGTCTCGCCGACGATCAGGCACTGATCCGCAGCGGCCTGCGAGCACTGCTCGCGCTGTTCGACGGCATCGAAGTGATCGCCGAAGCGGCCGACGGCGAGGAGGCGGTGGCGGCCGTGTTGCGGGCGAAGCCCGATGTGCTGTTGCTCGATGTGCGCATGCCGAAAATGGGCGGCGTCGCCGTGCTGCAGACGCTCGCGGAACGTAACGCCTTGCCGCCGACGCTGTTGCTCACGACGTTCGAAGACGACGTCGCGCTGGTCGAAGGCGTGCGCGCCGGTGCGCGCGGCTTCCTTCTGAAGGGCGTCACCGCGGAAACACTGATCGAGGCAATCCGCACGGTCGCCGCCGGCCGCAGCTTTCTGTTCGCGTCGCTCGCGGCGCAGATGCCCGGAGCGCAACAGGACGCACCGTGGCAGAAAGACACCTTCGACGTTCCCGATGCGCTGACCGAGCGCGAGCGGGAAGTGCTGAAGCTCATGACCAGCGGCATCTCGAACCGCGAGATCGCCTCAGCGTTGCATCTCGGCGAGGGCACGGTGCGCAATCACGTCTCCAGCATCTTCTCGAAGCTGGGCGTGAACGACCGCACCCGCGCCGTGCTGCTGGCGATCCAGAAACAACTGGTTTGAGGTTTGGCCGACGGCCCGGGCGGCCCGCCGGGAACACGCGGGAAGGGTTGGGAGACGTCTCGCGCGTCGGGCTATTCGGCGTTAGCCTGGTGAACGGCGACGGAAAGCTCCCGCCACCAGGCAACCAATTGCCGGTGGCGAATTTCGACCGCCATGAGTAGCCGAAGTCAAGGAACTTGCGGCCAATCGGCGAACGCGATCAACGCGGCTTGCGGCAGCTCGTTCCCGTACATGCGCCTGGCGTAGGCAAGTCGACGTTCGCGACGAGTCAGGTGCGCAGGCAGGGACGATTCGACGATGGCGCGGGCAGCATCGAACATCGCGGAGGCGATCCTGATCCGCTCCTCGGGTGTCATCCGGCGATGATGCTCAGCCACCATATCCGCAATCTCGGGCGAAGTGTCATTCATCGGAGACCTTCCTGAGTAACGCGTCGACACCCAGCTGGGCTGCCCATTGCTCGACGTAGCGAGTGTCGACGTTGTCATCCATCAGCGCTCGCACGTCGCGCTGTTGCAGCTCCGAGCCGGAGTCCTTCGCCCAGACGAGCTTGGAAAGAATCAGGTCCTCCCTGGTGACGATCCAGGTGCTCACTCCCGCGAAATCGACCTGCTCGCGGCGCGCGAATTCGACCTGCCGATATTCTGCAGTCTTGCGGACGATGAGGTCCACCTTGATGCCGCTCTGCAGATGCAGGAGGTTGAATTGACGCTGCGACAGGACAGCAGCACGCACGGCGGCCGCATCGACGTAGAAGTCCGCTGCGAAGATGCCGACGATCGCGCCGACGTCCTCGGCGCCCAGGGAGACCACCAGATCGAGATCCCGGGTCATACGTGGAGTCGTGTAGTAAGCCAGCGCGTAGGATCCCGTCAGCATGTACGGAAGCCGGGCGACGTCCAGTCGCTCGCTCACGATGCGCAGTATGTCCAGCTCGCCGATCATGGAGGGAAAAGCAACACCCTCACCAGCCGATCCCGTAGTCCTCGCCGTGATCGCTGGAGCCGCCCCAGAACGACCCGTTGCGCTCGTCGATCATGATCGCGTTGATGGGACCTGACGTGCGCTGCGCGTACTCGAGTCTGTAGCCGAGCTTCTTCAGCTCTTCGCGCTGCCACTCGGTCGTCGAGTTGGCCACCAGCATCGCGCCGGGGCGCGACTGGTGGTCGGTGAACGATTCGCGCATCTGGAAGCTGTTGATGTTCGCCGCTTCCACGGCTTCCTGCGGCGTCATGCCGAACTCGACCACGTTCAGGAAGAACTGCAGCAGGTTCTGGTCCTGCGAGTCGCCGCCCTGCACCGCGAACGCGAGCCAGGGCTTGCCACCCTTGAGCGCCATCGTCGGCGTCAGCGTCACGCGCGGGCGCTTGCCCGGCGCGATCACGTTGTAGGGATTCTCGGCGGGATCCGTCACGAAGCTCTGCGCGCGCTGCGACAAGCCGATACCCGTCTTGCCGGCGATCACGGCCGGCACCCAGCCGCCGCTCGGGGTCACTGACACGACCCAGCCTTCCTTGTCCGCGGCTTCGACCGAGGTCGTGCCGCCGTAGAAGTCGCTCTTGTCACTCTTCTTATTACCGTCGGTCCGCCACGCCGAGAGCTCGCGCGCGAACGGGTTCTTGCCCTTCTGGAACGGGTACGGATCGCCGGGGCGGATGTCCGGGTTGTTGCGCTCGTACTGGATCTGCTTCGCGCGCTCGCGCGCGTAGTCCTTCGACAGCAGGCCCGCGATCGGCTCCTCGGGCGGGAAGTACGGATCGCCGTAGTAGAAATCGCGGTCGGCGAACGCGAGGCTCATCGCCTGGTAGATCGTGTGGATGTAGCGCGTGCTGTTGTAGCCCATCCCTTTGACGTCGAAGTTCTCGAGGATGTTGAGGGCCTGCAGCATCGCGGGGCCCTGCTGCCAGTGCGACAGCTTGTAGACGTCGATGCCCTTGTAGCTGACCTTGACCGGCTCCTCGATCTTCACTTCCCACTTCGCCAGGTCGCCGGTGGTGATCTGCCCACCGAGCGCCTGCGTCTCGCGCGCGATGTCTTCGGCAATATCGCCACGATAGAAGCGCTCGTAGGCCGCCATGATTGCCGCCTTGCGATCCTTGCCGGCGGCGAGCGCGTTCTTCTCCGCCGCGACGAGCTTGCGCAGGGTGGCGGCGAGATCGGTCTGGCGGAAGATCTCGCCGGCGTGCGGCGCTTCGCGCGCTTCGCCGGGATGCGTCAGCATCACGCGCGTCGAGTCCGGCCACTGCTTGAGTGTCGCCTTGTTGGCTTCGATGCGGTTCGACACCTCCGCGTCGATCGGGTAGCCCTCGGCGAGCGCGATCGACGGCGCGAGCACGTCGGCGAGGCTCAGCTTTCCGTACTCGGCCAGCATCACCATGATGCCGCCCGGTGTTCCGGGCGTAACAGCAGACAGCGGCCCGGTCGGTGGCGGGTACACGAGTTTCTGCTGGCGGAAGAATTCGGGTGTCGCACCGGTCGGCGCAACGCCGAGGGCGTTGACGCCGATGACCTTGCCCGTGCGCGGGTTATAGATGAGTGCCTGCGTCTCACCGCCCCACGACAGCACGTCCCACATCGTCGCGGTCGCGGCGATCATCGCGCATGCCGCATCCACCGCGTTGCCGCCTTTCTGGAACGTCATCGCACCCACCGTGGCCGCGAGGGGCTTGCCGGTGATCGCCATCCATTGCTGGCCGTGCAGGGGCGGCTTGTTCGTGCGCGCCAGCGCCGGGCTGGTTGCGAGAACCAGAGTCAGGGTAGCCAGAAAAGAGCGGGAGGCCATGGTGCGCGTTTCCGGTTTGGCGGGATGAAGCGCGCTATCGTGCGGGAAGGGGCCAATAAGTCAATAACGGTACCGGACTTTAGTTATTCATCTTCGCCTGTGGCCAAAGCGCCGCGGCGAAGATGAATAACTAAAGTCCGGTACCACCCGGGCCGATACACCGAAGGCCTGCCTCGCAGGCTGGAAACCGTTTCGCCAGGAGCTCGCCAGTCATGTCCCGGGTCATTCTCACGGTCGACGATTCGCCCTCGATGCGCCAGATGGTGAGCTTCACCCTGCGCGGCGCGGGCTACGAAGTCGTGACGGCCAGCGACGGCGCGCAGGCAATCGAATACGCGCGCAACAACCCGGTCGACCTGGTGCTGACCGACGTCAACATGCCCGGCATGGACGGCCTGACGCTGGTGCGCGAGCTGCGCGGCCTGCCGAACTGCCGGCTGACGCCGATGCTGGTGCTCACCACCGAGGCGAGCCAGGACAAGCGGGCGATCGGCAAGCAGGCCGGCGCCACCGGCTGGATCCTCAAGCCGTTCAATCCCGAGCAGCTGCTCGCCACCATCGCACGCGTTCTCTAGGCCGCGGCGGTTCTGGCCATGGGCATGCCCGATCCGGAAATGGAGGAGATCCACAAGATCTTCTTCGAGGAAAGCTTCGAAGGACTCGACGTCATGGAGTCGAGCCTGCTGCTGCTCGGCGCTCAGCCGGATCGCGAGACCATCAACAACATCTTCCGCGCCGCGCACTCGATCAAGGGCGGTGCGGCGACGTTCGACTTCATCGACCTGGCGCATTTCACGCACGGCATCGAGACGCTGCTCGACCAGATGCGCAACGGCGAGCGCGTGGTCACGGCCGAAGCCGTGCAGCTGTTGCTTCAGACCGTGGATTGCCTGCGTGGCATGGTGACGGCCGCGCAGGCGAACACGCCGGTCGACCAGGTAACCGTCGAGGCGCTCAACGCCGATCTCGGACGCATGCTCTCGAACCCGCAACCGCCTGCGGCTGCGGCGCAGGGCACGTCCGCGCTCGCGTCGTCCGCGACGTCGACGACACCGACGTCCGCAGCGCATTGGGGAATCGATTTTCGTCCGGCACCCGGGCTCCTCAAGACGCGCAACGAGCCTGCACGGCTGTTCGCGGAGCTGGCACGCCTCGGCCCGCTCACCGTCGAAGCAGACTGCTCGGCGCTGCCGTCGCTCGCGACGCTGGATCCCGAGAACTGCCACCTCGCATGGCGGCTCGTACTCGGTGCCGATGTCGAGAAAGCGCGCATCGACGAGATCTTCGATTGGGTCTCCGAGAGCGCGACCATCGTCTGCCGCCGCGTCGGCGCAACGGATGTAGTCAACGCGCCAGCGTCCGCCGCTCCGACTGCGCAGACCAAACTCGCCACTCCGGGCGCGGCGCCGATGCAGTCCGCGGAAGCGCCCGATCTCAAGCTCGCGGATGCGTCCGCGCCAGGCAAGGAAAGCGGTTCGATCCGCGTCTCCACCGAGAAAGTGGACGCCCTCGTGAACCTCGTCGGCGAGCTGGTGATCACGCAGTCGATCCTGTCGCGCTTCAGCACGGGCGTCGAGCCGGATCAGGTCGAAGGGCTGCGCGACGCCCTGGCGCAGCTCGCACGCAACACGCGCCAGCTGCAGGAAAGCGTGATGCAGGTGCGAATGTTGCCGATCAGCTTCTGCTTCAACCGCTTCGGGCGGCTGGTGCACGAGCTCTCGCGCCGCCTGGGCAAGCAGGTGGAGCTGAAACTCTCGGGCGAAGGCACGGAGCTCGACAAGACCGTGCTGGAAAAGATCGGCGATCCGCTCGTGCACCTGGTACGCAACGCGCTCGACCACGGCCTGGAGACGCCCGAGGCGCGCTTGGCCGCGGGCAAGTCTCCGACCGGAATGCTGGAGCTGCGCGCCTATCACGAGGGCGGCAATATCATCATCGAAGTGCGCGACGACGGTGCCGGCCTCAATCGCGCGCGCATCCTCGCCAAGGCGGGCGAGCGCGGGCTGCTCGCCGCGGACGCTGCGTTGAGCGACGAGCAGGTCCACAACCTCATCTTCGCAGCCGGTTTTTCGACCGCGGAGCAGGTGAGCGATGTTTCCGGGCGCGGCGTGGGCATGGACGTCGTGCGCCGGAACATCAACGGCCTCGGCGGAATGGTGAACATCACGTCCTCGGAAGGGCAGGGCAGCACCATCCGCATCCGCCTGCCGCTCACGCTGGCGATCCTCGACGGTCAGCTCGTGCGTGTCGGCGCCGAGGTGTACGTCATCTCGCTGGTCTCGATCGTGGAAACGATTCAGGTCAGGCGCGATCGCCTCAGCGCCGTCGCGGGTCGCACCGAGCTCTTCCGCCTGCGCGACGAATACCTGCCGGTGGTGCGCCTGTACGAGCAGTTCGGAATCGAACCGGACCGTCGCGGGACTGACGGCGGCCTGCTCGTCGTCGTCGAGGCGGACGGCACGCGCGTCGGCGTGCTGGTCGACGACCTGCTTGCGCAGCAGCAGGTCGTTATCAAGAGTCTCGAGGCGAATTTCCGCCAGGTCGCAGGACTGGCAGGCGCGACGATCCTGGGCGACGGCACCGTCGCGCCGATCATCGACGTGCCGGGACTGATCCGATCGTTCGCCGCTTCGCAGGCGGCTCGCCCGCCCGGCATGGAGGCCGCATGAAGCGCACCCGCAGTAAGTCCGCTTCACGCACCGCATCGCGTTCCACCGCATCACGTCCGGCGACGTCGCGCAAGCGCGCCGCGCGCGCTGCGAGGCAGCCGTCCGAACCGCTTCGCCTGCCGGCGGCGCTCGAGATCCATTGCGTGCGCCACCTCGCGAAACTCGCACGCGAGCACCTTGGGTCCGACGACGGCGTGCGCGTCGATGGTTCGGCCGTGCAATCCGCCGACACGGCGGGCCTGCAGCTGCTGGTCGCTTTGCGCCGCGATGCTCTGGCGAACGGAAACTCCTTCGCCTGGCACGGCACCTCTCCCACGCTGCTCGAGGTCGGTGCGGTCCTGGGCCTGAGTGCCAGCCTCGGCTTCACGGAGGCGACATGACCACCGGCAATCCTCAGCGACCCGCGAGTGCGGCCGGAGCGGGCGAGAATCTCGCGCGCTATCTCGACCTCTTTGCCTCGCAAGTCGCGGTGTGCGCACGCGACAGCGAGGGACCGGTCGACTCGCTCGCTCAGTGCGTGCTGTCGATCGCCACCAGCGCCCAGGCGATTCTCGAGGCCGTGCGTGGCGGCCAGGTTCCGGCGGACAGCCCGGCACGACTGGTCGTCGAGCGCCAGTGCGCCGCGATGCTCGAGCGCGTGCAGCTGGCGGTGGTCGCTTTCCAGTTCCATGACCTTCTGGCCCAGCGCCTTCAGCAGGTCTGCGAGGGACTGGGCGAGCTGGCCGCGACGCTGCGCGACTCGCGCCTGCAGGGCGCGGACCCCTGGCGCACTGTCGGCGAACGCATCCGCGCGCGCTACAGCCTGAGCGAGCAGCTCGCGTTGTTCGACCAGGTTGTGACCGGCGTCACGACCGAGCCCGCCGGCGAGCTCCCCCGCACGCGCCGGCGCGTCGAACTCTTCTGATTCCCCTAAAGATTTCCTGACGTCCGCCGACAGGCGGCTGGTGGGTGCTGCGTCCGCAGCAAACCTGCCGCCGACGTGCGGCAGTTGCGGACGCCCCACCGGACGAACTGAAATCGAGGACAACACGATCATGCGAGCCCTGTCGCGACTGAACCTTCGGGTCAAGCTCTGGCTGATCATGGGGCTGACACTGCTGCCCCTGTTCTTCGTCGGCGCGCTCTACGGGCAGCGCCTGCAGAAGCACATTGCGGAAAACGAGCTGCGCGACGCGGGTCTGCACTACTTCATCTCGCTCGGCGAGATGCTCGATCGTGTGTCGCGTCACGGCCCGGGCGCGATCGTGAAAGCGAGCGACGAAACTGCCGCGCAGGAAACTGCGGCGCTGGCGGCGGACGTCGACAAGTGGATCGCGGAACAGGATCGCGTCCAGGGCGGGCTCGGAGCGCTGCCGGGCGAGCTGGGCCCGGGCTGGACGCGCATCAAGAGCACCTGGGTCGATCTCAGGGACAAGGCCGCGACGCTCGACGAAGTGACGCTGCGCCAGGAATACCAGGGGCTGCAGGACGCGCTGGTCGCGCAGATCCGGCACCTCGCCGAGAGCTACGCGCTCAACCGCGACGACGAGCTGGCCGTGCACTACTGGCAGAACGGCGTCGTCGAGCGCATCTCCGAGATCATGGCCGACTTCGGCGCGCTGCGCGCGATGATGGCGCACTTCGGCGTGCGCGATCGCGAGCTGACCGAGGACGACACCGAACAGGTCTGGCGCCTGGTCAACAAACTGGACCAGTCCATGCTCCTGCTGCGGCACGAGCTGACGGTTGCCGGCGAGGATCCGCTTTATCGCGAGCAGTTCGTTCCGGTGCTGCAAGGCACACTGGCGCGCTCGGCCGAGCAGCTCAAGACCTACACGACCTGGAGCACCGACTCGATCGTCACCGGTCTGTTGCCGACGTTCACGGCCGAGGAAGCGATCGGCGCGGGCAACGCGTTCGCGGCCACGTTCGACGAGCTCGGCGACGAGGTCGTCGAACCGCTGGCGCAGATCTTCGAGGACCGCATCCGGCGCGCGCGCGCGGCGCGAACCGCGAGCCTCGCCGGCGCGGTGCTCATGCTGCTGGTGGCGCTCGGCACCGCCTGGTGGGTGACGCGCCGCCTGACCCGATCGCTCAGCCACGCGATCGACGTCTTCGGACGCATCGAGCGCGGCGAGTACGACACCGCGGTGACGGTGCTCGACCACGACGAATCGGGGCGTGTGCTCGAAGCGCTGGCCCACATGCAGGCCAATCTCAAGGACCAGCTCGAGCGCGAGCGCAGGATCGCCGCCACCAACCAGCGCATCCGCGTGGCGCTCGACAAGAGCGCCGCGGCCATCATGGTGGCCGACGAGGAGCTCGAAATCGTCTACCTCAACGAGGCCGCGCAGCGGCTGTTCGCCGAGAGCGAGAGCGAGTTCCGCAAGGCAGTGCCGAAGTTCGAAGCGCAGCGCTTGCCCGGCGCGCCGGTCGAATCGATCTTCAGGGACGCCGCGCACCAACGCGCGCTGCTGCTGGAGCTGGCCGGCAAGCACGAAGAGTCGTTGCGCGTCGGCGCGCGCCACCTGAAGTTCTCGGCCATGCCGGTGGTCGACGAGCGGCAGGTGCGCCACGGCGTGGTCATCGAATGGCAGGACCGCACGCAGCTGGTCGAGGCACAGGACGAGATCAAGGGGCTGGTCGCGCGCGCCGTCGAGGGCGATCTGAGCGGCCGCCTGGCGCTCGAAGGCAAGACCGGCTTCTTCGAGGCGCTGGCGCGCGGGCTGAACGAGCTCGTCGGCAACATGGCGCAGATCATCGACAGCATCAAGGGCGCGGCTGCCGAAGTCGGCACCGGTGCCGAGGAGATCTCGCGCGGCAACGCCGATCTCAGCCAGCGCACGGAGGAGCAGGCGAGCAGCCTGGAGGAAACCGCCTCTTCGATGGAGGAGATGACCTCGACCGTCAAGCAGAACGCGGACAACGCCAGCCAGGCAAACCAGCTCGCGCTGGCCGCGCGCCAGCAGGCCGAGCGCGGCGGCACCGTGGTCGGCAACGCGGTCACGGCCATGCAGCAGATCAACGACGCGAGCCGGCGCATCGCCGACATCATCGGCGTGATCGACGAGATCGCGTTTCAGACCAACCTGCTGGCGTTGAACGCCGCCGTGGAAGCGGCGCGCGCGGGCGAACAGGGGCGGGGCTTCGCGGTGGTCGCGAGCGAGGTGCGCAACCTCGCCGGGCGCAGCGCCACGTCGGCGAAAGAGATCAAGCTCCTGATCCAGGACAGCGTGGCCAAGGTCGCGGACGGATCGCGCCTGGTGGAACAGTCCGGCCAGACGCTGGGCGACATCGTGGCGTCGGTCAAGAAAGTGGCCGACATCGTCGCGGAGATTTCGGCGGCCTCGCACGAGCAGAGCGCGGGCATCGAGCAGGTCAACCGTTCCATCACGCAGATGGACGACGTCACGCAGCAGAACGCCGCGGTGGTCGAAGAAGCGGCCGCCGCGAGCGAAGCGCTCAAGGAGCAGGCCCGCTCGCTCAACGAGCTGATGGCGCGCTACCGCTCAGGTAACGAGAAGCACGCCGAGCCGCGCAGAACTTCGTCGGCAGCAGCGTCGCGCGCGGCCGCGGCATCCGAACGCCGCGGACCGCAGCGCGCCTGGGCGCACCGCCCGGCACGAGCCGCAGGCACTGGCGCGGCCGGTGCCGCGAGCGCAGTCGTGGGCAGCGCAGGCGCTGCCGGCGCAGTCGCCGCGAGCGCAGCTGCTCCGGCCGGCGAAGAAGACGGCGAGTGGAGCGAGTTCTGAGGGCGATGCCATGACCGATTCGCAGCCCGTGACCGGCAGTCAGTACCTCACCTTCATGGTGGCCGGCGAGGAATACGGTGTCGACATCCTGCGGGTGCAGGAGATCAAGGGGTGGGATCGCGTGACGCGCCTGCCGCAGTCGCCGGAATTCGTGCTCGGCGTGATCAACCTGCGCGGTGCGGTGGTGCCGATCATCGACCTGCGCCGGCGCTTCGGCCTCGAGACCGTCGCCTTCGGGCCGACCACCGTGGTCATCGTGGTCAAGGTGCGTGGAGCGCGTGGGGAAAGAACCGCGGGTATCGTCGTTGACGCGGTCAGCGAGGTGTACACCGTAGCGGCCGGCGACATCCGCCCGCCGCCCGAAGTCTGCGGTGGCCTCGACGCCGCCTTCGTCACCGGGCTCACGACGGTGGGCCAGGGCGAGAGCCAGCAGATGATCATCCTTCTCGACATCCAGGCCCTCATCAACGCGAGCATCGAGAGCGCGCAGAGCGCCGCCTGAGACGTGCGCGCTCCCCGTAGCGGCACTGACGCCGCGCCCATGTCCGATACGTCTGTCACAGCACGGATGCAACGCCAGTTCGAGCTGACGGACGCGGACTTTGCATTCCTGCGTCGCCTGGTGCGCGATCACACCGGCATCGCGCTCAGCGAAAGCAAGCGCGAGCTGGTGTACGGGCGCATCGGACGGCGCCTGCGCAAGCTGCAACTCACCAGCTTTCGCGAGTACTGCGAGTTGCTGCGGCAACGCCCCGAGGAGGAGCTCGAGCACTTCGTCAACGCCGTCACCACCAACCTGACGGCGTTCTTTCGCGAGCCGCACCACTTCGAGCATCTCTCCCACGAGGCGCTGCCCCACGTACTGGCCAGCGCCCAGCGCCGCCGTCTCAGGATCTGGTCCGCGGGCTGTTCGACCGGCGAGGAGGCCTACTCCATCGCCATGGTCCTGCGCGAACACGCCGAGCTGCGCCACTGGGACGTGCGCGTGCTCGCCACCGACGTCGATTCCGCCGTGATTGCCACGGCGCGCGACGGCGTGTACGCGCGCGAGCGCATCGGGGTGAGCGAGGAGCGCGCGGAACGCTGGCTTCGCGCGGTACCGGGCCGGCCGGAGATGCTGCGCGTGTGCTCCGAAGTCGCCTCGCTGGTCACTTTCCGGCAGCTCAACCTCATGGGGCCGTGGCCGATGCACGGGCCCTTCGACGTAATCTTCTGCCGCAACGTCGTCATCTATTTCGACAAGGCGACGCGGCGCGAGCTGTTCGAACGCCTGGCGCACCTGCAACAGGGGGGTGCGTACCTCTATATCGGACACTCGGAGAGCCTGCTGCGCATCAGCGAGCGCTACGAGTTGATCGGCCGGACCGTGTGGCGCAGGGTGGCCGAATGAGCGCCGTGTCCGAACCGCCGTACGGCGACAATCAACGGTTGCCACTCGCGCTGCCGCAGTTCAAGCACATTCGCCGCTACTGGGACCCGAGCAACAACATCTTCGCCGCCAAGCTCCTGCCGGGCGAGTACTACGTCACTGGCAACGGCGAGATGGTCGCCACCGTGCTCGGCTCGTGCGTTTCCGCCTGCGTGCGCGATCGCGTGCTCGGCATCGGCGGGATGAATCACTTCATGCTGCCGCGCGACGCATCGGTCGACGGCGCAGACTGGGACCGCGCCAGTGCCGCCACGCGCTACGGCAACGTGGCGATGGAGCGGCTGATCGAGGACATCCTGAGCTTCGGCGGCTCGCGCTCCGACCTGGAGTTCAAGATCGTCGGCGGCGGGCGCGTGCTCGACAGCAGCGTCGACATCGGCATGCACAACATCCAGTTCGTGCGCCACTACCTGCGCAGCGCCGGCTACCTCATCCTCGGCGAGGACGTCGGCGACCAGTATCCGCGCAAGGTCCACTACTTCCCGACAACCGGGAAGGTGCGCGTGCGCAAGCTGGTGAAGCTCTACAACAACACCCTGCAGGATCGCGAGCGCAACTACCGCAGAGAGCTCGAGGCGCTGGTGCCGTCGGGGAAGGACGGCGGCCTGTGAACGCCCAGCGCGTCAGGGTGCTGGTGATCGACGACTCGGCGCTGATGCGCCGCGTCCTGAGCGACATCCTGTCGCGCGATGCGATGCTCGAGGTCGTGGGCACCGCGGCCGACGCCTACGTCGCGCGCGACAAGATCAAGCGCCTGAATCCGGACGTGCTGACCCTCGACGTCGAGATGCCGTTGATGGACGGCATCAGCTTCCTGCGCAACGTCATGCGCCTGCGGCCGATGCCGGTGGTCATGTGCTCGTCGCTCACCGAGCGGGGGGCCACGATCACGCTGCAGGCGCTGGCGCTCGGCGCCGTGGACTACGTCGCCAAGCCGCGCATCGACGCTGCCCACTCGATGGCCGAGTACGCGGAGGAGCTCATCACCAAGGTGAAAGCCGCGGCCATCGCTCGCGTTCGCGCGCCCTCCGTCGCCACCCCTGCGGCCGAGGCCGGTGCAGGTGCGGGTGCGGCGGTGCAGCGGGCGTTCGGCGAAGGCGTCACGGGTATCGAAGAGCGCATCATCGCCATCGGCGCGTCCACCGGCGGTACGGAAGCCATTCGGGAGGTGCTGGTGCGGATGCCCCCGGATTCGCCGGGCATCGTCGTCACGCAACACATTCCGGCCGCATTCAGCGCTGCGTTCGCCCAGCGCGTGAACGACAGCTGCGCGCTCACGGTGACGGAGGCAGCGGACGGCGAGCCGATCCTGCCGGGTCACGCGTATGTGGCGCCCGGCGATCGTCACCTGCTGGTGGTGCGAGAGTCCGGCCAGTATCGCTGCCGCCTGGACAACGGCCCGACCGTGAACCATCACCGGCCCTCCGTGGACGTGATGTTCCGTTCCGTGACGCGTTGCGCCGGGGCCCGCGCCATCGGCGTCCTGCTCACCGGCATGGGCAAGGACGGTGCCGCTGCCATGCTGGAAATGCGGCAGGCGGGCGCGGTGACCCTGGCCCAGGACGAGGCCTCGAGCGTCATCTGGGGAATGCCAGGGGCTGCCTGGCGATCCGGCGCTGCGCAGGCCCTGTATCCGCTCGTCGACATTCCGCGCCGCCTGATCGAAATCGTCGAGGCAGGCGGCGCCGGCGGCATTGCAGCAAAGGAAGCGATTGCCTGAACCGGTGCGGCGGGCAGCTCGGGGAAAACCCTACTTTCCCCTCAAGTTCCGCCGATTCCGGCCGATGACCCGGCAGCAAAGGACGGAGCCCGCGCAACGATGAAGATCATGATCGTCGACGACTCCACCGCCATGCGCTTGCTCGTCAAGAAGACGCTGCGCCTGGCCGGATTCGAGGGACACGAGATATCCGAAGCCGAGGACGGCGCGCAGGCGCTGGCCGCGATCACCAGCGCGGTTCCGGACCTGGTGCTCTCCGACTGGAACATGCCGAACATGGACGGCCTGCAACTGCTCCGGGCGCTGCACGAGGCACGCATCATGGTGAAGTTCGGTTTCATCACCACCGAGGCCACTCCCGAGATGCGCGCGCGCGCGGCGGGCGCGGGCGCGAAGTTCCTCATCTGCAAGCCGTTCACCGCCGAGTCCTTCAAGCAGGCGCTCGCGGCGCACATTTCCTGAAGCACGCGCCATGGCCACGCTTTACCCGCTGCCCGACGGCCTGAAGATCAAGAGCATCCTCGGCCTGCTGTTCGAGGACATCGAGGTGTCGCCGGGCGGCAAGCTCGACGGCTCCGCGACGGGGGGCGCGTGGTTCGGCGTGTACATCAACGACACCGGCGAGCCCGTGGCGCTGTGCGCCAGCGACGCTAAACTTTCCGCGTACTGGAGCGCGGCGCTGTCCGTGCTGCCGGTCAAGATGGCGCGCGAGGCCGCGCAGCAGGGTGAGCTCAGCGACATGATGGTCGCCAACCTGCGCGAGATCATGAACATCTGCACGCGCCTGGTGATGAGCGAGCACTCGCCGCACCTGCGCCTCGAGAACGTGTACTGCGCCGGCACGCTGCCGGCGGCGGCGGCGGCGCTGGTCGGCGCCGCCAGGGGACGCAGCGATTTCCAAGTCGCGCTGCCGAAGTACGGCAGCGGCCAGCTAGCCCTCCTGTCGAGCTGACGGGAGCACAGAGGTCTTACGATGAGAGCACCGATCGCAACCCCCGCCATCGCGAACACCGATGCGTTCGCGTTCGTCCAGAGCCTCGCCACCGAGCTGAGCGGCGGCAAGGTCGAGCTGCCGTCGTTTCCGGACGTGGCCATCCGCGTGCGCAAGGTCCTGGCCGACGAGAAGACCACGCTCGAGCAGGTGGTGCGCATCGTGGGCTCCGAGCCCGCGCTCGCCGCGCGTCTGCTCAAGATGGCCAACTCGGCGGCGTTCAGCCGCGGCAAGTCGGTCACCGACCTGCGCACGGCGATCAATCGCATGGGCTACAACATGGTGCGCAGCGCGGCCATGTCCTTCGCCATGGCGCAGATCCGCCAGGCCGAGTCCCTGCAGAGCATCAAGCCGATGCTCGAGGACCTCTGGAAGCAGAGCATCCAGGTTGCGGCGGTGGCGTATGTGCTCGCGCGCAACTTCACGCAGCGCAATCCCGACGAGGCGCTGCTCGCGGGCCTGCTGCACGGCATCGGCAAGCTCTACATCCTGACGCGCACCGCGAAGCATCCGACGCTGTTCGACGACCAGACCAGCCTGCAGGCGCTGCTGCGCGACTGGCACGCCAGCGTCGGCAAGGCGATCCTGGAGAACTGGGAGCTGCCGGCGGAAGTCTGCGAGGCTGTCGCCGATCACGAGGACATCCAACGCGATCATCGCGGCACGCCGGACCTGACCGACCTCGTGACGGTGGCGGTGATGATGGCGGCGTATGCCGAGCATCCGGCGGATCTCGAGCTCAACATGCAGGGCATCAAGTCGTTCCACCGCCTGGGCCTCGACGGCCAGAAGGCGCAGCTCGTGATGCAGGAGATGCAGACCGAAGTGGGGGCGATGCGCGACGCGCTCGGGACCTGAGCGCGCCGATTTCGCTGCGACGCTGCGGTACCCGGCGCGCTCAGCGCCGGGTGTAGATCTCGCGATCGAGCTTTTCCATCAGCCGCGAGGTATCGCCGGGTGAGTCGAACCCGAACTGCCGGTACAGCCCGTGCGCGTCGGCGGTGGCAAGCATCCAGCGGCGCAGCCCCTGCAGCTTCGGGTGCTCGCCGACGCAACGCATGATGAGCTTCGACAGCCCGCGCCCGCGCCATTCCTCGAGCACGAACACGTCGGCCAGGTAGGCAAACGTTGCGCAGTCCGTAACTGCGCGCGCGAAGCCGATCTGCGCGCCGCGCGCGGCGCCGGCCGCCGCGGGCGGACCCGGCTCGCCGGCGAGGGGCTGGTGGTACACGCCGAAGCACAGCGAGCCCGCGATCGAGCGCTCCACGACCTCGCGCGGAATGCCGGGCGCCCAGTACGAGCGCCGCAGAAAAGCGTGGATCACGTCCACGTCGAGCAGCTCG
>Ga0187894_10002830_pt1 | contig 20277 bp, 17 predicted proteins | sample GBC1701081metaG_FD_136650 | JGI IMG/M metagenome (GOLD analysis project Ga0187894, IMG submission 136650) | White microbial mat communities from a lava cave in the Kipuka Kanohina Cave System on the Island of Hawaii, USA - GBC170108-1 metaG ...
CGACGCCGAGCAGTTCGCCGAGGCGGACCGCAAGAAGCGCGATCTGGTCGACGTGCGCAACAAGGCCGACAGCATTTTCTACCAGACCGAGAAGGCGCTGAAGGAGCATGGCGAGAAAGTTCCCGCCGACGAGCGCGGCAAGGTGGAGACCGCCCTCAACAACCTCAAGGAGGCGCTCAAGGGGGACGACGCCAAGGCGATCGAGCGCGCGATCGAGACCGTTGCCGGCGCATCGCAGGTCATGGGCAAGATCATGTATGAGGAGGCCGCGAAGAAGGCCGGCGGCGCGGCCGGCGCCGGCGATGACGCGAGCGGCTTCAGCGGCGATCCGGGCAGCGCAGGCCATGGGGGTGCAAGCGGCCCCGGTGGCGCGCGCTATGGCTCGGACGAACCGGTCGGCGCGGGCGCAGGCCAGTCCCGCGACCGCAAGGGAGCGGACAAAAACGACGACGTCATCGACGCCGATTTCGAGGTGAAGGAGTAGATTTGTAGGGTGGGTCCTACTCGACCCACCAATTCACCAAGAACCGCGTGCATCATCAAGATGCGCAGATGCGTTGCAAAAACGAAAAGGTGGGTTGAGAACCACCCACCCTACCAGGCTCGTCCTTCCCGCGAAGGCGGGAATCCAGAGGCGCGATAAACCGCAAAGGCGTGCCATCCAACCTGCCGACGCAAGCGTCGGCATGGCACCCGGCACCACGTCGCCCGGCACCCACGAAGGTCAGCTCGTCGCCCGCCGCCGCGAAATCAGCGCCCCGCCGGCCGCCAGCAGCGCGAGCGTCGCCGGGTCCGGCACGGTGTGAAGCTCCGCGCTGTCGAACATCTCGATCTTGTCCCCCAGCGTGTCGAGGTAGTACCCGAGCTGGATGTGATGCTCGATCGTGGTGGGAGTCACGATCGGACCAAGAAACCCCATGAAGGGGTGCGGCCCGGGCCCGCTGTAGATCCCCGTTGCAAACGTCCCCAAGTTGAAGCCCGTCACCTCCGCCATGTAGGCGATGCTCGCGCCGCCGACGTTGTGCCCCGTCAGCAGGTTGTCGAACTCCCCGTCGATCGACGCGCTATGCATCTGCAGGCCGGATGCCGCGTAATGGTGGTGGAAGTCGATCTCACCGTAGTTGATCGGCACGTTGGCGACCTTTTCGATCGTGGTCGCGGTCACGATCGTCGAGACGGGCAGCGCCCCGTCAAGTCCGCCCTCGGCAAAGATCACGCCGTTGGCCTCCCAGCGGTTCGCGAGGTCGTTGAGCGAGAAGTGATGCTCGATGTCGCCCACCAGCGGGTTGTCGTCGCCCAGACCGTTGTCGTTGACCGTGTAGGAAAAGACGTTGTCGACGTAGACGTCGACGGAGTAGCCGGCCTGCGCAGCGGGGACCGCCACCATCAGGCCGAACGCAATCGCCGCCAGTCGATAGGGGGACTTGGACATCCTGTTTCTCCTTGCGTGCGGGGCGCGTGATTCGCGCCGCGCGGGGACGAGCGCCAGTCAGGAAACGCGGAATGACTCTTCTGAGGCAAAGGTCGAGGCTACATTTTCCACCCGCGAAAAACAATCCTTTTTTACGGATCGGGCGACGGCCCTTGCGGATGGCGCCGATTCAGCTCAGCCGGAGGCGGGCGGCCGTGCCGCAAGAATTCACCAGAGCCGGCGCTGGCGACGCGATTCCGGCGCGTGTGGCGGCATCTTGATGAAGGGCTCGAACCGGACGGTCTGCCGCCGCCGATCCCCCGTTAGAATCCCCCGCAGTCTAAAGACAGGAGTCTCCATGAAGCTCTGCCAGTTCTATCTCACCGAACAGGAACGAACCGCCGACCTGCGCCGCCGACTGCCTCGGACCGCCCGCGTCGGCCTCGTGGAAAACGACACCGTCTTCGACGTCACGCAGCTCGTGCGCACGCCGGACGTCGACGGGCCGACCTGCAACTCCGCCCTCGCCTTTCTCCTCTCCGGGCGCACCTGGAAGGATCTCGGCGACGCGCCTTTCACGCACGGCCACCACACACTGAACGACGTCTTCCTCGGGCCGCCGGTGCTGCGGCCGCCGCAGTTCATGGACTTCTATGCCTTCGAGCAGCACGTTCGCACCGCGCGCGCGAAGCGCGGTCTCGACATCGAGCCGCTCTGGTTCGAGATACCGGTCTACTACAACACCAACTCCTACGCGGTCTACGGCCACCGGCAGACGATCTATTACCCGCGCGAGGAGGATCGGCTGGACTACGAGCTGGAGCTGGCCTGCGTCATCGGCCGCGAAATCCGTGACGCCGACGAAGCCACCGCCCGGGACGCCATCGCCGGCTACACGATCTTCAACGACTGCTCCGCCCGCACGCGCCAGCAGAAAGCGATGAAGGTCGGACTCGGTCCGTCGCCCGGCAAGGATTTCGCCAGCGTGCTCGGCCCCTGCCTGGTGACCCGGGATGAGGTGCCCGACTACAGCAAGCTGGCGATGCGCGCGTTCGTGAATGGCGAGAAATGGTCCGAGGGAGTGGCGGGCAGGATGCAGCACTCCTTCGAGTCGATGATCGTCTATGCCAGCAAGTCGCGCACGCTCTTCCCCGGCGACGTGATCGGCAGCGGCACCGTCGGTGGCGGCTGCGGGCTGGAACTGGATCGCTTCCTCAAGCCGGGCGACGTGGTGCGGCTGGAGATCGACCGGCTCGGCGCGCTGGAGAACCGCGTGGCGTATGAGGGGGATTGACGCGCGGTTGAGGCGCGAATGAGGTGCGATGGACCTTTCGAATCGACCCCACTTGGTCCACCCACGATAAGGGGGGAAAAATCCTTCCCCTCCCGTCGTAATTGCAATTCCCCTCCCTTCAAGGGAGGGGCCGGGGAAATTTCTTTTCTCCTCCTCTCCAAGGAGCGGCAGGTAAAAATTCTTTCCCCTTCTTTCCAAGGACGGGCAGCGAAGAATTCTTTCCCTCCTTTCCAAAGGAGGGGTCAGGGGAGGTTGAAACATCTCCCCTCTAAGACTCAGGGCTTCTTCCCCCTCTCCCGGTGGGAGGCTGAGGGCGACCGCTGAGGGAGCCCGAAGGGAGTGAAGGCAGACGAGGTGAGCGCAGACAGAGTCGAAGGCAAGCAACCACTCGTCATTCCCGCGAAAGCGGGAATCCAGCCGCCCAGGTTGAGTCTCGCGCGAACTCTTACCTTGAAGACGAGTGGCATCTCCGCCGTATCATCTCCCCCGGCTCGAGCCGACGGAGCAACCGACCATGACCGATCTGAAAATTGACGCCGCCGCCTTTTCCGCGCGGCTCCGCGCCGACGTGCTGCTCATCCCCACGCCGATCGTGAAGCGTCGCCCGCTGCTGAACGCGCTGCCGGGACTACCGCCCGCGGTCGCTCGGCGACTGGCCGAACTACATGCCGCCTATCACGGCCGCGCCGAGGCCGGCGCGATCGATGACCACCTTCTGGAGCGCGGCGCGCCGATCCGTCGCATCGCGCTGGTCAGTCTCGGAAAATCGCAGCGCCCGACAGCCGAGGATATCCGCGCCGCCGCGGCAGCCGCCGCGCGCTGGTGCACGCAGAACCGACTCGAACATGCGCTGGTTGCCGCCGATCCGCTGCAGCGCTACGGCGGGCGGGCCGCGGCCGCCCTCTGGAGCGAAGCATCGGTCATGGCGGCCTACCGCTTCGATCGGCTGCGCGGGCGCGACGCCGACTCGGACGCCGCGCGCCTGGGCCGGCTCACGGTTGCCGCCGCCGCCGCGCCCGCCCGCCCGCTGCGCGATGCGATCGCCTCATCCGCCGTGCTGGCCGAGTGCGTCAACCTCGCCCGCACCGTCGGCCACGAACCGCCCAACGTCATCAACCCCGTCACGCTGGCCCGCCGCGCGCAGCAGGAGGCCCGCCGCGTCGGCCTGCGCTGCACGATCGTCGACCATCGCCGCATGGCCGCGCTGAAGATGGGTGCGTTTCTCGCCGTCGGCGCGGGATCGGCCGCGCCGCCTCGGCTGATCGTGCTGGAACATCGCGGCCGCCGCCCCGATGCGCCGCCCGTCGCGCTGGTCGGCAAGGCGGTCACGCTGGACACCGGTGGCTATTCGATCAAGCCCTGGGAAAGCATCCCCGACATGAAATATGACAAGTGCGGCGGCATGGCCGTGCTCGGCGCGATGGTCGCGGCCGCCCGGCTGAAGATCCCGCAGCGCGTCGTCGGACTGATCGCCGCGGCGGAAAACATGATCGACGAACGGGCCTACCGTCCCGGGGACATCCTGACCGCGATGAACGGCCGTACCATCGAAGTCATCAGCACCGACGCCGAGGGGCGTCTCGTGCTGGCCGACTCGCTCTGCTACGTGCAGCGGTTCTACAAGCCGCGCACGATCATCGATCTCGCCACGCTCACCGGCGCGTGCGCCGTCGCGCTGGGCAACCAGTGCGCCGGCCTCTTCACCCATCGCGACGACCTGGCGGACGCACTGACCCGCTCCGGACAGGCCACGGGCGACCGCGTCTGGCGGCTGCCCCTCTGGCCGGAATACCGCAGGCAGATTCGCGGGACCGACGCCGACATCAAGAACAGCGGCGGCCGTTACGGCGGCGCGATCACGGCGGCGGTTTTTCTGAACGACTTCGTGGAGTCGAGCGTGCCCTGGGCGCACCTCGACATCGCCGGCGTCTCCCACATCGACAAGGACACGCCCATCTGTCCCGCCGGCGCGACCGGCTTCGGCGTGCGGCTGCTGTTGCATTATCTGACAAACCGCGGCTGACCTTCACTTCATGCTCTCCCCCTTCCTGAATCAGCTCGCCGCCGGCTGCCTCGGCATGCTCGCGCTCTGCCGCACGGATCAGGTTTCCTGGAAATACTTCCGGCTGATCGGCCGCGTCGCACTCTGTTTGTGCGCCGCCGCGCTGACTCTGGATCTGCTCGACGCGCGCGGTGCCTCAATGGGGCGCACCTTCTCCCTGATCGCGGGATTCCCCTCCATCGCCCTGACCGGCGTTCTTCTCGGCATCAACGCATTCCAGCGGGAGCCGGCGCGCCCCATCCAGCGACTCATCGCCGCCGCCGCATCGATCGCGGCGCTCGTTGCCGCATTCCACGCCTCCCTCCCGGCGCAGGCTGGAAACGCACCCAGGGCAGCGGCTGAACTCGTCGGGACGATGCTGATTCCTCCTGCGCTGGCATGTTGCGGACAGATCATCGGCGGCGCGGCGGCGATCGGCGGCGCGACCGCCGCGATGCTGCTCGGCCACGCCTACCTCACGCACACGTCGATGCCGATTGACCCGCTGCGCCGGCTCGCCGGCGCGTGGGCTGGAGTGATCGCTCTGCGCTGGCTTTGGACTGCGGCGGTACTGATGGACGGCCGCGCCGCCTTGCAGATATCAGGCGGCGACGATCTCTGGCTCTGGCTGATGCTCAGCGTCCGCGCCGGCGTCGGGCTGATCGGCGGTGCCGCGATGGCCTACATGGCGTGGGATTGCGTGAAGCGCCGCTCGACGCAATCGGCTACGGGCATCCTTTACATCGCGATGGTCCTGACCTTTCTCGGCGAGCTTTCAGCCGCCGAACTGGGACGAACGTTCGGGCTGTGGGTGTAACCCTCTGCCGCGTTGAACCAACCTCTCCTGGCTGAAGCACCCTTTCCTGGTTCAAGCAACCTCCCCTGACCCCTCCTTGGAAGGAGGGGAAAACAGAGCCCCTCCTTGAAAAAGAGGAAGAAAAGTTTTCCCCCCTCAACGAGGGGGGACCAAGGGGGGTTTCTGCTACATCCTCGTGGAACACAGCGCAACACTGGATCAAAGCAGGTTCCAGAGCCGCGCGCCACTACAATTCAATCTCTGATGACTCTCCGTACCCGCTGTAAGAACACCGACTGCCTCAAGGAGTCGGAACGCTCGCTCACCCCGGATGAAGCGTTGCAATCCTGGCCTTGTCCCGGTTGCGGTGCGGCGCTCGTTTCCGCGCCTGCCGAATCCTGGTGTCAGAACGATCGCGTCGAGCGCTGTCCCTGCTGCGGCGGGCGCGAGTTCTTCGTGCGAAAGGATTTCCCGCAGCGCCTCGGGCTGGCGCTGGTCGTTGTCGCGGGACTGGCGGGATTCATTCTACTGCAGCGTCATCCGTTCGCGGCCGCCTGCGTGCTGGGCGGCGTCGTGCTGCTCGACGCGCTGCTTTACCTGGTGGTCGGCCGGGTCACCGTCTGCTATCGCTGCCGCGCGGAGCTGCGCGGCACGGCGGAGCATCCCGACCACCGCGGCTTCGACCTGGCCACCGCCGAAAAATACCCCCGCCCCTCCTGACCGCTTCGTGCCTACACTATGAACCGACTGTCGAACATTTCGAGGGCAACCGCATGTCCGACCATCCCCCGATCGACCTGAAGCGCGTCGAGTCCGCCGTGCGCGAAATCCTGCTCGCCGTGGGCGAAAACCCCGACCGCGAAGGACTCCGCCGCACCCCCGCCCGCGTCGCCCGCATGTATGCGGAGGTCTTCTCCGGCCTGCGCGAAGACCCCGCGCAACATCTGAAGACCGTCTTCACGGAGAAATATGACGAGTTGGTCGTGCTCCGCGACATCCCCTTCTACTCCTTCTGCGAGCACCACCTGATGCCCTTCGAAGGCAAGGCGCATGTCGGCTATCTGCCCAACGGCAAGGTCGTCGGGCTGTCGAAACTCGCGCGCATCGTCGAGAGTTTCGCGCGGCGGCCGCAGGTTCAGGAGCGTCTCACCACGCAGATCGCCGACCTGCTCATGAACGAACTGCATCCCAAGGGGGCCGCGGTCGTCATGGAGGCTACGCACACCTGCATGACCTGCCGCGGCGTCAAGAAGCCCGGTGCGATCATGGTCACCTCCGCGCTGCGTGGCGAGTGCCAGACCGGCGCCAGCACCCGCGCCGAAGTGATGAGCCTCTTCCGCGGCATCTGACGCGCGATGCTCTTCACTCTCCCCGCTCTTTCTGCCTCGCAGCGACTCCTCCCTCTCCCGGCGCGAGATGGCTTGATTCTTACTCCCTCTCCCTGGAGGGGAGAGGGACGGGGTGAAGGCGCTTTCCCCCTCTCCCGGCGGGAAATTGAGGGCGACCGATGAGGGAGCCCGAAGGGGGTGAAGGCAGACGAGGTGAGCGCAGACGGAGTCGAGGGCAAGCAACCACTCGTCATTCCCGCGAAAGCGGGAATCCACGGAACCCGGCGGGAGACTGACTGCCTGATCCGCCGCGCCCGCTTGGCAATCATCACCCGACCCGTCACGATGCGCCGATGATTCATCGCCTGTCCGGCCGCGTCGCGGGAGTGGTTTCGCTTTTCACGCTGATTCTGGTCGGCTGCGACCCCGCGCCAACAGCGCCGCCCGGCGCTTCCACCGACCTCACCAAGACCCCCTCTTCCAGCGTCGCGCGCATCTGGCGCGTCGGACTGCTCCATCCCGGCCGCGAAAATGACCGCGGATGGAACCAGCTCGCCTACGAAGCCCTGCTCGAACTCGACCGCCGCGACGACGTTTCCGCCCGCCACGCCTTCACGCCGAACCGATCCAACTTCAAGGCCGACCTCCGCGCTTTCGCCGAGCAGAACTACGACCTCGTCATCTGCCACGGCGGCGAATTCGCCAAGGCGGCGCGCGAAGTGGCCCGTCAGTATCCGAAGACGCGATTCGTCGTCGCCGGCTCCGAGGAAGCGGGCGACGGGATCGCCGCGATCGACTTCCGGCTCTGGGAAGCAACCTATCTCTGCGGCGTGCTGGCCGCCTGCGTCGTCCCCGACGGCCCGGCCGGCCTGATCGGCGGCGAGGATTTCCGCCCCGTCCGCAACACGCTCGACGCCTTCGCCTCCGGCGCGCGCTCGGTGCGGCCGGACTATCCCACCTTCGCACAATATGTCGGAAGCTGGGAGGACGTCGCCCGGGCCAACCAGACCGCTCGGTCGCTCATCGAGGCCTACCGGGTGAAGGTGATCTTTCAAAACACCGACGCGGCCGCCTTCGGCGTCTTTCAGGCTGCGCGCGACGCGGGGGTGCTCGCCTTCGGCTCGAACAGCGACCAGAACGGCGCCGCGCCGGAAAACGTGCTCGCCTCCGCGGTCATCGACATGGCCGAGGCCTACCGCCAGTTGCTCGAACGAGTGATGGCCGGAAAACTCGGCGACGACGTGGTGACGCACGATCTGAAATCAGGCGGCGTGCGATTCGTGCCCAATCCCCGGCTGGAATCAAAGTGGCCCGCCGGCGCGCGCGAGCGGATCGACGCGGCCCGGAAAAAGATCGAGTCGGGGGAATTGAAGGTGTTGTGACTGAGACCGGGAAGTGGATTCAATCGGTGCTGGTGCGAATCCACCGCGCGATGCCTTTGGGTTTACTGGCTTCACGATTGAGTTTTTCAAGTTCTCGCGTACGTTCGGCCAGCTCACGCATCTGTTTTCGGTACTCCTCTTCGGCAGCAGCCTCCTCGCGATCGACCTGCTTGGACTCTTTTTCGTCCTTCATTTCACGACCCCGTGCGAATAGTCAACTACTGAAAATAGTATGCGTAACCATCGTTACGACCTCAAATCCGATGCCCAACAGGAACCACGGCTGCGCCATTTCGATTCGCTCATGTTTGCGGAAATTTCACTGTTGCAGATCCTGAAACGCCCGGTAAAGGCAGACGAAAACATGCTGCTGTGCCCTCGCGGTTGAGACCGGCGGATTCTGGATATACGACTCGGGCAACGACAACAGCGCACGGGAATGGACGGGAGTCGCGCCCTTCTGCTCATTGCCTGACCACATTAACAGAGTCACCGCCCAGATGAGCAGTTCGATCGCCAGCACCATCGCACCTTTGATTGCAGCAACAATCAGCGGATTATCCACGCTGGGTACGGCATTGGCGGCACGAAACCACTCGACCCGATAGAGGCCAAGGCCGAACAGCGCGACATTTGCAGTCAACAGCAGGTGGATCCGTCCAGAGAGTCGAGCTGCGTTCTCGCATTCCGCCTTTCAGCATCGATCGGCGTGCGCGACGAGTGATCCGTCACCGAAAATGATTCCAAGCTGAGAATCCCGTGTGACAGTCGTATCACTCACGTCGCGAACTCCAATAACGAAAATTGGCGGTTGCGCATCGACCGAAGATGCTCAGGATAATGTTTTTGATTTTGTTTGGTCAAGCCCCGGGAAGGGTCGGGGAAGTCCAGGGCAAAATAGAACTGGAAAATGTGGGTTTTACTGCCCCAGCGGCCGGCCGAATTCCTGCACCCAGTAGCGCCCGTAGCGCCCGCCGTCGCGGATCGAGATGCCCAGCTCGGTGAAGTCGGGATCGAGGATGTTCGCCCGATGCGTCGGCGAACTCATCCAGTCCTTGATCACGCTGTCAGCGTCGCGCTGGCCCGCCGCGAGGTTCTCGCCCACCTTGTAGAAGGTGTACCCCGACGCCTTGGCGCGGGCTACCAGCGACGATCCATTCCGCGGATCGATGTGCGCGAAGAAATCCCCCTGGATCAGTCGATCGGCGTAGCGCTCCGCCATGTCGCTCAGCTCCAGGCTGAGCTTCAGCGGCTGCAGGCCGATCTTGTCGCGCTCCGCGTTGACCGCCTCCAGCACCTGCTTGGCGAGCTGGTCCGAGTCCGAAGGCTCGGTGGCGATGCGGCTCACGCTGCTCGCGGACGACGGCGAATAGGCCAGCCCGGCCGCAGAGGGGGAAAGCGAAAAGGGAGCCATCGGATCACAGCCTGCCACCGCGATCAGAAGGACGAACCCTCCTGCCCATGCGTGCCGCGTCGGTTGCCTCATTGCGATACCAGTCCTTCTCGCCGCGTCGCCTCTCGTCCTCTTCCGTCGGAAGAGCGATGGGGTCATGCCTTGGGGGGCCGCGGCCGCGCCTCGTTCATCATAGAACGTCCGCCCCAGGCTCGACTTTCAATCCTATATCTTATCGACGCCCCGCCCCCGGGCCTTTTTCGCAGGCGCAGCCTTTGCATCCCCAGAAAGTACGTTTAACGGTGTCCGGCGGATCAATAGAACCCACCCTGAAGGGGTGGGGCCCCCATACAATGTCCCTCTCACCCAATCCCTCTCCCTACCCCTCCTCAGCCCTTCGTCCCCGCGTCCGACGCCGTTCCCTTGCGCTTGTAGATGCGCGTCTGGAGCGAGGGCACATAGTCGGTCCAGTTGCTCGCGTCGTCGCCGTCCGACTCGATTGCGCGGACGAATTGATTGATCTTCGCGTCGAGATTGTCGAGATGGTGCACCGCAATCGCCTCGGGCGTCGCGGGCAGCTTGGGACTGCCGAATTCATACGTCCCATGATGCGCCAGCACGATGTGCGTCAGTGCGTTCTGCAGCGCCTCGGGAAACGGCTGGCCCGTCTCCTCTTCCACCTCCGCACACTTGCGGTCGATCCAGACCGCGGCCTGCACGATGTGGCCGATGAGCTGACCGCCATCCGTGTATTTGAACGACGTATCGAACCCCAGCTCCCAGGACTTCCCGATGTCGTGAAGAAAGATCCCCGTCAGGATCAGGTCGCGGCTGAGCTTCGGATAGAGGCTGTCCGACGCCTCCTTTTTCCCGAAGATTCGCGTCGCCAGGTCCAACAGCGACAGCGTGTGCTCGAGCAGTCCGCCGACGAAGGCGTGATGCAGCGCGACCGCCGCCGGACTCTGCTTGAACCGATCGACGATCGACTTGTCCTCGACGAATTTCTTGATCAGCAGCAGCAGCGAGCGGTCCTGTACCGTCCGCAGGATTTCCAGCAGCCGGCCCCACATCTCCTCGACGTCATGCTCGGTCCGCGGAATGAAGTCGCCCAGGTCCAGCGCCTTCTCATCCACCGGCTGCATGCCGTCGACGATGAACTGCAGCGCTCCCTTGTAGCTCTCCGTCCGGCCGCGAAATCGCAGGAACCCGCCGTCAGGAATCTGGGCGTATTGCGTTTCGCTGGCCTGCCAGACGCGTCCAAGCAATTGCCCGCTCCGGTCGGCCAGCACCAGGTGAATGTAGAGCGCGCCGCTGGCGGTCGTGCGCAGGTCCTTGCGGGCCACGAGGAAAACCTGATCGAGCTTTTCACCGGCGGTCAGCTCGCGGACGGGCCGGCGAGCCTGCTGGGAAGCGGTCGCGGGGGGCATGGGTTCTCTCGTCCTTCCAAAAGGCATCCAATCGCGGGGTTCATGTTAACCGGCCGCCGCCGGCCCGGTACGGCAGAGGAATCCTGACAACATTGTCGCTTTTTTTGGGAAAGAACCGGGTGGAAAGTCGCTATTCAATAATGACAAAACTTGCCGCGCCATTCGGTTTACCACAACCGAAGCGCGGGACGGAGTGATTTGCAAGAAATCGATCCGTGGTCGATGCGTTGTTGTGGCGGCGCGATCGCGGTGGCGAGGATATGGAAGGATTTCACCGTTTGGACGTTGCGCGGGGGTTGGAAGTGCGACAGACACTCGCTCCTGGAGATCTCATGTCGGATGAGTTGCACGGACCATCGGAAGAATGGATGGACAAGCTGCTGATCTGCCTGGAGTGCGGCGCGGAGTTTGAATTCTGCGTCGAGCAGCAGCGCGAATATGCCGAACGCGGCTACGTCCGCGAGCCCAAGCGCTGCCGCAACTGCCGTGGCCAGCGCCGCGACGCCCATCCCGCGCCGCCGCCTCCCGCGGACCGGCCGCAGCGGCCGGGCCCGACCGCCGGCCGATTCTATTCCGCCGACTGCACCGAATGCGGGGCGCGCACGCGCGTTCCCTTTCGGCCGATCGAGGGGCGGCCGGTCTATTGCCACCCCTGCCATCAGCGGCGACAGTTCTCCGAGCCGCCGCAATCGGTCAGAACAATGAATCGATGAAGGGCATGATGTCGTCGGCATCCGCGACGGTATCGCCATTCATGTCCGAGCGTTGCCGCGTATCGCTGCTGGTGTTGATGCCCAGCAGCACATTCACGAAATCGCCGATGTCGGTCACGGAGACGATCGAATCATTATTCACGTCCCCCAGCAAGAATCCGCACCGCGCGACCTCCACCAGGACGTCGTCGACGCCGCCTTCGGTGGTGCTGGTGTTGCCCGGGTCCTGCGCGGTGAAGCGCAGCCGCACCTGCGCGGAGTTGGGCAGCGTCGCCGCCGTCGGGCTGCCGTAGGTCCGCTGGATCCATTGGTTCACCGGCCCCTGCCGGACCGACTCCAGCGGCGTCCACGAGCCGCCGTTGTTGACGCTCCACTCCACCAGCAGTTGGTCGTCATAGTTGCCGCAGGTGAACCAGCGGTAATAGGAGAGCCGCGCGGCGTAGCCGGTGGCGTTCAGCAGCGGCGACACCAGCCGCGTCGGACCATTGTCGACGTCCGCCTCATTCTGGCTCCCGCCCGGGCCCGATCCCTGCCCGGTGACGTAGCAGTGCGTGCCGGTTCCGGCGGGATTGTCATTCTCCGACTGGGTCGTGCCCGACGTTCCAAAGGGATCGACGCGCGTCCAGGCGCCGGAGATCGGCGCCGTGTTGGAAACGGTCCAGCCCTGATCCGTCTCGAAATTATCGCTGAGCACCGTCACGCGATCGGCGACGGGCACGCTGCGATAAAGCAGTGGCGCGCCGAGCGGTTCGCGATTCTCGCCTCCAGAGACGCCCGCGGCCGAGACGTACATCTCGACGTGCGATCCGCAGCCGCGCGGCGGCAGCGTGGCGCGATAGACGTTTCCGCCGATCGGAGACATCGTCGCATCAATGAAACTGTCCGAGGAGTTGAATCGGTAGTGCAGCATCGGTGTCGCCGTATCGACCGCCTCCAGCCCCGGCAGCACGGTGATGTCCACATTGTTCGACTGAAGCGGCGGGAAGTTGAAGGGCGGACCGCCCGCGTAGCTGATCAGCACCGGCGCGCTGGTGCGGTCGGCGAGATAGAGCGACGAGGCATACTGCTCCTCGCAGACCGGGATGATCTGGTCCGCCGGCAGAATGAATCCATACTGCCCGGTATCGCGCAGCTCGATCCCCATGCCGGCGATTCCCTCCGAGCCGTAGGTCCAGTCGGACGAGATGCCGCTGGCGGGGTAGATCGTGTCAAAGGTCGGCCCGCCGATATAGGTCACCCCATGCGTCCCCAGCATCCGCGCCACCATGTTCGAGCCGATTTCCTGGAAGAAGGCGTGGTCCGGAGACAGGTCCGAGGTATAGCCCCACGGCCAGAGCAGAAGCTGCGAGTAACAGTGAAAGTCGATGTGCGCCACGATGTTTGTATGAGCCTGGATGAAGTTCCGCATCGCGGTCGTCTCCGGCTCGCTGAAGGCGGAAGGTCCGCGATAGGTGTCATTGCTGGGAGAAGTGCTCGCGCCGACGCCGCCCCACTGGTATCCCCAGTTGCGGTTCAGATCGACGCCATAGACGCCGCCGCCGTTGTTGCGGCGATTCTTCCGCCACAACCGGTAGGTCGTCCACGTATAGACATACCCGTCGGGATTCATCACCGGGACGAGATAGAAAGACACCCGGTCGAGCAGCGCCCGGATCGCCGGGTCGGTGTCGTAGCCGTTGATCAACCGGTCCGCGAGATAGAGCGGAACGGTTGGCGTGATCCATTCCCGCGCGTGCTGGCCGCCGTGATAGATGATCGCCTTGCGATCCGCCGGCGCGCCGGGGGCATGCACGTGAATCATCCAGAGCGGCCGGCTCTCCCACGAATTCCCCAGGCTGGTCACCGAGGCCAGGTCCGGCCGCGCCGCCGCCAGGCCGTTCATGTAGGCCACGATCCCCGCGAAGTCGGCGAAATCACCGAAGGGCGGCGCGGCGCGCGGCGCGAAAGCCCCCTGCTGCGCGGCGATCAGCGCGCCGACGTCCTCGATCATCACGCGGTAGGGAATACCGCTTGCGTCAATCGCGGCGCGCTGCGCCGGCGTCACGCGAACGTCGATCGGAAAGAGTCCCAGTTCATGGCTCCAGACGTCATCCGTCAGGTTGAGCACGCGATCCAGCTCGGCGACCGTCCGCGGCGTTACCTGCAGGACCGACGTCTCGTGCAGCGCTTCGAATGATTTGGCCGCCGGCCCCGCCCGCAGGGTGGAAAGGGCGGAAAGAAGGGCGAGGAACGAGCAGACCATGAGCGGCGAGCGGACCCACGACATGCGTAACCCTCCGGATATCAACCTCGCGGCGAATCCGCTCCAGGCGCCGGCGGACCGGCGACAAGATCCGCAGCGGAGTCCATTGAGGTATAATACCGTCTCACCTCAGCCGCCGGGGCCAAAAAACGAACGCCCGCACTCGGCGCTGCGACCAGAGAGCGCATCATACATGTCGGCGATCGGCTCGGCGACCGAGGTCGAAGGGGCATGGCGTTCCATCATGGCCGCCATTCCCGACTACGTCATGCTCTTCACCGCCTCCGGCCAGATGATCTGGACCAATCACCTCGCGCCTCAACTCAGCGACGATTATCTCGCCCAGCGCCCGGTTTTCGACGTGCTCGACCCGGAGCACGCCCTGCGGCTGAAACTCGGATTCGAGCGCGTCCTCGCCACCGGCTCAACCGAGGAACTCGACATCTCCTGGGTTCATCCCAAGACCGGCCAGCGCCACTGGTTCGCGTCGATGCTGACGCCGCTGCCGCACGGACCGTCGCCCGATCTCATCGCCATCGTCGCGCGCGACATCACCGACCGGCGACGGCTCGAGCACGCGCTGCAGACCGCCGAGGAGCAGTTCCGAATCCACTTTCAGAGCCACCCGCTGCCAAGCTTCGTGTGGCGCTATGACAACGGCGAACTCCATTTCCACGATTACAACAAGGCCGCCGTCGCGTTCACCAACGGTCGCGTCGGCGAGATTCTCGGCATCCGCGAAACCGAGTTGTTCGCAAGCCAGCCGCTCGTGATCGAGGACATGCAGCGATGCGCCCAGAAACACGTCGGTAGCCAGCGCGACATCGACCACCGCATGGCAACGACCGGCGAATTGAAGCGGCTCCGCATCTGCCTGGCCTTCGTCCCGCCTCATTTCGTCGTCGTCTATGCCGAAGACCTGACCGAGCAGCATCGCACGATCCAGGCGCTCCGCGAAAGTGAGGAGCGCGCCCGCTCTTACTTCGAGGCCGCCATTGACCCGCTCTGGGACCTCGACATCGCCACCGGTCGCGTCATCTCCGGCCCCGGTCAGGCCCGGCTCATGGGATATGACCCGGACCATTTCGACCTGGACCTCGCCCAGTACCAGCAGCACGTCCATCCGGAAGATCTGCCCGGCCTGCTGAAAGCCTACGGCGCCTGTCTCGATGGATCGCGCCCCTATTACGAATCGATTCATCGCCTGCGGACGCGACAGGGGGAGTGGCGCTGGGTAATGGCCCGCGCCGTCATCGCCCGGCGCGACGCCGACGGACGCCCCCTCCGCATGGTCGGCTATGACCGCGACATCACCGAGCATCGCGCCGCCGAGGAGCGCGCCCGCCTCCAGCTCTGCGAGTTGGCCCATCTCGCGCGTCTCAGCAGCCTGGGAGAGATGGCCGCGGGCATCGCCCATGAACTGAATCAGCCGCTCTCGGCGATCGTCAACTTCGCCGAGGCCGCGCTCCGCCGGATCGGCGCGGGCGACCACTCCGAGGAAACGCTGCGCCGCGACCTGGGGGAGATCATTCACATGGGCCGCCGCGCCGGCGACGTGATCCGCCGCATCCGCGGACTCGTGTCGCGCCGCTTCGCGCCTCCCACCCTGCTCGATCTCAACGACCTGATTCGCGAGACGCTCGCGCTGATCGAGTCGGAAGCGCGCGGCGCCGGCGTCTCGCTCGTTATGCAGCTCGCGCCTCAGTTGCCGCGCGTCTCGGCCGACGCCGTGCAGATGCAACAGGTGCTGATCAACCTCCTCCGCAACGCCATCGAAGCGATGGCCGACGTAAACGATCGCGAGCGCGTGCTCACGGCCCGATCGGTCGTCGCCGGTCAGAGTGTCCGCGTCAGCGTCGCCGACACTGGCCCGGGCGTGTCCGAGGAGGTGGCTCAGCGACTGTTCGATCCCTTCTTCACCACCAAGACGCAGGGAATGGGCATTGGCCTCTCCCTGGCGCGGTCCATCATGGAGGCACATGGCGGAAGGATTGCGGTAGACCGTAATTCGACAATGGGTCTGGAAATCTGGTTTACTCTACCGGTGGTTGGCCCGGACGCCACGCAAAGCAGTTGATCATGTCGCAAGAGCCCATCTCGACGGTCTATGTCGTGGACGATGATCCCGATGTCTGTCGATCGCTCAAGCAGCTCCTTGAATCCGACCATCTCCGCGCCGAGACGTTTCAGTCCGCCCGGGAGTTCCTCGATCTCTATTCTCCCGACCTCGCCGGCTGCCTGCTGCTCGACATCCGCATGCCGCGCGTCAGCGGGCTGGATCTGCTGGACGAATTGAACCAGCACCCCGGAACGCGGATGCCGGTCATCGTCATCACCGGCCACGGCGACGTTCCGACGGCCGTGCGCGCCCTGCGCAACGGCGCGATCGACTTCCTCGAAAAGCCCTTTCAAGCCCAGGACCTGCTCGACCGCGTTCACGCCGCGCTCGCCTCCGATGCGGAGATCCGCCGGCGCAACGCCGAAATCGCCGCGATCCGCGAACGGCTGGCACAGCTCTCCACGCGCGAGCGGCAGGTGCTCGACCTCGTCGTGCGCGGCGAGCCCAACAAGGCCATTGCCGGCTCGCTCGGCATTACCATCCGCACCGTCGAGGTTCACCGCTCGCGCGTCATGACCAAGATGAACGCCGACCACATCACCGAGCTGGTCCGCATGCTCCTTCAGGCCGGCATCGGTGAGCCCAACCCCGCCCAGCCCTGACAGCGCGAAAAGCTTTCCGAAGCGCGCCAGGATCTTTCCGAACCGCCCCCGTCAGGGAGCGGACAAATCGTCATATCAGACCCGCGCCCGTGTGCTTCTTCGAGAGTTCGGGCCTCCTCTCTAACCGCTGATTCGGCAGCGACTTGTGGTTAATCGTGTTAGGGGTTGAGCCACATAGCCTCGATTCGGCGGATGAAAGAGGGCCTCGAAACGCAGGGGTGAAGCAAAGCCCCGAATCGAGGAATCAATACATCGAAATGAGTCGAAACGGAAAAAAACGCCCGGCGCAAGGAGCTAATCAATGGCAGGTCGTTGCAAACCTAATCGTGTGACTGAAACAAGACGCGGCTTGCCCTTTCTTACGGTGCTTGCAGTAGGACTCGCCGCAAATTCCATCCGCGCCGAAGACCCGCTCCAAATAGGCGACTTCCAAGTCACTCCATTTGGCAGCCGCATCTGGATGAACGCGACCACCGGGGATTCTTCGTCGCCCGACAATGACTTCTTCGAGAAAAACGACATCGATCAGCCGTTTCTGACGCAGCTGAATTTCAACCAGAGCCACGCGGTCGACAGCAACCTGAGCGGCAGCTTCGGCGACCATACGGCCCATGCCGAGAGCACCCTGGAATGTCACGTCACGCCGCTCGGCGCCGGCGGCATCAAGTGTACCATTTCCGGGTCCGTGAATGCCAATACGACCGACACCCAGCCCCCGCCGAATCCATTTCCTCTGAGCGACGCCATCGCCGACACGTATTTTATTTTCGTATCACCCGCGGGGTCTACTTTCGACTGGAACTACCAGTGCCAAATCAGCATCACGGACCAGAGCGGCGAAAAAGACCAGGGCCATGTCTGGGTCCTCGGAGCTTCCTCCATCGATAACGGCGCGACTCCGACCGGGATCCCCGCAAATCTGGTGCTCGGCGGGTTGGTGACGAATGACGGGCATGGACCGTCGACCCAGCAAAGCGCTAACATCAGCCTGAGCGGCACGGGATACAAGCCTATCTTCTCTGTCGCACCGCGCATCCAGGTATCCGCCAAACATCCCGGCAAACCTGTCAGCATTACGATGTCCATCACCCTAACGCTTAAGCGCGTGAGCGGAGCGTGCTGCATCCCCGGCCCGCAGCAACAGTGCTATGCCGTTCAGGCCGCCGATTGCGCACTCTACTACCCCGGCAGCACGTTCAAGGGTGTGGACACCGATTGCACCAGTGGCTCGTGCGCCCCTACATCCGACATCCACTGGGCCAACGCGGTCAACGGAAATTACAGCAATGCGTCAATGTGGACACCGCAGCAAGTGCCCGAGAGTAACCCGGCCGCCAGTCCGCCGCGACACGACATCGCCATCTACGACCGGCCCGGCGGGTACACCGTCACGTTTCCAGGGGCCGCGACCAGCGAGATCGCGCTCGTACGGAAAGGGCTGCCCACGTTTCTCAATGCGACTTACCAGCTCAAAGCCATTTCACCGACTGAGCAGGCACTTCAGATCGGCGATGGCGCGACGCTGACGCTTCTCAACTCGCCCAATCTGGCCATGCCGCATGCTGTCGTCGGCGATCTGGCGCCCGGGACATCCACACTGAATGTTTTCGATTCGACGATGAAGGCGACCGGAGTGCTGGCGATTGGCGATCTGGCGCCTGGCAAACTCAACGTCACCGGCAGTGCGAAACTCGACAGCGCCGACAGCCGCGTGGGCTATTCCTCCAAGGGCGATGCCGCCGTTAACGGCAACACGGCCGAATGGAAAGCGGGCAATCTCGCCGTCGCCATGGGCGCCGCAGGCACGCTCGCAATCCAGGGGGGCGGCAAAGTGACATCCGACAACACGTTCATCGGCTACCACAATGGATTATTGAACGCAGTGGGTGACGTAACGGTTCAGGGACTCAGCTCGAGCGGTGATTCCTCGAAATTCAAAGTCGATAATAAACTCACCGTCGGCGAACTGGGCATCGGCAAATTGACTCTGACAAATAAAGGCGTCGGCGAATTCAAGGATGTTACCCTCGCGGAGTTCGGCAGTACATCGGGAACGATCATCGTTCACGGCCCTGCGGCGCCGAATTCACCGAACCTCGATGTCTCAGGCACGTTCATCATCGGAAAGAGTGGAATCGGCGAATTGTCCATTGATGGCGGCGCCAACGTCTCCTGTAAGTCGGTCATTCTTTCCCAGAATTCAGGATCAAAGGGCACGCTCAATGTCTCCGGCACGGATACTCTGCTCGGTACCGGCACGGAGAACTTTGTCATGGCCGTGCAGGCGCCCGCCACGCTCAACATCCTCGATGGCGCCAAGGTGTCGACCGCCAAGGCCTTTGTTGGCAACTTCGGCAGCGCCACCGTGCTTGTCAGGGACGGCCCGACGAACGGCGACCCGGCGTGGCGTCTCTCAGGCGATCTCGTCATGAATGGCGACGCAAACTGCGCCATGACCATTCAGAACGCGTTCGTATACGTGCTGGGCATGATGAACATGGGTTCCGGCCTAAAGGCCGCCGACATCCTGCTGACTCCGAGCGGCCGATTGAAGGTGGACCAGAACTCGCAAATTGGTTTGCACGGACACCTGCTCGGCAGCGGGCTTTACGCTTGTCCTTTTACACAGGTGATCGCCCCCGGCATGATCAGCCCCGGCGTCGGCGTAGCGGGTTCCGTTCAAGTCATCAAATCGAAACTACCCGATGTCAAACAGGCTCATCACGACAACGCGACCAGCGATGAGATCGGCAGACTGACGATCGACGGCGATATTCAATTCGACGAAGGCTCGATTCTGCGCATCGACGTCGGCGGCGTGGCCGACGGTCAATACGACGTGCTGCACATCACCGGCGCCGCCACGTTGAACGGCACGCTTGAAGTTCACTTCATCAATGGCTTCGCCCCGCAGACGGCACAGGTCATTCCATTCTTGAAAGTCGATGGAGCGATGTCGGGGCAGTTCTCGGAGATCAAGCTCGTTGGCGCTCCCGATGTCACCGCTTCCGGGGCCCGTTTCACGGACGGCGTGCTTGAGTTCGATGAATCAACTCTGTCACCAATGGCGCCCGTACCTTGCGGGGCAGGCACCTGCGGCGCTGGGATAACCCCTTTGATGCTACTGTCCGCAATTGGCATCACAACATTGCGGATGAGGAAGCGCCAGCGACGCGCTTTCGCGAAGTTATGAACACTGAACGCATTTGTGGCCGCTGGGATAAGGCTTCCTCTCTATACCCGCTCATCGCCGGATCATGCAAGAGTTCATGACAGGCTCTGGAAGAAGGGGAAAAGCAGAGCCTCTTCTTGGAAGGAAAGGAATAACAGAACTCCACCTTAGGAGGAAAGGAAAAGCAGAGCCCCTCCGTGAAACGGAGGGGAAAAGCGCGACCTCCTGACTTCTCTTCAAAAGAAATCGGAAAAAGTTTTGAAGTGGGAAAAAGTCTTACAGAAGAAATAGTCATGCAGAAGAAAATGTCTTGAAGAGAAAAAGTTTTGAGGTGGAAAAAAGGTTGAAACGGAAAAA
>Ga0187894_10002831_pt1 | contig 20276 bp, 22 predicted proteins | sample GBC1701081metaG_FD_136650 | JGI IMG/M metagenome (GOLD analysis project Ga0187894, IMG submission 136650) | White microbial mat communities from a lava cave in the Kipuka Kanohina Cave System on the Island of Hawaii, USA - GBC170108-1 metaG ...
AGATCTGATACTCCGCCGGGCTGGTTTGATTCTCTGCGCCGACCTTGCCTGCCCCCGCAAAAATGGGCCTGGTCACAAAGAACGGCGCCAAGACCTTCACGATACGCTCGAAGGGAACCGCTCGAGACATGAGATAGCTTTCGTGATACCCGTAGCTATTCCCCTTGCCGTCGGAGTTGTTCTTATACAGCACGCAATGATCTCGCCCGGTAGCGCGCGCCATCTGTTCAAGGCACTGGGCAAGGATTCGTTCACCGGCCCGTTCGAAGGCCACAATTTCCCGCGGGTTGGTGCACTCTGGTGTGGAATATTCCGGATGGGCACCGTCGACGTAAAGACGTCCTCCGTTAGCCAGCGCCTTATTCAATTGACGATTGTATTCGGGGTTGGGCCGCTCCCGCTCTCCTTCGACCTCGAACCCGCGCGCATCGAGCAGCGGATTCTCATTTTCATAATCCCAGATGGCCAGAGGAGCCGGCAATCCCGGATAGTGCCCGATGACGGCGATGGAATTGGAAACGGGGTCTGCGGCGGCAGGATCTCGTGACGCGATGCCGAACTCTGTTTCTGTTCCCAGGACGCGAGGAATTGTCGGCGAGGTAGGTTCCTGCATAGGTGTGACGTCTTAGAGATAGTGTCCGGTTGTGACGGTTTCGATCTGACGCGACTCTCCCGGGCCCCCACTGATCGTCCGAAGATGCACGATCTTCTCACCTTTCTTCCCTGAGATCTTGGCCCAGTCGTCAGGATTGGTCGTATTCGGCAGGTCTTCGTGCTCTTTAAATTCCTCCCGAATGGCGCGGATCAAGTCCTCGGAGCGAAGGCCATAGCCTTCCTTCGCGATCGCCCGTTTGACGGCAAACTTCTTCGCGCGCGACACGATGCCCTCGATCAGCGCTCCACTCGCGAAGTCTTTGAAGTAGAGCACTTCCTTTTCGCCGTTCGCGTAGGTGACCTCGATAAACTTGTTCTCCTCCGAAGAGGCATACATCGCTTCAACCGTCAGATCTGTCATCTGCTCGACTAAGGCCTTGGCGTCTCCGCTATGGCGTTTTAAATCTTCCTCGGCAAACGGCAGGTTGACGCTCAGGTATTTCGAGAAAATATCCTTAGCCGCCACGGCATCAGGACGTCCGACCTTGACCTTCACATCCAGCCGCCCGGCGCGAAGGACAGCCGGATCGATGAGATCCTGGCGATTGCTGGCTCCGATGACGATCACATTGCGGAGCCGTTCCATGCCGTCGATTTCCGACAGAAACTGCGGGACGATCGTCGATTCGATATCGGAAGAAATTCCGGTGCCTCGCGTTCTGAAGAGGGCATCCATTTCATCGAAGAACACGATGACAGGATTGCCGTCTTCTGCCCGTTCTTTTGCTTTCTTGAAAACTTCGCGGACTTGGCGTTCGGATTCACCGACGTACTTATTGAGCAACTCCGGACCCTTCACATGCAGGAAATAACTCCGCACTTCTTTGCCAGTAAGATGCCCGAGCTTCTTGGCGATCGAATTTGCAACGGCTTTAGCGATCAAGGTTTTTCCGCAGCCCGGCGGCCCATAGAGCAAAACCCCCTTGGGCGCGCTCAGCTTATACTCTGAAAACAGGGTCGGATGAAGAAACGGCAATTCCACCGCATCGCGGACCTGCTCCAACTCATGCTGCAACCCGCCGATGTGCGCATAGTCGACATCAGGCACTTCTTCCAATACCAACTCTTCCGCCTCGGACCTTGGCAACTTTTCGACGACATAGCCGGAGCGAGGATCATAGAGCAGATGGTCGCCGACGCTCAACCGTTCGGCCAGCAACGGATCGCCGAGCTCCGCAACCTTTTCTTCATCGAAATGCAACGTGACCAGGGCGCGATTGCCTTCCAATACGTCTTTCAACCGAACAACTTCACCCTGGATATCGAAACCCTTGACCTCAATGACGTTCAACGCTTCGTTCAAGACCACTTCCTGCCCCTTACGCATCGTCTTTCTATTGATTGACGGATGCATACTGACTTTCATTTTCCGCCCGGAAACATAGACATTTCCGGTCCCATCCTCATTGAGGCTGGAAAAGATGGCGTAGGCCGAAGGGGGCGCTGTCAGTTTTTCCACTTCGGCACGCAAGGCTTCAATCTGCGACTTTGCTTCCTGGAGCGTCGAGACGAGCTTTTCGTTCTGTTTGGTAGCTTGGTCGAGCTGGTAGCGGGATTGGTACAGCCGACGAATTTCTTCTTCCATCGACTGAATCTGCACGCGAAGCTTCTCAACCTCGCGAATATGTTCGTCGTTGCGTGGCGCCACGTCCGTTTCTCCCTCAGTCAACCGCTTCGTGATCTGCGTAACGGAATCTCGGAGAGACCGGAACCGACTCGGACTTTCTTTCTTGCCGTCCATGGAGCTACTCGAAGACGCGAAACACCTTGCTGAGTCGAGAAGTCCTTGTCTGCGCGGATTCTATCATCCGTTCCCAGGGTGGTCAACCAGACAGCGTCATTCTACGCGTGGCGATCGCGCGCCGCACATCACGGCGCGAGCGTCACAGCGTCGAGCAGCTCGCGAGTCGCCGACTCCACATCGTCTGCGCCAAGAATTGCCGTGATGACCGCCACACCGAATGCCCCGGCGCGCCGCATCTCACGCGCGCGCGCCGCTGTCACTCCGCCGATTCCGATAATCGGGATGCGGACCAGTCTACAGACTTTCTTAACAATCTGAAGGCCGAGCGGAAGACCGAACATCTGTTTTGACGGCGTCTCATAGATCGGACCAAGCACGATGTAGTCTGCCCCCTGTGACTCCGCTTGTACCGCTTCTTCGACCGAATGCACGGAAATACCCATGAGGCGCTGCGGCCCCAGCAATCTCCGCGCGACCGATGGAGGCAGACTGTTGCTGCGCAGATGAACGCCGACTCCTTCCATCGCCAATGCGACATCGATCCGATCATTGATGAGAAGTTGAGAGCTGCGCGAAACCGTGACAACCTGCACCTCACGCGCAAGTGCCACGAGTTCCCTGGCCGAGAGATCGCGTTCCCGAAGTTGGATTGTCGATATTCCGGCTGTGAGCACCCGCTGCAGAAGAGGGACCAACGGACGCCCTTTAGTCTGATGACGATCCGTAACGACAAGAAGACGGCTGGGGAGTGTCAGCATCGGGGGAGCATTGGATCAGGAGTGCAGAGCAGGATGCTCAAACTAGTTTGTTTTGTCTATCTGGTCTGTCTGGTTTAACCAAACAAATGAGACAAACCAAATAACGGTCTTCTCCTGCTGGCGGACGTTTTCAGCATCCCGCTAGAGCATACCTTCGATGGGGCTACTTGCCGTCGCATACAGTTTTCGAGGGATTCGTCCGGCCTTGTATGCAAGCCGCCCTGCCTGCACCGCATATTTCATCGCCTCGGCCATGGCAATGGGATCCTGAGCGCCGGCGATGGCCGTGTTCATCAACACCGCATCCGCTCCCAATTCCATCGCCAAGGCAGCATCGGATGCAGTCCCGACGCCCGCATCGACGACGATCGGCACCTTGATCATTTCCATAATGATTTTTAAATTATAGGGATTGCGGATACCGAGTCCCGATCCAATCGGCGCCGCCAAGGGCATGACGGCAGGGCACCCGATATCGACGAGCTTCTGAGCTACAATCGGATCGTCATTCGTATAAGGCAGGACGATAAAGCCTTCTTTGACGAGAATCCTTGCCGCTTCAAGCAATCCGACCGTATCGGGAAAGAGCGTCCTCTCATCGCCAAGCACTTCCAGCTTAATCAAATCGGACACGCCGGCTGCTCTTGCCAAGCGAGAATAGCGCAACGCATCCTCCACGTTGTAGCAACCGGCGGTGTTGGGAAGAATGGTGTATTTCTTCGGATCGATATAATCGAGCAGATTCTCTTTGGACCGATCGGTGATGTTGACGCGCCGCACCGCCACCGTCACCACATCGGCGCCTGATGCCTCAATGGCCTTCTTGGTTTCGGCAAAATCCTTATACTTCCCCGTCCCCACAAACAGCCGAGACGAAAACTCACGACCGGCAATGATCAACCGATCATTCTGCATGGACGACACCCCTTCCTCTACCGTGAACATTCGCCGGCGCACCGCCGCCGATAAAACTCATGATCTCCACCCGATCTCCCTGTTTCAAACCCCGCTGGTCAAACTCCTTGCGATCCAGAATCTCCAAATTCAGCTCCACCGCCACACGTTCGGTCTTGATGGCGAGTTCACGCAGCAAGTCCCCCACCGTCGCACCAGCCTGACAGCCCCGCTGCTCACCGTTCACCTGAATCTGAATTGCCTCCGCCATCGTCACTTATCCTAGGGGAGCAGAATTCCCAAAGTCAATGAAGCTGGCCTGCGTGTCTCTTGCCCCTCTACCCCTGATCGCGTCAAAATATGGTTGCCACAACTTATGATAACCAGCCCGCAACATAATCAACAAGTCGCCGCCATCTTTCGATCGATAGCGGAACGATTAGCCGCGCAACGGGCGAACCCCTATCGAATCAGAGCCTATCGAAAGGCAGCGGATACTATCGAAGCCTTGGAGGAAGACATTGCGGATGTCGCCTCACGGCAGGCATTGGAAGATCTTGATGGAATCGGACGGGATCTGGCGGAGAAAATTCAAGAGTTTCTTAAAACTGGAACGATTCAGGCCTATGAAGCTTTGAGAACCCCTCTCCCGGAAGCAGTGAAGACCTGGACTCAGCTCCCAGGACTCTCCGAATCGCTTGTGGCATACCTCTATACCCGTCTGGGCATTACCACATTATCCGATCTGGAGCAGTTGGTGAGATCGCACCTGCTACGCACAGTACCGGGATTCTCAGGGTCGGAAGAGCGGCTGCTGGACGCGATCGCCAACTTACAGCGCCGCGTCCCCGTTAGGAAGCCCGGGGAAGCTCCTTGAAGATCTTCCAAGTTTTCAGCATCTCAACCGCCTTTTGAAGTTGCACATCCTGTTCAAGCGAGGGATCGTTCGAGGCATCGGTGGCAGAAGGCTGCGCTGTGGCGCCGTCTTTCGGAATACCCTCTTCATGTCCCTTGCCATTCAAAGCCGGTTGATCTTTCCCCGGCACGGCGGGCTTGGCCTGCTTCGGCTCCCCTTCCTTTTCTCCCGGCTTTGTCTCGCCGGCCTTGGCGACCGTGACCGGTGGTTGCGCCTTCACCACGATATCAGGGGTAATCCCGGTCGATTGGATTGAGCGCCCTTTCGGAGTGTAATACTTCGCTGTAGTGAGGCGGAGCCCGGACCCGTCCCCAAGCGGAAGAATCGTTTGCACCGATCCTTTGCCGAACGAGGTCGTACCGACGATCACGGCCCGTCCATAGTCTTGCAAGGCTCCGGCCACGATTTCCGACGCGCTGGCCGATCCTTCATTGATCAAAATAATCATAGGCGAGTCGTCCATCTGATCTTTCCCCTTCGCGATCCACTCGTCCTTTTTGCTTTCACGTCCTTTTGTATAGACGATGAGTTTGCCGCTGGGAAGAAACTGCTCGGAGACCTCAACGGACGCGGTCAACAGTCCGCCTGGATTGTTGCGGAGATCGAGAATCGTCGATTGAAGCTTTTGCTCTTTGAACTGCTTGAGCACCTTGCTCAAATCCCGCCCTGTCGATTCCTGGAATTGCGTCAGCCGAACATAGCCGATATTGTCCAATACCTTCGACTTCACGCTCTCGATTTTAATCGTATCGCGGACCAGCGTAAACTGGAGCGGCTCGGGAGTCCCTTCCCGCTGAATCGTCAAATTAACCTTTGAGCCTTTGGGGCCGCGCATCTTCTGAACCGCATCCATCAACGTGAGGTCTTTGGTCGTGTCGTCGTTCACCTTGGTAATAAAGTCCCCTGCCTTGACCCCGGCTCGATAGGCCGGCGTACCCTCGATAGGCGCGATCACCGCCAACCGGTTTTCCTTCACACCGATCTGGATACCCACACCCCCAAACTCGCCTTTTGTTTCAACCTGCATCTCCTTATACATCTCAGGTGTCATATAGGCGGAATGTGGATCAAGGGTTGAGAGCATTCCTCGAATGGCCCCCTGGACGAGGTCTTTCACCTTCGTTTCGTCGACGTAACTCTTCTGAACTTGGGTCAACACCTCGGAGAACGTCTTCAGCTCTTCGTACGTCTCCGTGGCATGCCCGGTCCGCTCCCACCCCTTGCCGAGCAGCACGCCCAAGACCAGCGCGACCATCACCATCGGGGCTAATACCCAGAATCGTCGTTGGGGATTCTGTTCCATATATAAAGTCCTTTCCTCTTCCCGTTCCCTAATCAGAATGCTGAAAAAGCCTCTCTTCTCACCCGCCCAACCCGGCGCGCCGGGACGCGCCTCTCACCAGGCGGCGTTCTCGCATCGCTCAGAAGCTCAACGTACCGAAGCGTACGCCTCGCCTCTTCGCTCACTGCGGCCTTGCTGGACGGCCTTTTTGAGCATCCTGAGCTTTTGTGGCATCAGCCCATCCCGTGAGATATCAGCGCTGTTGTATATAAAAATCAAGTTTTCCTGCAATCTGCTACCGCTTCGCCAACCATTGGAGAGGATCAAGCGGCTCTGCCCCCTGGCGCAACTCAAAGTATAGAGTATTTTCGCCCGTCATGCCTGTATCGCCTGTTTCACCGATCGCTTGTCCGGCTCCCACCTGCGCTCCCACCGCCGTCAGTATTTTCGAGGCATGGGCATACAGTGAAAAGAAGCCATTCGCATGATCCAAGATTATAACGAGTCCGTACCCTTTCAACCAGTCTGCATAGACGACGGACCCCGGCATCACAGCGTGAATGGCACTCCCCTCGATCGTCTTGATTTCGATGCCTCTGCGCTGCACATAGGTGTTGAAGGTCGGATGCTTCTGCCGGCCGAAAAAGGACACGATGCTCCCGTCGGCCGGCCAGGGCAGTGCACCTTTCACCCCACGAGGGGCAAGCGCCCCGGTCGGAGGTCGAGCTATGGCTGCGCGACGTCGCTGTTCCAATTCGCGCAAGAGACTGTCGATGCGCGACGCAGACCGCTCTAACTCTTGAAGGGCATGTTCATAGGACTCTTTTTCATGGGTGATCTTGGTGAGATAGACCTTTTTTTCTTTCTTGACCGATTTCATCTCAGCCAACTGCTTCTCGGTGCTTTGCTTGTACGACAACATTCCGATGCGCGCTTCTTCCCGCTGTCGCTCTGCCTGTTCCATACGAGTCATATCAGTTCGGAACCTGCCCATGAGGGCATAATCCCGCTCGGATACAGCCGAGAGATATTGGAGCCGGCGCTGAAAGTCACCGTACGAGTCCGAGGCCAGCAACGTTTTCCAATGCCCAAAACGGCCCTCCATGTACTGCACGCGCAGCCGCGCCAGAATGGCATCCTGACGTTCTCGCACACTCACTCGCAAACCGGAGAGTTGCGCATTGATCTCCTCAATTTCCTGGTCTTTCTTCCGCAACTTTCGGCTGATCTCCTGATGCGCTTGCCGGTAATGCACCATGCGTTCGTCGAGAGTCTGAATCCCCTGCAAGAGTGACTCTCGCTTTTTCCCTGCGACATCGGCCTGCTTACGCGTCTCTTCGATCAAATCTTTGAGCTGACCGAGGGCCTTGCGTTCTTTCTCAATCTTGTCCGTAATCGAATCACCTGCACCTGCCGGCCAGGAAAGACCCAGGAGCCCCCAGAGCACGAGTCCGACTCTGAGCCCCACCCAAGACCTCATGCCTTGGCCTCGCCGAAACGCCTAATCGACACGAAGCTGCCTGCGAACCCAAGCCCCATGCCCACCGCAATCAAGGCAAGGCAGATCGACGGGGGGAAAAATGCCACGAGGTCGTCGAGCTCTGCAAATCGTCCCATTGCCCGCATTTGCTGCCGAAACAGTTCGTACATGAACTTGAGCATGACCAGCGACAGCGCGCTCCCCAACGCGCCAAGCACAGCCCCTTCTAACAAATAGGGGATACGGATAAAACTGGTGGTGGCCCCGATGAGACGCAAAATGGCAATCTCGTCCCGCCGCGCGAACAGTGTGAGGCGAATCGTATTGGCGATGATGGTCACGGCTGCCGCCGAGAGAATGACCCCGACGCCGATGGCGACCAATTCAATCGATCGAATCACTGTCGCAAGCGCGTCGATCCAATCTTGATTATAGTCAACCTTGGAGACGCCGGCGACCTGCCTGACTCGTTCCGCCCATCGATTGATCGCATCCGGTGAACGAAACAACGGGCTGAGAGCCACGACGAAGGAGGCCGGGAGAGGATTCTGGCCCAGCCCATCGAGCAGATGGGACTCCGAAGGGAATTGCGCTTTGAACTCTCCAAGCGCCTGCTCTTTCGAAATAAACAGGAGTGAGGCCACGGCACGATCTCCCCGCAGCTGCTGCTCCACCTCAGCCACCGAGCCGGAGTCAAGCCGCTCGTCGAGATACACCATGATCTTGACATCGTCCTGAAGCCATCCTGCCGCCGCCCTCAGATTGACGTAGAGCAGCAGGAAGACGCCGACACAGGCCAAGGTAAACGCCGTGGTCAAGATGGCGACCATCGTCGTCGTCCGGTTGGTCCGCATATTGACCCAGGACTCTCTGAGAAGGTATGAGAGCGTCCTCACTCTATCACCCGCCGTTCCGGTAACAACCGGCCCTGTGACAAGGTGAGCACCCGCCGATTCACCTGCCCCATGACCAGCGGATCGTGCGTCGCCACCACAACGGTGGTGCCACGCGCGTTGATCAGCTTAAACAGCTCGATGATTTCGGACGTCAGAGCCGGATCTAAATTTCCGGTCGGCTCATCCGCCAGCAAAACGACCGGACCGTTGACGATCGCGCGCGCAATGCAGACCCGCTGCTGTTCTCCTGTCGAGAGACCCGCAGGAAGCTGATCCCGCTTGTGCTCGACGCCGACCGCCCGCAGTGCTTCCGTGACTTTCCGACGAATGTCGGCAGACGAAATGCCCTGCACCAGCAAGGGCAGCGACACATTGTCGAAGACGGACTTCTTCGGCAACAGCCGAAAGTCCTGAAACACCGTTCCCACCTTCCGGCGCAGATACGGAATTTCGGACGGCTTGAGTGTCGTCACATTTTTCTGGTGGACAAAGATCTGTCCCTCATCGGGTCGGTCAGCCCCAATGAGCATCCGCAACAGCGTCGACTTGCCCGCTCCGCTGGGCCCCATAAGGAGGACGAATTCTCCCTTGTCGATCTCGAAGCTGACATCCAAAAGCGCCGACCGTTGATCGTACTGTTTTGAAACGTGGATCAATTGTATCATCGTCGCTCTACCACCGGAGATCGTCTCCGGAGACTTCAAAGGCGTTCTGGATATGCTCGATCTGCGGAGCAGCGGCATCCGTGCCTTGCAGCAAGACGACATCGAATCTGCAGAGCCGATCTTTGACGTGGTGGCGGGCCAAATATTGAGCCGCTAACTGGATCAATTTTTCCTGCTTTCGTTGATGAACGGCTTGGATCGCGCCGCCGAAGGCGTCGGTTCGACGCGCCTTCACCTCGACAAACACCAGCACTCGGCCGTCCTCAGCCACGAGGTCCAGCTCCCCGACCGGCGACCGAAGATTGCGTGCCACGATTCGATATCCTTTGTGCCGCAAATACTCCTCTGCCGCCGATTCCCCCGCTTGACCGAATAACTTCCGGGGGTCAAGCATGGTCACTGGTTCATCCGTGACGACTCACCAAGACCGGCACGAGAGAAAGGCAGGCGATCGCCGTTTCCGCCCAAAAGCTGTGCGACTGGAGCGAACGTGCGCCGGTGAATCGCGCAGGGGCCATGTTGAGCAAGTCGCTGCAAATGCTCTTCCGTCCCATACCCTTTATGGGAGAGAAAGTTATACTCGGGATAGGTCTGATGGTACAGCTCCATCATGCGATCACGCGTGACTTTGGCCACAATCGACGCTGCGGCAATCGACATCGACAGCGTATCACCTTTAATGATAGAGCGTGAAGGAATGGCGAGGTTCGGCAATGTGACCGCATCGATCAAGAGACAGTCCGCCGGAAGAGTCAACGATGCCAGCGCGCGACGCATGGCCAGGCGAGTCGCTTCCAAAATGTTGAGGCGGTCGATCTCCTGCTCTGTGGCAATCCCGACACCGACCGCTCGCGCCCGCCGAACAATGACCTCGTAGAGACGCGCGCGCGCAGACTCGGAGACTTGTTTGGAATCATCGACACCGGACAAGCGGCAACGAGTAGGCAGAATGACCGCCGCCGCGACGACAGGGCCGGCAAGAGGACCCCGTCCGGCTTCATCTAGACCGGCAATAGAGCGATAGCCGCGCCGCCGGGCTTCCAATTCGAATTCATCGGTAGGTCCCACGATGCGTCCGTTGAACGGGTGCCACGATGATCGTGGTCGGTGGAGCCAGGGAACGGGACAGGCCGGAGGTCAACGTTGAGATGAAGTGCGTCCCTCGCTCAACCTTAACCGCAGCCTACACAGCCTTGCCGGACAGCGACTTTAACCATCCTTCCTTCGGAACGGCGAATCCGCAGCGAGCTAGGCCTTTGCAGCAGGAACGGCTTCGACCGTCTCTTCGGCCTTGCGGGTGACCCCGGGCTGCCCCTTGACGCTCGCGACAAATTCCCGATCTTCGACCTTGGCAAACCGGCCCTTTTTCCCTCGAAGATAGTACAGCTTGGCCCGGCGCACTTTGCCTTGTCGCATGACCTCGACACGTGTGACGATCGGCGAATGGAGCGGGAAAATTCGTTCCACCCCGACGCCGTAGGAAACTTTGCGCACCGTGAACGTCTCCGTATTCAGTAGTCCTTTACGGGCGATCACCGCGCCTTCGAACACCTGAATGCGCTCTTTTTCTCCTTCGACGACTTTCACATGCACGCGGACGGTATCTCCGATTTCAAAACCGGGCGTCGACTTCTTCCTGTAAGATTGTTGTAACCGTTCCAACCGATTCATGAGACTACCCCCTCCTCCCCACATCGAACAGGCGTCCCCGTCACGCCTTCACGAGTAAGTTCGTCTAGCAATTGTTGATCTTCGAGACTCAAGACCCTATCTTGTAAAAGATCCGGCCGTCTCTGACAGGTACTTCGCAGGGCCTCCTTCCGACGCCATAGACGAATGGCCTCGTGATGTCCTGAAAGCAACACCTCCGGTACGGACATTCCTTGAACCTCTGCCGGTCTCGTATAGTGCGGATATTCGAGCAAGGCATCCGTAAACGACTCTTCCACGATCGACTCCGGGTCACCCAACACGCCGGGAACCAAACGGGCTGCGGCATCGATGAGCACCAGCGCCGGCAATTCGCCGCCGGTCAACACATAATCTCCAACGGAAACTTCTTCCGGGTGCAAGGCGAGCCGCACTCGTTCATCAACCCCCTCGTAGTGGCCGCAGAGAATGACGAGCCGACGTTGGTCAGCCGCCAGATTTTTTGCGTATGCCTGCGTGAATGGACGACCCTGCGGAGAGGGAAACAGCAACCGAATCTGTTCACCGGCCCGCGCATAGCCGGCCTGAATCTCTTCCACCGCGCGCAAGATAGGCTCAGCCTTCATCACCATCCCAGCCCCTCCGCCATAGGGGACGTCGTCCGCTACCTTGTGCCGGTCGAGCGTGTAATCACGCAGATTGCGCACCTGAACGTGCAAGAGACCCTTTTCCTGCGCTCGTTTGAGAATGCTCTGACCGAGCACCGGCGCCACCATATCGGGAAACAGCGTCAAAATGTCACACCGCATAGCGTTCCTCAAACAAGTCGTCGATCCCGCGAACCACCATCCGGCGGCGCTGGAGATCCACCGAGGCCACAAAACTCTTCGCAGCCGGAATGAGAATTTCTTTCGTCCCCTTACGGACGACGAAGACTTGATTATCCGGTATTTCCAGAATCGCCTCCAGCGCGCCGACCTCGTCGCCCTGCTCGGTCTCGACCGCCAGCCCGATCAAATCGCACTCAAAGTACACATCCGCCGCCAACGCCGCAGCCGGGGCACGAGGCACTTGGAGCAATCCCCCGCGCAACGTCGCGGCTTCTTCCGGCGTCGTGACACCGACAAGACCCATGATGTAGGTCGAACCGGCGCGGCGAACATGCGCCACGGTCTTCTCGATCATTTCTCCTGTAGGCGCTAACAGCTGCACCTGCTTCAGATTGTCCAACCGGCCAGGCACATCGCTCAACAATCGCACTTTGAATTCGCCTCGCACGCCAAAGTGGCGTTCGATCTTACCGATCGTCACAAAATCTTCCTGAGCGGTCGTCACGTGCTAAGCGCCCTTCTTCTTCGCCGCCTTCTCCGCTTCGAACTGCTTCCACACGCCGCTGCGGCGGAGCAATGTCTTGACAGTGACGGTCGGCTGGGCTCCTTGATGCAACCAGCTCAACACCCGTTCCTGCTTCAACTCCGGCAGACCCGCCTCTTTCAAAGGATCGAAAATCCCGAGAATTTCCAGAAATCGCCCGTCGCGCGGCTTCCGAGAATCCGCTGCCACAACGCGGTAGAGCGGTCGCTTGTGTCGTCCTGTCCTCGTCAATCTCAAATGAACAGCCACTGGATTCCTCCCTCTTAAGAAAAGTTCTCAGCTTTCAGCCATCAGCTCTCAGCTTTAAGTGAGCTATTTACTCGCCTGACTGCTGGTAGCTGAAGGCTATTTCCCATTCACCTGGAGCGCATCATCTGCGCAAGCTGCCGACGCCCCCCCGACCCTGCCATAACTTTGGCGATTTTTCTCGCCGACAGAAACTGTTTAATCAACCGATTCACCTCTTCCACCTTCGTCCCGCTTCCGCGGGCAATCCGCTTTTTCCTACTCCCATTGATGAGCGTATGATCGCGTCGCTCGCGTAGGGTCATCGAGTCGATCATCGCCAACACTCGTTTCATCTCTCGCTCCGGCATCTGCCCTTCCATCGCCCCCTTGAGCTTCTGACCGCCCGGCAACATGCCCAAAATTTGGTCCATCGAACCCAGGCGATTGACCTGCCCCAGCTGAGCACGGAAATCTTCCAGCGTGAGCGTCGTGTTGGTGAGTCGTTTCTGTGTCTCCTCTGCCTGTTCGCGCGAAAACGTCTCTTGAGCCTTTTCGATCAGCGAAAGCACGTCGCCCATTCCAAGTATCCGCGAGGCCATCCGATCGGGATGAAACAGCTCCAGGGCATCGAGCTTCTCGCCCACGCCCAAAAACTTGATCGGCTTACCGGTCACCGCCCGGATAGACAACACCGCCCCGCCCCGAGCATCGCCCTCAACTTTGGTCAGGATGACGCCGGTCAGTCCAATGCGTTGATCGAACTGGCTCGCCATCGTGACCGCGTCTTGACCCGTCATGGCATCTGCCACCAAGAGTGTTTCTTGTGGCCGCACAGCCGCTTTCACCGCGACCAGCTCCCCCATCAACTCATCGTCGATGTGGAGACGCCCGCCGGTATCCAGCACGACAAGATCGTACCCCTGGTCTCGCCCCCGTTCCGCACCAGTCTGACAAATGCGGACGACATCAGCCTGAACCGCTTGCGCCTGATCGGCTCGATACACGTCGATCGCAAGATCACGCCCCAGACTCGCCAACTGATCACCGGCTGCCGGGCGGCGAGGATCTGCCGCAACCAGAAGAACCCGTTTCCCTTGTGCCTTGAAGTACCGCCCGATCTTGCCGCAGGTCGTCGTTTTTCCTGCACCTTGGAGCCCCACCATCATGACGACGGTCGGAGGATTCGACGCCAGAGCCAGACCGGCTTTCTCGCGCCCCATCATCTCCCGCAGCTCGTCCCACACCACCTTGACGACCTGATGGCCGGGGGTCAAACTCTGGAGGATCTCCTGCCCAACAGCTTTTACGCGAACCCGCTCGATAAAATCCTTGACGATCTTGAAGTTGACGTCGGCTTCGAGCAGCGCCAGACGAACCTCTTTCAAGGCTTCCGCGATGTTCTGTTCGGTGAGGACACCGGAACCGCGCAGTTTTTTTAAAATCTTCTCGAATTTTTCGCTGAGAGAATCGAGCATAGCGCCACAAATAAAAAGGCAATCGAAGCCTTACCCCAGATCTCCGATCGCCTCGAAAATTCTAGCAAAAGAGCATCGGGGAGTCTAAAGGACGAAGCAAGATGAAGTCAAGGGAAGGGGACGTACATTTTATTGACATGTCCCAGACCTTTCGCTATGGTCCAAATAGCCCCACCGTTGTTTCCGCGAGATTCCACAGAGAGCTTGGGAGTTGTGAGGCGGTTACCGTGAGAAAATCATACTGGGTTCTGCTCATTTTCGTGCTCATCGGCGGGCTATTGGGGGGAGTACTGGGAGAAATCCTCCGGGTCATGGCCCCGCATGGCACCATTCAATCGATCTTCGCCACCAATTTTAGCCCAGGCATCAGCCCATTCACTATCGATCTGGTCCTCCTCAAGTTCACTCTAGGCTTCGAAATCAAAATAAATCTCCTCAGCCTCGTCGGAATGTTTTTAGGCATCTATCTATACAAAAACGTATAGCAGAATGCTGAAAAAATCCGCCAGCATCCGAAGACCGTTATTTGGTTTGTTTGGTCTGTCTCGTTTGTTTGGTTAAACGAAACTAACCAGATGAACCAAACAGACCGGGTTAGATCTCTGGTTTCAATTCTAACTCCTTCAACTTCAACGCTCGAATCCGGTTTCGTAGCGCGGCGGCCCGTTCAAACTCCAACGTCTTGGCAGCGGCTTTCATTTCTGTTTCCAGCCGTTTGATGACTTGCTCTGTCGATTCCTCCGTCCCATAGACAGACGGCGACTCCGCAGCCAAATCCAATTGCATCTCACCCGTCTCCGCCGTGGCATACTCGAGTGACAGAACATCTTTCTTGATGCTCATGGGCACGATACCGTGCTTGGCATTGTAGTCAGCCTGAATCGTGCGCCGGCGCCCGGTCTCAGCGAGCGCCATCTGCATGGAATCGGTGACGGTATCACCGTACAAAATCACGTGGCCTCGCACATTCCTTGCTGCCCGCCCGGCCGTCTGGATCAACGAACGATAGGATCGAAGATACCCTTCTTTATCCGCATCGAGAATCGCCACCAGAGTGACCTCTGGAAGATCCAGCCCTTCTCGCAGGAGGTTGATCCCCACCAGCACGTCGAACACCCCACGCCGGAGATCTTGTATGATCTCAGCCCGCTCCAACGTCTTAATGTCGGAATGCAGATACCGCACCTTGATGCCGAGGTCATGGTAGTACTCGCTTAAATCTTCCGCCATGCGTTTGGTCAAGGTAGTGATCAGCACACGCCCACCCTGCGCCGTTTCCGTCCGTACTTCGGCAAGGAGGTGATCCACCTGCCCCTTGGCCGGACGCACCTCGATGACCGGATCCATCAGGCCGGTCGGGCGAAGAATCTGTTCGACTATCTCCCCGTCCGCATGTCCCAACTCGTAAGAGCCCGGCGTCGCGGAAACGTACACGGCCTGATTGAGGCAACGCTCGAATTCCGCGAATTTGAGCGGCCTGTTATCGATCGCCGAAGGCAACCGGAATCCGTACTCGACCAACGTGCGCTTTCGCGAATAGTCGCCCTCATACATCCCGCCCACTTGGGGAATCGTCGCATGGGATTCGTCGACGATCAGCAGAAAATCTTTGGGGAAATAGTCGAGCAACGTCGGAGGCTGCTCACCGGCTGCGCGGCCACTGAGGTGCCGTGAGTAATTCTCTATGCCATGGCAATATCCCATCGCCCGAATCATTTCAAGGTCGAACTTGGTGCGCTGCGCGATCCGCTGGGCTTCAACGAGTTGATTCTGCTTCTTGAAATAGGCGACCCGTTCGTCCAGTTCTTCTTCAATACCCGTAATCGCCCGCTCATACCGATCCGGCGCAATGAGATAATGCGTGTTCGGAAAGACCGCGACTTTCGGCAGCTTCCCGAGCGACTTCCCCGTGAGCGGATCGATTTCGTGAATCGCATCGACCACGTCGCCAAACAACTCGACCCGCACAGACACCGCATCGTTCGAAGCCGGAAAAATTTCGATGACGTCGCCGCGGGCGCGAAAGGTGCCGCGGTGGAAATCCATATCGTTGCGCGCATATTGAATCTCTACTAGTTTTGCCAGAATCTTTTCCCGCCTGATTTCCATCCCCTCTTCGAGAAATATCACCATCTCGTGATAGATCTCCGGCGACCCCAAGCCGTAAATGCAGGACACCGATGAGACGATCAGCACGTCGTTCCGTTGGAGCAGCGCCGTTGTGGCGGCATGCCGCATCTGATCGATCGCGTCGTTGACGGACGCGTCCTTGGCAATGTACGTGTTGCTTTGGGGAATATAGGCTTCCGGCTGGTAATAATCGTAGTAGCTGACGAAATACTCTACCGCGTTGTGGGGGAAAAACTGTTTGAACTCTTGATAGAGCTGACCCGCCAGCGTCTTGTTATGGACCAATACCAATGTAGGCTTCTGAACCTGCGCAACCACATTGGCCATGGTGAAGGTCTTGCCGGAACCGGTGACACCGAGCAACGCTTGGTGCTTCCGATCGGCCACAATCCCCGCCACCAACTTGTCGATGGCCTGGCCTTGATCACCGCAGGGCTTGAATGGAGCTTCGAGTTGAAACAGAGACATGGGACGACCTTCAGCCCGGATTATTCATGAATGCCGTCGCGAGGCGCTCGAGACCGAAGCCCGCCGGGGCTTCTCGCAAGTGAGGCCGACGGAGGCGTACTCGCAGTCCGTCGAGGAGGCCGAACGAGAAAAGCCTCGCCGGGCGAGAGGATCGGGCGTCGTAGCAGGCATTCATGAATAGTCCGAGCTTAGCCGTTATCTTACCATCGGAAACAACCGCGTGCGCAACAGAAGGCACTGGTTGAACTCTGACAGGCAGACGAACCGCCACTGGCCCTTTCCAGGGCCAGTGGCATCAACGTCTTTTAATATCGCGAGTACCGAGACCGACCGGTTGAGGTTTCAGGCCTATGAGCCGATCCTCGGCTTTCACCCTCACGGAATCGCCGACCAGATGGTTCGGCACTTCGGCGAGGCCGATGGTGGCGAGGGCGTTCTTCGCTGACCGGCATAGGGGCTGGAGACGGGAGAGCGACAAATACAGGAAGCGCGAGTTTCTTCGTCTCGATTCGTAGTTGTCTCACCATTCGAAGATACTCTCGCTCTTCCGACTGAGACAGAATTAAGTACGTTGCGCCTTCCTTTTCCGCCCGGCCCGTTCGCCCCGTCCGATGGACGTAGGAATTCGGATTGGTCGGCAACTCATAGTGAATAACTTGTGTCACGTCCTGAATATCGAGACCTCTGGCTGCCACATCTGTCGCCACGAGCGAACGGAGCCGTCCGGCCCGAAACGCGCCGAGCGTTCGCTCCCGCTGCGCTTGACTGTGATTGCCGGTCAGCGCGCCGACCGAAGCCTGTTCTCCGCCCAAATGAGCCGCCAAGCGCCGCACCTTGTACTTTTGATCGCAAAATACCATCGACCGTCCCCCACCCGTCACTCCCTGGAGCAGCGTATGCACAAGCTGCGTACGCGCCTGGTCCCCCGGTACGACATAGTAGGCATGGACAATCGTGGTCGGCGTGCTGATCCCCGGATCGACAGAGACACGAACGGGATTGCGCTGCATGGTCTGCGCGAGTGTTTGAATCTCCCCGGAAAATGTTGCGGAGAACAGCAGTGTCTGGCGTTCAGCCGGGAGGAGACGAATGATCCGTTGGATGTCCCGCAAAAACCCGCGATCCAACATCTGATCGGCCTCGTCCATCACAAGAAACGTCACACCGCCCAGCTTCAAGTGGCCGGAGCCTGCCAAGTCGAGCAACCGCCCGGGTGTACCGACCACCACCATCGGCGGTCGTTGCAGCGCGCGGTAATGGCGCTCGATCGGCGTCCCGCCGTATACCGACAGGGAGGTCACGGATATCGGGGCATACTTGCGCAACTCCATTTCGATCTGGAGCGCCAATTCCCTCGTGGGCGCCAGCACCAAAAACTTCGGCCCAGACGCGTGGCTCGGTCCAGACTTGGTATAGGGACCAGGCGCGGGCGCAGAGGCTTCCCGCCGCATAACCTGCTCGATAATCGGCAGCAAGAACGCCAGTGTTTTTCCGCTCCCGGTTTTGGCTTGCGCCATGATGTCCTGGCCTTTCAGCGCCAACGGAATGGCAGTCTGTTGCACCGGCGTAGGTGTCGTCAGACCCGCCTGAATCAGGCGCTGGGCAAGGGACTGGGGCAGATTCATATCAGCAAACGTAGACATAAGACTCCTTGTATAGGGCACACTTCCTGGGACTGCACGGTCGGCCTAGTGAGAGGCCGAGAAGCGCATCACGTTGATGGGCAATTCTAGGAAGGAAATAGCGGGGCTGCCGGATAGGCAGCCCCGACGTGTAAAACACTTGTTACAGCTTAGTACCGGTCTCCACCGCCGCCTCGACCACCACGGCCGCCGCCACCGCCACCAGTACGTGGCTCCTGTGGACGCGCTTCATTGACGGTCAACGTGCGACCGCCCAACTCCGTGCCGTTCAGCGCGGTAATTGCTGCCTGCGCTTCCGAATCCGAGGACATCTCCACGAATCCAAACCCGCGGGACTGGCCGGTAAACTTATCTGTGATGATTCGGGATGATGCCACCGCTCCATGCGCAGCAAACAAATCACTCAGCTGCTGCTCAGTTGTGGAATACGGCAAACCCCCGACATAGATCTTCGAACCCATTGGGCTCCTCCTTTAAGTATATGTGTTGTCTTGGACTCGAGAACAAAGTGAGGAAGGAGTGGGCCGAAGATGCAAACACCATGGCGGCTCAAGGCTGGCTTCCGATCAAATTCCCGTGCAGAACCAAAACAACAACTGTCTAGGCCTTGTCTCTCTCTGTGGTACCACCACCAGGCCTTTCGCGATGATACACGAGCGTACTCTACTCCTTGGTCACCTCAAATGCAAGGGACGATGCAATCGTGTGCAATGCGTACGTTTGATTAATAAGCCGCGGGGGCAGACAGCGGACGGTGAGAAAACAGCGGAACGGCGTGAAGGCTGTCGAAATCCAGAGCGGTGTGTCCTCGAACCAGGAGCCCGACACGACCGGTTGCCAGCGACTGATCCTCAACGGTCACGGCAAGCTGCCCGTCGAAGAAGGTTTCGATAAAGTCCTTGCTGATGATGGTATTCCGCTGGATTCGTAGCGTATGCCAGGAGACCGCTTTGGGCGTAATCGTCGACCGCCCGAGGCTCATCTCCTTTCCATCCACCACCCGAATCACTTCAAATGTCTTCGTCGCGAGATCAACCACCGCCGCATAAAAATGTGCGGCATCCTGCACCCCAAACACCATGCCACCCACTCCCGTCGCAGCGTCGACGGGAAACCGCATCCGGACCGACAGATCCGGATATTCATACTGAAACTCATCGGCAACGATCAACCGGTAACAACTCACAGTCTGACATGCTGAATTCGCAGCCAGAATGTTGGATGCCGAGGGCGCATCGGTGTCTACCTTGATCATCCAGTCCGCAGCCGGCCCTTCGCCAAACCCCAGCATCGAGAATCCGGCAGGAATCTCACCAGACTTCTGCTGATCGAAGGTCCACCGATTGAACAGTCCCCCTTGGGCTTGACCTTTCAAATTCGCTTCTTTTTCCGTTCGGCTCTCTGCCTGAATAGCGAGGGACGGCTCGATACAAAGGCTCCCCTCACAGACACCCACCACCAATGCGAGCACGACAAAGACCTTGCCTATTCCCCTAGAGTTCACGCTGATACCACGTACAGTCGCATCGATCCTCTCAATCTCTTCTTATTTCGATGGCGGGTTCTTGAGGTCGAGAATGTCCTGCTGGAACCGGTCACGGGCGGCCATAATCTTCTCTCGACGTCGCCATCGACCCCAGGTCCACCATCGAAGACGATCCCGAAACGTGACACTGGGTGTTGGAGCGCTTCCACCCGGGGCATGCTGGAAGTCATAGCCCTGGCGCGATTCGCGACTCTCAAAGAATCGGCGGTAGAGATGATCGTACAATCCTTTGCCTGAATCGCCAGCACCCACGGCCTCCTCCTTACAAGAGCAGATCCAGTTGATGGTCTTCCGTCACTGGAGGAGAACAGGTCTGACGTTGACAGACATATGCCGTCGGCTGCCCATTCACGCTCGCCTTCCCTGCGGCAATCGCTAAGTCGGGCTCCCCGGCGTGATGGGCGCCTTCGGCTACCACCACCGCACGATTCGGCAGATAGCGCCGATGGACTGTTGCGAGCAGTGATTCGGTC
>Ga0187894_10002832_pt1 | contig 20273 bp, 18 predicted proteins | sample GBC1701081metaG_FD_136650 | JGI IMG/M metagenome (GOLD analysis project Ga0187894, IMG submission 136650) | White microbial mat communities from a lava cave in the Kipuka Kanohina Cave System on the Island of Hawaii, USA - GBC170108-1 metaG ...
CCCGTCTTCGCAAGGATCTTCGTGATCGCTGCCGTCAGCGATGTCTTGCCATGGTCCACGTGCCCGATCGTCCCGATGTTGCAGTGCGGCTTGTTCCGCTCAAATTTGCTCTTCGACATGGTCTAGTGCCTCGATCAGATCACGGCCTAGCGGCCGTTTTATCCCTGGTTGGCGGCGATGATGTTGCCGCGGACTGGAGCGGGTGATGGGAATCGAACCCACGTAGCCAGCTTGGAAGGCTGGTGCTCTACCATTGAGCTACACCCGCAATCCCACCCCGTCGGCCGGCAGGGTTCGTGGTGGAGGGGGAAGGATTCGAACCTTCGTAGGGCGAACCCGGCTGATTTACAGGCTGTTGGCGTCGACGAATTCGCAAAGAAAATCAACGCCTCCAGTCTAACGTGAGCCACGGTTTCCCGTCGAAAGTCTAACGCTTCTCCCCGCCTTTGGCCGGCGGCGTTTCTAAGGCCCTTTTTAGCCCCGTACAAGAGGCATGGCGGTTGAATCATCAAGCGGCCGACGCGACGGCCGACAGCGCTATAGTCCCCGCCGGCGTCTCTCCCAACGCCGGAATTTACTTGCCGCAGATCCGGCGGATGACTCTGGCATTGGCCAGGGTCTGGCGGGCCTCGTCGAACGACATAGCGTCGATCGCCCTCGGCGAGTGACGGACGCCGGCCAGGCTGCTGCAGGGCACGTGCGGTTCAGTCGGCGTCGGGCCGGCCGAAGTCGCGCCGCAGCTCGCCGTGAGGATCATCGCTGCGCAGAGCACGATCGCGTTCCGCATCCGCCTTCTCCTTGACCCGTCGATTGCGCTCGGCCTGGGCGGCCCGCTCCAGTGCCTTACCGGCGCCCGTCCAGCGTAGTTTGAGGCGCGCCAGGGCGATGATAGCCGCCCCGATCAGCGCCAGTTTCCAGTTAGCCCGCAGCCAGGCGAGCACGGCCAGCAGCGCGGTCATAGGCCGTCGACCGCCGCGACCAGGCTACGCACGGCGCCGATCGCCCGAGCTGCCGCCCGGATGCCCTGCAGAGCGCGGGCGCGCCGGGTGTAGCCCTCGCTGTGCGCCAGGGTGCGGCCGTTGCGGGCGCGCAACCGCCAATACCATTGGCCGTCGCGATGCGACCGCCACAGGTTGAATGGCTTCATGGGGCGAGCCTTTCCCTGCTCAGGCGATCTCTGCCGCATGCATCTGCCGGCGCCGCTTCTTCACGCTGCGGAACTTCCAGTCGGTCCGGACGCCGGCGATGACCACGATCGTGAGCACCACCGCAAAGATCCCGATCAGCCGCCAGTCGAAACCCTGCAGGCTGGTCATCAGCGTAGCAGCGCCGCCAATGCCGGCGCTGCTGACAGCGGTCTGAAACCAGTTGGCTTTTTGGCCGGCATTGGCGTCCCTGATGGTCCCGGACTGCTTGATGTCGGCACGTTTGACGTTGCCGTCCTCGCCGCGCACGTAGCCGGCCGGTACACCGAGGCGCTTCTGGATGCCAGCGCGCACCTGGTCGTCGGTCACGGTGGCGCCGCCCGCCTCGACCAGGTTCATCCCCCGGATGATGCGGACCAAGGTGTCGCGGTCGTCGTCATCCGCCGCGCTGGTGGCGATCCAGGCGATGCTGTAGCCGGCCTCGATGCCCGCGTAGCGGCACACGCTGTCGAGGTACGCCTGCGTGTGGTTGGCCATGTGCGGGTCGTTGGGCGGTGCCCAGCGATAGATCACGTCGTGCATGGTGTGCACGCCCTGCAGGACGTAGCTGCGCAGGTTCTGGACGGCGGCCGATACGCCGTCCTCGGGCGCCGCGAACTTGCAGAACGATCCCGACGCCGCGTACGTCGATACGCCGACCTGGCCGTTCCAGCGCTGGCCGCCGGGCAGCGGCCGGATGTTGAGCGGGTTGTTGTTGAGCGCCGCCGGCGTGCGCAGATGCCGCGGTGTCGACGGCTCGACCAGCGCGATCGGCGCCGGCGGCACCGCCTCGAAATCGACGATGCGGTGCACCGGAAAATACAGGTTGTCGACCTGGACCATATCGAGGGGCATGAGGGGGTTCCTTTTTTCAGTGCTTGGTGGTGAGTTGCGGCAGCAGGACCAGCACCAGCGCCCCCACGATCTGAACCAGACCGAGGATGATGGAGACACAGACGCTGATGATGATCGCGTTGATGCGCTTGTTGGTCTTGGTGACGTCGTCGCGCACCAACAGGAAGCCCTGCGCCTGGTCCTGGTGCAGCCGGTCGCGATGCGAGGCGCCGGCGGCGAGCTGGTCTTTCACAGCCTTGGAGCTCTCGCTGCAGGCGGCGATGTGGGCGGACAGCACGCTGTTCAACACGGAATGGTCGTCACGCAGCTTATCGATCGCGCGCCACTGTTCTTGACGGCCGCTGCTACCGAACATCGCCGGCCCCCTGCGACTGGAGGCCGTTTGACAGCTGCCTGTCAGGACGGGCAGCATTCGGCCCGTCAGGCTGAGGAGGTTGAATATGTCGCGTGGGTTGGAGAAGGTCGTCGCCGACGAGGCAATGCTTTGGGGCGACGCCGTCGCGGACAATTACCACGCGATCGCGGCCAGTCACATGGATCCTCAATGGCGGGACATGATCGTGCCGGCGCTGGCCGGGATCGACATCGACATGAGCCAGTGCGCCGATTTCGCCTGCGGCCGGGGACGCAACACCGTCAAGCTGCTGAAGGAAGGCGCGGGGCACGTCACAATGATCGACGTGAACCCGCAGAACATCGATTATGTGCGGGCGCACGTGTGCGTGCCGGGGAAGGCCACCGCAGTGCTGACGAACGGCCTCGACCTGGCGCCGCTTGAGGACGGACTGTTTACGTTCCTCTATACGTTCGACGCGATGGTCCACTTCGATGTGGAGATCGTGTTCGCCTACATTCGCGAGTTCCACCGGGTGATGCGTCCCGGGGCAGTCGCCCTCATGCATCATTCCAACTTCGACGGGCGTCCCGGCAGCGATTTTCGCGACAATCCGCACTTGCGCAACTACATGACAGCAGCGCTGTTCAGGCACGTGGCCACGCGACGCGGTTTCGACGTGCTGCGCCAGAACGTGTTTTCCTGGGGTGAATTGACGGACGGTGACTGCATCACCGTCATGCGAAAGGTTTAAAGGATGACCGATATCGAACGAGAGATTGCCGAGGTCGAGGCGCTGCTCATCGAGACCCGCAAGCGACATGCCGGGGAGATCGCGGCCCTGCAACAGCGCCTCGACGCGCTCCGGCCATCGGGCATGGTCGACATGCTCCACGGCGACCTGCGGAATTCGCTGCGGTTGCGGCGGCATCAGTAGCTCCGGCTGGTTTCACGCCACACGTTTCCGTCGCGGCGGTAGCGGAGCATGGCGCCGTTGGGCGGCGTCGCGTCGACAAAGCCTTTCGAGATGATGGTGGCGTTGTGCTTGATCGTGGTGTTGGCATCGTTCACCAGCAGCTCGAACACCTGCCCATTGAAGCCGCCCAGGAAGTCCGTGATTATTGTCGCGATCGAATTGTTCGTCCTGAACATGCTGGCGTAGGTTGGCGCCAGCGACGGGGTGGCCGCATTGGCGGCCAACTGGACGACGATATCGGACGTAAGGCTGTAATTGTTCCGCACCGTCGCTGCCGCCGGCACGTTCTGCGCGAAGGCGCCGACGCTTGAGTAGCGGTTCTCCTCGACCACCATGTTTGAATTGGTAGCGAGGTTCACGCCGACGTCGAAATCCGTGAAGCGGTTATCTTTAATGGCACCATGACTGCTGACGGCGTCCACAAAAACGTCGTCCGTACGATCTGTCGGATCGATGACGTAAGCAAAGTTATGCGCGATATCGACGTCACCGCAGCTTTGAAGTTGGAAGACCTTGTACTGCGCTGCCGCGGGTTCGCCTGGCGCGCTGTCGCGTTTGTAAAACGTGTTGCCGCGCGCAAAGAACTGCGCGATGCCCTGCGCCCACACACCTCCGATGAAGCATTGCGCGTGATTGTTGATGATCTTGAAGTCCGGGCCGTTCGCGACATTGAGGCTAGCCAGTAGGTTCGTCGCGACCACGTCGCAATCATCGATCAAGAGGCCCTCGATCACGGAAACGCCGATGTCGGTGAACACCAGGGCGTTGCCGCAGACCTGCCGGCAACGCCGGACAGTCACTTCTTTCGATCCAGAGCCGGCGAGGTAGATCAGGATCGCGTTGGTCGTGAGTTTCTTGCCATTGATCTTGCAGTTGTCGACGAGGGCGCGGAAAGCGTTGGTCAACTGCATGCCGAACGAGAACTGATCGTTGTTCTGATTGGCGCCATAGACCGAGACGTTCTTAATCTTCGCTCCGACAGAATGCTCCTCGGCACCAGGCACCCAAGTCGGATATGTGATCCGGATAGCGCTATTGGGATTGTTAACGCCCTGCGCGATGATTGTGAGGTCGTTCACCTCAGTCGCCCAGGCTGAAGCCGCGTGATTGAAGGTGAACGGCTCCTGCACGGCATGCGTGAACAGGATCTTGGACACTTCGTCGCCGAAGCCATCGATGCGCACGTTCTTGTTGGAGATCGCAGCCAGGCCAGTCGCCATCGGAACATTGCCGACCGGCCATTTTACGCACCCACCACCGGAGGGCAGTCGCGCGACCGCCGCGTCCATATACGCGGTCCAGTTACTCGACACAGGGTCCAGCACGTCATCGTAGGCATTGACCCACGTCTCGCGGACTTTGATCCATCCGGCCGGGACGGCCTTCTGCGTGCTGTCGGTCTTCGCCGGCGTCGGCACCGTTGGGTTCAGGTTGAACGCATGCTGCCCGGTCCATGTCGGCGCAATGGCTTGCGACAGCGCCGGCGCCGCGTCGGAGCGCAGGGCGGTCGGGGCGACGCCGTTGACGGGGGCAAGTCCGATCGTGCCGGTTGGGTCGGCAAACGGCAGCACGCCGCCGACCGTACCATAGGCGACGGCCTCGGGATCGCCGGTGGTGCCATTGAAGCCCAGCAGGGCGCCCGAGCGGGTCGCCTTGCGCGGCAGTTCGGCCACCGACGGCTCGCGCGTGGGCACGCGCAGCGCGCGCCCGAGCCGGGTGTTGACTTCCTGCAGCGAGGCAATCCCGCGATCCCAATCCGCCATCTCCGCCGTGGCCGGACGGGAGACAAAGTCGGACAGGTTCGACTGCTGCAGGCGCGTCGTATCGCGGAACGCCTTGACCAGCGCCAGGGTGATCGGCGGCGGCGTGGTCCAGGTGATGAGGCCGCCGGCGGGATTGGCAATGCCGGTGATGCTGGAAATCGACGGCAACAGATCGTTGCGCTCCACGCCGGCGGTGTCCCAGCCTTTGATCACGATATCGTTGGCCGACAACACCAGGTTGTCGAAGTTCAGCGTGTTGGTCACGCCGTTGGGCACCATGGTCCATTCGGTCGTCTGGACATTGACCGTCATCGCACTGCCTCCCTCGGATCGCGGAAGTAGCCGCGGCCTTCATCGCGCTGCGTGCGCGCGACCATGCGGCGTGTGAAGCCCGGCGACAGGTGCTCGTACCAGGGGTAGAGCACCAGCTGGTCGAGGCCGGGACGGATGAGGAAATGGCTGGCGAACGGCGTGTTGCTGACCAGCAGCCGCGAGGCGGCCATGGCCTTGCCGTCGCCCTGCTTCCAGCCGTGGAAGACTTCCATGATGTCGTCGAGCTGGCCGAACGTGGGACCGGCCAGCGAGGAGAGCGCGCTGCGGCCGAAGCGGCTGTACTCGCCCCAGATGAAATCGCCGTACAGCCCCATGCCGCCGCCCTGGGCGATCGCGGCCATGGCCGTCTTGGGGTCGACCGGATCGCGCGGCTCCTTGCCCTTGATCAGGTCCTTGGCCAGCATCGACAGGTAGCCCATGGCCGACAGCTCGGCCATCAGGGCGCCCATGCGCACCACGGCCGACGCGGTGATCGGGCCGCCGTTGATCTCGCGCCCCAGCACGCGCGTCATCATGGCGATGGGGAAGCCCTTGAACTGCATCACGAAGCGCAGCGCCTCGCCGGTGACGGTGCCGCGCTCGGTGCCGTAGTTCATGCGCGCCCGCTCGCGCGCGCCGGGCGTCGGCACCGCGAAGTCGGTGCGATCGACGATCAGCGCCTGGAACGCCGTGGCAAGGCGGTCGCGCGCGTCGAGCAGCCAGCGCTCGGCCGGCACGACGGCGGCATTGCGGTCGGTCGCCAGCGCATAGAACTCGCCCAGCGGGATCTGGTGCACCTGGTCGGGCGTCATGAACGTGGTGCCGTCCTCGGCCCGGCGCACGGCGTGCGCGCGCAGCAGCTCCCAGCGCTCGGTGTCGATGCCGTATTGCGCCAGCACCTTGCGCGGCGCGTCCGGCAGCGCATCGAACGCGCGATCGGCGAGGCTGGCGTAGTGGCGCGCAAGCATCAGGCCGACCGTGGTCTTGTGCGTATCGGTCCACCAGTTCAGCCCGTTGTAGCGGAAGAAGAGTTGCAGGGTCTTGGCGATCCTGCCGGGCGCGCCGTCCGTGCTGTGATAGCGGCTCTGGATGAGGCCGGTCAGCGCCTCGAAGCCGACGCCGACCAGGTCGGCGAATTCACGCCGCTCGCCGCGACGCACGCCCTTGAGCACCCCGCTCCAGGCTTCGCGGTAGCTGTCGAAAACACCGACGCCCTGGTAGCGGAGTTCCGACGCCAACGTGGCAACGTCGCCGAAGCTGGAAATCGTCGCCATGCCCAGCTTGGCCATCGACTGCACGGCGCGGATGGCGCCGGCCCAATGGGCGAGCGTCGGATTGCTCGCCTGCCGCGTGGTGCCGTCCAGCTCGGCGAATTCCCAGCCGTGATAGCCCTTCTGCAGTTCCCGCGCCGTCCTGGTGTCGCCGGTGTCCTGCGCCTGGCGCAGCGCCTCGACGATGAAGCGGTCATGATTGGCCTTGGCGTTGGGGCCGAACGCCTCCATCAGCGCCGTGGCGCGGGCGCTGTGCTCGAATTCGCCTGATATATTCTCGGCCAGGCCGCCCTGGCCGAACTTGCGGGCGTAGGCCAGCTCCGACGCGGCGTCACGGAAATGCAGCTCGCGGTGCCCGCTGCGCTTCTTGCCGATCGACGCCTGGCCGATCAGCGTGGCGACGCCGTCGAATTGCGGGCCGTCGCCCTTCATCCACACGTTGGTGATGATCTTGTTGTAGACGCTGCGCAGATAGCGTTCGCGGTCGGTCACCGGCTCGCGTAGGCGGGTTTCGTACTCGCCGATCCGGTCATGCAGCTCGGTGAGCAAGTCCAGGCCGCGCTCGATGCGGTCATGGGCCGCGATCGCGTCGTCCAGCAGGGCGGCCGCTGCGTCGGCCGCGTCGCGCTTGGCCATGGCGCCTGACGTGTTGCGCGCGTGCTGGCCCTGCAGCTCCTCCAGGCGCCGCCGCTCACGCGACAACGCCACGCGGGCCTCGGCCTTGCGCCGGCCGGTCTCGACGCCCTCGCCGGCGTCGGCGCGCGCGGCCAGCTCCATGTAGCGGGCCAGCGCCTCGCGCATCGATCGCGTGGCCTCGGCCACCCGGCCCTCAAGCCCGGACTGGCGCGCCTCGGCCCGGCCGGCCTTGGCCTCTTCCTTGGCGGCGCGCGAGGTGAGCGCGTCCAGGTGGTCGCCCAGCGCCTGCATGTCGGCGCGCGTGGCATTGGCCTGCTGTCCTACGGCGTCACGATCGGCGCGCAGCGCCATCAGCCGGTCGCGGTCTCGCGCGAACGTGCGCGCCTCGTCCAGCAAAGGCAGGATGGTGTCGCGCCAGGCTTCGTAGCCCGCCTTCATCACGGCGATGGTGTTGTGGCTCTGCCGGCTGACATAGCCCTCGATCGCACCGCGCCAGGACCCGGCGCGGTTCTCGCGCAGGCGCCGCTGCTCGCGGAACAGGTTGATGGCCTCGGCGATGCGCTGCGCTTCCGCCGGCGCTGCCTCGCCACGCAACGCCTTGGCGATCTCGATTTCATAATCGCGATCGAGGAACAGCTTGAGGTGGTCCAGGCCGTGCTCGGCCGTCAGGCGGCGCAGCGAGGCGAGCAGGCCGCCAAGGCTTTCGGCGAACATCGCCTTGGCGGTGGCATCGACCGACACCCGGCCGCCCGGCACGGGGTCGTTGACGCCGACGCGCATCGCCTGCAGGGCGTGCGCCGGATCGCCGACCGCTTCGGCAAAGCGGTTCATCGCCTGCCAGGCGGTGCGGTTCAGCAGCACGTTGCGCTGGGCCAGCGCCTTCTCGGCGCGGATCTCGTCGGCGACGGCGCGCGCGGCGGCCAGCGGATCGTCGGCATAGCCATCGGCGCGCCGGCGCATGCGTTCGTTCTCCAGCCGCTCGGCGAAAGCCTCGGCCTCGTCCATCGACAGGCGCCGGCCCAGCGCCTCGCCCATGGCCCGCATGCAGTTCTCGAAGCTGCCGGCCATCAGGCGCCTCCCACCTGGCAGGCGGCCAGCGCCTCGATGGCGGCGGCCTGGTCGTCGAAGGTCTTCGCGACGGCGTCGAGTTCATCGCGCTCCTGGTCGCTGAGCTGATCGCCGTAGCGCGCCATGAACGCCTGCAAGTCGTCCTCAGGCGTCGCCGCCTTTGTCGCCGCGTCGGCCTCGGCCGCGCGCACTGCCTCGAAATCGGCATGCAGGTCGCTTTCCGGCGACGACTGGCGCACGACGTGCGTGTCGATGTCATCCGTGGTCAGCGGCGGGGACGCATCGAAGAGATCGGACTGCGCGCGGGCATCGGCATCGAACAGGCCGCCCGCCGGCGGTGCCTCGCTGCCGCCGCGCAACGGCTGCTGCAGGCGCCGCTCGGCAAGCTCGCGGTCCGTGATGCGCTCGGCGCCAGGGACGACGGCCTGAGCGCCGTCCGCCGGCGGCCGGTCTAGGCCGGCTTGTACTGGTCCGGGCTCGCCTTCGGCTCGGACGGTCCGCCCGGCTCCCGCGCTGCCATCTTCTGGTCGAAGTCCGGCCGGCGCTGCCGCAGCTGCTTGCGCAGGTTGGCCATCGCCAGCGCGTTGGCCAGGCTCATCCGCGCCGCGGCCGGCATCGACCGTGTCGCCAGCAGGTCCTCCAGCTGGCTCGCGTGGGCTTGCAAGTCTTTCAGCGTCGGCATGCAACCGCTCCAGATCATCGAGCGTCAGCGGCTGTTGGGTCCGCTCACGGTGCGCCAGGTCGGCGTCTTGTTCAATGGGGCCGCGTTCGGCGAGGGCGGCGCGCGCGGCATCCTCTTCGGCCAGCATCGCGTCGGCGATCTCGCGATCGAGCATGTCAAGCGCCTCGACCGTCTCGGCCTCGCTGAGGTTGTCGACGCGTCGCGCCAGGGCCTCGCGGCGCTGGCGCCCCTCGTCCAACGACAAGAGCCAGGCGAGTGTGCGCGGCTCCAGGCGACGAACATCGAGGCCAAGCTCCGAGAGAAGCTGCTGCACACCCTCGTTATAGGCCCGTGTCTCGGCGGCGCGGATCGCATCGACGTCGTCCTCACGGTACAGCCGGCGGGCGCCTTGCGCGTCGGCGATCAGGTCGGTGATGAAGGTGTTGAGTTCGACGCTCTCGCCGCTCGCCCGCTCGCGCGGATAGAAGCCCTCCTCCGTGGCGCGGCGCGCCAGGTCGTCGGCGCTGTGACCGGCGACGCGGTCGGTCGAGACACCGGCATAGCGTTTGCGCTGGGTCAGGAACGAGCGCGGTCCCAGATCCTGCGCGCGCAGCTCGCCCGCTTCCGGGCTCTCGCTGTCGAGCCCGCCGACCTTGCGCACCCATGCCGCCAGCGATTGGCCCTGGCGCGTCTCGGGCAGCGGCGCCAGCCCACGCTGGATGCGGCGTGCCTCGGCCAGCTGGTCGACGGTCGGCCGGAAGCCATCGGGCACCGGCGCCGGCGTGAACGCACCGCGCAGCGTCTCGGCGGCGGCGGTCGCGATGTCGCGCGAGGCCGCCTCCAAGGTCGGCCGGTCGACGCGATCGGCCAGGCGCTGCGGGCTTTCCAGCCGGCCGCGCTGCTCGGCCGTGATGCGCGGCGGGCGCCAGTCCGGATCGGTGCGCAGGATCGCCTCGACGTCGACGCGCCGATCGGCCCCGAGCTGGCCGATGGCGGCGCGCAGCACCGCCTCGCGCGTCTCGGGCCGCACGCGCTCCAGTGCCTCGGCCATGGCCTGGCGCGTGCGCGGCTCATCGCCCGAGCCGATGGTCTGCAGCGCCGCCACGACCCGTTGCGTGGCGCGCGCCTCGGTGCGGCGCTCGAACGCATCGCCGATGCGGCCGCCCAGCCAGTGCAGGCCGCCACCGATCGCACCGCCGAAAGCGATGTTGATCAGGCTGTCGGCGAGGCCGTAGTCCGGATCGCTCTCCCGCTTGGCCGACGCATAAATCGGCTCGACCGCGAGCGCGCCGAAGGCACCTTCCAGGGTGCCGGCGATCAGCCGGGCACGGCCGGTGCCGACACGGGCGGCGAGCTGGGCGAAGCGCGCCGGACCCATCGCCGGGATGAAGGCGCTGGCGATGTTGGTCGGGTCGGTCGCCGTCAACAGCAGTTCCAGGCCGCCGGCGGCCAACCACTTCGCCGTGCCGTAGTCGCCGCCCTCGCGCGCGCGCCGGTAGATGAAATCGGCCTCGAGCTGGCGTTCGCGCTCGCCGATGATCGACTGCAGGCTGAACGCCGTCATCGGCCGGTCGAAGGACAAACCCAGCCGCTTCACCCGGTCGTTGACTTCGCTTTGCGGCACCAGCGGCGGTGCCACGTTGTCGGCGCCGAAGAGTTCCGTCAGTTCGGGACCACCAAAGGCCCGCGCCTCGATTTCGGCCTGGTTGCGCGCGGTCTGGCTGGCGATGGTGCGCGTGGTCTCGGCCGCCATCTCGTCGATGACGGTGCCGAGATATTCGCCCCAGCCGGCCGGTTGGCGATCGAGCGCGATCGGCCGCGTCTCGCGCAGGGGATCGAGCCACACGCTCATGGCGCGGACCCCGGCGGCAACGGATAGCCGTCGCCACCCAGCATGCGCTGGCGCGCCGGCGCAATCTCCTCGAACACGCTGGTGTTCACGCCGGGCGCGAACGGCATGTAGTACGGCCGACCGCCGACCGTGACCGGCTCGCCGGGGGCGGCGAACAGGTACGCGCCGCGATCGTCGGGTGCCGTCACCCAGAAGCCGCGCCGGCGCACGGCGTCGACCGTCATCGCCCGGCGCCGCTTTTCGCTCAGGCCCTCCAGGCCGGGCGCCGTGCCGGGGTCGAGCGGCAGCCTGTCGAGCGCGGCGACCATCTCGCGCTGGCGGTCCTTGATCGTGCCGGGATCGACCAGCGGCGCGCCGTCGACCTTGGGGATGCGCACGCCCGTCGAGATGTCCCAGTGGCGGTAGAACACGTCGTTCCACGCCGTGCGGCTGGCCATGCTGTCGTCCATGCCGTGCGACGTGGCATAGAGCCAGGCCAGGCGCTCGGCCGCCGACTTCAGCGAGGCGAAGTAGTCGGCGCCGCCGGGCGTCGCCCGGAAGATCCGCTGCACGTCATCGCCGCTGCTGTCGACCCGGTCGGTGATGATCTTGACCCGATCGCGGCCGATGTTCTTTTCCACCTCGCTGCGCTCCAAGGTGAACGCCTGCGACAGCAATTCGCGGGTGCGCGGGTCCGTCGCCGGCAGCGTGGCCAGGACCTCGACGTCGGGCGGCAGCTTCTTGCCGGCGTCGAGCTGGCGGCGGACCATCTGCCATTCCTCGGGGCCGTAGGCCGCCTTCAGGCGATCGACTTCGGCGATGCGCGTGCGGCTGTCGGGCGCATTGAGGCGGCCCTCGACCGCGTCGGCCTCGGACTTGGTGAGCAACGCAATGCGGTGCTCCGGAATGCCCTCTTGGCGCTGCGCATCGATCAGCGCCGCGCGCGCCAGGCGCGCCGTCGCCGCGTCGTTGGCCTCGTTGGCCGTGCGCAAGGTCTCGTCGATCGTCGGGTAGAAGCGGCGCGCATAGGCTGCCGGGTCCTTGTCGGCAAGGTCCAGCTTCTGCTTCAGCGCCTTGGTGAGCGCGTCGCGTTCCTCCAGGTCCTCGGGCGTGAGCGAGCCGGATTGGGCGGCCCGCCGCTCGCGATCGATCATCGAGATGCGGCCGGCGAGCGCCGACGCCGGTTCGTTGCCGGCGGCCGCCAGACGGCTCCAGAATGCGTCGCGATCGCGCACCGACTGTGCCATCGTCGGGCCGCCGTAGTCCTCGGCCCGCTGCAGCAGCTGCGTCAGCTGCGGATAGCTCTCACCGCGCGAGCGGTAGCCCTCGAATTCCTTGAACTGGTCATTGAGCTGGCTGCGCGCCTCGCGTTCCTCGGCCGTGAGCTGGCGGCGCACCGAGCGGGCCACGGCCGCATCGGGCACGGTGCCGGTCTTCTCGAGATCGCCAACGGCCTGGCGCAACTGTGGCAGGGTCTTGCCGACCGTGTAGCCTTCGACACGATCGTAGAAATCCTTCATGCGGTCGAAGGACGGACCGAACCCGGCGCCTTTGGCGCGCGTCTGCAGGCGGGCGGTTTCCTCGGGCGAGATGGGCTGGCCGGCCTCACGCGCCTGGCGATAGTCCGAGATGTCGGCGCGCAGCTCGGAGCGAGCCTGGGCGCCAAGGCTTTCGCTGCGTTGCTGGGCCTGCAGCATCAGCGACTGGCGCGACGTGGCGTCGAGGTGGCTGAACTGGTTGGGATCGCGCAGGGCGGCGATCGCCGCCGCCGGGCTGGTGCGGATCAGTTCCGATGCCTCGCCGGCCTGGAACTTGATCGTGCTCTGCCGCAGCATCGTCGCGGCCATGCGCGCCGGCACAAAGCCGGTGCGCACCGCGTCGTAGATGTTGGTGCGCACCTGGTCGAGGAGGATTTTCTTTTCCTCAGGCGTGCGGGCAAACAGCGCCTTGTTCAGCGCTGCGTCGTTATTCTGCTGCAACGCCAGCCGGGCATCCTCGATCTCGGCATCGCGTGCGTCGTGGCGCACGCTGAGCCCGATCGAGCCGGACAGCTGGTTGTAGCGCAGGTGGAACGCACGGCGTGCGTCAGGCGTCGACAGGCCCTGCAGCTCGCGATCGTAGATCTGCTTGGCCTTGGCCTGGAACTTGACCTCGCGGCCCTTGTAGTCGGCGTCGCCGTCGAGGTTGCGGCGCGTCTCGTCGAGCTCGTTGGTGACGCGCATCGATGCATCGCTGACCGCGACCGCGTCGCGGGCGTCCTGTTCCCTTTGTGCCCACTTGCCGATCTCTTCGAGCCCCTTGGCCAGGCCGCCGGCGAAGCCGCCGCCCTGGGCCATGGCGACGTCGAATGACGGTCCCGTGGGCTGGGGCACCCCGCCGCGCACCTGGCCGTAGGAGATGGTAGGCCACGCCATCACGCGTTCTCATAGAAAGTGGCGCCGGACCGCTGGCCGACCGTGTCCAGGGCGCCGCCGCCCCCACCGACGCCACCACCGCCAAAACTGCTGAAGGCGCTGGTGCCAGCGCGGAACAGCGATCCGGCGGCCTGGCCGAAGGCCTGGGAGCGCCGCACGTTGCCCTCCCAGTGCGCCAGGCGGCCGCGGTTCTCCAGGCCCACGGCATCGCTCTCGGCTTCCCAGCGCGCCAAGTTGACCCGCCAGTCCACTTCGCGCGCCGTCTCGTTGGCCAGTTCCAGCGGCGAGCCGACGCCGACATCGACGCCGCTGCCGGAAATCGCCGCCAGCTGCTCGCCGGCGAAGCGCCGGCCTTCCATCAAGGTCTGACGGGCGTTGATCGCGCCCTGCTGCCGGCGGATCGAGGCCGCCTGGTTGGCCGCCCGTTGCTGGGCGCGGCCGGCACTCGATGCCGCCAGGCCCGACATGACCGAGCTCGCCGCCGATGCGACCGCTGCCGCGATCATGATGGCTGGCGCGATCACGACGCCGTCTCCCGCAGGTCGGCCGCCAACGCCGGGCCGACCACGTCCGGGCACAGCTCGCGCAGCAGCTGCACGTGCAGCAGGCGCCGGTATTTCTCGACGCGCCGCGGCAGGGCCGGCACGTCGCGATGCCGGGCGTAGACCAGCGACGGCTGGCCGCTGGTGTCGTGGCCATTGCGCAGGCCCTGGAAGACGAAGCCCAGTGCCATGACCAGGCGGTGGCCCGGTGAGAAGGGGCCGAGGACGTCGGTTTCGATGCACGTCGCGCCGGCACGGTGCGCCAGCTCCAGCTTCTCGAAGATCGGCCGGATGAAGGGCCGCCACATCATGGGCGTGACCCACGGCGCCGGCGCCACGGCCGCCCAGCAATGGCGGACCGACGACAGCCATATGAAGCCGCCGACGCCCGCCACGCGCGGCCCCTGCACCGGGTCATGGATCAGCGCAGTCCACGACCACTGCGGATACTTCAGCATCTGCGCCAGGCCGTCGCGCACGCCGTGCGCATGCACGGCGGGCGGCAGTTCGAGAGCATCGACATGCGCGCGTTCGAGCGCGACCAACTCGGTGCGGCGCACTGGCGCCGGCATGTGGCCGCCGTCCATCACGGCTGCACCATGGGCGCATAGATGTCGGGCACGACCAGCGCGACGTTGAGCGGCAGCGGCTGGTGCTGCTCGATGCGCTGCGCCGGCATGCCGGTCCACTCCGTGCCCTGCGTCAGCGGGATGTCGCGCGTATGCGACGCCGGCGGCTGCAGCGGCGGGGCGCCGGCATCGTACGGCGTGATCTCCTGCATGCTCTTGCGCTTGGTGCCGTAGCGCCCGCCCACGCTGTTGAGCACCCGCATGACGGCGCGCGGCACGCGCTGGGGCCGGCCCTGCAGGATGCCCGCGGACGGACCGGCTTCGAGCGGCATGGTCCAGTAGCGGCCCGTGTACCGGCGGCCGACGTGGGCGATGCTCACTGGCTGGGGTAGCGGGATCTGGCCGGCATTGACCGTGAAGTCACCCAGCACCTGGCCGTCGCCGACGACCGTCAGCACCAGGCCATTGAAGGCCGCCAGACCGGTGAGCGTCATCACCGACAGGCGCCAGTCGCCCTGCGCCAGCGCCGCCGCATCGAAGGGGAAGCTGGGCGAGATGTCGACACGAACCTGCGTGCCCGACACGTACTGTACGATCCTGGCCGCGCACCAGCCCCACAGCGGCGGGTCATCGGGGTCCCAGTCCTCGGGGTCGCCCTCGTCAGGCTCGTCGTCCGGCGCCAGCGCGTAGCCGCGCGTGATCCAACGGCCGACGTCGCCCGGCGCGAAGACGCCGGCTGATGCCGTCACCAGCACGTTGCTGCCCGTCGGCGCGGCCAGCGTCAGCGCGGCGGACGGCTTGTTGTCGAGCGTGAGGCTCATGTCGAGGTGGCAGCGCTCCCACGGCGGCGTCTCTTTCGGGTCGCTCCACTCCAGACGTTCCATCGTACGGAAGTCGACGCCGCCCACGGTGCGCCGCACGCAGGACCAGAGTTCGTCCTGCGTCGGGCCGGGGATGACGCAGATGCTGTCGACGTCGGCACCGTTGCCGCCCGCCACATCGCCCAGCGGATGATGATGCCAGGCGTTGACGTTCTCCTTGCGCGAGTAGGTGCAGGCGGCCAGGTCGCCGTCGCTGCGGATGATCCAGATCAGGCTGACGGGCGTTTCGTGGTAGGCGAGGCCCTTGATGCCGCCCATGCGCAACGGCCCCACGATGTGGTCAGCCAGCAAGGTGAGGTCCTCGCCGTCATACGCCTGCAGGTCGTTGCTGTAGACCAGCGCCCGCAGCCGGCGGCCCTGCTTGTCGACGAACACGGCGCCGTTGCCGATCAGGATGGGCGGCACGTCGGCCGCGCCGAAGCTCGACAGCGGCTTGGCGGAGACGCCTGTCGGCGAGGCCGGCGCCCGGTCGGAGGTCCCGCCGATGCGCAGTTCCTGGCCACCCGTGAAGGCCAGCACGTCGTTCAGCGGCAGCAGGGCCTTGATGCGGTCGACCTCGGGCGTGCCGGCGGCGATGCCGATGCCATCGGCCGCCGTGGTGTCGGGTGAGAAGCGGTCGTAGTTACCGATCACCGAGCTGTCGGCACGATCGGGCGCGATGATGCTGCCGGCGATCCATTGGCGCTGCTCGTGGATGGTGGCGCAGGCGGGCCAGCCGCGCGCGGCGCTGAACAGACCCAGGCGGAAGCGCTCGCGCGGATTGAAGGCATTGGGACTGAACACCCGCTGGCTGCCCTGCACCACGGCCTGGACCGACGTGGGGCCGATGAAAGCGCTGATGACGCACCAGATCCACGCGCTCGACGTGTTGGGGTCGAGGTTGGGGTCGATGCGATCGTAAACCCGCAGATGGCGGCCAACGTCGCTTGCCACGAACGATGGCAGGAGCGTCGTGAAGGTGATGGTGCCGGTGCCGCTGGCCGGCGCGAGCGAGATGGAATTGTCCGGTGCGTTCTCGGCTTCGTAGGGACCATCGAGCATAGCGCGGACGGTCAGCGTCCAGCTCGTGTGCGAAAAGCGGTTGAGCGAGTAGCGCTCGAAGTTGCGATGGAAGATGTAGAGCCGGTCGGCGCTCTGCGTGAAGCTGAGTTGAAACACCTGGCTCTGGTCCCACGGCGTTGCGAGTTCGATCGGCACGCCGCCGCCGTCGACGATCAGGCCGCCGTCCTTCCAGAAGCGGACATAGAAATCGCCCCACTCCACCACATACGCCTGCTCGTCGCTGAACTTGAACGGCCAAACACGGCAGCGCTTGTCGGCGTATTTCGGCTTGCCCTTGAAGCGATTGCCCTCGCGGTACTCGATCAGGCCGGTGGGGTGGACGATGTTGTTCTGCAGCTTGCGCGCGCCGCTGCCGTAGCGCACCAGGTCGGGACGGCCGATCACCTTGGACGACAGTTCGCCGGCGGTCGGGCCTGTGAGCGCGACGCGGGTCATGCGAACCAGTCCCCGCTCTCGCGAGCGTCCAGCCAGGCGTCGGGCCAGATTTCCGGCGGTTCGCCCTCCTGGCCGTCGATCGACTGCATGTCCGACAGAGCGTCCTTGGCGTCCTTCTTGGCGGCCGCGCGCAACGCCTCGCTGGCATTGAGCGGCTTGCCCACGATCCACGCCAGGCGGGCCGACAGGTAGTCGATGAACCACGGCGAGAATTTGCCCGGATCGGTCTTGCGCTTGATCGCCCAGATATTGAGCGGTGCCGAGGCGTTGGTGCAGATATAGCCCTCGGCGACGACAAAGGGCCGGCCGCGCTTGCGGTCGCCGCCGACGCGCAGCACGCGCACGCAGTCGGATGGCACCTTAATGGCGGTCGAGAAATCGGGGCTGGCGTACTCCGACGCATCGACGGCGGCCAGGTCCTTGAACCAGCCGGTGGCGAAGTTCCAGGGATGCACCGCCAGCGCCACGTCGAGCTGGACGTCTCGCACGCGCCGCAGATGCTTGGCGCCGGCAGTCTGCGACGTCTCGGCGTTGTCGATCGGCTCGATCTCGAGGCGCGCGAGCGAGAGGTTGAATATGTCGGTCCAGCTGGCCATCGGATGGAGCGCTTGTCCTGAGCGGCAGCGAAGGATCAGGCCGCCGGCGGTTCCACGTGGAACCGCCGGCGATCACTCACACGTGGATGACCCGCGTGGCGAGGCGCAGCACGGCGCCGGGTGTCGGCGCGGCGCCGCCGATCGTCACCAGGATGTTGCGATCCTGGTCGACCACGAAGCCCATGCCGGCGTTGGCGGTGATGCCGCCCTGGCCGGCCGCCGTGCCGGATGCCGCCGCCCGGTAGCGCGCGGCGCTGCCATCATCGCCCACCGCGAACGTCACCGACGCGCCGGCGGCATCCCAATGGAAATCCATGCCGACGACGCGCTGGTTCTTGTAGAGACGCCCCATCACGACGACATCGTTCTGGGCGCTGCCGGCACCGGCCGCCGGAATGGTGAACTGATCGTAGATGATGGCGGGCCGGCCGGCCTGGTCGCCGCCGGCGACCGGCTGCTTGTTGGCCGGCACCAAGGCCGGGTCGAGATACTTGGCGGCGTTGACGCCATATGCGGTAGCCATGAGCGGCTCCTTGGAGAGGGTTGAGACCGGCGACGCGCACGGCGTGCGCGCCGCACCCTGGGCGAGACGCGATCAGCGCGGCCGATTCAGCTCTCGGTGACTTCGATGGTCACGACCATGTATTCGTGGTTGCGCCGGGCACCCACGCTGATGTCGGTCGAGACGCGATAGCGGCGGTAGGATTGCTCCCACGTCACCACGCCGTTGGCGCTATAGGGCGTCCAGCGCTTGAAGCTCTTGTTCTTGATGAACATGATGAGCTTGCGCACGTTGGGCGAACCGGCCGTGTAGGGCAGGTAGCGTTCCAGGATGGAACCGTCCTGCTTGTTCGGATCGTACAGATCCTCGACGCGGATGAAGTCGACCAGGCCCATCGACACGATACGGCCCTTCTCGCGCACCATCATCGAGCTATAGTCGCGCGAGGCGAACTCGACCGCCGTCATCAGGCTCTTTTCCGCCTTGGCGTTCCACAGGCAGATGATGCGGTCGCCCTCCTGCTCGTCGAACATGCCCTTGGTCTTGAGCATTTCGACGCCGCTGTCGAACTTTGTCGTCGAGAAGCCGGCGCCGCCATGCACGATGTTCTGGCCGGCCGGGAACGCGATCGGTGTCGTACCGGTCTTGCCCTGGTACATGGTTGCGGTCGACGCGTTGATGACCGTGGCCACCTTCTGGCGGTTGGCCGCCGCGACCTGTTGGCGCGCGAACGTGCTGCGCGCGTCCGTCATCGTCTTCAGCCGGATCTCGTCGTGCTTCGCGACCGTGGTGTCGTGGTAGTAGTCGTCGAAATACATCCAGCGCCGCCAGGCATCGATCGGCGTCGTCTGCAGTTCGGTGTCGCGGGTGTTGAGCGGACGCATGATCGCGGTGCCGACGAAATCGTCGGACATCGCATCGGCGCCCTGGTCGGTGACGTCTTCGACGAGACCCGACAGCAGGTCCCTGTTTTGCTGGCTCAGCACCTGAAGCGTGTCGGCGTAGCGCGACGACATCAGGGTGGCCATGTTCTCCGATTGAGTTGCCATTTCGGGTCACTCCGTCGAGGGGGTGGAGCGAACCGGGTTCCTCTTGGTTGACTGCTTTCCGCCCCGTCCGCCTGCCGGAGTTGCAAGCCGGATTGCCAGTCTGCAGGCGCCGTCGCGGCCCCTGTTCTCGGCGGAAATCGGCCGCCGTGGTCCGCCCCGGTTCATCGGCACCGGGGAAGCCGATCGCGATGCTCAGGCGCGCGCTTGCCGATCGGCCGCGCGCTTCCTTCACACCGGCGGTTTCGGGGGCGTGGGCGTGCCCAGCACCCAGTTGACGTAGCGCTCGGCTTCGGGCTCCAGCGCGTCGAGCTGCTTGTAGCGGGCGGTATCGCGCGCGATCTTCAAGCACTCCATGCGCAGCGCCATCATCCATGGCATCGGCTCGATGGCGGGCCTGTTGGCCGGCGCGTCGGTGGTCGGGTCGGACTGCGTGTCGCTACGCGCCATCTATCGTGCTCCCTGCTGCTGTGGCCCGCGAATGCCGACCTTCATTTCCTGCAGCCGGTCCCATTTTTGCTGGACCGTCTTGTGCTGCGGGTGGTTGGCGTTGGTGAGCGCCTCCACCATGGACGGGTCGCCCTTCATGCGCCCCAGTTCCTGCTCGGCCTCCTGGGCCGTCGTGATGGTGAAGGTGCTGCCGCCACCGGGATGCGCGCCGTCCTCGGCCAGCAGATCGGCGAGCTTCAGCAGGCCCTGCATGCCCTTGCTGTAGTCGCCCTCGGCGCGCGCCACGGCGCCCACCGTCTTCTCCGACCAGCCAAGATATTCGCCCAGCCGGCGCACGGTGGCGACGTTCCTCTCGTAGCCACCCTTCCACTCGGCGCGCAGCTTGGTGTCGTCCTCCTTGGCGGCGGTCGCGGCGTCGTTCTGCTCCTTGGCGACGACGTCGGACATGAATTTCATCCAGTCCGTCGTCAGGCCGGCGGCGGCCTGGGCCGTCACGCCATGCTTGAGGAAGGCCGGACCGGCCCACTCGGTCATGCGCGGATCGACGCCATCGCCGGTGGGGAACTTGTAACCCGCGACCTCGCCGGGCACGCCGATCGCCTTGTTGAAGGCGGCGCGCTGCTCGGGCGTGGCGTTCTCGCCGGGCAAAAGGATGCGGTCCCTGCCCGCCTCGGCCTCCATCTGCAGGAAGCGATCGGCGAACTGATCCACCGACGTGAAGCCGTGGGTGGCAAGCGCCGTGCGACGGTTGTCGGAGAGCTGGTGCATCCAGCCTGGCAGGCTTCCGCCGCCGGCACCACCGCCAGCACCGCCGCCGCCAGCAGCACCGCCAGCAGCACTGCCGCCGACACCACCGCCAGCACCGCCGCCGCCAGCAGCACCGCC
>Ga0187894_10002833_pt1 | contig 20270 bp, 14 predicted proteins | sample GBC1701081metaG_FD_136650 | JGI IMG/M metagenome (GOLD analysis project Ga0187894, IMG submission 136650) | White microbial mat communities from a lava cave in the Kipuka Kanohina Cave System on the Island of Hawaii, USA - GBC170108-1 metaG ...
AGCGTCCCGAGCTGCACGCGCTCCGTAATAGCCGCGACCGCGGTCAGCTCCGTCCAGGCTTCGAGGATCCCGTTCGCCGGCGAGGGCACGCCGTAGAGGTGGTCGCAGACCCAGAGCGAATCGAAGCCGAGCCGCTCGAACACGAGCGCGGCGTCGCGGGCCTCCGCCCACGTGCGTTTGATCTGCGGAAGCGTGACGCCGAAGTGGAGTGCGGTCTTCGCCATCGCGGCAGGCTACGGCGCCCGCGCTCTCGACGGCAATGCGCCCGGGCTCGCTGCCGAACGCGACCCGACCCGAGAGCGGCCAGCAGGCGGCGGCGCGCGTCGTCCTTGTGCCACCCCGCGCGTTCCGAGCCCACTCTCTGGAGGGGAGTGAGGAGGAGGCCGCGATGTCCTCAGGTCCCCGGTGCTCCCTCGCCCTCCTTCTCGCACTCAGCGCGCCACCCGCCGCCGCGACCGACGGTGTGCTCGAGATCAACCACACCTGCGCCACGACTACCGGCTGCTTTCCCGGCGACGGCCAGGGCTACCCGGTGCAGATCACGCAGGCTGGCAGCTACCGCCTGACGAGCAACCTCAGCGTGCCGGCGAGCACGAACGGCATCGAGGTCACGAACGGAATCGACCTCGACCTCGGTGGCTTCGAGATCGCGGGGCCGGTGAGCTGCATGCCGAGCTGCCCACCTGGGGGCCTCGGGAGCGGAATCATCGGCGCATTCCCCAGCGGCAACCAATGCTCGGTCTCGAACGGCAAGATTCGCGGCTTCTCGCGAGACGGCGTCCAGCTCGGTCTTCAGGCCGACGTGCGGCGGTTGCGAGTCACCGACATCGCGCGGCACGGCCTCGCCCTGGGCGGCGGCAGCTTCGCAGCAGAGAATCTGATCAATCGCGTCGGGCAAAGCGGGATCAGGTTCACGGTGGGCACCACGAACGCGCCCTCGCTCTACGAGCGCAACACGATCGCCTCCTCCGGCGCGCAGTCGGTCGTCGACGGCCGCGCGAGCGGACCGAACGTGTGCACGGACCAGCTGTGCGGCACGAGCGGGAACAAGCTCTTCTATCTCACGACGACGACGCACGACGGAGACTCAGCCCTCACGGCGTGCGGCCCTGGCTTCCACATGGCCTCGCTCTGGGAGATCCACGATCCGAGTGACGTGGAATACGACACTACGCGGGGCTTGACCTCGGCCGATTCCGGCCAGGTCCGTCGAATGCGGAGGTCGGGTGGGTGCGGACGGGGTACCTCCTGAACGCGGGCGGTGGACCGCCCGGGCTCGCGAACTGCTCGGCATGGACGAGCTCGGACAGCCAAATCTTTGGGACAAGAGTTTCGATTGCACGGACCTGGAATGACCTCGCCGCGGGCCAAGCAGCCGCCCCCGTCCCTCCCTGGCCCGCCTCTACCTTCGCCTGCGACACTCCTGGCCGCGTCTGGTGCGTGCAGGATTGAGGAGGTAGGTGTGCTCACGCCGCGCTGCGCCGCCTGGATTCAGTGCGATTTCCCCGGCCGCGTCTGGTGCGTGCAGGATTTCGCAGACTCCGGCGGCAACGCGGCTCCTGTCGCGGTCAGGAGGTAAATCCACCCGCGCGCGCCGCCGATACGCCGCCTCATGGCAAAGCCTCAGAACGACGACGCGCGCGCGCCGCTCACGCTCGAGGAACTGCTCGACATCCTGATGAAGGCGAAGCGGATCGAGCCCGCGAAGGCGCAGGAGATCGCCGGACGCGCGACGACGCTGCGCAGCCAGGTGCTGAAGGAGCGCGTCGGCTCGGTGCGCTCGCAGGCGGCCGCGCGCTACGAGGCCTCGCCCGCGGAGCTCGTCGCGGTGCTTCGGCTCGCGGACGCGAGCAATCCGAAGCGCACGCTCGACGAGGACGCGATCGCGGAGGCGATCGCGGCAGCCTGCGATACGCCGTACTTGAAGATCGATCCCGTCAAGATCGACGCGGATCTGGTGACGCGCACGCTCTCGCGGCCCTTCGCGCGGCGCCACGCGGTGATCCCGGTCGCGCGCAATGGCGACGCGTTGACGATCGCCCTCAGCGATCCCTTCGACGGCTCGCTGCGCGAGAGCCTCGAGCAGCTGCTGCGCGTGCCAGTGACGTACGTCGTCGCGAGCAAGCGCGACATCGTGCAGATCATCGACCGCGTCTACGGCTTCCGTTCGAGCGTGACGCGCGCGACCGAGCAATTGGGGCCCGGGGCGAGCAGCGCCGCGGCTTCGGCGCTGACGCAGCTCGTGCAGCTGCGCAGCAACGACGAGCTCGCCGCCAACAACGACGAGCACGTGATCGCCGCGGTCGACTACCTCTTGAACTACGCGTTCGACCAGCGCGCCAGCGACATCCATCTCGAGCCGCGCGACACCGACGCGGTGATCCGCTTCCGCATCGACGGCATCCTGCACGAGATCGAGAAGCTGCCGATCGCGGTGCACGCAGCGGTCGCCTCGCGCATCAAGGTGCTGGCGCGCATGGACATCGCCGAGCGGCGCCGCCCGCAGGACGGGCGCATCAAGACGATTCGCGGCGAGCGCGAAGTGGAGCTGCGGGTCTCGAGCCTCGCCTGCGCGTTCGGCGAGAAGGTCGTGATCCGCGTGTTCGACCCGATGGCGCTGATGACCGACCTCGCGCACCTCGGCTTCGGCGGCGACGACCGCGAGCGCTACGAGAAGTGGATCACTTCGCCCTCGGGTTTGGTGCTCGTCACCGGCCCGACCGGCTCGGGCAAGACGACGACGCTGTACTCGACGTTGCGGTACTTATCAGGGCCCGAAGTCAACATCACGACGGTCGAAGACCCGATCGAGATGATCGACCCGCGCTTCTGTCAGGTGCAGGTGCAGCGCCAGGTCGACGTCACGTTCGCGAGCGCACTGCGCTCGATCCTGCGCCAGGACCCCGACATCATCATGGTCGGCGAGATTCGCGACAACGAGACCGCGCACATGGCGGTGCAGGCCGCGCTGACCGGCCATCTCGTCTTCAGCACGGTGCACACGCGCGACGCCGCGGGCGCCGTCACGCGCCTCGTCGAGCTCGGCGTCGAGCGCTTCCTGCTCTCTAGCGTGCTGCGCGGCGTGCTCGCGCAGCGGCTCGTGCGGCAAGTTTGCCCGGATTGCGGGATCGAGGGCTCGCTGACTCCCCAACAAGTCGAGGCGCTGGCTCTGAAGGTGCCGGTCGAGCGCCGCGACGAGCTGAAGGTGCGCTGGGGCGAAGGCTGCCCGAAGTGCCGACACACGGGCCTCTACGGCCGCTCGGGCGTCTTCGAGCTGCTCGACGTGCAGCGGCGCGTGCGCCAGCTGATCACCGAGGGCAAGGACGCGAACGAGATCGCTTACGCGGCGCGCGTCGAAGGCATGGCCACGCTGCGCGAGGCCGCGATCCGCAAGCTCGCCGAAGGCGCGACGACGTTCGAGGAAGTAGTGCGGCTCACGGCAGACCAGTCTTGATGGGTTCGGCGCCGATCCACGCCCGTTTGGTTCGGCGCCGACCCACGCCGAGGCGTGCGGCGCGTGAGTAGGGGCGCCGAAGAATCCGCCAGCGAGCGAGCATCGCAGCCGATGCGAACGAGTTCTCGGGAGGCAACGCGAAGGTGAGTCGTGCAGTCGACAAGGAGCTCTCGTTGTTATTGCGTGCGGGCTACAAGCTCGTCGCGCTGGAGAGCTTCGAGGAGGAGCGCGCGCTGCGCGCGGCGACGCGGGCGGCGGAGTCGTGCGAGCGCGCGCTCCACAGCTGGTCGCTGGCGGGCGGCCTCGACGGGCAGGGCAAGGGAGCGGGCAGCCTCGACGCCTGCATGCAGGCGATCGATGCGGTCGAGAAGCCGGCAGTGTTCGCGCTGCTCGACGCGCACAGCGTGCTCGGCGATCCCCTCGGCCTGCGCCGCCTGCGCGATGCGCTGGCGCGCCTCGGCCAGCGCCGGCAAACCCTGGTGCTGATCGCGCCGCTGCTCGAGCTGCCGCTCGAGCTCGAGCGCGAAGCGGGGCGTCTTTCGCTGCCGCTCCCGAACGCTGCCGAGATCGGCGCACTGTTCGAGAAGGTGCTGGCGAGCACGCCGAACGCGAAGGCAGCGCCCGATGCGCTCGCGGATTGCGTGCGCGGTTCGCTCGGCCTGACCGGCAACGAGGCGGTGCGCGTGTTCCGCAAGGCGTGGCTCGCGAGCGGCGCTCTCGACGACGCGATGGTCGCGACGATCGTGCGCGAGAAGCAGAAGGCGCTGCGCCGCACACCCGCGCTCTCGTTCCACGACGCGCAGGACGATCTCTCCGCGATCGGCGGCCTGGGTGAGCTGAAGCGCTGGCTGCGCGAGCGGCGGCGTGCGTTCGGCGACGAGGCGCGCAAGTTCGGATTGCCCGCGCCACGCGGCCTCTTGTTGTTAGGCGTTCAGGGCTGCGGCAAGTCGCTGTGCGCGAAGGCAGTCGCACGCGAATGGCGCTTTCCGCTGCTGCGGCTCGATCTAGCGGCGGCCTTCGGCGATCCCGCCAAGAGCCCGGAGCTGACGATGCGCGAGGCGACCGCGGTTGCCGAATCGCTCGCGCCGGCGGTGCTCTGGATCGACGAAATCGAGAAGGGCTTCGCGGCGACCGGCAGCGATCCGCGCGCGAGCCGCGTGCTCGGTTCCTTTCTCACCTGGCTCGCCGAGAAGCTGGCGCCAGTGTTCGTCGTCGCAACCGCGAATGACGTGACCGCGCTCCCGCCCGAGCTCTTGCGGCGCGGCCGCTTCGACGAGCTGTTCTTCGTCGACCTGCCCAGCGAGGACGAGCGCGCCGAGATCCTCGCGATTCATCTGCGCAAGCACGGCCGCGACCCGCTGCACTTCCCGCTGCCGCAGCTCGCCGAACGCGCGAGCCGTCTCTCCGGCGCGGAGCTCGAGCAGGTCGTCGGGGCCGCGCTCAACACCGCATTCTCGGAGCGCCGCGAGCTCGGCGAAAACGATCTCGCCAACGCGATCCAGGAGACCGTTCCGCTCTACGAGACCTACGAGGAGCGCATCAAGGAGCTGCGCGATTGGGCGCGCACGCGCGCGCGCCCCGCCACGCTCGACGGCCGCATGGTCGGCCTGTTCCGGACGCGGTGACGCGATGAACCCGGTGCGCGGGCGCACGCGCGGCGAAGCGATTCACCTGTTCCAGGCGAAGCTGACGCTCGGCTTGTGCGCGACCGCGCTGATCGGATTCGTGGTCGCGAGCTTCGGCGGCTCGGCCGCCGGCGAGCGGCGCGATGCCGCGATGCGCCGCGCGGACCTCTTCTACCGCGAGCATCCCTACCTCGACGCACCGCTCGAAGTGATGGTCGCGGTCGAGGAGGACAACGCACCGACCTTCCAGGCCGATGCCGAGCTCGATCCCGCGCGCATCGCAGAGGAGCAGGCGGCGCTCGACGCGATCGTCGCGGAAGCCGCCGCCGCCGAGCGCGATCTCCCGGCCTACCGGGTCGGTCTCGCCGCGGGCGCCGTTTCTGCGAAACGGCTCGCACTGCATCTGTTCGTGCATGCCGGTGCGTGGCACTTGTTATGGGTGGTCGGCCTGCTCGCGAGCGGCGGTGCGCGGCTCGAGCTGCTGCTCGGCCGTGCTCGTCATGCGGCGCTGCTGGCGGGCGGCGCCGTCGCAGGTGCTGCGGCGCATGTCGCGCTCGCCGGCCCCGATTCGGCGCCGCTCGTCGGCTTCTCCGCGGCGGCCGCGGCGATCGGCGGCGCGTTCGCAGTCCGGCCCGGCGACAACGGAGTCGACCCGCTCGCGCTCGGCCGCGCGAAGCGGCGGCGCTCGCCGATCCGTACTGCCGCGATCCTCGCGCTGTTGGTGGTGTGCGCGGGCGCGCTGACCGAGCTGAGCTCCGCGACCTTCCCGACCGTCGCGCTGATCGGCGGCTTCGCGTTCGGCGCGGCAATGCTGTTCGCGTGCAGCCGCCTCGGCTGGGTGCAGGAGCCGTCGTCGGCGCGCCTCGCGCCCGAGGTGAAGCAAGCGCTCGCACTGCTGGAAGCGGGAGATGCGGCCGCCGCGATCGAGCAGCTGCGCGCACGGCTCGCGAGCGGCGTCGACGATTCGCTCGCGGCGCGCGCGCTGGCGATCGCAGTGCGCGGCCGCGCAGACGCTCCCGAGGCGCTCGGCGACGCACTAGGTGCGGCGGTCGGGGCAAAGCAGAGCACTGCGGCGATCGCGCTCTGGCGCGAGGCGAGCGCGCTCCACCCACTGCGCGCAGCGTCGGCGCAGCTCCATGCGCTGGCGCAGTGGCTGCGCGCCGCGGGTGCGCCGGGCGAAGCGCGCAGCGCTCTGCTCGCTGCGCTGCCGAGCGGCGACGCCGCATTCGCGATGAAGCTCGCGCGCGAGGCGCGGCGTAACGAGCCGCTGCTCGCTCTGCGCTCCGCGGAGCGCGCGCTCAGCTTCACGACGCTGAGCGACGCCGACCGCAAGGCGCTCGGCGAGGTTGTCGCGCAGGCGCGCAGGGAAGCGGCCGCGATCGGCGTCGTGGCGCTCGATGCTGCGCTCGAGCAGGCGGCCGCGGAGCAACGCGCCGCGCAGCGCGAGGCCGGCCGCTCCACGCGCTCGCGGGAGATTCCGGTCGAGCTCGACCCGGCGTTCGGCACAGACGAGGTCGTCGAGTCGACGCACCCGCCGCTGACCACGCCGGAGCTCACTTCGCCGGAGCTGGCCGCGCCGGCGGACGCGCCCGACACGCATGAGCAGAATCGGCATTTCTTCGAGCGCGACGCGATCGATCTCGCGGAGCCGGAACCGGATGGGGCGGCGCTCCCGGATCCAGAGCTCGAGGGCGACGGTGCGCTGGTCGACGCGCTGCACGCCGCGCTGGCGCAGGATGCGGCGGAGCTGAGCGGGGACCTCGGCTCGGATTCGATACCCGAGGTCGAAGCGGAATCCAGCGCCAAGCCGCTGCGGATGAATGCGGCGCCGGCGGATGCTCACAGCGTGAGCCCACGGGCCGCGCCTCTCGCGCTTCCGCCGCTTCCGTCCATGCAGCCGGACCGCACGGTCGCGCGCATCGCCGTCTCGCCGCCGCTCGCGCCTGCGCGACCCGAGCCTGCGCGCGAGCCGAGCGCCGCGCCGCCGAGCTCGCCCGTCGAGCCGCCCGCGCCGAGCTCGACCGATTTCGAGTTCAGCGCCGAGGTCGACGACCTGTTCGAGGAAGAAAAGCAGGAACCCGCGCCGCCGCCGCTGCGCCCGCTGCGAGTCAGCGCGGCGACGCCGGTGCAGCTCGGACCCGATGCGCTCGTTCTAGAAGTCGAGGGGCGCGGCCGCGCGAAGCTCGCCTACGCGAAGATCGACGCGGTCGCCGCAGCCGGAGTGCGCGGCCTCTCGCAGAGCGGGAAGGCGGTGCTGCTGATCGACCTCGCGATCGGCTTCGCGAAGGGCGAGGGCGAGCTGCGCATCGTGCGGCTGCGCGCGGACGATTTCGACCCGCGCGTGCTCGTCGAGGGCACGAGCTCGCCGCTCGCGGCGCTGCGCGCGCTGGTCGCCGAGCTGCGCGCGCGAACCCGCGGCGTCGCGCTGCCGCGCGAGTCCGAGCCGAGCGCCCCGTTCCGGATCTTTGCCGAGCTCGCCGAGTACGAGCGTGAGGCCTTGGGCGGGAGCAGCGATTCCGCGGAGAGCTAGGCGAGCGAGGGGGCGACATGCGCTGGGCAATCTCCGGACTGGTGCTCGCGATGTTGGCGGCGCCTGCGCTGAAGCTGCTCTCTCGCAAAGGTGAGGCCGCGGAGCGTCAGGTCGGAGCCTTTCTGCTGCTGCTCGGCGCCGGGCTCGCGCTGCGCCTCGCCGCGATCGGCGAACAGAGCATCGCAATCGCCGCCAACACCATCGGCCACGCGCTGCTCTCGCTCGCAGGTGTGCCGCTGCTGCGCTTCACGCGCGCTGTCTTTCGCCCCGATGAAGCGTGGGCACGCTGGCTCGAGCGCGTGGGAATTGCCGTCACGTTCGCCGCGCTGCCCGCGATGTGGCTCGATGGCGGATTCGCGAACGAATCGGCGCGCTCGCTGCTGCTCGTGAACGGCTCGCGCATGCTGGCCTGCGCGTGGTCGTTCTGGGAAGCGCTGCGCTACCGCGGCCTGATGCTTCGGCGCGCAGCGCACGGCCTCGCGGACGCGACGCTCGTGAATCGCTTCACGCTCTGGTCGATTTGGATGGGCGTCCTGACCGTGACGTTCGCGTTCGTGCTCGCGGTGCGGCTGCACGGCGCAGCGGAGGGCGCGGACGGCTCGCAGCTCGCCGCGATGGTGAGGGTGGTGCGCCCCGCGCTGGTGGTGAGCCTCGCGATCGCGATGGTCGCGCTGCAGCTCACCTTCTTCCCGCCGCGCTCCTACCTGCGCTGGGTGGCGCGCGCCTAACAGCCTGCGCCGCCGCTTCAGCCACTAGCGCTGCGGCGGCCGGCGCTGTGGCGCGCCGCTTCGATCAACGCGCCGTAGACGCGCGCCGCGTGTTCGGCGTCCATGTCCTCGGGATGCCACTGCACGCCGAGCGCGAACGGCGCGCCGGGCGGCGACTCGATCGCCTCGATCACACCGTCCTGCGTGTAAGCGCTCGCGCGCAGCTCATCGCCGGAAGACGCCACTCCTTGGTGATGGCGGCTGTTCACTGCGAGCTCGAGCGCGCCGTCGAAGATGCCCGCGAGCCGCGAGCCGTCTGCCAGCGAAAGCGTGTGGCGCTGATCCGCCGCGAGCCGATGCGGCGCGGCCGCGGGCAGCTCGTGCGCGATGTCGTAAATGAGGCTGCCGCTGCAGGCCAGCGCGAGCAGCTGCATCCCGTAACAGATGCCGAGCAGCGGCATGCCGCGCGCGAGCGCAGCGCGCACGAGCGCGAGATCGCGTGCGATCTGCTCGGGCGGCGCCGCGCGGAAGACGACCGATGGCGGGTAGGGCGCGCTCGGAAGGAAGTCGTCGCCGCCGGGAATCACCAGCGCATCGAGCTGCGCGAACGCGGCGTCCGCGTCGTCGCCCGCCGCGACGTAGCGCGCGCAGCCGCCCGCCGCCTCGATCGCAGCGGCATAGGCCGCGTCCGCGAACCAGGTGCGCCGGCCGGCGCGCAGCGTCGCGTCGAGCGTCAGGGCGATGCCGATGCGAGGAGCGCGGGTGCGCATTCGCGCGCACCGTAGCCCGCGAGCACGGCGGGGGCGCAGCCGAGCGGAGCGCGGAACGGACCTAGCTATGCTGCGCGCCTTTCCCACTCCCTGGAGGAATCATGGCGATCAAAGTCGGCGACAAGGTGCCCTCGGCGAAAGTGAAGGTCGTGACGGCGGATGGCGCGAAGGACGCCGACATGGCCGAGCTGCTCGGCGGCAAGAAGGCCGTCGTGTTCGCGGTTCCCGGCGCATTCACACCGCTATGCTCCGCGCAGCATCTGCCCGGCTTCGTGAACAACGCGGCCGCGTTCAAGGCCAAGGGCGCGCAGGTGTTCTGCGTCTCGGTGAACGACGGCTGGGTGATGGGCGCCTGGGGCAAGGACAAGAACGTTGGCGACAGCGTCACGCTGGTCGCGGACGGCAGCGCGAACTTCACCAAGGCGATGGGCCTCGAGATGGACGCCAGCGGCTTCGGCCTCGGCACGCGCTCGCAGCGCTACGCGTTCGTCGCCGAGAACGGCGTGATCAAGCATCTCGCGGTCGAAGCGCCGATGAAGTTCGAGGTGTCGAGCGCAGAAGCTCTGCTGAAGGCGCTCTAGTCGAGTCCGGCTCGATCGGTGCACAGCCACGCGCAGCGGTCGACGCCCGCCGGTGTCGACGACGCCGGCGCAGCGCATTCGACGAGCTGGTCGTACGCCCCGTCCCTGACGCTCCGCGAAGCCCGCGCGCAGTACTTCGCGCGCGCGGGCCTCAGCGAGGCCGGCTACGCGGACCGTTGGGTCTGGGTGACGATCGCGGGCCGTCGCCTCCCGGCGACTCTGAACACCGCCGGCCGAGTGCGCGCAGTCAAGCTGCACGATCTCCATCACGTGCTGACCGGCTACCCGACCACTTGGGCAGGCGAAGCCGAGATCGGCGCGTGGGAGCTCGCATCGGGCTGCCGTGGCCATGTCGCGGCGTGGTATCTGAACTTCTGGGCGGCTCTGATCGGCCTCTCCATTGCGCCGCGCCGCGTGCGCGCCGCCTTCCGCCGTGGCCGGCGCGAACGCAACCTCTACGACCTGGAGCTCACCGATGCGCTGCTGGCAGAGACGGTCGGCGCGACGCGCGCGAGGCTCGGCATTGCCGCAGCGTGACGAGTGCCGGAGCGTCGTGGGTCTCGCTGGCTTTGCGTTGCTCGCGAGCGCGTGCGGCGGCGGGCCGCCAGCCATTACGGAATGCGTCGCGACGGACACGCTCGCGCCACTCTGCCAGTTCCAGAATCCCGAAGATCTCGCGGTCGTCGGCGATTGGCTGCTCGTCAGCCAATTCCCCGCCGGCGAGAAGCCGGGCAGCCTCGTCGCATTTCGCCCGAGCGACGGCACGCTGCGCACGCTCTACCCGATCGACGGCGATTCGAGCCAACAGGGCGCCTGTACCGACGCGCTCGCGCCGCCTAGCGCTGACTTCGCACCGCACGGCATCGACCTCGCCGGCACGACGCTGCTGGTCGTCAACCACGGCAGCCGCGAAGCGATCGAGGAGTTCAGGCTCGGCGCCGACGACGCAGGCCCGACGCTCAGCTGGCTGCACTGCACGCCGCTTCCCGACGACGCGGCCGCCAACGACGTGGCCGCGCTCAACGCGGGCGGCTTCGTCGCGACCAAGATGGTGGAACGCCCGCAGCTGATCGGGATGCTGAAGCTCGCGTTCGGTGCAAACTCCGGCGCACTGCTGCGCTTCACGCCGGCGAGCGCGGCGTGGGAGACCGTCCCGAACACCGAAGGCCGCGGGCCGAACGGCGTCGAGGAGGCGCCCGACGGCATGCTGTTCGTCGCGGAGTGGGCGGGCCGACGGATCGTGCGCGTCGCCGCCGATGGCAGCGGCCGCACCGAGGTGCCGCTCGACTTCTCACCGGACAACCTGAGCTGGGCCAGCGACGGCCGGCTGCTCGTCGCCGGCCAGCGCGCATCGCTGTTCGACGTCCCGCGCTGCGCCTCGCTGGATCACGGCACCTGCCCGCTCGCGTCCGTGATCGCCGCGATCGACCCGCGCACCCTCGCGGTCAGCGAGCTCGTCGACGACGATCCCGCGGCGACACTGGGCGCCGCCTCGATCGCCGTCGAGCTGGGCGACGCGCTGTGGATCGGAACCTTCGCCGGCGATCGGCTGGTGAAACGCGTGGGCACTCATTAGGCGCGCCGAATAGAACGGGAGCAAGCATGAGCAGCCTCGACGGGGAGCGCTACGTCAGCCTCGCCACGTTCAAGAAGAATGGGCAGGAGGTGCGCACCCCCGTTTGGTTCGCAGCCGATCCCAAGCAGCCGAAGCGGCTCTGGGTCTACACGAACATCAACGCCGGAAAGGTGAAGCGCGTTCGTAACAACGGCCGGGCGCGCGTCGCAGCCTGCGGCGCCGCCGGCAAGCTGAAGGGCGATTTCCTCGACGCCAAGGCGCGCATGCTCCAAGCCGGCGACGAGAGCTGGCAGCACGGCTGGGACGCGCTGCACGCGAAATACTGGATGCTCGGCGTCGGGATGATCTTCGCGCGCATCAGCGGCCGTTACGCACAGCGCGGCCTGATGGCCGTCGATCTCGTCTGAGCGGGCGGCGCCTCGCCGCGCGCGCCGAGTGAGGAGAGCGATTGTCCATTCCCGGCTTCGACAAGCTGGTGATCGAAGTCCGCGGCAACGAATACACGAGCCGGCGCGCGAATCCTCACATCCCGTTCTCGCCCGAGGAGATCGCGGCCGACGCCGCGGAATGCCGCGAGGCCGGCGCCTCGATCTACCACTTTCACGCGCGCGAGCCGGGCAGCGGCGCGCCGGCCTACGACGTCGCAAGCTACGGCGATTCGATTCGCCGCATTCGCGCCGCCTGCGATCTGCTCGTGAATCCGACGCTGGGCGCCGTCACGGTCCCGGATCCGAAGCAGCGCGCCTCGGTCATTCCTGCGCTCGCGCAGGACGCCGCGACGCGTCCCGACCTCGCCCCGGTCGATCTCGCCAGCCTCAACATCGACCCGTGGGACGCGGAGAAGAGTCGCTTTCTCGTCGAGGATCTGGTCTACGCGACGTCGGTCGCCGGCTTGCGCGAGATCGTCGCGACGATCCGGGCGGCCGGTGTGCTGCCGCAAGCGGTGCTGTGGAACGTCGGCAGCGCGCGGCTGCTCGGCGCGTTCCTCGAGCTCGGCGTGTTCGCGACGCCGGTCGCCGCGCAGCTCACACTCTCGAGCAGCATTCTGTCGGCGCACCCCGGAAGCGTGCGCGGCCTGAACGCGCTCGCGGATTTTCTGCCGGCACGCGCGCCGATGCTGTGGACGCTGAACAACGGCGGCGGAAGCCTGCTGCCGCTCGTCGCCGCAGCGATCGAGCGTGGCGGCCACATCGCGATCGGACTCGGCGACTACGCGTATCCCGAGCTCGGTCAGCCGACGAACGCGGCGCTCGTGCGCGAGGTCGCACGCATCGCGCGCGCCTGCGGCCGCGAGCTCGCGGAGCCGAAGGAAGTGCGGGAGGCGCTCTCGCTCTCGTGAGTCGCGCGAGGCCCGGGCCTCGATTGGCCCTTTGGGGTCTGACCCCAAAGGGCCAATCGTTCGGTCTGTGACCGGATCCGTCGCGCCGTCGGAGTACGCTGCGCCGCGTGTCGCAGCTGACTCTCGACTTCTCCGCGTCGGCGCAGTCTCCGAGCTCTCCGAGTGCGAACACTGCGGCGCTCGGAAACCCGCGCGTCCTGATCGCGCCGGGGCCTCGTGCTGCCGAAGCGCTGCTGCTGCGCGCGATCGCAGACGACGCGAAGGCCGTTCGCGCTAACCCGCGCCTGCTCGCGGCGCCGCTGCGCGTGATCGTGCCGTCGCGCAGCCTGCGCGAGCACGTCGCCGCGAAGCTGGCGCAGGAACACAAAGGGCTCGCGGGCGTCGTGGTGCAGACGCTGCGTGGGCTGTGCCATGAGCTCCTCCGCGCGGACGCCGAGCCGCTCCGCAGCGGGGACGTGCTCGCGCCGGTGCTGATCCGGCGCGCCGCAGCGCGCTCGCCCGTGCTGCGCGCCGCTCTCGAACGCCTCGAGGACGGCTACGGAGTGGTCGAAGCGAGCGTGCGCGACCTCCTCGACGCGGGGCTCGACGACCTGCGCGAAGACGCGGCGCGCGCGGCGCTGGTCGACGTTCGCGGAGCGGAGCGCGCAAACGCTGTGATCGACGTGGCGCTCGCGGTAGCGCGCGAGCTGCGCGAGCTCGGCCTCGCGACGCGCGCCGAGCTGTTCGCGCGAGCCGCCGCGCGCGCGCAGGCGGGCGATCTCCGCGCGCGCGCGATCTGGATCCACGGCTACGCCGACGTGACGGGCACGCAGCTCGACGTGCTCGAGGCGCTCGTGAAGAACGCCGGCGCGCGCGTCGTGCTCGATCATCCGCCAGACCCTACGGCGCTGCGCGGCAAGACGACCGCGCTGCACGGCGAGCCGTTCGGCGTCGAGTTCACCCAGCGCCTGCGCCTCCGCCTCGATGCGGGCGCCGCGCTCGCGTGTGAGTCCGAGCCGGCGGCGCGCATCGCGCTCGTGCGCGCGGCCGGCGCCGCGGGCGAGGTGCGCGCAGTCGCCGAGTGCGTGCGCGCCGAGCTCGCGAAGGGTCTCGCGCCCGAGTCGATCGCGATCGTCGCGCGCGATCTCGCGCCCTATCGCTTCGCGCTCGCGACGCACTTGCGCCGCCTCGCGATCCCGTTCAGCGGCGGCGAGGGCTTTCTCGATCCCGCCGGCCGCCGCATCGAAGCCCTGCTTGCATGGCTCGAGCAAGGCGAGCGCACGCCGGCCGATCGCTGGCTCGAAGCGCACGGGACGCTTCCCCTCGCGGACGACCTGCGCGTCGCGTTCCACGGCATCGGCGCGGGCCGGCTCGGTGACGTCGCTCGCCTCGACGTCGCCGCGCTGCTCGAAGGCGCGGACGAGTACGTGCTGCCGGTGCGCCGAGCGCACGACGTCGCGAGCGAGGGGGATGCGGCCGCGAACGGAGAGGGCGCCGATGCTGAGCCGGACGAGGGCGAGCGCGAGCTACCGCGCGAGGCCACGAAGCTTCGTGCGCGCCGGCGCACGGTGAAGCGCGCGCTGCTGGAGAACGCGGTCGCGGCGGCGCAGCGCGCGCTCGAAGTGCACGCGTCGCTTTCGCGCGCGTGTGCGCTCGGCGATGCGCTCGCGGCGCTCATCGCCTTCGCGGCGGGCGAGCTGCGCTGGCGCCACGACACGCCCGGGCGCCGTGAGCTCGCGGCGGCCTGCGGCGCGCTCGAGGAGTTTGCGCCGCCGAGCTTCGCGGTGAGCGGCGCCGAGCTGCGCGTGCTGCTGCGCCGCGCGCTGCGCGGTGCGGGAATCGCGCCGCTCGGCGGCGCCGGCGGCGGCATCCGCGTGCTCAGCGTGACCGAGGCTCGCGCGCGCACGTTCGCCTGCGTGTTCCTGATCGGTGCGAACCGCGATGTCTTCCCGCGCGCCTACACCGAGGATGCGCTGCTGCCCGATGCGCTGCGCGGGAAGCTCGAGGCTGTGTTGCCGGACGTCCCGATCAAGCGCCGCGCCGTGGACGAGGATCGCTACCTCTTCGCGCAGCTCGCGAGCGCCGCGCCGAGCGTGCAGATCTCGTGGCAGGCCGTTTCCGACGACGGCAAGGAGCGTCCCGCATCGCCGCTCGTCGCGCGGCTAGAGCTCCCGGGAGTGGAGATCGCGCCGGCCGGTCCCGCATGGGAGACGCCGGCGAGCGGCGCGCTGCCGGCGCACGAGCACGCGCTGCGTGCTGCGCTCGGCGGCGCACGCGACGCCGCCGCTTGTGCGATGCAGCTGGCGCTCGGCGCGGGCGGCGCCGCTGCGGCGCAGGCGCGGCTCGCAGCGATCGCCGAGCTCGACGCGCCGCCGTCCTCCGCGCGCCTCGGCCCGTTCTTCGGGTTCGTCGGAGAGCGCACGGACGCGCGTGATCTCAGTGTCTCGCGCCTCGAAGGCGCGGTGCGCTGCGGATGGCAGGTGTTCCTCGAGCACGTGCTCGGGCTCGAGCCGCCGGTCGACGCGCTCGCCGCGCTGCCCGAGATCACAGGTCTCTTGTTAGGCAACACGGTGCACGGCGCGCTCGAGGAGATGGCGCTGCGCGCCGGTGCGCTGAGCGGGATCTCGCTGGCGGAGGCGCTCTCGCGCGAGCCGATCGCCGTCGGCTGGCCAAAGCCCGAGGAGGCCGAGGACATCCTGCTGGCGGCCGCCCGCCGCGTCGCGCGCGACGACGGCGTCGTGTTGCCTGGCTTCGCGCAGCTGCTCGCCCATCGCGCGCGCAAGGTGCTGGACCGCGTGCGAGAGGTGGACTGGATCGCGGGCGCGCCGCGCGTGCTCGCTGTCGAAGCGAGCGGCGACCGAAAGGTCGAAGGCCTGGACGAGCCCGTGCGCATCGAGTTTCGCGCCGATCGCGTCGACCGCGTGGGGCGCGCGCTCGCGCTCACCGACTACAAGACTGGGAAGCCGTTCACGAACGCGCTCAGCTCGGATCTCCGCGTAGCGGCGTTGCACAAGCGCGTCTCGACCGGCGAGCGCTTACAGGCCGCAGCGTACGCGCTCGTCGCCGGCGAGGCGGGGCGCGGACGCTACGTGTTCGCGCGCGACGACCTCGACGCCGAGCGCGCGGAGATCGCGGTACGGGCGAGCGTCGACCTGGCGCGCGCCTTCGACGCCACCGTCGCGACGATCGTGCGCGCGTGGCGCGCGGGTGCTTTCGTGCCGCGGCTCGCGAAGGCCGGCAGCGGGGACGAGGGAGAGGCGTGCGCGAGCTGTCGCGTCTCGGATGCGTGCGTGCGCGGCGACACGAGCGCGCGCCAGCGCCTCGTCGCGTGGCGCAACGCGAAGCAGGACGGCGCTGAGGCTCCGCCGCTCGCCGCGGCGCGCGCGTTGCTCGCGCTCGGGAAGGCGCCGCGATGAGCGACGCGCGGGCGCGGCTTCGCGCGCAAATCGAGTTCGACGCGCCGCTACTCCTCGAAGCGGGCGCCGGCACCGGCAAGACCGCCGTGCTCGTCGCTCGCGTCGTCGCGTGGTGCCTCGGACCGGGCTGGCTGAAGCACGCGGCTGCTGGCGGAAGTCACGATGCGATCGCCCGCGCGGTGCTCCAGCGCGTCGTCGCGATCACGTTCACCGAAGCGGCGGCTGCCGAGATGGCGACGCGCATCGCTGGCGCGCTCCGGCTGATCGCGCTCGGCGAGCAGCCGGCCGGAGTTGCGTCGGAAGCGCTCCCGGCCGCAGGTGAGGAGCTCACGAAGCGCGCGAGCGCGTTGCGCGGCGCGCTCGATCACCTGACGGTGCGGACGATCCACGCGTTCTGCCGGCGCTTGCTCGCGAGCCACCCGCTCGACGCCGGCGTCCATCCGCAGCTCAGCGTGGACGCCGATCAGCAGCAGGCCGCGCTCGCCGCGCGCGAGGTGCTGGAGGCGAGCCTGCTCGAAACGTTCAGCGCGGGCGGCGACGGCGGTGCGTACGCGGAGCTCGCCGCCGCGCGCGTCGGGCCCGCCGATCTGGAGCATGCGCTCGTCGAGTTGTTGGGGGAGGGCGCACACGAGAACGATCTCGACGAGGCCGCGATCGCACCGGCCGCCTACGCGCAGCTTGGTCGCGATCTCGAAGACGCACTCCGCGCGTTGCAGCTCGCCGAGCGCGGGCGCTTCGCGCGCGCGAAGCAGGTCACGACGGCGCAGAAGGTGATCGAGTGCGCCGAGCAGCTCGGCGCGTGGCTCTCGGAAGGCGCGCTCAGCGAGGCGCGCCTCGCCGCGGCTCCGGGAGACCAGCTCGCGCCGGAGAGTGTGCGCGATTGCGTGCGCAAGTGGGCGACCAAGGGTCCCGGGACGATGGAGAGCAAGGCGCTCGGCGAGGCGTGCGGCGGCGTCGTCGATGCGGCGCGCGCGCTGAGCCCGCTACTCGACCATCTCGCGCGCTTGAACCCTCCCGCGATCGCCGCCGCGCGCAGCTTGCTCGCTCAGCTTCTGACCGAGGCCCGCAAGACGCTGCGCGAACGCGGCGTCGCGACGTACGGCGCGCTGCTGCAAGACGCGCGCGAGCTGCTCGAGCGCCCCGACGTCCGCGCGGCGGTGCGCGCGTCGATCGACCAGCTGCTGGTCGATGAGTTCCAGGACACCGACGAGACGCAGTGCGCGCTGCTCGCGGCGCTCGGCTTCGGCGCGGGCGCGCGTCCGACGCTGTTCGTCGTCGGCGACCCGAAGCAATCGATCTACGGCTGGCGGAACGCGGATCTGGCGGCGTACGACGCGTTCAAGGAGCGCATCGAGCGAGAGGGCGGCGCGATCGAGCGGCTCGTCGTCTCCCATCGCTCCGTCGCGCCGGTGCTGGACGAGGTCGCGCGTGCGATCGAGCCGATCATGCACCCCGAAAGCGGCGTCCAGGCTGAATTCGAAGCGCTCGAAGTCTGCGAGCGCCGGCGCGGCGAGCCGGGGTTCACGGATCGCGAGCGCGCCGGGGTCGAGCACTGGATCGGGTCGGAGCGAAACGCGAACGGCGAGTGGGAAGCGCCCGAGACGCGCACGCAGAGCGAGCGCGAGGCGCGCGCGCTCGCGAGCGACCTCGTGCGGCTGCGCCGCGAGCACGCGCTGCGCTTCGGCGACGTCGGCATCCTGCTGCGCGCGACGACCGAGCTGCCGGTCGTGCTTGCCGCGCTGCGCGAGGCGGGCGTGCCGTTCGTGGTCGAGCGCGAGACCGCCTTCCATCAGCGCCGCGAGGTGATCGACGCGCTCGCGTGGATTCGCTGCGCGATCGATCCGCACGATCAGCTCGCGCTCGTTACGACGCTGCGCTCAGCGACGGTGGGCGTGCCCGACGCCGCGCTCGTCGCGCTGCTGAAGCGCTGCGAGATCGGGCTGATCGGACGCATCGGTCGCGACCCGGGAGCGCTGCCCGCCGCGCACGCGAAGCTCGTGCTCGCCGCGCAGGAAGCGCCGGCGGGCGTGCCCGGCCTCGAGGCGCTCGCCGGCTGGCCGGCCTCGGTCGCGCGCTTCTTCGACGAGCTCGTCGCACTTCGCGAAGCATTCGTCAGCCTGCCTGCGGATCGCTTCGTCGAGGCGCTGCGTATCGGCTCGGGCATCGAGTCCACCGAAGCGGGCCGGCGGCTCGGCGCGCATCGCGTCGCGACGCTCGACCGCATCTTCCGCGATCTGGTCGACTGGGCGGATGCGCTGCACGGCTCGCCGAGCTTGTTACTGAACGCGCTGCGGCGTTCCGGCGGTGAGGCACGCGAGCAAGAGGAGGGGCGGCCGACCTCGCTCGCTGAAGACGCGGTACGCGTGCTCACCGTGCACAAGGCGAAGGGCCTCGACTTCGCGCACGTCTATCTGCTGCAGCTCCACCGCAGCGACGGCGGCAATCCGAAGCCGAAGCCGACGCACGTGTGGCGCCGGCGTGACGAGCCGGCGTACCAGCTGCTCGGGCTCGCGACGCCCGGCGCGTGGCGCGCGCTCGCGCGTGCGAAAGAGCGCGAGGCGCAGGAGCGCATCCGGCTGCTCTACGTCGCGATGACGCGCGCGAAGGACCGGCTCGTGCTCTCGTGGTGCCCGGAAGGCGACACAGCGGAGCCGGCGAACGCGAAGACGATCGGCGACCTGCTGCTGCATCGCGGCGGGCGCCCGCCGCTCGACCGAATCACCGAGCGCGATCAGCCGAGCGACGGAGACACGGTTCGCTGGCGTCACACCGCGCGGCTCGCGCAGATCGCGGCGCCGCCGCTCGCCGCCCCGCCCGCACGGCTCACGCTCGATCCCGCGCAGATCGCGCGCGAGGATGAGGAGCTGCGCGTCGCGCGCGAGGCGGCGCAGCGGCGGGAGGCGCGCCCGGTTCAGCGAGTCGCTTCGGAGCTCACGCACGACGACGAGGCGCGCGCCGCCCGCGCGCTTCCCGATGAGGACGCGCCCGAGCCGCTGCGAGATCCGCCGGACCGCGAGCGCCGCATCGCGATGGCCGCCGGAACCGCTGTGCACGCTGCGCTCGAGCTCGCGGATTTCGCGGCGCACGAGGGCGCGCTCATGGCGGCTGGGGAGCGCGCGATCGTCGCCGCGCTGTCGACGTTCGAGCCCGCCGCCGAGCGCACGGCGGCTGAGCAGCGCGCACGAGCGATCTGGCGCGCGGCGTGCGCCGGCCCGCTGCTCGCGCGCCTGCGCGCGATCGCGCCGCGCATCGTCGCGCGCGAGCTTTCCGTGCTGCTCGATCCCGCCCAGCTCGCTCTGGGCGACGATGCGCCGGTCGGCTTCGTCTCCGGCGCGATCGACTTGTTATATGCGGACGAGCGCGGCGAGCTCGTCGTCGCCGACTACAAGACCGACGATGTCGCCGGCCGATCGCTCGCCGAGCTGAGCGCGCATTACGCGCCGCAGGGTGCGGCGTACGTGAGTGCGGTACAGCGCGCGCTCGCACTGCCCGCGGCGCCAAAGTTCGAGCTTTGGTTCCTGCAGGCGGGTGAGGTTCAAGCGGAATGAGCGGGTTTCGCGGGCGGTCGGCGAGTCAATACGTCCCGAACTCACACGGATCTTCCAGGTATGCGCCGAAGAATGTCTCGAGGCTGGAAGATTCTCTCGCGGAATAGCCGTCGACGACATAGGTCGGGGCGAGTCCGCCTCGCAGGCGGACCGCGAGGAGGTGCGAGTAGATCAGCACATCGCCAAATGCCCAGTCGCAATAGGGCCCATTGGCATCGCTCCCCCAATTCAACTTGTGCTCGTCGAGGATCTTCTCGATCGACCACACTGCTACGAGATGAGCATCGGTAGCGCCATCCGCCATTCCATTTGCGCGCCGATAGAAGCTCTCGAGCTCCGCTACCTGGCAACCGAGCGCCGAAGACAGAGCGGAGATCTGCTCTTCCGACGCGGGCGGGTTCAGCATCACGTCCTCACGCCGCCAGCGCTCGATCAAACGCGCGATCGCATCCAGAGCGTCTCTCCTAGAACCGCAACAACTCCACCTCGAGCTTCGCGAGATCGACGATGCCCACCGCGTTGTGGCCTTCCAGCATGCCGGCGCACTCGCCCGGGTTGAAGAGCAGCGTGCGGCCGCGGCGCTCGAGCACGAGGCGGTGGTTGTGGCCGTGCAGCACGAGGTCGTGGGCGAGCAGGGCTTCGTCGATGAAGTGTGGGTCGTGGATCACGCCGATGCGGCGGCCGGCGGCCTCGAACGAGAGCGTGCCTTCGACGAGCTGTATGCGGTTGCGCGCGGCGACCGGCG
>Ga0187894_10002834_pt1 | contig 20266 bp, 17 predicted proteins | sample GBC1701081metaG_FD_136650 | JGI IMG/M metagenome (GOLD analysis project Ga0187894, IMG submission 136650) | White microbial mat communities from a lava cave in the Kipuka Kanohina Cave System on the Island of Hawaii, USA - GBC170108-1 metaG ...
AGCCAAACAAGAGAAGATCCCAGGCGTGCGCCGGTACCGGTCGAGCGATGGTTACGAGATCCTGGTCGGGCGCGCGGACCGCGACAATGATCACCTGACTTTCCGCGTCGCGAAATCTTTCGACCTCTGGTTCCACGCCGCCGACTACCCCGGTTCCCACGTGGTGCTCCGCAACCCGCAACGCAAACAGGTTCCGCCGCGCGCAATCACCGAAGCCGCGCAACTGGCCGCGAAATTCAGCCAGGCCCGAACCAACGCCCGCGTCGCGGTCAATTACTGCGAACGAAAATTCGTGACCAAGATGAAAGGATTCGCGCCCGGTCAAGTCAGGCTCTCCTCATTTAAAACTGCTATGGTCGAGCCGGGCGAACCGGGCGAACGGATCGGCTGAGAGTTTTGGTATAGTGGTTGCCGTATTACTTTGTTCGCATCGCGGGTTGCTTGCGTTGACCGCCCCTGATGCCCCTGATGCCCCTGATGTGAAGATGCGCGCAAGGAGGAAGTATGAGCAAAACCACCGTCCTGATCGCGGAAGACAACCTCGACTCCCAGCAATTGTTGCGGACGATACTGGAGAGCGAGGGATTCATCGTGGCGGCGGCGTCAGACGGCGGGAAAGCGATAGATATGCTTCACGAAATCAAACCTGATATTTTGGTCACCGACTTGTTGCTCCCGTCGGTCAGCGGAGGCGATCTGATCAGATACGTCAGAAACACCGCGGAACTGGCCCGGATCCCGATTGTGGTGATCTCCGCCTATGGCGATCATTACGAGTCGGATGCGCTTGCCGTCGGGGCCAATGTAGTATTGAAGAAGCCGCTCGACAGCGAAATCCTGGTTGACACGATCAAGCGATTGAAGGCGCCCCCCAGCGGCGGCCCCAGGGCTGAAGCGCAATGAAGCGGAGAGGGCGCGGCGAGCGGCGCTGAGGTTTTTAATGACCGGATTTTATTTTTCGCCCGGACGTATATGCGCACATTGGTTGTATGCGCGCATCAAAGGGCCGTATTCCTTCGGTACGGAGGCGTACACGCTGAAATGAGCAAGGTCTGAGCTATTTTCCAGAGGACGAGAAGCGATGAAAAGCCTGAGAGTCTTAATTGTCGAGGATAATGATGACAGCCGCGAGCTGTACACTCTCGTGCTGACGCGCGCGGGCTTCGAGACGCAAGGAGCCGTTGACGGCGAGGCCGCGCTGAAGATGCTCGATCAATGCGATCCGGACCTGCTCGTCACCGACATCCAGACGCCGAACCTCAGCGGCATTGACCTCATCCGCCGCATTCGCGCCGACGAGAAGTGGGCGAATCTGCCAATCATCGCCGTCACCGCATTCGGCCCGGATCAGCTCGCCCACGCCGCCATCCACGGGGCGACGCGGGTGCTGCGCAAACCGTTCGAACCGAACCGGCTGTTGTCCGCCGCCTTTGAACTGACCAGGAAAAAACGCGCCCGATCGGCCAGCTTTCAGGGTTCCGATTTCAGCTGATCCCAATTCAGATCGAACCGAGCCAGATACTTTCGCAAACGATCGGCGTCGTTCGCGGTCTTCTTGCGCTCGCGTGACGATCTGAACAGCGCCCTTCCCGCTTCGGAGAGCGTGCGGCATTCGCGGCAGACCTTGATCACAGCCGCCAACTGCAATCTGTCAAACAGATCGATCTCTTCCAGTTTTTCCGCGGTCAATACCTCTTCGAGCGACTGATCGTCATCCTTTGCCCCCGGCGATCCCAGCGGGCGCCACGTCGAACGCAACCGTTCGATCTCTTCCTCAACAACCTGAGTCGAAATTCTTCCGCCCGGCGCCAGCGTAGCCATTCGCGTGATCGCTCCGTTCAGATCGCGGAAATTGCCCTGCCACCGCGCATCCGATGAAACGGCGAATTTCAGGAAGCGGGCGCGGGCTTCACGGCTGAACGTCACCAGCGAGCCGTTGCGCCGAGCGTATTCGTTCAACTCGTATTCCAGGTTCGGCTCGATGTCTTCCGCGCGTTCGCGCAACCCCGGCAGCCGGAAAGTCCACAGATTGATGCGCGCCAGCAAATCGTCGCGGAATCTCCCTTCGCGAACCATCACCGCCAAATCGCGGTTGGTTCCGGCGATCAACTGAAAATCGCTCTTGACCTCGCGGTCGCCGCCGAGCGGAAAGAACGTCTTCTCTTCGAGCGCGCGCAACAACATCGTTTGCTCATCCACTCCCATCTCGCCGATCTCATCCAGGAACAGCACCCCGTTGTTCGCCGCGCGCAGCAATCCGGGCCGATCTTTCAGCGCGCCGGTGAACGCGCCTTTGACGTGGCCGAAGAGCGTGGACATCGCGGCGTCGCCGCGAATCGTCGCGCAGTTGATCTCGACGAAATCGCCCGTGACCTGATGCCGCTCGCGTTTCAATTCGTAGATTCGCTTCGCCAGCCGCGACTTCCCCGCCCCGGTCGGCCCCATCAACAACAACGGATCGCGCGAACGGATCGCCACCTCCTCGATTCGGTCAATCAACCGGTTGAAATTTTTGCTCCGCGTGGCGATGCCCGATTTCAAAAACGAGACGCCTTGTTCTCGCTCCTGCTGAAAGCGCGACGCGATGCGGTCATATTTCGACAGGTCGAGGTCAATGATGCGGTACCAGCCGGCGATTTCGCCGCGCTCCCGCCCCGGCGCCATCGCCGTCTGAATCAACTTGCCGGGAAAATATCGAGCCTCGGTCAGCAGGAAGAGGCAAATCTGCTGCACGTGTGTGCCGGTGGTGATGTGAACCAGATACTCTTCACGCGCGGTGTCGAATTTCTGATTGCGAGCGAAATCGTGCAGCGCGCCATAGACCTCTTCCAAGTCCCATGGATCATTGAACTCCAAATGCGTCGTGCGCACCGTCGTTTCAGGCGAAACCGAGCCGATGTCGCCGATGACCATTTGCGCCAGCTTTTCGTAACGCTTCGGATAAAGCATCTCGAAGCGTTTAACGATCAAATCTTCCTGTTGGCACACAGCCACCGTGGGCCGCCAGCGATCCCACCGCTCCGGCCCTTCGCCGTTGTCCAGATTAGAGCCCAAGGCTCCGATTACGACTATGTCTTTGGCCATAGAATAAAATCTAACTCCCTAGCGATTGGGATAATAAATCGCACCGGCCTAACCGGCCAAGCAAATTGGCAAAAACTCTGCCGACGACAAAATCTCGCTAGACATCAATAACTTGCCTGAGCCGCAACGACGATCTTCCAGCCCATGGAATGGCGCGTGCACTATTGTCCGGCGTCGCAAGCAACAAAGTTCGTAGTACCAAAGTTTGTAGTACCGCCTTCAGGCGGCTGGGCTTGATGAATAAACACTCCGGCTGACGCCGGTACTACCAACAAAGGAGAGCAACGCAATGGCAAACAAGAACCTGTTCAAAACCGTAGCCGGCAAGCTTCTGCCGAAGACCGACGCGCTCAATGAGCATCGCGCTCCGGCTTACGCGCTGTCGCCGAAAGCGCAGCTCGCGCAATACGCCGCGACCGGTTGTTTGAACCATACCTTCTACGCCGACGCCGGCGAACAGCTCGCCAAAGTCCTGGAGCTTTGCCGGACGCTCGACGCGGAGTTCATCGCCAAGACGGCGATCTACGCTCGCGAACGCGGTTTTATGAAGGACATGCCCGCGTTGCTCTGCGCGGTCCTGTCGGTCAAGGACGTGAAGACGCTCGCCCGCGTATTTCCGCGCGTGATCGACAATGGCAAGATGCTGCGCAATTTCGTGCAGATCATGCGTTCGGGCTCGGTCGGTCGCAAATCGCTCGGTACGGCGCCGAAGCGTTTGATCAACGACTGGTTCGCGCGGCGCAGCGACGAAGCGATCTTCAAAGACTCCGTCGGCCAGGCGCCGTCGCTGGCGGACGTCGTCAAGATGATCCATCCGAAGCCGTCGACCGCGAGCCGCGCCGCATTGTACGGCTACTTCATCGGACGCGAATTCGACGCTACAGCTCTGCCGCCGATCGTGCGCCAGTACGAGCGGTTCAAGGCTGGCGAGGCGCTCGACACGCCGAACGTGCCGTTCCAGATGCTGACCAGTCTGCCGCTGAGCGCGAAAGACTGGGCGGGCATCGCGCGTACCGCGCCGTGGCAGATGACGCGCATGAACCTGAACACCTTCGCGCGTCACGGTGTCTTCAACGAGCCGGGCTTGTCGGAGTTGATCGCCGACCGTCTGCGCGACGAACGCGCGATCAGGAAGGCGCGCGTCTTTCCATATCAGTTGCTGGCGGCGTACCTGAACGTCCAATCACAGGGGGGCAACCAGATCCCGCACGTCGTGCGCGAAGCGTTGCAGGACGCGATGGAGATCGCCATCGGCAACGTTCCGAATGTTGAAGGCAAGGTCTATGTCTTCCCTGACATTTCGGGCTCGATGCATTCACCGGTGACGGGTCATCGCAAGGGCGCGACGAGCTCTGTGCGCTGCATCGACATCGCGGCTCTGGTAGCGGCGGCTGTATTGCGCCGCAACCCGCGCGCCAAGGTCATTCCGTTCGAGAGCAAGGCGCTTGAGATCAGTCTCAACCCGCGCGACAGCGTGATGACCAACGCCGAGAAGCTGGCGAGCCTGCCTTGCGGCGGCACCAATTGCAGCGCGCCGCTGGCGTTGCTCAACCAGCGTAAGGCGCAGGGCGACATGATCATCTACGTTTCGGATAACGAATCGTGGGTTGACGCTCCGCACTACGGTCGCTTCGGCGGCAGCGCCACCGAAACGATGAAGCAGTGGGCCGAATTCAAGCAGCGCAGCCCGCAAGCGCGGATGGTCTGCATCGACATTCAGCCCTACGGCACGATCCAGGCCCAGGAGCGCGCGGACATCTTAAATGTCGGCGGCTTCTCGGATCAGGTCTTCGAGCTGACAGCGGAATTCGCCGCTGGACGTTTGAGCGACGATCACTGGGTCGGCGTGATCGAGGCAATCGCGCTGTAACGATTGCGGATTGTGGATTGCGGACTTACCGCAGACCGGATGTTCTTCAATCCGCAATCCGCAATCCACAATCCGCAATCAAATGGGGCCGAATGCTGTTGGGACTACATCACTCGACTGAAACTCGAACCGTCTCAACGTCACTTGTCGGCCTCTCGACAAGCTCTTTGAATTTGCGTTGGCGAATGCTGGTTGGGAGTACATTGGTAAGCCGAAAGGCGAGCGGGTTCAATCCCCGCCTCCTCCATCAATTGGGGCAATTGCGGGGGAGATCTCTCGCCGATTTAGTCGCCAACAACACAACCGCGCAAGTTTGCGACGAATGCTGATGGAACTACATCGCCTTTTAAGCGCCGGTTCCGGGTTCGAGTCCCGGCGGCTCCATCCGTCATGCGGGGCCGTAGCTCAACTGGTAGAGCAGGATGTTTCATCATCTCTGGTCGTCGCAAAATTTTCGAACCTCCTCAGCCAGTCCCTGGGAGCGCACGAGGCCTCGCGTGCTTGGCTTCGATGAATGCGCCTTTGCCGAGGTCAAGCACGCGAGCCGCGTGCGCTCCCAGGAAGACTCCCAGGAATGAAGCGCGACGAATGCCAGAGGGAACTACATAGGGACCTGGAGGTCTTCGGGTGTGAGTCCCGAAATGCGTTACCGCATTAGCTCAGGAAAGAGCGCCGGACAATGTTTCCTCGCTCACTTGTCGTCGCGCGTGATTTTTGAAATGTAGCCGGCCCGCGCCGGCCCAAACAAGGAGGCGACTTATGGCCAAGAAACAACGATTCGACGAACAGCGCTTTCCACGAGAAGACGAGCAAACGCCGCCGAGGCTTCCCGTCTGAAACCAGCGTCAAGCGCGGGATGCGCGTCGTTCATGGCGACAAAGAACTGACCGAGAAACTGGGGCGCAACGATCCCTGCCCCTGCGGCTCAGGTCGCCGGTTTCAAGAAATGCTGCTTGCGCAGCGGGCGCTTTGATGGCTCACAGCGTGACTATTACTTTTAGGGAATGAGCCAAAAGGCCGGAAACAGGAGTAAAATTATAGGCGCGGCGAATGCTGGAGGAAGTACATCGTATCGCCGCGACGTTAAATCTTGATGAGCAAAATGCACTGGCAAAAATCGGCGGCGACCTTGCGGTACCGTGTGCTGGCCGCGCCGCTTAGCTTGTCAACCGCAGTCGAATTTTTGGAAGCTGATCCCTGGTTTCATGGTTCAGGCTATATCAAGGCTAATCTCATCAAGTTCATCAATCGCCAGGAGCTGGCGCCCCGGTGGACGCCGCGTCTGCAAAAAGTGGCCGTGGCCGCTGTTGATCGTGAAGACCGGCGTGAATTTCGCAGTTACTGCCGGCTGGCCTGTAAAGTTGACGCGCAGGAATTACGTGATGAGCTGACGCGCCGGCTTGAGCACGACGATAAAGGCATCAGACGGCGCGCGCGTTGGATGCTCGATTATTTGACTCGCAATCAAGAGTAGGAGAACAACACAATGGCAAACGCTCAGTACAACCTTATCGAGATCGAAACCGGCGTTCCGATCAAAGCCTGGACAAAAGGCGTGAAGCTGGAGGACGAGGCTAAGAAACAGCTTTTGAACGTCGCCCAGTTGCCATTCGTCTACAAATGGGTCGCCGCCATGCCCGATGTACATTGGGGATTGGGCGCAACCATCGGTAGCGTCATCCCGACCAAAGGCGCGATCATTCCGGCGGCTGTCGGAGTCGATATTGGTTGCGGGATGATGGCTGTGCAGACGACTTTGAACGCAAATCATCTGCCGGACAACCTGCGCAACATTCGCCGCGCGATTGAGAAGGCCGTGCCGCACGGGCGCACCGACAACGGCGGACGGCGCGACAAGGGCGCTTGGGGCGACATCCCGCGTCGTCAGGTCGGCGTATGGCGGCAGCTTGAGATCGGGTACAAGGCGATTATCGAGAAGTACCCGAAGCTGGATCGCGGCAATCACGTCAACCATCTGGGCACGCTCGGCACGGGCAACCACTTCATCGAAGTCTGCCTGGACGAGAACGACCAGGTCTGGTTCATGCTGCACAGCGGTTCGCGCGGCGTGGGCAATCGCATCGGCACGTTCTTCATTGAAATGGCGAAGAACGACATGCGGGCGCACATCAAGAACCTGCCCGACAAAGACCTCGCGTATTTCAATGAAGGCGCGGAGCATTTCGACGATTACGTCGAGGCCGTCCATTGGGCGCAGGAGTTCGCGATGTACAACCGCAAGCTGATGATGGAGCAGATCGTGGACGCGGTGGCCGCTTCGGGCGAAGTCCCGGAGTTCGAATTGACCGAGACTGCGGTCAACTGCCATCACAACTACGTCGCGATCGAGGAGCATTATGGCGAAGAGGTCTTCGTCACGCGCAAAGGCGCTGTGCGGGCGCGCAAAGGCGATATGGGGATCATTCCCGGTTCGATGGGCGCGCGGTCGTACATCGTGCGCGGCCTGGGCAACGACGAGAGCTTCCATTCGTGCTCGCACGGCGCGGGCCGCGCAATGTCGCGCAACGAGGCGAAGCGCCGTTTCACCACCGCCGATCACGAAAAGGCGACGGCGGGCATCGAATGCCGCAAGGACGAAGATGTGATTGACGAAACTCCGATGGCCTATAAGCCTATCGAAGACGTGATGGCGGCGCAGAGCGATCTGGTCGAGATCGCGCACACGCTGCATCAGGTCGTCTGCGTGAAGGGATAGAGGTTCAGACAGGGTTTACAAGATCAGGACGGAAAGGAAGGAGGGATCGTTGAAACACATTCCATCCGTCTTGTGAAACCTGTCTGCGCGGATCAGCGCTAATTGCCGCGGCGGCGGATCGGGATATGGCATGGGCAATGCGATAAGATTCAAACGCCACGGCAAGCGGCGCTGACAATTTGAACAATCAGCCGAAAGGCTTCAGCCGAATCAACGGACATTTTATGCGTGACGACATGTCGAAGGTCGTGATCGAACGGCCGCGCTATGGCCATCGTCTGCGAAACAGCAAGACCCGATTGCGCGTACGCCGTTTCAATTACGATCTTGATTACAACGAGGATTTCGACGATTTGACGGACGATTTGCCGAGGCGCGTGTCAGGCTCTCGCAGCAAGCACCTGCGCAATGAGATGACCAAGAGCTTCACCGACCTGCTCGGCCCGTTGCAGCGATACCTGCGCAGCAACGTCGGCAGGCCGTGGGACGTGATTCGCGGCGAGATGAGCAAGCATCTGGACAACCGAAAGACCACCGGCCGCCACATCTTCGAGCACGTTGAAAATGAGGTGATAGCGAATTGTTACAAAGAAGGCGGCGTGGTTTACGGATACAACTCGTGGGGCGGAAGATCGGAGCCCGTCGAAGGACTCTACGTTCATCCTCAAAACGGATTGCTTTGCTGGGCGGAGCGCAACCGTCGCAAGCCACGCAAAGAGGAGAAGGAGCCCGTGCGCATCGCCATCAGCTACAGGAAGCATTACATCAAACAAAACGGCGTCTGGTACATCGCGGAGTTGAAGCGCGACCGGATAGTCAATGAATCGGAGCTGAATCTGCCGACATTCAACGATCACAATTCGGTCGGGTGGCGGATTGTGCGTAAGAAGCAATGCAACACCAAGGAGTTGAAGAGCGCCGGTTTGAAAAACGCTCCCATCGCTTAATCAAGTTATGGCCCCGGCCTTCTATGAGAGAATGGCGCCGAACTCTTGTTTGCCGAGCATTCGCAACATAAAAGCCCGGAGACGAGCGCGATCACGCTCCTCCGGGCTCTATTTTGCTTCCACCCGCAGGTCTATAGACTGGGCGGTTACTTCCCTTCGTAAGTTACGCGATAGATGAAGCCCTTATTGTCGTCGGAAATGTAAAACGCGCCATCCGCGCCGGTGATCAAGCCCGCGGGGCGGCCCAAAACCTGCCCGTCTTTCATCCATCCGGTGACGAAATCTTCCACGCCTGTGGGCTTGCCGTCTTTAAACACGACGCGCACGACACTGCCGGGGATGCGTTCTTTGCGCGCTGTGGGCGAGGAGCCGTGCAGCGCGACGAACATGGCGCCGCGGTAAGCCGCCGGAAATTTCTTGCCGGTGTAAAAACGCAGGTCGATAGGCGAGGAGTGGGGTTGCAAACCCAGCGCCGGCGGCGTGGCGTCCCCGGCCTTCAACGATCCTTTAGCGTTGGCCAGGTTTGAATTGGGCGTGTTGTTTTCGATGAAGTAGGGCCAGCCGTAATGTTTGCCGTCTTCGATGCGGTTGATTTCATCGACGGGTTTCTCTTCACCCTGTTTGTCCTCGCCCATATCGTCGGCCCAGAGCGCGCCGGTCTTCGGGTCCCAATCGAAACCGATGGAGTTGCGCAAGCCTTTGGCAAAGGGACGTCCGCCACTGCCGTCCGCGTTGTAGACCATAATCGCCGTGCGGCGCGAGTCCTCATCTTCGCAAAGGTTGCACGATGAACCGATGGCGACGTAGAGCTTGCCGTCTTTGCCGAACCCGATGGTGCGCGTCCAATGCGGCGTGGTCGAAACCGGCAGGTCAACGACTTTAACCGGCGCGCCTTCGATTTTGCCGTTGGCGTATTTCACTTTCAACACCGTTGGATTGGTGGCGATGTAGAGAAATCCTTTGTGAAAAGCCACGCTGTGCGGGCGAACCAGGTTGCTTGCGACAATCTCCATCTTGTCGGCCTTGCCGTCCTTGTCGCGGTCGGGTAAGGCGACGACATCGCCTTTCGATTGGCGGGCGACGTAGAGCGCGCCGTCGGGGCTGACGGCCATCAGCCGCGCGTTGGTCACGTCGGAGGCGAAGACTGAAACTTTAAAACCATCGGGGACTTTCAGGTCCGCGGGCGTCGCGGGCGCTTGTGGCGCGGTGTTTTGAGCTTGAACGGAAAGGCAGACGGCGCAAACGAGACAGGCGGTCGCCGTGAGAAACGCACGTCGGGCAGCAAAGCGAATCTTGTTCACCGGAACTTTTCTCCTTGAGATAGCGGTTTGAATGTTGATCTAAACGGATATGCGTGAGCGCGCAGCGTAGCAGCGATTCGGCAAGGACTCAATACCGCGCGGTATTACATCGCCCGCGGCGTGGGAGAATCATTGAAGCAGGCCTTCGACGAGGCCGCGCCATTCTTCATCGAGCGTTTGGCCTGTCGGGAACGATTCGTTCGCCTGACGGTACCAGTAACCCGCGTTCGACTCGTCGCCTTCCTTACGATGCAAGTAGGCGTGGATGCGGGCGGCCATCTTCGTGTCGATATCCTGGACGATCTCGTGCGCGGCGTCCCAATCGCCGCGCTTGTCGCGCCAGAGCGCGGTCAGGTAGGGCGACAATCCTTCGGGAGGTTGTTGGCGCTCCAAACTCGATTCAAATTGGTCGAAGGTCATAGCATTTGCCGGCAGGCCAAAAGTCAAAGGGAGAGAAAGAGGCGGATGGTAAGAAACCCGCCTCTCTCGCTCCCTTCGGATGAGCCTGAACCGATCCGAGAGATCAGTTCAGATGAAGACTACGGTTTGCGAATTCGGGATCTCGAATTTGGCGCGGCAGCGCGGATTCGGGCAGAACAACATATCGTCTATGCGAACCATATAGTCACGGGCTTTCGCGAACTTGGCCCGATCGAGTTCGCCCGCGCCACGAGGCAATTCCTTCTTCCTTGTGCGCCGCAGCCACCGGATCTGGAACTCGCTAGTTTGACGGCACTTAGGACAAGAGTAAGTAGCCGTTTTTGCTTCCTGCTTCTCGATGTAAAAATCTCTTTCGTCCATAGTGGGCGTAGTTTACACCCAAAATGCGATTTGACTAGAGCAATTTCCCCTAATTCCAACCCGGACGGCGCGGGCGGCCCGGATGTCTCCCAGGCGTATGGACGGTGTAAGGCGAGCCGGAATGTGCTAGGCTTGCGCCCTCTTTTTCACACCTTTTCAATCGGAGCAAAATAATATGGCGACTCAGGCGTCCAGTTTGGATTCTTCTACGCTCGTTGATTCGGCTCAGGACACATCAGGCATCGGCGGGCATCCGCGCGGATTGACCACGCTCTTCTTCACGGAGATGTGGGAGCGGTTCAGCTATTACGGAATGCGCGCGCTGCTGATTCTGTACATGACGAAGGCGGCGGCGCTCGGCGGGCTTGGCTTAGACGATAGGACCGCACAAGCCATCTATGGCGCATACACCGGCTCGGTTTACCTGATGTCCATACCGGGCGGATGGTTCGCAGACAAAGTATTAGGGACACGCCGGGCGGTCTTGATTGGCGGCATTCTCATCGCGCTCGGCCACTACTCGATGGCCGTGCCGACGATTTACACATTCTCCGCGGGGCTGGTGCTAATCGTCCTCGGCACAGGGCTTCTCAAGCCGAACGTGAGCGCGATTGTCGGCGAACTGTACAGCCCTGAAGATCAGCGACGTGACTCGGGCTTCTCAATCTTTTACATGGGCATCAACATCGGCGCATTCACTGCGCCGCTCGTGTGCGGCTTCCTCGGCGAAAAGATCAACTGGCATCTCGGCTTTGGCGTGGCGGGCGTCGGGATGACGCTCGGCCTGATTCAGTACGTCCTGGGCCGCGAACGCCTGGGGAACGTCGGATCTCCACCTCGGCAGACTACGGCGGAGACGCGGCGCAAAACGGTGATCGGCGTTTTGTTTATGGCTGCGGTCAGCGGGGCGGTGGGCGTTCTTTTCTTCGGCCCTAAAATCATAGTCGAAAACAAGGTGTGGATTATGATCGGCGCGGTTGCGGTCTTTATGGTCTGGCTGTTTCTCGCGTTCCTAAAGCCGGAGGAGAAGAAGCCAGTCGGGGTGATCGTGATTCTGTTCCTATTCTCGATCGTCTTCTGGGCATGTTATGAGCAGGCAGGGTCGAGTTTCACCCTCTTCGCGGACCGTTTCACTAATCGCTCCGTATTAGGGCGCGAGTTCCCCGCCAGTTGGTATCAGTCGAGTCCGGCGCTGTTTGTCGTAATGCTGACCCCGATCTTTGTATTGCTCTGGCGGAAGATGGGCGAAAGTCAGCCTTCGAGCCCGGTGAAATTTTCGTTCGGCCTGCTGTTCGTCGGGCTAGGCGCGGCGTTATTGACGGTCGCTTCGCTCTTCACGGCGGGCGGCGCCCAAGTCGGCCCCTGGTGGCTGGTCGGCGTCTACGCGCTGCAAACCATCGGCGAGATTTGTTTGTATCCGGTTGGCCTCAGCACTACGACGAAGCTTGCTCCGCAACGGCTGGCCGGATTGATGATGGGCATCTATTTTCTCTCGATCTCGTTCGGAAATTTCGCCGCCGGGATTACAGCCAGCAACTTCGCGGGAAGTTCGCAGGAGGCGCCTATCGGATTATTTAGCAAGGTCGCGGCGGCCCCGATCATCGCTGCGCTGGTTATGCTGGCGTTGACTCCCTTCATCAAAAAGCTGATGGGAAAGGTTCGCTGAACGTCAGGTACGATTTATCGAACAGGCAGACTGCCGAATCTCCGCGCGGCAGTCTGCTTTTTGTTTTCAGGCTCTTTGGCAATACCGCCTGACTGATTTGTTACGCGGGCGCAACGCTGGACACTCGCCGAAGCCGTTTGCTACATTGCCTCCCCTGGAATCGCGCCCCAGAACCGCGCCCTGGAATTGCGCCCTAAAATTGCGTGAGCAGTCAACGAATCTCAATCGAACCCGGTGATCATCAATGAACTTGAAGTCTCGCGATCTGTTCTTTATAGCAATCGTAATCGTCGTCGTCGGCGGCCTGTGGTGGCTGTCAACCAGGAATAAGGCCAAAGCGATGAGACCCACCCCGCCTGAACATCTGACAGCGAAATTGCGCGGAGAGTGTTTGAAATGCCACCTTCCTGAAACACTGGCCGAATGGGAGCTTCAACATAAACACCCCGGCAAATGGCGCGACGAGCGCGTCGAATGCACTCGCTGCCACAAACCGCCACAGGAAGCCAACGCTCAAAACCTGAACACACGGCGGATCGACGAATTTGCCGGTTTGCTGCGGCGCGCGAAATGAATCCAAACTGACCCAGGCCACAACTCGCCATTCTTAGCTCGGCGCTCGCCAGTCTCCTCGTCATCGGCTGCATGCTAGAATTGCCCGGTATTCTCAACTTGGAATTTTTGTAGAAAGAACCAACTAAAGAACCAACTATGGCGCAAGCGAAACTAAAAACAGACACGAAGCCTGAAACCTATAAAAATTATATCGGCGGCCGCTGGGTCAAACCCGCGAGCGGCGCGATGATGGAAAACCGCAACCCGGCCGACACGCGCGACATCGTCGGCCTCTTTCCGGCGTCAACTTCGGAAGATGTCGACGCCGCCGTGGCAGCCGCGCGCGAAGCCTTCCCGAAATGGAAAGCCACGCCCGCGCCGAAACGCGCGGAGATGCTCTACCGCCTCGGTCAAATTCTGATCGAGCGCAAAGAACAATTCGCGCAGGATATGACGCGCGAGATGGGCAAAGTCCTGAAAGAGACTCGCGGCGACGTGCAGGAAGCGATTGACATGACCTTTTACGCCGCGGGCGAAGGCCGGCGGTTGCACGGTTACACCACGCCGTCGGAATTGCCCGACAAGATGGCGATGTGCGTCAGGCAGCCCATTGGCGTCTGCGCGCTGATCACGCCCTGGAATTTCCCGATGGCGATCCCATCGTGGAAGATGATGCCCGCGCTGGTCTGCGGCAACACGCTTGTGATCAAACCCGCCGAAGACACGCCGCTTTCAACAATCAATCTGGTTAAAGCCGCCGAAGAGGCCGGAATTCCGCCTGGCGTGATCAACGTCGTGACGGGCGTGGGTGAGAGCGCGGGCGCGCCGTTGACCGCGCATCCCGGCGTGCGGTTGATTTCGTTCACCGGCTCGACCGACACGGGCCGCATCGTCGCCGAAACCGCGGCGCGCACTGATAAAATCTGCTCGCTCGAAATGGGCGGCAAAAACGTGATCATTGTTATGGAAGACGCCGACCTCGATCTGGCGGCGGAAGGCGCGGTCTGGGGCGCGTTCGGGACTTCGGGCCAACGCTGCACGGCGTCGTCGCGGATCGTCGTTCACAAACGCGTCTATAAAAAGTTCGTCGATAAATTGACCGAGCGCACAAAGCCGTTGCGCATCGGCGCCGGCTTGAACAAGAACGTAGAAGTCGGGCCGGTCATCAATCAAGAGGCTGTCGAGAAGATTCTCTACTACATCGAAGTCGGCAAAAACGAAGATGGCGCGACGCTGCATCTGGGCGGCGCCAGGCTGGACAAGGGCGATCACCGCCACGGCTATTTCATCGAGCCCACGATCTTCACCGACGTCACGCCGCGGATGCGCATTGCGCAGGAAGAAATCTTCGGCCCCGTTCTAAGCGTCATTCCCTGCCGCGACCTGGATGAAGCGATTGAAATCGGCAACGGCGTGAAATACGGGTTGTCGTCTTCGATCTACACGCAAGACGTCAACCGCGCGTTCCGCGCGATGGAGGCGATGAACACCGGAATCTTTTACGTCAATTCGTCCACCATCGGCGCCGAGGTGCATCTGCCGTTCGGCGGAACAAAGGCCACCGGCAACGGCCACCGCGAAGGCGCGATGGCTTCGTCGCTCGACATCTTCTCGGAGTGGAAGGCGATCTACATTGATTACAGCGGTAAATTGCAGAAGGCGCAGATAGACGAGTTCAAGATCGCCGGGTCGTATCGCTAACCCATCGCTTGAAAACAAGAGGAGGTTCTATGTCCAAGACCTGGGTAATCGTTCTTTCGATCATCGGCGGATTGTTCCTTCTGGCGGTCATAGCCATCGGCGGCATTGTCTATTGGGTCTCGCAAAACAAGGACAGGTTGATTCAATCCGCGGAACAGTTGGGGAAAGGGGCTAAGGAATTCGGAGCGAAGACCAACAATGAAGGTTGTTTGAAAGAGGCTCTGTCACGCCACAAACGTGATAAATCCATCACGGGACAGATTTCGACCCAAGTTTTTCTGGGCGTCTGCTTGCAGGAGAGTGAGCCGTCGCAGGGGTTCTGCGACGGCGTCCCGCCCAAGGGCGAGTACATTAAGTCAGCCAACTGGACCATGAAGAAGTGCTCCGACTCAGGTCTGCAAAACGACCAGGGCTGTCAGAGTATATTCAACACCGTCCAGGCATATTGTCACGGGAGTAAACAACTGCCGCGAAACTAAGCGCCAGCCGCCTTTCGCGCGGCGAAAATGGAGAAACGGAGAAAACGGAATGATCATAGGTTTACCAAAAGAGATCAAAGACAACGAATACCGTGTCGGCCTCACCCCGGCCGGAGTAAAGACCCTGAGCGATTACGGGCACACCGTTCTGGTCGAGACGAACGCCGGCGCCGGAAGCGGCATCGGCGACGACGAATACATCGCGGCCAACGGCCGGATCGTTGAAACAGCCGACGAGGTCTGGCAGCGCGCCGAGATGGTCGTCAAAGTCAAAGAGCCTGTCGGCCCGGAATACAAACGGATGCGCGAAGGCCAATTGTTGTTCACTTACCTGCACCTCGCGCCTGATCTGAAACTCACGCAGGCGATGCTCGAAAGTAAGATCACTGGCGTGGCGTACGAAACAATCACCAACGACGAGGGCCATCTGCCGCTGCTGACGCCGATGTCGGAAGTCGCGGGGCGCATGGCCGTGCAGGTCGGCGCGCATTACCTGCAAAAACCCGAAGGCGGGCGCGGCGTGCTGATGGGCGGCGTGCCGGGCGTGCTGCCCGCGAAAGTCGTGATCATCGGCGGCGGCGTGGTCGGCATCAATTCCATAAAGATGGCCGTAGGTCTGGCCGCTAACGTGACGGTGTTGGACAAAAACCTGGAACGGCTGCGCTATCTCGACGACATCTTCGGCGCCAAGATCAAGACGCTGGTGTCGAACCCTTATACCGTTCAGGACGCGTGCGCGAACGCCGACCTGGTGATCGGCGCGGTGCTGATTCCAGGGGCGAGCGCGCCGATGCTGGTCACGCGCGATATGCTTAAGACCATGCACAAAGGCTCAGTGATTGTTGACGTGGCGGTTGATCAGGGCGGGTGCATCGAGACTACCAAACCGACTACGCACAGCGACCCGACATTCTACGTTGATGATGTGCTACATTACTGCGTCGCGAACATGCCAGGCGCGGTCCCGCGCACTTCAACTTTCGCATTGACCAACGCGACGCTGCCCATTGCGATAAAGCTGGCGAACAAAGGCTTCAAGGGCGCGATTGCGAAGGATAAGCATTTGAAAGAGGGTGTGAACACTTACGCGGGACATATCACTTATGAGGCCGTGGCCGAATCGCAAGGATTGAAATACAAACCAATTGACGAATTGATTTAAACTTCACCCACGAGATCATACGAAGAAACACGAAAAGAACTTAAGCCGTCCTTTATAGCGTGTTGTGTGGATTCGCGGACACTTTTATCAACTAATGGCCAAAGGAATAAAAATCATTGGTGTCGAGCCTGACTCGCTTGCCGCCGAACTGGAACTGGAGATCGGTGATCGCGTCTGGACGATCAACGGACGCCGCGTGCGTGACGCTCTCGACTTCAAGTTTCTGACGTCGGGAGAAGAGGAACTCACGGTCGAAGTCGTCAAATCCGGCGGCGAAGAGTGGCAGATCGAAGTTGAGAGAGACGAGAGCGAATCGTGGGGCATCGATTTCGAGCCGATGACGCCGCGCCAGTGCGGCAACGATTGCGTCTTCTGCTTTATTCAACAGAACCCCGAAGGCTCGCGCCGGTCTTTGTGGGTGCGCGACGAGGACATTCGGTTCTCGTTTATGTACGGCAACTACTCGACGCTGACGACGATCACCAAATCCGAGATCGAGCGGGTGATCGAGCAGCGCCTGTCACCGCAGTACGTTTCGGTTCACACGACAGACCTTGATCTGCGCGCGTATATGCTCGGCATTGACAGGAAGGTTGATGTCCTCGCGCAAATGAAAAACTTCATCGAACACGGCATTGAAATTCACGCGCAGGTCGTGCTCTGCCCTACGATCAACGACGGCGGGCATTTGAAAAAGACGATTTATGATCTTGCCGAACTGCATCCAGGGGTGGTTTCGACCGCAATCGTGCCGCTGGGCGTCACCGACAAACACAAATACCGCGATAGACTCACGCCGGTGACCGACGATTTCTGCCGGGAGATCATTGATCTGGTCACGCCGGTTCAGAATGAATTAAAGCGAAAGTTGGGAACTGTCTTTGCTTTTCTCGGCGATGAGTTTTACATTCGCGCCGGAAGAAAGATTCCTCCGAAATCCCATTATCGAATCGTGCGCGGCCAGGCGGCGGAAGATGACGAATATCCGCAGATCGAAGACGGCGTGGGAATGGTGCGGCAGTTTTTCGACGCGCACGCCAAACGGATGAAGCAACTCGAAAAGATGCGGCTGCGCGGCGAATTCACCGAGGAGCAGACGAAGAAGATTTATGGCACGCTGGCGACCGGGCGGATATTTTACCCAATGCTCAAAGAAGCTGTCGAAGAATTGAATCAACAATTCGGAACCCGTCTTCATGTGGTCCCGGTCGAAAACATCTTCTTCGGCGAAGGCGTCACCGTCGCGGGGCTGCTGTCGGGCGTTGATTTTCTGAACGCGCGCAATAAGTTTCGCGGCGAGTTTTTGATGATCCCGCCGCACAGCTACCGGGAATACGATCAGAGATTTTTGGATGGGATGACTGCGCCGGAACTGACATCGGAATTGGTGTTACCCATAAAACGCAGTTGGAATGAGGTCTTGGGATTGAATGAGCGTCAACAGGTTCACAGGACTGTTTTATCGCACGATTATGGCTCGGTAACCTCTATCTCCGTCTGACCGAAATGCAATTCGAAGAAGCTTTCCAATCAAAACTGATCGAGATGTATGAGGCGCGGGAAGCGATCCTGAACCGGATCAATTCGGACTCATCCCGCGCGGATTCCATTAGCGTTCCAGTCATTGTTGACCTGCAGGCGGCCGTGACCGAAGTCGGTCAGCGCCTGGCGGTAGACCGCTGCAACGTGATCACGCCCTCGCCGGACGGGGGGTTTCGCGTCAGCCACGAATACCTGGGCAATGAAAAACTGACGCCGGGACTCGGTCTCAACATTCCGACGACGCTGGTCCCGATAGAGACGATCAAACGGTATCTGCCCAACGCGCGCCATTTCTCGATTGACGACATTCATTCGGCGAACATTCCGTTGTGGGTGCGAACGACGCTGCAATTGATCGGCACGCGTTCGGTGTTGGTCGCCCCGTTCGTCTTTCGCGACGAACTGCTCGGCGTAATGGGGTTGCATTACTGCCACCAACCGCACCATTGGACGGAGACCGAAGTCAGACTGGTCGAATGGCTGGCCAGCCAAGTCTCGGTCGGGTTGCAATACACGCGGCTCTATCACGAGAAAGAGAAAGAGGTCGAGATCACCAAGTTGATGCTCGAGATTTCGAACGACATCAACACCCGGACCGATTTCAACGAGATCACCGATTTCGTGATTGACCGCGCGCTCGGACTTCTCAAGGCCGATTACGGCTGCATCGCGATTCTGGACAACGAGGGAGAATACCTGCACTTCGACGAACTGCGCGCGCGCCGCGGCTTCGATCTGCGAAAATCGGTCGAACCGAAATACCGCGAGGCGCGAACGCTGCGATTGCCCGATCACCCGGCGGTGAGCGAACTGCTCGACGAAGGGCGCACGCTCAAACTCGAAGACGCCCGCCAATCGCCGATCGCGCGGTATCTGTTCTCCCATGTCGTCAAAGGCAAATCGGCCTTGGTAGCGCCGATCACCATTAAAGAAAAAGTTCTGGGCATTATTGCGCTGGTCTGGAGCAATGAATCGGCGCGTTTTTCCGATTACGACGTGCAGGTGCTCAACGGCATTTCGAGTCAGATCTCGATCGCGCTCGAAAAGGATCGCCTGGCGGCCGAGGTCATCAGGCTTAAACGGGAGCTGAACGACGCCCGCGCGGGCGAACGCATCATCGGCTCGTCGCACAAGATCCGCCGCGCGATCGAGATGGCGCTCTCGGTGGCTGACAGCAATACGACCGTATTGCTGCAAGGCGAATCGGGCACGGGCAAGGAGTTGATCGCCAGTCTTGTTCAATTCAATTCGCGCCGCGCCTCGCGCCAGTTCCTCAAGATCAACTGCGGCGCAATCCCGCAAACATTGCTCGAGACCGAACTGTTCGGCCACGAACGCGGCGCTTTCACCGACGCCCGCTCGCGCCGTATCGGGAAGTTCGAGGAAGCCAACGGCGGCACACTCTTCCTGGACGAGATCGGCGAGATGAGCCTGGCCGCGCAGGTCTCTCTGCTGCGCGTGCTGCAGGACGGCGAATTCACGCGCGTCGGCGGTAACGAAGTGATCAAAACCGACGTTCGCGTGATCGCGGCCACGAACAAAGACCTCGAAAAAGAGATTGAAGAAGGCCGGTTCCGCCGTGACCTTTTCTATCGATTGAACGTCTACCCAATAGTGCTGCCGTCATTGCGCGAGCGGAGCGAGGACATTGAGCAACTGGTCGCTTATTTCGTCGAACGGTTTCAGCAAAAGAGCGGAAAGCGGGTGACGGGGATTTCGGACCGCGCATTGCATATTCTGAAAAGCTATTCCTGGCCGGGCAACGTGCGAGAGCTGGAAAATTGCATGGAGCGGGCCGTGATCGTCGCCGCGGGGCGAATGATCACGGAAAAAGATCTGCCTGAAGCGATTCGCGCCTACGCCTCGCCGGATCAGATCAGCAACGTGGAGCTCTCCATCCCGATGACCATGGAGGAAGTCGAACGAATAATGATCACCAGGACACTTGTATACACAAACGGCGACAAGGCGAAAGCCGCGCGGCTCTTGGACATCGGACGAAAAACACTCTACCGCAAACTCGAACAGTACAAGAAGTAATGAAGGGATGGCTGATGGCGGCGCCTGATAACCTGCAAGATAACCTGGTTGACATCCACCCGGTTTCATTTCACACTCCAGAGCGTCTCAGGCATACCCGTCACCTTGAGATCGATTTAATTTTACCGCTCCCGAACAAACAGCATCCCCCTTGTATAATCAACCATCGTAGCGCGCGTTTTGCGACACAACAATTTGGCGTCAATTTGGCGTCTGCGCAGGAACCGGCATTGAGTGGAACTTTTCTTGCATCTCATCGCGCAAGAACCACCGTACATGTCGTTCAGAGCGTAGTCGGCTGAGGGCGTTATCTTGATTTTGACCGGAGCGAAGATTAGTATTCGCCGCTAGAGGTGAGGCTGGAATGAAAATCTGTCCAAAATGTCAACAACAATTCCCGAA
>Ga0187894_10002835_pt1 | contig 20264 bp, 21 predicted proteins | sample GBC1701081metaG_FD_136650 | JGI IMG/M metagenome (GOLD analysis project Ga0187894, IMG submission 136650) | White microbial mat communities from a lava cave in the Kipuka Kanohina Cave System on the Island of Hawaii, USA - GBC170108-1 metaG ...
ATGGCCAGGATCCAGACCGACTTCAACCCGTTCCGTGACCTGGCCCGGCTGAAGCAGGCCCGCGCGCAGGACCTGCGCAGCCGCACCGACACCCGTCCGACCACACGCGGCGGGCTGCCGCCCCCGGTGAGGTATTGATCGCGGTCAGAGCCCGTCCGCTTGTGATGGAGTCGCCTTCTGGGACCGCCGGCTTCCAGCCGGCTCATGATCCGGCGCTTCGCGCCGGTGCCGGCTGGAAGCCGGCGGTCCCACTTGAAGGGTGGGCGCCTCAGTAATCCGCCTTGTCATCGACCGCGTGGCCGCGCCGGGGGATCAGCATCTGGCGCGTGAACTCCATCACGACCGTGCCGTCCTGCTTGTGCGCCACGGTCTTGACCGTGACGATGCCGGCCGTCGGCCGCGACTTCGACTCGCGCTTGGCCAGCACCTCGCTCTCGGCGTAGAGCGTGTCGCCGTTGAACACCGGCGCCGGCATCTTGATGTCGGTCCAGCCGAGGTTGGCGATGGTCTTCTGGCTGACGTCCGAGACCGACATGCCGGCCACGATCGAGAGCGTCAGGCAGGAATTGACGATCGGCTGCCCGAACTCGCTGTGCCTGGCGTACTCCTTGTCGAAGTGCAGCGGATGCTGGTTCATCGTCAGCAGCGTGAACCACGTATTGTCGGCTTCGGAGATCGTGCGGCCGGGACGGTGCTCGTAGATGTCGCCGACCTCGAAATCCTCGTAGTAGCGCCCGTAGGATTCGCGCGTCCGCCGCTCGCCCACGGGCCGCGCGACCGCGACCATGAATTCCTCCATCCTCGCGCTACGGTGTGCACCAATCTCGCGATAGGCAGCCAACTCTTGCTGTCATCCCGAGCGGAGCGAGGGATCTATGGTCCGAAGACCGTTCGGATCCGACGGCCGAAACATGGATCCCTCGCTTCGCTCGGGATGACAGCGGAGCGCTTACGGCGTTTGTGCCCCGGTTCAAGATGTGTTCACTCCATAGATGCCGGTCGGGGCGCGATTACGGCATCTGGCCGCAGTGAACGCAAGCGGACCGCCTCTTGCGGATGGCGGCCCCAGGCCCGATTTTCGCAGTGGTGCCGTGCACAATCGCCGGCCGGCAAGAGGACATCATGCTCGCCGTCGAGATCGTCGTTGTCGTGGCCCTGGTCGTCGTCAACGGGCTGCTGTCGATGTCGGAGATGGCGGTGGTGTCGTCGCGCCGCGGGCTGCTCAAGCCGCTGGCCGACCGGGGCAGCCGCGGCGCGCGCCAGGCCCTGGCGCTGGCCGACTCGCCCGGGCGTTTCCTCTCCACCGTGCAGATCGGCATCACGCTGATCGGCGTGCTGGCCGGCGCCTTCAGCGGCGCGACCCTGTCGGACAAGCTGGCCCTCTACCTCGCCGGACACGGGCTGTCGAAGGAGAGCGCCGACAATGTCGCGCTGGGCATCGTGGTGGCCGCCATCACCTACCTGTCGTTGATCGTCGGCGAGCTGGTCCCCAAGCAGCTTGCCCTGCGCTCGCCGGAGCGGATTGCCGCCGGCGTGGCAGGGCCGATGGGCGTGCTGGCGAGGATCGCCACGCCGGTCGTGGTGCTGCTCGACTGGTCCTCCTCGGCGGTGTTGCGGCTCTTCGGGCGGCCCGGACAGGGCAGCCGGCACGTCACCGAGGAAGAGATGCGGTCGATGATCGCCGATGCCGAAACGGCGGGGATCGTCGATGCCGGCGAGCGCCGCATGCTCGCCGGCGTGATGCGCCTGGCGGACATTTCCGTGCAGGCGATCATGACGCCGCGCCTCGATATCGAGTGGATCGACATGGCTGCCGGCGATGATGTCGTGCTGCGCATGGTCCGCGCGTCGCACCGCTCGCGGCTGCTGGCCTGCGAGGGCAACCCGGACAACGTCGTCGGGGTGCTGCACGTCCGCGACTTCCTGCTCGACCGCCTGGACGGCGGCAGGCGGCCGGTCCGCGACATGCTGCGCCAGCCCGTGCTGCTGCCCGATACCCTGGACGCGCTGCAGGCGCTCGACCGCCTGCAGGAGGCCGCCGACACGCTGGGCCTGGTGATCGACGAGTACGGCCATTGCGAAGGCATCGTCACGCCGGCCGACGCGCGGCGCGCGATCCGTGGCGGCACCACCGCCGCGTCCGCAGCGGGCGACGAGCACATGATGACCCAGCGCGAGGACGGCTCGTGGCTGGTCAGCGGTGCGTTGGCGGTCGAGGTACTGCGGGATACGCTGGGGGTGCCGCTGCCCGAGGACCGCCAGTACCACACGGTGGCGGGCCTGATGCTGCACGAGATGCGTCGCATCCCGGCCGCGGCCGAGTCGATCACCATCGATGGCTGGCGCCTGGAGGTCGTCGACATGGACGGCCGCCGCATCGACCAGGTGCTGGTGGCGAAGGCTTCTTAGGTCGGGGCGCGCCAATTTTGGACCGCGCGCGTCCACGCGCGCATCGGCGCGTGGCGCCGACCTCATGATTTCGCCCGTCGCTGAAGCGACGGGCGAATGCGCGCGTGGACGCGCGCGGTCCAAAGTTGGCGCGCCCCGACCAAGAATCACGACGGGCGGCCCCGAAGGGCCGCCCGTCGGTCATTGCCGAAGCGGGGCTTACGCCGCCTGCTTCAGGATCGTGTTCAGCACGCCCTGCAGCTTCTGCGTGGCGGTGTCCTTGTCGATGCGCTCGACGGCCGCCAGCTCGCGCGCCAGGCGGTCCAGCGCCGCCTCGTAGATCTGGCGCTCGCTGTAGGACTGGTCGGGCTGGCCGGCGTTGCGGTGCAGGTCGCGCACCACCTCGGCGATCGACACGGGGTCACCCGAGTTGATCTTGGCCTCGTACTCCTGGGCGCGGCGGTTCCACATCGCGCGGCTGATGCGCGAGCGGCCCTTCAGCGTCGTCAGCGCGCTGTCCATGATCTTGCGCGAGCTCAGCTTGCGCAGGCCGGATACCTTCGCCTTGGCCACAGGCACGCGCAGGGTCATGCGGTCCTGCTCGAAGGAGATCACGAACAGGTCGAGCTTGTGGCCGGCGATCTGGCGCGCCTCGATATCGACCACGCGACCGACGCCGTGGGTCGGGTAGACCACGAAATCGCCCTTGTCGAACACCAGGTCGAGCGCCTTCGGCTCGGGCGCCTTGACCGGAGCCGGCTTGACCGGCGCCGGCGGCTTGCTTGCTGCCAGCTTCAATACAGGGGTCTTGTTGCTCTTCATCTCGCTCTTCGCTTTGCTCTCTGTTGTCTTGGTGCGGGCGTCGCCCTTCCCGCGCGTCACAACTCTCGTCCTGACGTCAGGCTTGGCTTTGCCGGCGGTCTTCGCCGATGCCCTCGCCGCGGCACGGATCTTGGCCGCAGTCACGCTCTTCTTGGTGGCCATCTCGGGTCCCTCTTCGCCTGCGTTGGCCTCCGTCGATTCCAGAACCACCTCACGCCGCGTCCCCAGCCGCGGTTCCGACTCTCACCTGCTCTCAACCGCCCGCCTGCACACGCGCAGGCACGGAGGACAAACGACCCCTTCCGCTTTTACAGCGGCGTCCCTCGTCCCCCAGCAAACTCCGGCTGAGACCGACCGGTGAGGTCGGGCGTGCGGTGGTCCCCTCGAACCGCCGTCATGCAGTTAGTTTAATACCATAAAATCAGGAGGGAGTCGCGTGGAATGTTGCAAAATAGCAACGCTTGCGGCGCAGAGGCAACCGTCAAGCCATGCGTTGCTTGCAAGTCTTCACAAGAAGTGGTGAGCGCCTCACCGCTTTCCGCGGTGTGAACCGATTTCAGCGTTTCCCCGGCTCCGGGCTGAAGAGGGTTTCAAACTTGTTCGGCAGGCCCTTGAAGCTGTCGGCATCATCAGGGGCGTCGCCCTTGCGGGTAATATTCGGCCATTTGGCCGAGTACTCCCGGTTCATCTCCACCCAGCGTTCCTGGTCGCCGTCAGTGTCGGGCTTGATCGCCTCGGGCGGGCATTCGGGTTCGCACACGCCGCAGTCGATGCATTCGTCCGGGTTGATGACGAGCATGTTCTCGCCCTCGTAGAAGCAGTCGACCGGACAGACCTCGACGCAATCCATGTACTTGCACTTGATGCAGGCTTCAGTGACGATATAGGTCATTAAGGGCTCCACGGAGACCCGGACGCAGGGCGTGCGCTCTTATACCCGCGTTGCTGCACCGCGCAAGGAGGCTCGCAGGAGCGCGCACGGACGGTGCGGCCGTGCGAGGAGCCCTCAGTCGTCGCACCATTTGCCCCTGCGCCGGCCGCCATAGGGCTGGGCAAGGCCGTGCGCCAGCAGGCCGGCGCTGACGTCATCGCCCTCCTGCGTCGTCAGCCGTGCCACGACCCGGCCGCCGTACTTGTCGCCGCTGATGTCGGAGAGCGATACGGTGCGTCCGGTGATGCGGGCATCGAGCCAGGCCTTCGCCTCCCGTGCCCGGTCGCGCTCGGCGGCGCAGCGGCCGCGCAGTTCCGGTGCGTCGATGCCGCGCAGGCGGACGTCGGTCAGCAGCTCCTGCCCCAGCCAAATCCGCGCCCGCACCCGCACCGTGTCGCCGTCGATCACCCGCTCGACGACAGCCGGCACCGGGCCGGCCAGGCTGACCCGCTCGGGCGGCGCGGCCTCGGCCCCGAAGATCGGGGTGAGCAATAAGACGCTCAGCAGGGAAAGACGTGTTCCGGGCATCACTTCGCACCGTCACGCGAATACTCGTAGTGGTTGCCGCCCCGACGAACGGCGAGCCGGCGAGAACCCGACGGGCACGACGATCGCGAGAGCAAAACCGCCAAAGAACAAGCGACGGGCGGGTCGCCTGAACTGGTTTTCTTCGTTTGGCGGATCAGAAGTCTGTGACCCGTCCGTTGAATTGCCAGTCGCCGTACCGCGTCGGTTCCGGGCCGGGCGGTCCACCGATTTCCCTGGGTCGGGCCGGCGGCGACGTGACCGCGGCCTCCGTCATTTCAGCCTGTCCGTGATCGGCCATGTCCCGGGGCTCGTCGGCGCCGCCATGGCGGTCGCTGCCTGTGTTCCCGGCCGCCGCCGCGGGCAAACTGGCCGCAGGTAATTTAATGCTCATTATGGATATATGGTCCTGTTCCGGCGGTTTGGCAAGGCTTGATCGTTGCGACCCTGACACCATGTTGATGCCGATCGCGTGTGCCTGCCCCGCCTTTGGCGGGGTGGCCGCGATGGAGGGTTTGATGAACTATTTCCGTACTGGACTGTTGCTGGCAGCGCTGACGGCCTTGTTCCTGGTCGTGGGCTACGCGCTGGGCGGCCAGAGCGGCTTGCTGATCGCGCTGGCGATCGCTTTCGTTGGCAACGTCATCTCGTTCTGGTTCAGCGATAGCATCGTGCTGCGCATGTATGGCGCGCGCGAGGTCGGGCCGAACGACGCACCGGGCTATTACGATGTGGTGCGGCAGCTGGCGCAGCGCGCCGGACTGCCGATGCCGCGCGTCTGCGTCATCGACACCGACCAGCCCAACGCCTTCGCCACCGGCCGCTCGCCGGAGAAGGCGGCCGTGGCGGCCACCACGGGGCTGCTCAACAGCCTGTCGCGCGAGGAGCTCGCCGGCGTGATGGCGCACGAGCTGGCGCACGTGAAGCATCGCGACACGCTCACCATGACGGTCGCGGCCACCATCTCGGGTGCCATTGGCGCGCTGGGCCAGATCTTCATGTTCCAGTCGCTGTTCGGGCGTCGCGACGAGGGCGACCGCGGCGGCGGCCTGGGCATGGTCGGTGGCATTGCCGCCATGATCCTGGCACCGATCGCGGCGTCGCTGGTGCAGATGGCGATCAGCCGCAGCCGCGAGTACGAAGCCGACCGCGGCGGTGCCGAGATCTGCGGCAACCCGTTGTGGCTGGCGTCGGCCCTGGCCAAGCTGGAAGCCCATGCCCGCGGCGGCGTGGTCAACGAGCCGGCCGAGCGCAACCCGGCGACGGCGCACCTGTTCATCGTCAACCCGCTGTCGGGTGGCGGCTTGGCCAGCCTGTTCTCGACCCACCCGTCGATGGACGACCGCATCGCGCGCCTGCGGCAGATGGCCGGCGCCATGTCCGGCACCGCCGCCGGCAGTGGCGGCTATGCCACGGCGCCGGCCGCCACCGGACCGTGGGGACAGGCGACAGCGCCCCGCGGTCGCGGCCCGTGGGGCAACGGGCCGGTGCAGCGCCCGCGCCGCCGGCCGTGGGAACGGTAAGGCACCGGGCGCGAACACCGGCCCCGCGGCCTGTCGCATTCTGGGAGCGCCGGCTTCCAGCCGGCTCTTGATCCGGCGCTTCGCGCCGGTGCCGGCTGGAAGCCGGCGTTCCCACCCGAGTAGTGTCCGCCGTCCATGCCAGCCACCGACGCACCCTCGCCACCCGACACCCTTGCCACGCGGCGCCTGGCGCTGGCCGTGCTCGATTCGGTGTTGCGTCACGCGCAGCCGCTGGAAGAGACGCTGGCCCGCCATGCCGGCTTCGCGGCGCTGGATGGCCGCGACCGCGCCTTCGCGCGTCTCCTGCTGACCACGGTGCTGCGTCGGCTGGGTGAGATCGACGCGGCGCTGGCGGCTCGTCTGGAGCGGCCGTTGCCCGAGGGTGCCCATCCGGCCACCGACGCGCTGCGCCTCGGCGCGGCGCAGATTCTGTTCCTCGATACGCCGGCGCATGCCGCCGTCGACACCTCGGTGCGGCTGGTCGAGGCGGCCGGGCAGGATCGCTTCAAGGGGCTGGTCAACGCCGTCCTGCGCCGCCTGGCGCGCGAGCGCGCCAGGCTGCGCCTGTCGGATGACGATGCCGGTCGAATCGACACCCCGGGCTGGTTGTGGGACTCCTGGGTTGCGGCCTATGGCGAAGCCGCCACGCGGGCCATCGCGGCCCAGCACCTGCGGGAAGCGCCGCTCGATTTCAGCCTGCGCGATCCGGTCTCGGCGGCGCGATGGGCATCCCAGCTGGCAGCCGAAAGCCTCCCGGGCGGCAGCTTGCGCCGTGCCGCCGGTGGCCGCATCGAGGAACTGCCCGGATACGCCGAGGGCGCGTGGTGGATCCAGGACGTCGCGGCATCGCTGTCGGCGCGCCTGCTGGGTGACGTCGCCGGCCGGGACGTGATCGACCTCTGCGCCGCGCCCGGCGGCAAGACGCTGCAGCTGCTGGCGGCAGGCGCGCGGGTCACCGCCGTGGATGTGTCGGCCCGGCGCATGGCGCGGCTGGCGGACAATCTGCGCCGCGTCGGGTTCGAGGCCGGGCTGGTGACGGCCGACGCCACGGCTTGGCGGCCGCCGAGGATGGCCGATGCGGTCGTGCTCGATGCCCCCTGCAGCGCCACGGGCACGCTGCGTCGCCATCCCGATATCGCCCGCGCCAAGGGACATGCCGACATTGCCCGATTGAGCGCGGTGCAGGATCGCCTGCTGGCGGCGGCGGCGGCCATGCTGCGGCCGGGCGGCTGGCTGGTCTATGCCGTCTGTTCGCTGCAACCGGAGGAGGGGCCGGAACGGATCGCGGCCGCGTTGCGCGACGGGTTGCCGTTGGAACGGGTGCCCGTCCGACCCGACGAGTTGCCCGATTTGGGCGAGGCCGTTGCGCCGGCGGGGGACGTGCGGACCCTGCCATCGTTCTGGGCGGCGCGCGGCGGCATGGATGGCTTCTACGTCGCACGCTTGCAACGGTGTGGATAAGTCACACTCACGCAACCGTTGATGGGAGCGAGCAGCCGGCACTACCGTCCGGCATAACGGAAATTTAACGCATCTTAAGTATTTGGATTAATTGCAATAAATGCAGAAATTTGGGCAAAACACCATTGCGCTCCAAGAGTCTTGCAAAGTTTCTTTGACATTTCACTCACGAAAACGTATAGAGAATTTGTGTCCGCCATAACGGCACGAGCCCCGGGTGAGCAACGGGGCGCCGGGTTCGGGTAGCACCTGATTGTTGTAGCGTACCGGATCAACATTTTCGGTCCGGGTATTTCAACCAAAGGCATGGAAGGACATCGACTTCGGTCCTGATCGGCGCGGCGGCAAGACCGCGTCCGTGACCCTCACCAAGGCACCCTCGCCCGTCGCGGTTGGTTGGAACCGTCTGATGAGCACAGGGCGCAGAATTTCCAGTCCCCACGGCTCCCGTCGTTTTTCCTCTCTCTCTCCGACGGCACGATGAGGTGGTGTTCTGCGACGGCGGGCGAGGTGCAACCTCGGGTCACGACAGTCATCGGGACGGTTGACGGCGGTTTTCCAGGCCGGCGGAGCGTGTATCGACAGTTCAGGACGGAACGGCGGCGGCGCGGATGCGTGCGGCCGGGCGGGGCGGCTTGTCTCGAAATCCGTCCGGGGGAAGGGGAACAATGGTTGTCCTCAACGGCACCGCAGCGGGCGGCACCGATCCCGGGTCGCGGCTTGGCCTTGCCGGATTCGAGATGGCCAGATTCGAGATGGCCAGATTCGAGATGGCCAGATTCGAGATGGCCAGATTCGAGATGGATCGTGTCGAGGCAGCCTGGGACGGCGCTGATGCGGCGGCCCACGGCGATGGCCTTGGCGAGGTCTGGTACTACGTCAGCAGCAGCGATCGGTATTCGCGCCGGATCGAGGGCGGCGCCGGGCGCAATCATATCGTGCTGTGGGCTCGGAACGCCGCGAGCACGGCCGGCGCACTGCCGGCCGGTTACGAGCTTGGCAGCCAGGTCGGCGCGGACGGCGTGTTGATCACGTACGGTCCCGGCGCCGACCCCGCCACGGCCACCATCACCATGGGCAGCGCCGGTATCGTCTTCGATCCAAGGACCATCGCCGACGTGATCGTCTGGGTCCGCGAGTCCCGCGTCGGCAGGCGGCACCAGGGACGCTTCACCTGGAACCGCGCGGCGCGCGGCGGTGCGGGGGCCTTCGTCCTCGCCGGACATATCGCCGCCGGGCCGGATCGGGACGGAGGCGTCAAGTGATCGGACCATCGGCTCCCCGGACTGCTCCGGGCTGTGCGGCGCGTACGCTGCGTCGTCAAGCCATCCCCATCGTGGCCGCGCACTGCGCGGCCCGGAGCACACGTCACGGCGGCTTGCATGCCGCCATGTGTAGTACCCCGCGGCAGAGTTCAACGTGCGCTGCGGGTGGCGGGTGAAGGGCGGAGGAAAACCCCACAGTCCCTCGCTCTTCCCCGCCGACGCCGCGCCATGTCAGTCAGCGTGACGCGGCTATGCCACGGTCTGTTGTAATGGAGTGAAAATTATATTGGTGTAGCAGGTGTTGTTTAGTCATGATGTTGCATAGGAGGCTTGAGTTACGAGAAATCATGCAACTTTTTCTGCAGAGTTTTTGACAGTTGTTTAACGATTTTCTTTGACCAAAATTGTGTATTCAGGTTAAGCTGCTCTCGTTCTGGACGGACGCGATGCCCGCCTTCGGGGGAAGGCGGGCCAGACCGGGAGACAGTGGCGTCGAGTGCTTTCGAGCGTGCCGGATGGGGAAGATCCGGGTGTATTTCGACAAAGGCATGTCAGGGCATTCATAGGCTGAGCGATCGGGCGGTCGAGGATGCAGAGGCGCCGCCGTTCCATCCAGGCAGGTTCCGTATCCGACTCCGGTCGTCAATCCGACGGCCGGTCATTCGGGGAGAAGATGCGCGACGCAAAGAGGTGTTGCCCGACGACAGCGGCGGCGCTTCGAAGCGTGGTGTATCGCAGTCAGGTGCGGTCCTGCCCGATGCGTCCGATCGCTCGCCCCATGGGTCCGGGCTGCCGGGTAGCGGGGAACGACAGATGCGGGAGTTGATCGAGTTGCACTGGGATACAGCAGTCGCGGTGGCGCTGCTGGCAGGATGTGTCTGCCTGATCGTCACGGGTTAGGAGCGGTTTCTCAAGCCGCTCCACGAACACGAAAGGGGAAGGGTCATGCACGAAGTACGATCGACCGACCTCACCAACGCCGCGCCGCTGCAGCGCCTGGCGATGTTCACGTCCGGACTGACGCTGGGAAGCGCTCTGGCTGTCCTGGCCTGGGCCATCGTGGTGGCGCGGCTCTGAAGCCCCTCTCGCGCATGCGGGAGAGGGAGGGGCCCATCGCGCCAGCGATGGGAGGGTGAGGGCTTCACACGAGGTGTTGTGGGTGAAACCCTCACCCGGCGCGAAGACGCGCCGACCTCTCCCGCAAGCGGGAGAGGTGCAGAAAACTCAGATCGCGAAGGTGGCCAGCACCGGCACGTGGTCGCTGGCCTTGTCCCAGTCGCGCGTATCCTTGGCGATGCGGTAGGCGGTGACGGTGCCGCCGAGCGCCGGCGTCGCCAGCACGTGGTCGAGCCGCCGGCCGCGGTCGGATTTGCGCCAATCCTGGTTGCGGTAGCTCCACCAGCTGTAGAGCTTTTGCTCCTGCGGCACGAAACGGCGCGGCACGTCGATCCAGTCGCGCGATTGCATCATCCGGCCGAACAGCTCGACCTCGATGGGCGTGTGCGACACCACGTCGAGGAGCTGCTTGTGGCTCCACACGTCGTGCTCCAGCGGCGCCACGTTGAGGTCGCCCACGGCGATGCCGCGCTTGCCCTTGCGGGCGCCCTTCTTCGGCGCGACGTCCGTGAACCAGCCGGCGATCTCGCGGTAGAAATCGAGCTTGTGTGCGAACTTGACGTTCTGCCCGGGGTCGGGGATGTCGCCGCCCGAGGGGATATAGAGGTTGTCCAGCACCACCGGGTCGTCGCCGGTGTCGAGCCAGGCGCGGATGTGCCGGCAGTCCTCCTTGCCACAGCGATGGTGGATGGCCGTGCCCGTGAACGGCACGCGGCTGATGATCGCCACGCCGTTGTAGCTCTTCATGCCATGCACCAGCCGGTGGGTGTAGCCGAGCGCATCGAAGACGGAATGCGGGAACAGATCGTCCGGGCACTTGGTCTCCTGCAGGCAGAGCACGTCGGGCTCTTCCTCCTTGAGGAAGCGCTCGACGTTCAACGCCCGCAGGCGCACGGAGTTGATGTTCCAGGTGGCAACAGTCAGGGCCATGGTCGCTCGTCGGTGGGATTATCGCGCGGCTGCTCTGAAGCCGTGGTTGATCTTCACTGGCGCCGGGGTACGCCCAGCTCCTCCAGTCGCTCGCGCACCAGCGCGATGCGGTCGCCGCCCCAGAACAGCTCGCCGTCAATGACGAACATGGGCACGCCGAACACGCCGGCCGCCTCGGCCTCGGCGCAAATCCGGTCGTGCTCGGCACCGCCGTCGCCGCGGGCAAAGGCCGCGAAACCGCCGCCATCGACGCCGGCCCGGTCCAGCACCGAGGCCACAACGCCGACATCCTCGACGTCGAAGTCGCGTTTCCAGAACAGCTCGAAAGCCAGGTCGACGTACGCCCTCAGCACGCCGTGCCGCTCGGCATAGAGCATGCCGATATGTGCCGGCCGCGTGTCGAAGATCTTCTGTGGGCCTTTCAGGGTCAGCCCCTGCTTGTTGGCGAAGCGTCGCGCGTCCATGTAGGAATAGCGCACGCGGCGCCACTGGTGCGGGTTGCGCTCTTCAACGGAGCCCAGGAAGTCCGGGATCTCGAGTGTGTAGGGCAGCCAGCGCAGCGCGATGTCGTAGTCGCCGGCCAGCCGGTACGCGTCCGCCTTGGCGACGAAAGCGTAGGGACTCTTGATATCGACGTAGAGCAGGACGGTCTTCGACATCGCTAGCCTTTCCTGTCATGTCGAGCGTTGCGAGACACCTGGGCGCTGCGCCTGGATCCCTCTCCTGAGCCTGTCGAAGGGACGCTCGGGATGACGGCCTCAGCCGATGGCTCAGTCCTGTTTCGCCAGCCGCGTCTCGACCACGCGCGCCCACAGGGTGGCGCCCAGCGGCAGGGCGGCGTCGTTGAAGTCGTAGCCGGGGTTGTGCACCTCGCAGCCGCCCTCGCTGCCGCCGTTGCCGATCAGGATGAAGGCGCCCGGTACCTTCTCCAGCATGTAGGAGAAGTCCTCCGATGCCATCACGTAGCCGCCGTTGCGGTTGACGTTGTCCTCGCCGACCAGGCTGGCGGCGACGTCGCCGATCCACCGCGCCTCGGTGGGGTTGTTGACCAGTGGCGGGAAGACGACGCGCACGTCGGCCCTGGCCTCGCCACCGAGCGTGCTGGCGATGCCCGAGGCGATGCGCTCGATCTTCTCCTTGATGGTGGCCATCACCTCCTTGCGGAAGGCGCGGATGGTGCCGCGCAGCACCGCCGTCTCGGGGATCACATTGTAGGCGTCGCCGGCATGCATCTGGGTGATGCTGATCACCCCCGAATCGACCGGTGCGATCGTGCGCGCGATCACGGTCTGCAGCGCCGTGATGATGTGGCCGCCGATCACGACCGGGTCGACGCCGCTTTCCGGCCGCGCGCCATGCGCTCCCTTGCCCGTGATGTGGATGTCGAACAGCCCGCCGCCCGCCATCATCGGGCCGGAGCGAATCTGGAACTTGCCGATATCGAGTTTCGGCCGGTTGTGCATGCCGAACACGACCTCGCACGGGAACTTGTCGAACAGGCCGTCCTTGACCATGGCCTCGGCGCCGCCGCGGCCTTCCTCGGCCGGCTGGAAGATGAAATGCACCGTGCCGTCGAAATTGCGCGTGGCGGCGAGGTGGCGCGCCGCGCCCAGCAGCATGGTGGTGTGCCCGTCATGGCCGCAGGCATGCATGCGGCCGGCATGCTGCGAGCGGTGCGCGAAGACGTTGGCCTCGTCCATGGGCAGCGCGTCCATGTCGGCGCGCAGGCCCACGGCGCGCGGGTTGTTGCCGACCCGGATGGTGCCGACGACCCCGGTCTTGCCGATGCCCGTGGTCACCTCGCAGCCGAAGTCCTTGAGCTTCTCGGCCACGATCCGGCTGGTGCGCTCCTCCTCGAACCCCAGCTCCGGATGGGCGTGAATGTCGCGGCGCCAGGCGGTCAGGTCGTCGGCAAAAGCAGCGATACGCGGATCGATGGTCATCAGAAGGTCCCGTCGGCGATGGCAAGTCGGCGCCCAGTCTAGGGGGTATTGCATTCATATGGGAGCGCCGGTTTCCAGCCGGCCATGATCCGGCGCTCCCACAGCGCGACTCCGTTCGAACAGGACGTGCCCCGGTCGACGCGCGCCACGACGCGACAGGTGCTACGCTGTCACGACGGAGTGTGCCGGCAAGAGCGCACCGCGTGGAGGACCATGAAGACCAGGGCCATCGTCAACCTCATGGCCAACAAGGGCAGCGCGCGGCGGCGCTGGCCGCCCTGGCAGCAGAAGCTCGAGGCCGCTCTGGGCCCGCTCGACGTCGTGTTTACGGCGCGGACGGGCCATGCCACCGAGCTGGCACGCGCCGCGCTGGCCGACGGCTGCCGGCGCCTGATCACGGCCGGCGGCGACGGCACCGTCAACGAGGCGCTCAACGGCATGATCGACGCGGGCCGCCCGCTGGCGCCCGATGCCGTGCTGTGCCCGATCCCGCTGGGCACGGCCAACGAGCTGTGCCGCGCCCTGGGCCACCTCGCTGCCCCCGATGGTGCGGCGCTCGCCATCGCGTCGGGCCGCACGCGCTCGATCGACGTGATCCGCGCCGATTTCCACGGTCTCGATGGCCGGCCGGGGACGCGCTACGGCTACCTCGTGGCGTCATTCGGCTGCGCTGCGACGATCAGCCACCGCACGTCCTCGTCGCCCTGGCTGAAGAAGCTGGGCCAGGTCGCCTACCTGCTGATGACGCCGGTGGTCGCGATGACCTACAGGCATCGCGTGGTGACGACACGCATCGACGATGGCACGCCCACCACCCGGGCGATGTTCTCGGGCATGATCGCCAGTGCCGAGAATGGCGGCGGCGGCATGAAGCTGGCGCCTGGCGCGATTATCGACGATGGCCTGCTGGATTTCGTCGCGTTCGGCGACCTCGGTCGCGCCGAGGTGCTGTTCAAGGTGATGCCCGGCCTGTACGAGGGCAGGCATGTCGCGCATCCCAAGGTCTCCACCTCTCGCGGCCGGCGCTTCCGCTTCGAGTGCCCCGACGAGACCCTGGTCGACCTCGACGGCGAGACCGTCGGCAACCTGCCGCTGACCGTCACGGTGCTGGAGCGGCTGGTGCACGTGCCCGTGCTGTAGTTGCTGGGGGCGCGTCACTCCAGTGACGCGTCTTCGTCTTTCGCCGCACATGACGCGTCACTGGAGTGACGCGCCCCCAGCCATGAGCCGGCTGGAAGCCGGCGCGCCCAGAATCCTTCGTGTCCTTTAGCTCATGCGGCCGCGCGGCTTGCGCGGCAGCCCATCGTCGATCGTCAGCCACGGCATGGCGCTCTCGCACCACAGGTGCATCTGCGGCCGAACGCCGGACGGATCGTCAAGCGTTGCCGCGGCGATATCGATACCCGGATCCGCGGTCGGCGGCGACGAGGCTTTCCAGGCCACGGGCGTACCGCAGCCGGCGCAGAATCCGCGCCCGGCCTCGGCGCTGGAGCGATACCAGCTCAAGGCGCCGCGCTCGAACGCGATGCCGTCGGACGGAACGGTCAGCCACAGGACTACGGGTGCACCGTGGACGCGCTGGCACATGCGGCAGTGGCAGAAGCCGGTCGACAGCGCGGGCGCGGTCAGCCGATAACGGACCGCGCCGCATTGGCAGCCGCCGGCGGCCGCAAATGTCATCAGCCCCAGAAGCCTTTGTCGCCCTCGATCCGGGCCGTGGCGCGGTCGAGGCCGACATCGGCCAGCATGCGGTCGTCGAGGGTCAGCAGCATCTTGCGCGAACGCGCCAGCTCGAGCCGGTTCTGCAGCCAGGTCAAGCCGGCGCCGGGCAGGGTGAAGACGCGACCGAACAGCCGGCCGGCGGCTGAGGTGGTCTCCAGGTAGGTGTCTGCCATGAAGGCCATGGCTCAACTCCACTGAGGCATTGTATCGGGACAATACCCGATCTGTCCTAGCCTTGATATCGGCAACATGGGCCTCTTGCGCTCTTGCCACAAACGATGCTTTCTTGTCCTATGACACAGATTTCCTCATGCTTGGGAGCCGGAGGATGGGGCGCGCCCTGCCGCCACTGAACGCGCTGCGGGCCTTCGAGGCGGCCGCCCGCCACGGCAGCTTCGTGGCCGCCGCCGACGAGCTCAGCGTCACGCCGGCCGCCATCAGCCACCAGGTGAAGGCGCTGGAAGATCGCCTGGGCGTGGCCCTGTTCCGGCGTCTCGCGCGCGGCCTGGCGTTGACCACGGATGGCGAGGCGTTGCTGCCCGATCTGCGCGATGCCTTCGACCGCATGGCGCTGGCGCTGGACCGCATCGGCCGTCAGTCCGGCGGCAAGGTGCTGACCATCAGCCTGGTGACGACGTTCCTGCTGGCCTGGCTGGTGCCGCGTCTGCACCGCTTCCAGGCTAGGCACCCCGACATCGAGGTGCGCATGACGACGGCGCGGCATATCGTCGATTTCGGGCGCGAGGACGTCGACGCCGCCGTGCGCTTCGCCGACCGTCCGGAGGATGGCCTCTACGCCAAGAAGCTGTTCAACGACGTGCTGACGCCGCTCGCCGGCCGGCGCTACCGCGACCGCCTGAAGACGTTCGAGGATCTGCGCAAGGTGCCGCTGATCGACACCGCGTTCAGCCCGGAATGGCCGATCTGGCTGGAGGCGATGGGCCTGCAAGAGCTGAAGCCGCGCCGGTCGCTCGCCTTCGACTCGACCAAGATCGCCGTCGAGGCGGCGATCGAGGGCGCCGGCGTGGCCATCGGCCCGCCCAAGCTGTTCCGCGAGGAGATCGAGGAAGGTCGCTTGTTCCAGCCTTTCCCGCAGGTCGTGGAGAGCGGTAGGGCCTGGTGGTTCGTCTGCCCGGCAACCACCGCCGACCGCCCCAAGATCAAGGCCTTCCGCGCCTGGCTGGATGAGGAATTGGAGCGGGACGCGTCTCCACCTGGGAGCGCCGGCTTCCAGCCGGCATCATGACTCGCAGGGATCACTCGGCGAGGCGATAGCGGGCACTGCTCCACGACCAATCGGCAGGTTGCTTGGCCAATCCTGCCTTCACTGGATTGTCCTCGATGCAGGTCGTGACGCTGGCTGAAGAGCCGGCTGGAAGCCGGCGCTCCCAGAAGATTAATCCCGGAACCGCCGTAGATCCCCCGGCCCGAACGTCCATTCCGGCGTCACGATCTGCTTCTCGCCCGCGATGCGGTACCAGACGCCGCCGGCGGGGTTGTTCAGCACGTGGATGCTCTGCGCCGGCATGAAGCTCTGCGCCAGCAAGGCGCGGCGCTCGCCGGCGCCGGCGACGACATCGACGACCAGCACCGCGTGCCCCGGCGTGCCGGGCTGGATCAACACATCGCCAGGCTCGACATGCGCCGGATCGCGGACCGGCATCAGCTCGCGCTGCAGCGACACCGTGCCGGCATAGGTGAAGATGATGTCAAGCCAGCTGCGGAACCCGGCGCGCGTATCCGCCCTGGCGCCGACCGACGTCCAGGCGACCCGGTTGCCGCTCACGACCGGTCGCCGCCCGGCAAGCCAGGCGGCATAGGTGTAGCGATCGCCACTGGTGAAGTTGAACGCCATATCGGCGTCGCGGTTCGCCGCGCGCAGGTACTCGGCGCGCAGGCGGATGATGGCATCGGCGCATTGCTGCAGATCGACGCGGCCGATGTCGATATCGACCACGGCCGCGACACCGCTCTGATCGGGTTTGACCCGGCCGTCGAAGAAATGCACCGCTTCGCCCGCTGGCCGCAGCGGCAGCTGCCGCAGCCAGGCGCCGAAGCTGCCGGCCGGCACTTCCAGGCGGTGGAAGCCCGGCGGTGCCGGGAAACGATCGGCCAGGGTTTCCAGCGCCGGCCCCGCCAGCCATTCCGGCGAAGTCCGCGGGCGAGCCGAAGCCAGAGGCGAGAGCAACCCGGCGCCGGCCCCGGTGAGAAGAAGAAAACGTCGTGAAATCATGGGCTTGCTCTATGCCCACCGGATGCGTCGGAAATACGGCAGGCATGCCTGACGTGCACGGGCTGCGGACTCGCCAAGCGGTAAACGCCCGTTTACCATGGCTCCCCTGAAGCGGGTTCGACAGGAGGAACGCCATGCATGTCGGAATGTCCGTCGTCTTCCAGAACACGGGCAAGCACCTGACCGACCGGCAGGTCTACCTGAACGAGCTGGCGCTGGCCGAGATGGCCGAACCGTTGGGCTTCGAGTCGGTCTGGTCGGTGGAGCACCATTTCACCGACTACACCATGTGCCCCGACGTAGTGCAGTTCCTGTCCTACATGGCCGGCAGATCCAAGACCGTGCGCCTGGGCTCGATGGTGGTGGTGCTGCCCTGGCACGACCCGATGCGGGTGGCCGAGCAGGTCTCGATGCTCGACAACCTGTCGGGCGGCCGCATGATCCTGGGTCTGGGCCGGGGCGCCGGCAAGGTCGAGTTCGACGGCTTCCGCGTCGACATGGGCGAAAGCCGCGAACGCTTCATCGAGTACGGCGAGGCGTTGCTGCAGGGCCTCGAGCGCGGCTACATGGAGTATGACGGCAAGTTCTACAGGCAGCCGCGCGCCGGCATCCGGCCGGCGCCGTTCAAGAGCTTCCGCGGCCGCACCTACGCCGCCGCCGTGTCGCCCGAGAGCGCCCGCATCATGGCCCGGCTGGGCGTCGGCCTGCTGATCATCCCGCAGAAGCCGTGGCGCGAGGTCGAGAAGGAGCTGGGCGAGTACAACCGGCTGTTCCTGGAGATCAACGGCGTGCCGGCGCCCAAGCCGATCTCGGCCGGCTGGATGTTCGTCGACGCCAGCGCCGAGCGCGCCCGCGAGATGGCGCTGAAATACATCGGCGGGTACTACCGCACCGTGCTCGAGCATTACCAATTCGCCGGCGAGCACATCAAGAACACCAAGGGCTACGAGTACTACGCCAAGATGAACGACAAGCTCGCGGTCTACGGCGAGGACAAGGCGATCGAGTTCTTCGCCGAGCTGCAGGTCTACGGCACGCCCGAGCAGGCCTACGCCAAGGTGATGAAGATCCACGAGCAGACCGCCAACAAGGGCTTCGTGCCGGTGTTCGCCTATGCCGGCATGCCGCACGAGGAGGCGGTGCGCAACATGACCATGTTCGCGCGCGAGGTGATGCCGGAGCTGAAGAAGGTCAAGGTCGCCGAGGACATCGACTGCTCGACCACGCTGCCCGACCTGCGCTACGCCCAGGCGGCAGAGTAGGGTCACCCCTCTCCCGCATGCGGGAGAGGGAGGGGCCCATCGCCCCAGCGATGGGAAGGTGAGGGTTTCACGCGAGGTATTGTGCGTAAAACCCTCACCCGCCGGTCGCTGGCGCGACCGTCAACCTCTCCCGCATGCGGGAGAGGTCAACTCACGCCGTATAGCCGCCATCGATCGTCAGCGTCGCGCCCGTCACGAACGCGCTCTCGGCGCTCGCCAGGTAGGCGACGAGGCCTGCGATCTCGTGCGGCGCGCTGTAGCGCGGGATGGCCAGCATGCCACGCAGCGTGTCCGCGAACGGGCCGTCGGCCGGGTTCAGGTCGGTGTCCACCGGCCCGGGATGCACGAGGTTGATGGTGACGCCGCGTGGCCCCAGGTCGCGCGCCAGTCCCTTGGTCAAACCGACGAGGGCAGACTTGCTCATGGCGTAGAGGCCCGTGTTCGGCGCCGGCGCATGATCGGCATTGACGCTGCCGATGGTGATGATGCGGCTGCCGACATCCATGTGGCGCGCCGCTGCCTGGATGCCGACGAAGACCGCCCGGACATTGACCGCGATGATCCGTTCGAAATCCTCCAGGGTGAAGTCGTCGAGCGGCTTGACGATGTGGATCCCGGCGTTGCCCACCAGGATGTCGATCCGTCCGAAATCCGCCACGACGCGCTCGACGCACTCCTGGATGGCCGCGGGGTCGGCGCTGTCGACGGCATACGCCCACGCGCGCCGTCCCTTCGCCTTGATGGCGATGGCAACCTCCTGCGCCTTGTCGGGCGAGCTGAGGTACGTCAGCGCCACGTCGGCGCCCTCCTGCGCCAGGCGTTTCGCGATCGCCGCCCCGATGCCGCGCCCGCCGCCGGTCACCAGCGCGACCTTGCCTTCAAGTCTCGACATGTCAGCACCATCTCTGTTGGATGAGGATCAGCAACGGGAAAGTACCGATGGAGCTTGCGGGCTTCACTCCGGCGCTTGCGTGCAATCGCGATGAGCCGCTGTCAGCCCGCGGCGCGGTGGCAATTTGACGGCAAGCGGCGGAGTGTTCTATGGCCGCGCGACGCAAATCATCCGTCGAAGGAGGAAAGCCTGCGATCATGCCCGGGGCCGTGCGCGAGCTGTTCGATGAACCGGTCCGCGGTCCGGCACGCCAGGCCCTGGCGGACGGCGCCGTCCTTCTGCGCGGCTTCGTCCTCGACGAGGGCGAGGCGTTGCTGCACGCGGTCCGCCAGGTCGCGGCATCGTCGCCCTTCCGTCGCATGATCACGCCGGGCGGCTACACCATGTCGGCGGCGATGACGAACTGCGGCCGCGCCGGCTGGGTGACCGACCGCAAGGGCTACCGCTACACGTCCATCGACCCCGAGGCGGGCAAGCCGTGGCCCGATCTGCCCGAAATCTTCGTCGACCTCGCCGGACGCGCCGCGGCCGAGGCGGGGTTCGCCGGTTTCGCGCCCGATGCCTGCCTGATCAACTGCTACGAACCCGGCGCGCGCCTGTCGCTGCATCAGGACCGCAACGAACGAGATTTCACCGCACCCATCGTTTCCGTCTCGCTGGGCCTGCCGGCCGTGTTCCTGTTCGGCGGCGAGCAGCGCAGCGACCGGCCGAGCCGCTGGCGCCTGCAGCACGGCGACGTCGCCGTCTGGGGCGGTCCGGCGCGGCTGGCCTTCCACGGCGTGGCGCCGCTGGCCGATGGCGAGCACCCGCTGACCGGCCGGCAGCGCATCAACCTGACGCTGCGCAAGGCGCTGTGAAGACGAGCTTGCGGGAGGGCAGGGTGGCATGCCCGTGAAGTTCCAGGACGTCCTGATCGCCTTCGAATATGTCAGCGGCGAGGACATCGGCCTGAGTCACGCCTGGCTCAACCGGGAAACGGGTGAAACCTATTGCCATTCCAGTAGGTACGACGATCGCGAGGAACTGCCGGACGACATCGAGGACGAAAAGTACACCGCGATCCCGCACAAGAAGAAGCTCAGTCTCGGCAAGCCGCTCGTGTTGCGGTTCGTTCGCGAGCACCTGCCCGACGACCTCGACGAGGCCTGCGACCTGTTCAGGCGCAAGGGTGCCTACGCGAGATTCCGCAACCTGCTGGCCCGACGGCGCGCGGTCGACCGATGGCGCGATTTCTCGGCCAAGGCCGTGGAG
>Ga0187894_10002836_pt1 | contig 20261 bp, 21 predicted proteins | sample GBC1701081metaG_FD_136650 | JGI IMG/M metagenome (GOLD analysis project Ga0187894, IMG submission 136650) | White microbial mat communities from a lava cave in the Kipuka Kanohina Cave System on the Island of Hawaii, USA - GBC170108-1 metaG ...
AGGGCAGCCACGGCGCCGCGGCCGTACATGGTCAGGGCCATAAGCAGCGGGAAAATCGGAACCAGGAGAATCACCCGGGAGGCCCAGGCTCGGCCGAAACGAGACTCTAGGGTGTCGCCGATCAGTGCGGCGCTCCACATTTCCGGACCGAGGACTCGGTCAGCTCGATCCAAACCGGCCAGTGAGATACCCGCGACCGAGGTGGCCAGCACAACCGACCAGGCCACCCACAACAGGCGACGGGCTGATTTCTCATCGGCACCCTCCCGCCATACAAAGGCCAAGAAGAAGAGGCCCCCGACCAGGGTGGCCATGCCCAGGTACCCGAGAGCCCGGTCTGCGGTGAACAGGTAGTCCACCGCAGCCGGGCTCCCGAGCGCCATCAACAACCTCCGGTGAGCATGTTGTTGAGCAACACCGTGTGGGTGAGGGTGTACTGATCCAGGTCCAAGAGGTCCTCAATCTGCTGGCTCGGGGATTCCTCCAGGTGGGCCGCCTGCAGGTGCTTCACGAGAGGGCCCAGCGGCTCGAACGTTGGAACGCAGGCCACGGGCGCCGGGGGCGGGTCGACCGGCGAAGCCGCAACAGGCGGTGTTGCGCCAGACGGTGCCATTGCCACCGGAGCCGGGACGGGGACCGGAGCCGGGATCGGGGGCGCCGGTGCGACCTTGGTGGGACTCGGGGCCGGCGTAGCCATAGAACTGTGGCCGGGCATTGCCGGTGCTGCCGCCGTGGGTTTCGGAGCCGGGGGTGGCGGAACGACAGCTGCCGCCGCTGCGGCCACAGTCACCGTGCCCTTCATATCGGGGTGGATCTCACAGAAGTACGGAAAGGTCCCGGCCGCCGGAAAGGTGAAGGAGAACGACTCGCCTCCCTTGATGTCGGGCGATGCCAACAGCGACCCTCCCTTGGAGGTCACCGTGTGGCGAACCTTGTCAGAGTTGGTCCAGGTGACCGTATCGCCAGGTGCAACGCTGATTGATGGCACGGTGAACTTCAGGTCCAGCATGTCGACCGTCTTGGTCGCCGCCGCTGTGGACCGGGATGGAAAAGCCAGCGCCAGCACAAGGGCCAGGCCGATCACCAGTCCGGCAGCAACGGCAACCCCGACAGTGAACACGAAAAGACCAGTGTGTTGACTTCTAATGGACGATGATTCATCTACTCTTTTCGTGGGTTCAGATGTCAGCGCAGAGTTCGATATCAGCATAGTTGAGTTCATTTATGGGTAATCTCCTTCGGATATTCGACGAATACGACAGAACGAGATCAACAGCCCCCTGTAAGCATGTTGTTAACCAAGACCGTGTGAGTGAGGGTGTACTGGTCCAAATCGAGCAGATCCTCAATCATCTGGCTCGGGGATTCCTCCAGGTGGGCCGCCTGCAGGTGCTTCACCAGCGGACCTACTGGCTCGAACGTCGGAGTGCAGACCACAGGCGGCGGAGCGACCGCCGGAGCCGGGGCGGGCGACGGTGCCGCTTCGACCGCCGGGACCACCAACACCGGAGGCGTTTTCGGGGTCGTTAAGGCCGGAGGCGTTTCCGGGGTCGCCACCACGGGGAGCGGGGCGATCAGCGTCAATTCGGGCGCCGGCAAGACTTCGCTGGCCGTTGGCACCACGGGAATCTCTATCGGCGTCGCGGGCGTCAGGGTGAGCGGGGCGACGGGAGCTGGCCGGCTCGTTCGCCTTTCAGAAACGACAAGGCCGAGCCCGCTGCCGACGCCCAGAGCCAGCACCACGGCCCCCACCAACGCCCCCGCAGCGATCGCTTGCTTTCTCGTGGAACCAAAGATGGGATCCATGGTGTCGCCATGGGCTACCGATCCGATGCTCACAGTTGCCATTGGGCTCACAGTTGCCATTGGGCTCATAGTTGTCACTGGTATTCCTCCTTGCCGAACAATCGGCCTGATGTGTGGGTCATACGCCGCTGGACTATCTCGTCCTCGTCGCTTCGGCGCAGGCCAAGTAAAGCATTTCCGGATTTCCCTCAGATTGCACAATCCGAAATGGGTGATTACATCGAATACACAGTGTCAGCGATCCGATGAGAGAAAAACGCTCATCAGATTCAAGAGTCAGTAATACAAAGAGCAAGAGTCAGTAATACAAAGAGATAGTGCGTAGTTTCTAAGAAACACTCCCGAAATAGAATCTGTGAGGATCGGGAAGGTTCTTGATGACCAATTCAGAAATGCTCCCACTCGAAGGATTCAGCGTCGGCGTCACCGCCGACCGACGCGGCCATGAACTCACCGAACTGCTGTCGCGCCTCGGATCCCGGGTGATCCAGGGTCCGTCGATCCACACAGTGGCCCTGGTGGCCGACGACGCCTTGGCCAACACAACCACGGCGGTGATCGCGAACCCCCCGGACGTGACGGTCGTGACCACGGCCATCGGGCTGCGTAGCTGGTTCAGTGCAGCGGGAGCATGGAATCTCGATGACGACCTTGCGGCAGCTCTCGGCCGGTCCCGAATCGTCGCCCGTGGACCCAAGTCGTTGGGAGCCGTGCGGGCTCTGGGTCTCGATGCTGCCTGGCAGGAGGAGTCCGAACGGCTGGCGAACCTGGTCGTTCGGCTCGGTCCCTGGCTGGGCCCCGGGGTGCGGGTGGTGGTTCAGATCGATGGCGGTCACGACAGCGCCGCCTCCGAATCGATCCGCGCCACCGGGGCCGAGGTCGTCGAAGTCCGGTCCTACCGCTGGAACCTGCCCCCGGACCCTCGTCCGGCGTTGCGCCTCATCCGTCTGGCCTGCGAAAGCCGTCTCGACGCCATCGCCTTTACCAGCCCGCCAGCGGTCCACAATCTGTTCGAACTGGCTGCGAACGAGGGACTGACGGACCGCCTGAGCGATGCGGTGGCTCGGGGCATGCCCGTTGTCGCCTGCGTCGGACCCGCCACGGCCGAGGCTGCTCGCCACGCCGGCATTGCTGCTCCCGTCTTTCCCGATCGGGGCCGCCTGGGACTTCTGATACGGACCATCACCCGCGCTCTGGGCGGCCACAGACACGAGCTGACCATCGACAACTGCCGGCTGGTCATTCAGGGAGCGACCGTGCGCATCGACGACACTACGGCAACCCTTACTGACAAGGAGCGTCGCCTCCTTGCCCTGCTCCTGGACAATGCCGGCTCCATCGTGTCCAACGAACGCCTCCTCTGGGGGGTGTGGGGTGAAGCCGGTAACGAACACATCCTCGACGTCACCCTCGCCAGGCTCCGCCGCCGGTTGGGTCCGGCCGGTGCGGCAGTGCATCGCGTCCCCCGGCGCGGCCTGTGGATCGAGGCGCCGGCCATGGTGGGCTAGCCGCGGCGGCGGCGAAAATTCGTATGTCTTCGTTGAGGCCGAGTCCGGTATCGAAGAACACGTCGGCCCCCGATGGCGCATCAAAACTTATCCCCCCGCAAAGACGGGGTTCCCGGCGTCGCCCTAGCACGGGCGGTGCGCGTTGGCGCCCAGTGCTGAGCGACGTGGGTTACATCACGCGGAACTCAGGACCCGACTTCCAGCAGCGCCTGCATCTCGTCGATCTCTGACCGCTGGGTGTTGATTATGCGACCGGCAAGATCTTTGGCCGGACCGAACTGGCCGGCGTCGACCTCGGTCTGGGCCATGGTCACCGCGCCCTGATGGTGGCGGATCATGCTTTCGAGGAACATGCGGTCCAGCGGCGCTCCAGACGCTGACATCATCTCGCTCATCTCGGCGCCGCTCATCATGCCGTCCTCGCCTTCCTCCATTCCCCCGCCGTTCGCCGTCTCGGGAGCGCCCCAGTCGTTCCGCCACCGCTGCATGATCTCGATCTCGGGGCCCTGGGCGTCGGCGATCTGCTGGGCTAGGTCCTTAACGTCGGCCCTGTCGCCTTTGTCGATGACCAGCGTGGCCATCTCGATAGCCTGCTGGTGATGGGGGATCATCCCCTGGACGAAGGCCACATCGGCATCGTTGTGCTCCGCGGCGGCACCGCTGATGGCGGGGTCGTCGTCGCCGCCGCACGCCGCCGCGAGGAACGCGATGGCGACGAGGGCGACGGCGAAACGCAAGGCGGTCCGGCGGACTGCGGGTGCTGGAGCTTTCATAGAGCGCACATACCCCGGACGTCACGCCATTAACAGCTCTGTCAAAAGTCGGGTGAATCTCGATCACCCTCGTACGCCCACTGGTCGCCCGACCTGCCGGCGGGCCTGGCGTCACTCCCGGCGAAATCGTTGGGACCGATGCGCACCCGGGACGATTAGGTCACCCGGACCGCCTGTCGCAAGAGGTCGCAGCAATGTTGCACGTTGCCACGCACAATCACCCGTCGGTACGGTCGACGTCGATGGTGGGCGCCGTGCCGACCTCGTCGGATGCGTTGCCCGACACCTCGATGTTGCGACGCCGAATCCGGTTTTTGAGTCTTCCTCCTGCACGTCGCGCCCGCCGCTCCGCTTATCGGTAGCTTCGTCATTGAAGAGGGTACGGGCCAAATTGGCGAAGCGATTGCGCTCAATGCTGACTCGGTCCACCCACCTGAGAATGATGCCCTAGCGGCTGGATACCTCGAATGCGGAGTTTGTGACGAGAACGTGGTTGGTTCCTCGCCTTAGGGTGTCGGCTCCCTTGGTGGAACCCAGGTAGGAAAAGTCGCCGTAAACGTTGGCACCTTTACCCGATCGAGGGTGAAGCCGGCGACGCCGAGGACAGCGAAGCCGTGCTGTTCGACGAAGCCGGCCGAGTAGCCCGCGTAGTACCGGTACCACGAGTCCACGGGATCGCAACTCGCACCCACCTTTGGATTCACGAAGCTTCCTGACGTCACCTTGTCAGAGGGCACCCCACTCATACGGCAACCACTGTTACGCCGTCCATGCCCTCGGTGAGTATTCGAAGGTCGTCGGGGTCGCTGGTGAGGATGCGGACCTTTCGGCCGAGGCCGCGTGCCGTGACCGCCACGATCGCATCTGTAGTGTCGGCGCGGCCGGTCCGGCCGAGTAGTTCCCCCGCAGCTCGGCCAAGTGCTGGGGTAACCGCTTCCTGGTCGACACCCTTCAACAACGAATGAAGGCGGGCATCCCGCCCGCCCCCCCGGAGCGTCTCGGCCAATGTCACCGCACTGACATGGACACTGACGCCCAGGCGCTCGGCGAGCGACATCTCCGCTCGCACTCGTAGGTCACCGGTTGCCGCTGCGCTCAGACCCTCGGAGTCAAGCAGCAGGGCATCGGGGAACTCAGGAGCCCTCAGTCCTGGTCGTTGGCGTCGCCGAGCCATTCGCGCCGGACCTCCTCGAGCACATCGGCCGGAACCGGGCCGTGATCAGCGTCCTGGTCGGCGAGCCAGGCTCTTAGCGCAAACCGACGCTCGTCCTGCTCCAAGGCCTGCGCCACGTAGCCGGACAGGCCCCGACCCCCTACCCGACCGCGGATCCTCTCCAGCAGACCGGCGGGAAGAGTGACCGAAACCTTGGCGTACTCGGAGGTCATGCCACAATCTTACCTCTAGTAGGATTGCGATGGCACTTCGAGTTCCGAGGCGGCAATCCGTTCACGCAGGTCGGCAGAGTTCGAATACGACATCATCTTCAACACCTAAATGTCGATCGCCCGGGCGGCAGGTGTCGACTCAAGATAGCCAGCCGCCGCCGAAGGGCAGAGCCGGCGGCGGCGGATCAGGCTGCGTCGGCCGCCTCAGCGGTCAGGAGTGCCATCAGGCGCTCCTGGACCAGTCGGTAGGCCGGTTCGTCGACGATGGCTGCTCGGTCCCTGGGACGGGACAGATTGACCGGGATGATGTCGGTCACCGACGGCCCCGGCGGATTGCCCATCACGACGATGCGGTCAGCCAGGATGATGGCCTCGTCGATCCCGTGAGTGACCATGAGCACGGTCTCGGTTTCCGACTCGTCCTGCCAGAGGTCGATCAACTGAAGCTGAAGCCGGGCCCGGGTCAAGGCATCGAGGGCGCCAAAGGGCTCGTCGAGAAGCAGAATGCGGGGACTCACCGCGAATGCCCTGGCCACGGCCGTGCGCTGCTGCATACCGCCCGATACGGCGGCGGGCTTCTTGTGGCGGTGTTCCCAGAGCCCGACGGCGCCGAGATAGCGCTCCACGATTTCGTCGTTGAGGGCCGCCTTGCGCTGAGGCCGAGCGGCTCGGGCTGCGTGACGTACATTGTCCAACAGACTCAGTCGCGGCAGTAACGAATAGTTCTGGAACACCATGGCTCGATCCGGACCAGGACCGCTGACGCGAACACCGTCGACCTCCACCGTCCCTGAAGTAGCGCTGGTCAGACCACCGACGATGTTGAGCAGCGTCGACTTGCCACAGCCCGAGTGGCCGATGAAGGAAACGAACTCGCCCGCCTCGACGGTTAGGTCGACGCCCCGGAGCACCTCTTGTCCGATGCCGCCTCCGGGACCTGGAAACGACTTGCGCACTTGACTGATGGTCAGGCTCATACCGTCACCTCCTCCAGAGCGACCCGCCGACCGATGCGCAGGAAGGCAGAGTCGAGCGCCACGCCCACGAAGCCGATCAGAACTATGGCGGCAGTAACTCCTGCCAGGTCCGCCGTGTTGTAGGACTCCCAGACGAAAGACCCGATACCGGTAGCTCCCGAGGCCAACATCTCGGCGGCCACGATCACCATCCAGGCAATGCCCATTGACAACCGCAGACCGGTAACAATTTCCGGGAGGGTGTGGGGGACCAGGACATGGCGTACATAGGCCATGCGGCCGAACTGAAATACCCGAGCCACGTTCCGGTGGTCTCGCGGCACAGAAGACGCTCCTGCCGCTGTGTTGACGACAATCGGCCACAGAGCGGTGATGAAGATCACGAAGACTGCTGCATTGGGTGAGCTACTGAGAGCCACCAAGCCGATCGGGAACCAGGCCAGCGGGGAAACCGGGCGCAGGATCTGCATCACGGGATTGGCAGCCTTCCAGGCCCGAGGGCTGGTGCCGATCAAGAAGCCGAGGGGCACGCCTACGGCAGCCGCCAGGGCGAAGCCCACGAAGACTCGTTGCAGAGACAAAAGCAAGAGGAGACCCACACCTTTGTCGTTGGGTCCGGCGTCGTAGAACGGGTAGCGAAGCATTCCGCTCAGGGAGGCGAGGGCTTCGAGTGGGGTCGGGAGATGAGGAGAAAAGACGGCAACCATCGACCACAGGGCCACCACCACCGCCACCCCGACCAGGGCCCATGCCCCGCTGGAGGCCAGCGCCCGCATCCGGCGGCCGAGAGCCGATGACGGCGCCGGCGCAACGACCGGTCCATCGGCGTCGGTTGGTCGGCGGCCCGGTTTGCGAGAATCGGCGGGGGGCGATTCGGTTTCCAGCACAGTCACGGTCGCTTTACCTCCTCTTGGGGATCGGTCGGATCGAAGGTTGCTTCGTCGAGGCGGACGTTGAAGGGAGCCATGTCGTCGTCGGGCACTGCCACCTGGGCGGCCTCGGCCGCCTGTTCATAGGCCCCCCGCAGGATGAGGGTGTCGGCCAACTGCTGGAAGGGGGGATCCTCGGCCAGCAGGCCGAGGCGTCGGTACTGGGCCATGAACCAGATGGCGTGCGCCCGGCGAGGAGCGTTCACCAACCCCTCGCGGGAGAACCGCATGTAGTCCTCGTCGTAGGTCCGCTCCCCCAAACCCACCCCGAGGTCGTAGGTACCACCGAGCCGGCCGGCGATCTCGGTGGCGGGAGCATTGACGTAGGCCGGGCCACCGATGACCTCGGATGCCTTCGCAAGATTGGTCTTGTCCTCCAACCAGGCGCTGGCCTTGAGCACCGCGGCCATCAGGTCCTGCAAAACTTCGCCTCGCTCGGTAGCGAACTTCTGGTTGACCACCAGGGCCTTCTCCGGGTGGTGTTTCCAGATGTCCTGGGTGTTCAGATGGGTGAAGCCGATACCTTCCCGGGCCGCCACGGCCCCCCACGGCTCCCCCACGCAGTAGCCATCCATGGCTCCCACCTTCATGTTGGCCACCATCTGGGGCGGGGGGATCGTGATGATCTTCAGGGCCTTCTCGTCAACCTTGGCTGCCTTCAACCAGTAGCGCAGCCACAGGTCATGGGTTCCACCCGGGAATGTCATGGCCAGCGTGGGTGTCTTGGCGGCCAGCGCCGCCTTGGCCTTGGCTAGGTCTCCGTAGCCCACGGAGGCGAAGTCCTTGTTCAAGGTGATGGCTTGCCCGTTGTTGTTCAACATCATCGCGATGCGCAGGTCCGTGGATCTGTTTCCTCCGATGCCCGTCGCCACCGAAAAGGGCATCCCGAACAGGCAGTGGGCTCCGTCGATCTCACCGGTCAACAGGTTGTCCCGTGTAGCAGCCCAGTTCGCCTGCTTTTCGACCGTGACGTCTAGATCGCGCTCCGCGAAGTACCCAAGTTCCTTGGCCATGACGACGGACGCGCAGTCGGTAAGGGCGATGAAGCCCAACCGCACCTTCCGGGTACCTCCCCCGCCGCCAACGCCGTCAGCGCCTCCGTCGGACGTCTTGGTCCCGGGAGGAGCACCACACGCACTCAACAATCCACCCACGAACGGTGTAAGTGCCGCTCCACCGACCACCCGCAAGAAACCTCTTCTGTCCATTGGCGCCTACGTAAGCCGACGACGACACCTTTTGGGTTTCGCAACTGTCACGGGGAGGTGAACTCAGCCTCACACGACCCGCAGTCGCTTGTTGACGAGGCCATACATAAATCGTCAAGCAAAGCGTTATCTCTTCATCACTTTCGAGACCCGAACGAGAAACCGCCCCTACCTAGCTTGCGGGCGCAAGCATCGAAAACCAACCCAATCAGACACTGAGCTGATTGAACACCGAGCCAGCTAATGAACACCGAGCCAGCTGATGAACACCGAGCCACTAATTGAACACCAAGCCAATAGGGGGATTGAGTGCCAAGTAGACCGAGATGGGCAATGGTGGCCATCGCATTGCTGGCCGTGATCACGGCCGCCTGCGGGGCCAAGACGGGTGAAACGACCGCCGCAGGCGGCGCCGAGGAGCCGGGCGTTAGTGGAGACAAGATCAAGGTCGGAATACTCCACTCACTCAGCGGGACGATGGCCATCAGTGAAGTGTCGGTGAAGGATGCCGAGTTGCTGGCAATTGAAGAGATCAACGCCGCCGGGGGCGTGCTGGGCAAGCAGCTCGAAGCCGTCGTCGAGGACGGGGCGTCGGACTGGCCGACCTTCGCCGAGAAGGCTCAGAAGCTGATCTCGGTCGACGAGGTGGCCACCGTTTTCGGAGGCTGGACCTCGGCCAGTCGCAAAGCCATGCTCCCGGTGTTCGAGAGGAATAAGGCCCTACTTTGGTACCCGGTGCAGTACGAAGGCTTGGAGCAGTCGCCATACATCTTTTACTCAGGGGCCACCACCAACCAGCAGATCATTCCCGGCCTCGACTACCTCAAGTCGGTGAACAAGAACGACATCTTCCTGGTGGGTAGCGACTATGTCTTCCCCCGCACGGCCAACAAGGAGATTCGGGCCTACGCGGGCGCCAACGGCATGACGATCTCGGGCGAGGAGTACACCCCGCTCGGTCACACCGAGTACTCAACCGTCATCAACAAGCTAAAGGCGGCCAAGCCGGCGGCCGTGTTCAACACCCTCAACGGCGACAGCAACGTGGCCTTCTTCAAGCAACTCAAAGATGCCGGGATCACGCCGGCCGACATGCCGGTGCTGTCGGTGAGCGTGGCCGAAGAAGAGGTTCGGGGCATCGGGCCCGAAAATGTCGCCGGCCACCTCGTGGCATGGAACTACTACCAAACCACTCCCGGTGAAGCCAACGAGAAGTTCGTCGCCGCCTACAAGAAAGCCTACGGCCAGGACAGGGTGACTGCCGATCCCATCGAGGCCGGCTACATCCAGGTGAAGTTGTGGGCCGCTGCGGTGGAAAAGGCCGGGAGCACCAATGTCGAAAAGGTGAAGGCGGCTGCTGGCGGGATCACCCTGGACGCCCCCGAGGGCAAGGTGACCATCGACGGTGAGACCCAGCACATCTTCAAGACGGCCCGCATCGGCCTGGTGGAATCCGACGGCCAGATCAAGGAGGTGTTCGCATCCGACGGTCCCATAAAGCCGGACCCATATCTGAAGGGTTACGAATGGGCCAAGGGTCTTTCCTGAGCGACTAGTCCAGCCACGGAGCCGACACTTCCGACCGGAGATCTGCGAGAACTCATGGACATACTGGTTTCTCAGCTCTTCACCGGCCTCAGTGTCGGCTCGGTGCTGCTGTTGATCGCCCTGGGCCTCACCTTCACCTTTGGCCAGATGGGGGTCATCAATCTCGCCCACGGCGAACTCATCATGGTGGGCGCCTACTCGGCCTTTGTACTGGGAGGAATCGCCGGCGAGGGCGCCTCTTTGTTGGTGGCGATACCGGTGGCCTTCTTTCTCGCCGGTTGCCTGGGGCTGGTGCTTGAACGCCTGTTGATCCGGCGTCTCTACGGTCGCCCCCTCGACACTCTCCTGGTTACCTGGGGCGTCAGCCTCGTTCTCCAGCAGGCGGCGCGCGACATCTTCGGAGCCCCCAACGTCAACGTGAAATCACCGCCCTGGCTCGACGGCGGTCTTGTGGTCGCCGGCGCCACGCTTCCGTATGTGCGCTTGTTCATTCTCGCAATGGTGATGGCCTCCGTCGTCGGAATCTGGATCTACATGACCCGCCTACCCGCCGGACGCAGGATGCGGGCCGTCATGGCCAACCGCCAACTGGCGGCCTGCAGTGGCATCGCCACTGACCGGGTGGACCTGCGAACCTTCTTCATCGGCTCGGGTCTGGCCGGGGCCGCAGGCGTTGCCCTCACATTGCTCGGTCCCGTCGGGCCCACACTGGGCACCAACTACATCGTCGACGCCTTCCTGGTAGTCGTAGCCGGAGGACTCGGTCAGCTTCGAGGGGCCGTCGCGGCGGCGCTGGCGCTCGGGGTGCTCAGTGCCCTCCTTGAGTTTCAGACCCAGGCCAGCCTGGCCAAAGTGCTGGTGTTCGTGGCCGTGGTCGCGTTCTTGCAGGTGCGACCTCAGGGTTTGGTCGTACTGCGAAGCCGGGCCCTCACGTGATCGATCGCCTGCGCTCGGTGACCGGACGCAAAGGCCTCATGGCATTCTTGACCGTCGGGTTCGTATTCATCGTCGTGGCGCCAACGGTCATGTCGGACTTCCGCCTTAACCTCCTGGCCAAGTACCTGTGCTTCGCCATCGCCGCCGTCGGCATCGACCTGAGCTGGGGCTACGGCGGAATGCTGACCCTTGGCCAAGGAGTCTTCTTCGGCATCGGCGGTTACTCGATGGGCATGTTCTTGAAGTTGGCCGAGGCCGGCCCCGACGGGCTGCCCGACTTCATGTCCTACAACGGACTCACCGAAGTCCCGGCGTTCTGGAAGCCGTTTGCCTCCGCAGCGGTGGCGTTGCCGGCCGCCGTGATCCTGCCGATGCTGCTCGCCGCCGGGCTCGGCTGGCTGATATTTCGCCAAAGGATCCGAGGCCCGTACTTCGCCATTCTCACCCAGGCTCTAGCGGCCGCTTTCGTCATCTTGTTGATCGGCCAACAGGGCTACACCGCCGGCACCAACGGTCTCACCAACATGACGTCGTTCTTCGGTTACGACCTCAACGACCCCGTCAATCAGCGCACCCTGTACGTAGTGGTGGCGGTGGTCCTGGGGGCCGTCTTCCTCCTCGCCCGCCAGATCGTCTCCAGCCGCTACGGCCGCCTCCTCATCGCCGTGCGCGACGGTGAGGATCGTGTGCGCTTTCTCGGCTACGACCCAACCCGCGTGAAGGTGCTGGCTTTCACCGTATCGGCCGGCATGGCCGGTCTCGCCGGCGCCCTCTTCGTCCCTGTGGTCGGCATCATGTCTCCTGCGCTGCTGGGTATCGTGCCCTCGCTCGAACTGCTGATCGGCGTCGCCCTGGGTGGGCGCGCCACCCTGGTGGGAGCGGTGGTGGGAACCGTGCTGGTCAACTATGCGAAAACCAGCCTCTCCGAACAGATTCCTTCGGGCTGGCTGTATCTCCAGGGGGCCCTGTTCATCGGGGTGGTCGCCTTCGCCCCCAGGGGCCTGGCCGGCCTTTGGGAGGCAATCTCGACTTGGGCCAGACGGCGGGAGCGGCGGCCAACGCCCCAGTTGATCGAACCGGCAGCGATGCCATGAACCTGCTGGAAGTGCGGGATCTAGAAGTCGTCTTCGACGGGTTTCGGGCCATCGACGGGCTGGACTTCACCGTGGCCGAGGGCGATGTTCGCTTCCTCATCGGACCCAACGGCGCGGGCAAGACCACCTTGGTCGACGCCATTACCGGTCGCAACCGTCCGGATGGCGGCACCGTCCTTTTTGCCAACGAAAACCTGCTCGGTCGTGCCGAGCACGAGATCGTGCGGATGGGCGTCGGTCGCAGCTTCCAAACCCCAGCGGTTTTCGAGTCCCTCACCGTGGTCGAGAACCTGGATTTGGCGGCCAGTTTCCGGATGCCTCTCCGGTCGCTGCTGCGGAGGCGCCGGGGGGTGACCGAAACCGTCACCACTGCGCTCGAAGCCGTGAACCTCACAGCGTCGGCGTCGGTGGCGGCCGGCATCTTGTCTCACGGCCAGAAGCAGTGGCTGGAGATCGGGATGCTGTTGGTTCAAGAACCCAAGCTGTTGCTGTTGGACGAGCCGGTTGCCGGAATGAGTCCCGAGGAACGGACCCGCACCGGTGAACTGCTCCACGAGATCGCCCGGTCGCGAACCGTCGTGGTGGTGGAACACGACATGGAGTTCCTCCGTCGCTTCGCCCGATCGGTGACCGTGATGCATGAAGGAAAGATCCTGTGCGAAGGCTCCGTGGCCGAAGTGCAGGGCAACCCTCAGGTTCAAGAGGTGTACCTGGGACGCGGTCGCGACCGCCGCCACACTGCCGAAGCGGTCTGATGCTGAGCGTTGAGCATCTCGACGTGGCCTACCGGCGGACCCAGGTGATCTTCGACGTCTCCTTCGAGGTTCCCAGCGGCTGCCTGGTATGTGTCATGGGCCGCAACGGCGTGGGCAAGACCACGCTGCTCAACACCATGATGGGTGTTCTGAAGCCTCGGTCCGGCAAGGTTTTCTGGGACGGGCGCGACATCACCGGCCTGCGCCCCCACGAACGGATCCGCCTGGGTCTGGCCTATGTGCCCCAAGGCCACACGACCTTTCCCCAGTTGACGGTGGCCGAAAATCTGGCCGTGGTGCGCGAGGGGTGCGGGCGCTCCGACGCCACTGCCGTCGACGAAGCCCTCGACTTGTTCCCTCGGCTGAAGCCCCTTCTGGGCCGCAAGGCCGGATTCCTTTCCGGCGGACAGCAAGGTCAGCTGGCGCTGGCTCGGGCGCTTGTAACCCGACCGACCATGATCCTTCTCGACGAACCCACCGAAGGCATCCAGCCGTCGATCATCCTGGAAATCGAAGACGCCATCGACCAACTTCATCGCGCCCGAGCCTTGTCCATCTTGTTGGTCGAGCAGTACGTGGAATTCGCTCTACGGCTGGCGGAGCGCTACGTGGTACTGGACGCCGGGCGTGTAGTGGCGGGAGGCGCCACAGAGGACCTGGAGGACGACTCCACCGTCCGCAGCCTCCTGGCGATCTGAGTTCCGGCGAGGCGCTGGCAGTCTCCTAGCGACCTCGGCAGCGCTGATGACGGACCGGCGGCGCCATGGCGAACTCGTCGCCGACGAATTCCCAGTACCCACCCGAACGAGTGCCTATCTCGGCGAGTTGCGTCTCGAGCGCCTCAATCGTCCCGGCCTGGCTGTTCACCAAAGCTTCGAGCTCCAGGACTCTCTGGGCCAGCGCCGCATTCATGCTTCTGGAGACCAACGTCGACTCTCCCATTGCACAAGTCCCTTCTTTCATTGACCACCGAACCTGGTTGGCCGCCTGGTATCTCTATCGGCACGCCCCTTGGGCCACCTTTAGACCCAGCCTTTTGCCCTTAGGTTGGCGATGTCGCGTACGTCCAATCTGGAAGCTTCAGTTCCGATCGCGAGTCATAGACGGCGACGCCGCCGCTCAGGTCGGTGAGTTTGGGAACAAGGAAGTGGCCGGGACGGGGGCAACGGCCCAAAGACAGGTGCTCCTGGAACTCATCGACGAAGGCCCTGAGGATGCTTTCGATCAGGACCTTCTCCTCGACGGCCAGGTAACAGCGGTTGGCGTCGGTGACCTTGGCGATCCACCCTTGCATCTCGGCGATGTCATGCGCCTCCCCCGTACCGGCTTCGATCCGCTCCAGGCGAGCGGTTATCTCGCCCGAGCCCCTCTTGCACGCCGGGCACTGCCCGCAGGATTCGACGTAGAGGAACCGGGAAAAGGCCCGAGCCACCTCCACCATGCACGCCATATCGTCGACCACGATGAACCCCGCCGATCCCATGCCACTGCCAATGGCCGCGAACGTCTCATAGGTAACCGAAGTGTCGAGCTGGTCGGCCGTGACGACGGCATTTGCCACCCCCGAAAAGACCGCCTTGGCCTGGCGTCCCGACTTCAGGCCACTGCCGACGGCATCGATCACGACCCGCAGCGGCGTACCCAACTCCACCTCCCCCACATCGGGAGCCACTACATCGCCCACCACGGTGCATACAACCGTTCCGGGCGATTCGGTCGATCCTCTTGAGCGAAACCAATCGACGCCGTTGGCCAGGATGTGGGGCACGTTGGACAACGTCTCGACGTTGTTGACCAGCGTCGGATTCGAACTGTGACGCGGACCGTGCCCTGGTTGGCTACGAATCGAGTCCCAACCCATCTGGGGGACGGTGGCGAACAAGCCGTGCTCGTATGGCGCCAACAGGCGAGGAAGCGGATCGCGACCCTCGATGACCTCCAGCAATGCCTTCTCTTCTCCGAAGAGGTACTCGTCCGGGCCCCGCACAATCGTCACCTGAAGATGAGCTCCGAATCCGGCTTCCTGCATGGCCATCAACGCCGCAGTCACGCGCTCCAACTCGGGCTCGAACGAGGCCTTCAGGGCGATAAAACCTTCGTGAGCATCGATGGCATAGGCCGCTATGAGTAGCCCTTCCACCAACTGGTAGGGATTGGCCCGGATTAAGGCTCGATCCTTGAACGTCCCCGGCTCACCCTCAGCGCCGTTCGCGACCACATAGCGATGGCTGCCCGACTGCGACACCACCCCGGCCCATTTGCGGCCGGTCGAGAACCCGCCGCCGCCGCGACCCCTCAAGCCAGCTCGGCGGACCTCGTCAATCGTGCCCTCGCGCCCGAGAGATTCTGCCCGCCGCAAGCCGGCCCCACCCCCTTGGGCCACGTAGTCCGCCACGGATTCAACCGGCCGCTCGGGCAGGAGAAAGGTGGTCATCAGTGACGAGGCCGTTTCATGAGCTTCACGTTGCCCTGATCGCGCGGGCGCGAATCACTCGATGGTAAGTTTCGAATGCATGTTCGAGTGGATCGAGGAGCTCAATCCCGAACAATCCGAAGCGGTCATGGCCGAGGATCGCCATCTTTTGGTCGTGGCGGGAGCGGGCACGGGCAAGACCCGCACCCTGGCCTGCCGCGTGGCCCGACTGCTGGCCGATGGCGTCCGCCCCGAGAGGATCCTGCTTTTGACCTTCTCGCGCCGGGCGGCCCGCGAGATGACGCTGCGGGCAGGCCAGCTGGCGGAATTCGGCGGCGCCCCTCGAGTGTGGGGTGGGACTTTCCACGCGATCGCACATCGCCTCCTGCGCCAGCACGGCGAGGCGGTGGGTTTGCGAACCGGGTTCACAGTGCTCGACCAGTCCGATGCCACAGACCTCTTGGGGCTGGTGCGCCATGACCTTGGACTTGGGGAACAAGGTCGGCGCTTTGCCAAGAAGGACACGCTGGCCTCCATTTATTCCCGGACCGTCAACGCCCAAAGGCCCCTTATTGAGGTCGTGGACGAGAGCTACCCCTGGTGTCGGAGGGACGTAGGGGCGATAGGAACCGTCTTCAACGGATATCTGGAACGCAAACGGTTGGGCAATGTCGTCGATTTCGACGATCTTTTGCTCTATTGGCGAGCGCTGGCTCAATCCCCCCGGCTGGGATTGCTGTTGCAAACGACTTTTGAACACATCCTGGTGGATGAGTTCCAGGACACCAATGCTCTCCAAGCTGACATTGTGGCCGCCATGGCGGGACCTAACGTCTCGGTTGCGGCCGTGGGCGACGATGCTCAGGCGATATACGGGTTCCGATCGGGATCCGCGCGACACATGTCGGAGTTTCCCCAACGCTTTCCCGGCGCCCGAATCGTGAGGCTGGTTCGTAACTACCGTTCCACTCCGGACATCTTGGACGTGGCCAACAACGTCATGGCGGCTGCCACTGCGCCGGGCGATCTCGATACAAAATACCTCCGGGCCGAGAGACCTCCGGGAGTCCGCCCCCAGTTGGCCGCCTGCGTTGACGAACTGGCCCAGAGCTCATTCGTCTGCGATCTCGTGCTAGAGAATCGCGAGCAGGGAATCGCCCTGCGCGAGCAGGCTGTCTTGTTCCGAACAGGCCACCACAGCGATGGCTTGGAATTGGAGCTGGCCCGGAGAAACATCCCGTTCGTGAAGTTCGGTGGGTTGAGATTTCTCGAAGCCGCCCACATCAAAGACGTCCTGGCGCTACTTCGATTACTGGACAACCCCACCGATGAGCTGGCATGGCGGCGCATCCTGGCTCTGATGAACGGAGTCGGCCCCGCCACTATCCGCCGCCTCCTGGAAGAACTGGAGGTCGGAACTCCTCAAGCACTAACCCGTCTGCTCGGACCCGAATGCCCTCGGTTTCCGCCTTCGGCGCTAGCGGATCTCTCTGGGGTGTCGGCTGCCCTGGGGGACTGTGTCGCCGACGACCTTCCTCCGGCCGACCAGATCGAGAGACTGGCTCTGGCCTGCGTGCCTCTGTTTAATCGCCGATACCCCGCCACCGCCAAAGTCCGCCTGGCCGACATCGAACACCTGCGCATCATGGCCACCGATTACCGCAGTCGGAGTCGGTTCCTAGCCGAAATGACCCTGGACCCGCCCAGTGCCACCAGTGACCTGGCCGGCGCCCCCCACCTCGACGACGACTATCTGGTGCTGTCCACCATCCATTCGGCCAAGGGCGGGGAATGGCGCTGCGTTCACATCATTCATGCCGCCGACGGCAATATCCCCTCCGACATGGCGTTGGGGTCACCCGAGGAGCTCGAGGAGGAGCGCCGCCTCATGTACGTGGGCGTCACCCGGGCCCGAGACAACCTGGCCATCTCCTATCCCATCCGGTTCTACGTCGCGCGCTCGGGTTCGGCATCCAATGCCTGGGGCGACGCCCACACCTACGGCCAGCCCAGCCGCTTCCTCGACGCGACGACAGCCGTGCTCGACAGCATCAGTGTCGGCGAGGTCACCGTCGAACGCGATCCGGTCGCCCCGGAGCTGGCCGCGCTCTGGAGTTAGCGGCCCTCAGCCACGCCTAACAGGTCACGACTCCAGCGTGGCGGAGAACACCTGATCCGGAGGCTTGGCCATTATCCGGGCGGCCAGCTCCTCCTTCATGTCAACCAGCCGAGCTTCTTCGGCTTCGCTCCGGTCGGTCCGGCGAACCAGTTCGACGAAGTCGTCACCCACGATGCCGGGACACAGCACCAAGACGACCGACTCGTAAGGGCCGGTCAGGCGAAAGGCAAATCGGCCCTGGGGCGCTTCGGGTGCCTCCGGGCCCAAGCCGTCAACCACCGAATAGCGGTCCTCCGTAACGGCCCGGGTCACCATTTCGAAGGCGTCCCGCGAACCAGGACCATCGAAGGCCACATCAATTCCGATGAGGCGCCGCGGCGGCGGTCGGCCGGACTCGAGCAACGGCAAGCCCCGCTCAAGAGCTTTGTATCCGATTGCCAGGCCCCCGATCGACGCCCGACCGTGGTAGCGGATCAGGTCCTCGAAGCCGAAGGTTGCCAATTCAGACCCGTCGGCGACCACCAGGCGGTCAACCACGCTTGCCTACCGGCCGGCCACGAGTAGCGCCACCGCTATCGAGACAACCGACACGGCGGCGGCCACCGCTATCACTCGGCTTACAGCCACCTTCGACAGTGGGGCTTCAGGCGTGGCGGCCGCAACCACCAGTCCTCCGACCAGCCCACCGATATGGCCGCCCACCGAAATGCCCGGGATCACGAAGGTGAACAACAGATTTATCAGGAGAAGACCTCCGACCTCGCTCTGCCAGACGCCTAGGCCGCGCCTGCGCAGCATCAGCGCGCTGGCCCCGATAATGCCGAACACCGCACCGGACGCGCCTCCGGACAGAGCCGATGGGCTGGCCAGCAGGGCACCGGCCGAACCTGCCAACAGCGACGCCGAGAACAACCCCACGAAGGCCATCGGTCCGTAGTCGGCCTCGAACGCCCCACCAAATCGGTAGAGGGCCAACATATTGAAGCCCAGGTGGATCAAGCCGAAGTGGATGAAGCCGGATGTCACCAGCCGGTACCAATCCCCCGCCGCCACGGCTGGACCGAAGAGGCCCAGGGTGCCAAGCAGATCCCGTCCCGATCCGCCCCCGACCACGCGCCCGCCCGAGACCAGCACATAGACGACGAGATTCACCGCCACCAGCGCGGTGACGATGGCAGGACGCTCGACCCGATCCCAACGAACCCGGCGGGCGGCCATGGTCTTGGCTCCGTCGGCGAAACACTCCCGGCAGTGCGATCCGACGGGGGCGTCGCGAAGACAGTCCGAACAGGCCGGCCGGCCGCAACGGGTGCAGGAACGCCCGGTTTCCCGGCCGTCGTGAAACGTACAGGTGAGCACGGCTCTAACCGTAGAGGTCCCACGGCTTTACAGGAGGCCGGGGCACGCCCCACCCAACACGGAGGCCGCAGGCCGGCGTGCCATTGTCGGGTCGGCTGACATAGAACCAGGACCGCTGGTCGATTCCTACGGGGACCCCTCCCCTGGAGTCGCTGGCGAAGAGGCCCCCGACGCCCCTGATTGGGGCGGATGTTGGCGCTCAACAGCGTGGGTAAGGGTCTCGTGAGATGACCATTCAACGAGAGCCCTCCGTTGTCGCGCCTGCGCCCATCCGCCCCGCCCCCGGCCCCGTGGAGGCCCGCATTGGCGCCGCGGTAGGGTCGGCTTACGAGTGGCTGCAACGAAACCGGTTTACTCGGGGGCCCTGGGCCGTGATGCAGACATTCTCCCGAGCCGAGGGAACGCTGCTCTCGGGGAGCATGGCCTTCTACACCTTCTTGTCTCTACTACCCCTGTTGTTGGTGGGCGGGTTCGTGATCGGCACTTTGTCTCGGGTGAGTGTCGATATTCGCCAGCAAGTTGTGGGGGCGGTGGGAAGTGTTTTCCCCGACGCCCAAGCGGCCGACCTCGTCAGTCAACTCGTCTCCGGGCGGGCGGCTCTTGGTCTCTTTGGGCTGGTAGCACTCCTGTATTCGAGCAGCGGCTTCGTGGGCGCCCTCACCGCCTGCCTTAACCGCATGTGGGGCGTGGAGACCGGCCGCAATCCGGTGAGCCAGAAGCTTCTCAACCTGGGCGTGGTCGTAGTCATGGGGACAACCCTGATGTCGTCGGCAGCGCTGACGATTTGGGCTCGATTTCTCGCCGATTCGGTGCTGGGCGCCGGCGCCGGGTGGGTGGTGGCGGTTATGGATCGATTGGCCAGCCCCATCTCGCTGCTAATTCTGATCCTCCTGCTCTATCAGGTGCTTCCTGCCCGGGCTCAAGCCTGGCGATCCCAGTTGCCGGGGGCTGTTTTTGCGACGCTTGGCATCGAAGCGCTCCGGGGGGCGTTTTCCTTCTGGGCTCGCCACAGTTCCGGCGTCGCCACCCTGCCTCGTTCCGTCTTGTCGGTTGTCCTGGTCTTGGTGTGGCTCGGCTTGGTGAGCCAGTTCATCCTCTATGGGGCGGCCGTGAATGTGGTCCGCTCCCGCGGTGACGACCCGGGCGAGGACGTGATAGGCGACGGCGAGATCAACGACAAAGGCGATTGACCTCCGGCCCTCGCCCCAGCGAGGACCAAAAGGCTGAGCCTGCTGCCCAGCCCATTGATCGGGCGCTGAATCTGATCGAAAACCCGGTCTACGCCGCTGCCGGGTTGCTCCTTGCCGTAGGGGCGGCCATGGTGGTCGTCGTCGTGGGCGTCGAGCTCATTCGAGGGTTGGGGCGGTGGGGTCAACACAGCCGTTACCAAAGCCGCCAGGGAGCGCGGGCGGGATGGAATCGCGTACTAGGCACGGGAGGGTCCTTTCGG
>Ga0187894_10002837_pt1 | contig 20257 bp, 18 predicted proteins | sample GBC1701081metaG_FD_136650 | JGI IMG/M metagenome (GOLD analysis project Ga0187894, IMG submission 136650) | White microbial mat communities from a lava cave in the Kipuka Kanohina Cave System on the Island of Hawaii, USA - GBC170108-1 metaG ...
GCGCTACACGCCGAAGAAGCTGGAACGCCTGCTCGCCGATCCCGGCATCGTGCGCCACCGCGGCAAGGTCGAGGCCAGCGTCACCAACGCGCGCGCCTGGCTGGCGCTGGCCCGGCGCGAGGATCCGGTCGATTTCCTGTGGTCGTTCGTCGGTGGCAAGCCGCGGGTCAACCGCCCGCGCACGCTCAAGCAGGTGCCGGCGCAGACACCCGAGAGCGAGGCCATGTCCAAGGCGCTCGGCAAGCTCGGCTTCCGCTTCGTCGGCGCGACGATCTGCTACGCTTTCATGCAGGCCACCGGCATGGTCGACGACCACGTCGTGGGTTGCTCGTGCATCGAGGCGTGAAGCGCCGGTCGCGCGTTACCCCGTCGCGCCAGCACGCCCGCCGCGCTACAACGCCGTCCAGCGACGGGAGGGCCACATGGACATCACCATCACGGGCGCCGGCGGGCGCATGGGCCAGATGCTGATCCGGCAGGTCGTCAAGACCCCGGGAGCGACGCTGGTCGGGGCCGTCGAGGCGCCGGGCGGCAAGATGCTGGGCCGCGATGCCGGCGAGACGGCCGGGCTCGAGCCGCTGGGGGTGAAAATCATCGATGACCCGGCGGCGGCCATCGGGGCAGGGCAGGTGGTGATTGACTTCACCGTGCCGGCCGCGACCGTGGCGCATGCCGGCATCGCGGCCGGCAAGGGCGCCGCCATGGTGATCGGCACGACCGGCCTATCGCCCGAGCAGGCCGGCCGCATCAAGGCGGCGGCGGAGCGGGTGCCGATCATGTGGGCAGCCAACATGTCGCTGGGCGTCAACATCCTGCTGGCGCTGGTCGAGCGCACCGCCGCGCTGCTCGATGCCGACTACGACATCGACATCCTGGAGATGCACCACCGCCACAAGATCGACGCGCCGTCGGGCACGGCGCTGGCGCTGGGCCACGCCGCCGCGGCCGGCCGCGAGGTCGGGCTGGAGCAGGTCTGGCGCAAGACGCGCGATGGCCACACCGGCGCGCGGCCGGCGGGGGAGATCGGTTTCGCCGCCCTGCGCGGCGGTGACGAGGTCGGCTTCCACACCGTGATGTACGCCGGCATCGGCGAGCGGCTGGAACTGACGCACCGCGCCTTCAGCCGCGAGATCTACGCCAACGGCGCGATGAAGGCCGCGCAGTGGGTGCAGGCCCAGAAGCCCGGCCTGTACTCCATGAAGGACGTGCTGGGGCTGGCGGGATAGGCTCGATGCCGCCGAGCCTGTCGCGCCGTCGGAGCCGAGCAACCCTCAGCAGGGAACGAACACGTTGAAGCAGTAGCCTCGCGCCCCGGATTCAAAGCAGGGGAAGACGCCTTCGCTGACGGCGTATCCCTGGCCCCTGGCTTGTCGCCATCTCTGCCAGGCCGTGTCCTGCGTGGCATAAGGTCCAGCCCGCTGCGGGCAGGACCTCTGGGCCAGATCGATCTGGTTTTGCGACGAACCCCGGGCGCCATGGTTCGCGTCGCCGGACGCCGTGGACCGGCCGGATGCCGGCCACGAGGCCGCGGCGCAAACGAGCACACAGGCAACGAAGTATTTTGACCGGCGCATGATGGCCTCCCCAAAGAAGTGGCCGCGTCAACCAATGATCTACTGCAAACCCCGGAAGGGTTTGTTCGAGAACCATTACTTTTGCTCAAACAAACAATCGGATTCAGCTCGTGACTCTGGAGAATCGAGTCAGCACGGCTGAATGGGTACACGCGCAAGAACACCGACGACTGATCGTGTTCTTGGTATTCTTGCTGTTCATTATGCTCTTGTTTTTCGATTTGAGCAATGGCTCATATCTGGAAAACGGCGATTTTCCGCTGGCCTTGAAAGGTCAATCAGGCTCTTCCCACTGATGATCGTAGATCGGCGTCCTGATGCGGACGAGGGCGGCGCGCACTGCCTTGGCGACGTCGAGCCGTTCCTCGGGCGTCAGGAAGCGGCCGACCACCAGCCGGTTGCCGCGCGAGATCAGGGTCAGCCGGCTCTCGTGCTCGGGCGGATCGTCCATCTCGACCCGCAGCCAGTAGGCGTCCAGCCGGGTCTCCTCGACCAGCCCCTCGGGGTCGAGGCGGGTCACGACCAGCTCGCTGTCGGTCAGGGTCAGGGTCTCGGTCAGCCGGCCGCTGCGGTAGTTGAGCCGGAACAGCACCACGACCAGCGCCACGTCCAGGCCCATGAAGCCGATCACCGGCCAGGCGCCGAGCAGCCAGATCGGCAGGCCGATGATCAGGTTGGCCGCGATCAGGGCCGCGATCAGCAGCCGGAAGCCGCGGCGCGGCAGGCTGCGGTGCGGCACCAGGGTGGCGTTGAAGTGAACGGCTTGTGCGGCGGCATCGCTCATCGCTACACCTTAGCGGCCATCGCGCCGGGCTGCCACGGGCGGGTCGCTGCGTCGGATGGCCGCGAGGGGAGGCGTGGATGGCGCAACTCAAGCCGGCCCAGGTCGAGGAATTCTACCGGCGCCTGCACGACCGCGACCCCGACCCCAGGGGCGAGCTGGAGCACAACAACGTCTACCAGCTCCTGGTCTCGGTCGTGCTGTCGGCCCAGGCGACCGACGCCGGCGTCAACAAGGCGACACGGCCGTTGTTCGCCAGGGTGAAGTCGCCACAGCAGATGCTGGCGCTGGGCGAGGCAGGGCTGACCCAATACATCCGCACCATCGGTCTCTACCGCGGCAAGGCGAAGAACGTCATCGCGCTCTCCCGAATCCTGATCGAGAAACATGGCGGCGCGGTGCCGAATGACCGCGAGGCGCTCGAGGCGATGCCCGGGGTCGGCCGCAAGACCGCCAATGTCGTGCTCAACATCGCCTTCGGCGAGCCCACCATCGCGGTCGACACGCACGTCTTCCGTGTCGGCAACCGCACCGGCCTGGCACCCGGCAAGACGCCGCTGGAGGTCGAGCTCAAGCTGCTCAAGCGCACGCCTTCGCGGTTCATGCACCACGCCCATCACTGGCTGATCCTGCACGGCCGCTACGTCTGCAAGGCGCGCGTGCCCGAATGCCCGACCTGCGTCGTCGCCGACATCTGCGGCTTCAAGGGCAAGACGGGGCCGGTGTGATTGTCTGCCATTTCTGATCCCTCGCCGTCTCATTCGGGCGCTGTGCCGAGACTCTGTCGTCTGAGTGCAGCGAAGAGCCCTTGAGGTGGCCGAAACAGTGAATGGCGGTGCCGGTGACGGGCCGGACCGCGCCGCTCCAGCGGCGCTCATGGTTGCATCGAATGAGTATGAGCGTCGCTGGAGCGACGCGATCCGACCCGTCACCGGCAACATCGGGCGCGCCCCCGGGCGTCACGCGGCGCGGCGGTGTGTATTCGCGCCGGCCGCGACGAAGTCGACGCATGCCGCCATCGTTGAGCGCTCAAACGAGCTTGCCTGGTCGTGCGAACAGAAAAATTTATCCGGCGGTCGGCGCCCAAGGGCACGCGTCGGGCCCAAAAAAGAAAGGCCGGGGTTAGCCACCCCGGCCCGCGAGCTCCCCGCTTGCGCGGTGGCTCAATGTGACGGCATCAGTCACGAGGCGATATTCCCTCCAAACCAAGGTCGGCGCAAGCGGCGGATGCCTGTGAATCAGGTGCAAGTCGTGCACAAATGCGCCGCGTCGCCCTGAGCCACCCCTATGGCTTGCGCGGGGGTGGCGATGAGGAAGCGTCCTCCGGCAGCGGCACGTCGAAGCTGAACACCTCCTGGAGCGTTCCGTCGGCGGCGCCTGATGCCGACTTCACCACCTGGCCGTTGACCTTGAGCTCGACCGTGAATGGCGTGGTCGCCGACTTGGGATCGCGATCCTCGAACCGGGCCACCAGGATCTTGTATCGGCCTCTCGGCGGCTCGTCCCATACGACGTTCTCGACCGGATTTTCGACGACGCCGACATGGTTCGCGTCGACATCCAGAGTGCCGCCGCAGTGCCTCGTCTCCTGGTAATTGATGACCTCACCGGAAGGACAGACCACGTGAACGTCGAGGTCGTCGCCGCCTTGCCAGCTGAGGACCACGTTCATCCGGCCAATGCGGCCTCCCCGCCGGGTGACCTCCTCGTTGGTGGCGGGCGGCGGCCTGTCACCTTTCAGGTCGGTCGATTGGCCCGGCCTGCATTGATTGCGCTTGTCGTTGAACTGGGCCCACAGGCGGGCGAAATCGGCCTTCAAGGCGTCTTCGCGCGCCCTCTCGGCCCGCAGGACCGAGTCGTCGACACCGCTGCTGCCAGGGTCCGTGCTGGCGGTTGGCGGCATCGTGAAGGTCCCGTCCCACACCCAATCCGGCAGGTAGGGCTTCACGAACCAGGCCGTGACCGCCAACAGGATCAGCGCGGCGAGGGCGATCGCCATTCCCTTCCACCAACCCGAGGTGGCGGGTGACGGCCCGGGCTGCGGCGGCGGCGCGGCGTAAGGCGGTTGTCCGGCCTGAGGCGGAGGCATGCCATACGCAGCCGGCCCGGCCTGCGGTGGCGGCGCGCCATACGGTGGTGGTCCGCCTGGCGGCGGCGGTGGCCTGCCGGTCGGCGGCTGGCCCATCTGGGTCGCCGGCGCCGCACCAGGCACTGTTGTCCAGCCGGGCGAGGCAGCGGCCAGCGGCGCGGGCGGCGGCTGGCCGACCATCGTCGGGGCGGACGTGGGAACGGTCGTCCAGCCGGTCTGTGTCGGGGCTGACGGTGCGGGCGCGGCCGGTCCTGGCGACCATGCCGGGGCGCCTGGCGCCGGTGCGGCGACGATGCCCAGCAACGTGCCGGCAGCGCCCTCGGCCGAGAACCCCCAGAATGCCAGCACGGGCCGAGTGTCGACCGAGAACAGCGTTTCCGGCCCCGGCGCCAACAGCGCCTGGCGCAACAGTCGGCCGAAGGCGCGTTCGCCGTCGGACCGCCCGGCGGTGTCGAGGCGCTCGACCAGCCGCACGAGGTCAGGCCGCAGCTCCTGTACCTTCGCTTCCAGTGCCCGCTTCTCGGTCTCCGACAGGCCGATATAGGACTGTGCCGTGCCGTCGAACGGCGCCCGCCACTCGATGCGGCCGACCTGGTCCTGGGGGATCGCGAACAGGTCCGCGTGCCGCTTGCCGAGCCTGGTGTCGATCGCGGCGCGCAGCTGGGCGGCACGGCGCCAGACCGGTTCACCGCCTTCGCCCAGCGCGCGATAGGCGCTAGCGTCGGCGGTCATCAGGATCGGCCCGGAGCTCATGGCTGGAACTCTCCCCCGCGCGCTTCTTCGCTCAGCTCCATGGCGACAGCATGGCGACGCCTGCCCGAAGCGGCCGCGTCGGCCAAGGCCTCCAACGTCGCCTGCGCGCTGGCCTGCAAGTAAATCCGCCGGCGGCGATGGTGGCAAGGCAATGTCGAGCCGCCCGACGCCACAGCGCGGAGGCACCGCATGGCACCCTTGCCGGCGCCAGCGGCAGTTGCGGGTGGACGGCCTGTGAACAATCGTTTAGCCAAAGCAAACCAGCCGAAAACAGCACGGATCGCCCGACATGACGGATCGCCTGGCCTTCTGCGGCCTCACGGTTCTCGACTTCAGCCAGGGTGTCGCCGGCCCGCACGCCACCATGCTGCTGGCGCTGCATGGCGCCGACGTCATCAAGATCGAGCCGCTGGAGGGCGACTGGGGACGCGCCCTGGGCAAGCTCGAGGGCGATCACTGCGCGCACTCCGTCGCCTTCAACCGCGGCAAGCGCTCGATCGCGCTCGACCTGAAGTCATCGGACGGCATCGCCGTCGTGAGGAAGATCGCCGCCAAAGCCGACGTCGTGGTCGAAAGCTTCCGGCCCGGCGTCATCGGCCGCCTGGGGTTCGGCTACGAGGATCTCAGGAAGATCAATCCCGCCGTGGTCTATTGCTCGGTGTCGGGCTTCGGCCAGACCGGGCCCTATAGCAAGCGGCCCACGGTCGACGGCCTGATCCAGGCCTTCAGCGGCATGATGGTGATGAACAAGCTGCCCGACGGCACGCCGTGGCGCCAGGGCATGATCGCGGTCGACGTCACGACCGGCCTCTACACATTCAACGCGCTGTCGACGGCCATCACGCGGCAGTTCCGCTTCAAGGAAGGCAGCTTCATCGACTCCAGCCTGATGCGCGCGGCAGCCGCCTTCCAGGGCGCCAAGCTGATGGAGTGGGTGCATACCGACGGCAAGCCGCAACCGCTCTACATGCCGGCCGGCAGCTACAGGACCGCCAACGGCTACATGATGGTCAGCGCCATGCGGCCGCACCACTTCCGCAAGATGTTCGAGCTGATCGGCCGTGACGATGTCGCCAACGACCCGACCCTGCAGACGCACGAGGACCGCATCAGGAACGCGGCGAAGATCGTCAAGGCGCTCAACGAGACCATGCCGACCCGCACCACGGAGGATTGGATCGCGCTGCTGCTGCCCAACGACGTCTTCTGCGAGCGAGTGGGCAACTACCAGGACTATCTCGACCATCCGCATGTGAAGGAAAGCGGCGCCGTCGACTGGATCGAACAGGACGGCTTCGCGCGCATGCCGGTAGCCAACATCCCCGGTCTGCCGCCGGCGCGCGAGGATCTGGCGCGCCACCACGCCCCGCACGTCGGCGAGCACAGCCGCGACATCCTGGGCGAGCTCGGCTACGCGGCCGCGGACATCGAGGCCATGGTGGCGAGAAAGGCGATCGTCGCCCCTGTTCGCCAAGCACGCGCGGCGGAGTAGTTCGATACCTTCCCCCGCAAGCGGGAAGGTATTTGATGCGGCTGTCCACACAGTACCAATCAACCCCTCGCGGCGCCGTTCATTGACGCTCAACCGGTCGAGAAGGGATTGAACGTCGCAGTGCCGGTGGGGATGAAGTGCCGGATATTTCGGGTGACGACCGTCAACCCGTGCTCAAGTGCCGTCGCGGCGATCAGCAGGTCGGGTCCCTCGTGACCTCGTGCCGCCGCCAATCGACCCCAGCGGCGTGCGATGCGAGCGTCGATATCCAGTATCCGGTGGGAAAACGACGTCTCCGTATCTTGCAGCCACCGCTCCAGGTTCGCCGCAAACACCGGATCGCGTCCGCGTACGGATTCGATCCCCTTCGTGATCTCGAACAGAGAGACAACGCTGAGAAAGAGTGAATCCGGAACTGCGGCCCGTATCCAGGCGCGCAGTCCAGAATCGCCGCGCGGTCGACGAAGATCGGAGATGACGACGGTGTCGAGCAGGTACACGGTTCAGAGTCTGATCCGCCGTGCTTTCCACGGCAGACGGACCTCGGGAAGATCGCCTTTGGGTATGCTTAGCAGGTGCTCGACGAAGTCTTTGGGCTTCTCGCGCGAACGGCCGCGCAGATGGTCGTATTCGTCGGCGGCGACGACCACGACCGCGGGGCGCCCCCGCTTGGTGACCAATTGCGGCGCTCCTCGTTCGGCAGCCGCGACGACGGCACTGAACTTTGCCTTCGCGTCCTGCAATGACCAGGATCGGCCGGCGGCCATGATAAATCTCCTGACTAGTCCATCTGGTCAGAAAGTGCACCTGGACGGCTGGCTAGTCAACCTGCCATCACCCCCGCGGCGCCTCGCCGTAGAGGTGGCAGGCGACCCAGTGCCCGTCGGCCTGCTGCTGTAACTTTGGCGCCACGGTTCTGCATTCCGGCCGGGCGAAGGCACAGCGCGGATGCAGCCGGCAGCCGCCCGGCGGGTCGAGCGGGCTCGGCACCTCACCCTGCAGCAGGGTGCGGTTGCGTTTCGCCTCCACCGCTCGGTCCGGGATCGGCGCCGCCGACAGCAGCGCCTGCGTATAGGGATGCAGGGGGCTCGCGTAGAGCCTCTGCTTGGGCGCGATCTCGACGATCTGGCCCAGATACATGACGGCGACGCGATCGCTCAGGTGACGGACGACGGCCAGGTCGTGCGCGACGAAAACATAGGTCAGCCGCAAGCGCTCCCGGAGCTCCTCGAACAGGTTGACGATCTGGGCCTGGATCGAGACGTCGAGCGCCGAGATCGGCTCGTCGCAGACGATGAAATCCGGCTCGACGGCGAGCGCCCGCGCGACGCCGATGCGCTGGCGCTGGCCGCCGCTGAACTCGTGCGGATAGCGGCCCAGCATGCCGGGGTTGAGCCCGACGATGCGGAACAGCTCCGCCGCCTTGGCGCGACAGTCGCTCCTGGTCGCCAGGCCATGCACCAGCATCGGCTCGGTGATGGCATCGCCCACCGGCATGCGCGGGTTGAGCGAGCTGTACGGATCCTGGAACACCATCTGCATCTTGCGCCGCAGCGGCCGCAGTGCCTCGTCGCTGAGCCCGGTCAATTCCTGCCCGTCGAACCGCACTTGGCCCGCGGTAGGCCGCACCAGCTGCAGGATGGCGCGGCCGAGGGTCGACTTGCCGCAGCCGCTTTCGCCGACCAGGCCCAGCGTCTCGCCGCGCCTGACGTCGAGGTCGACGCCGTCGACCGCGTGCACCGTGCCGGCATGTCGCCGACGCAACAGGCCGCCCCGGACGGGGAAATGCACCTCCAGCCCGCGCACGGCGACCAGCGTGTCGTCGGCGCGCTCAGCCATCGACGTCGACCCAGCAGGCCGTGGCATGGCTATCGCTGATCCGCCGCAGCGGCGGCGCCTCGGCGCTGCACCGGCCGACGGCGAAGGGACAGCGCGGATGGAAGGCGCAGCCGTCCGGCATGTCCAGGGCGTCCGGCGGCTGCCCCGGGATCGGCACCAGCTTGTCGGTCGCGGGCTGATCGAGCCGCGGCACCGAGCGCAGCAGGCCGATGGTGTAGGGGTGGCGCGGTCGCGTGTACAGCGCGTCGGCAGTGGCGCTTTCGACGATGCGGCCGGCATACATGACGTTCACGCGATCGGCGTAGCGCGCCACGATGCCGAGATTGTGGGTGATCAGCATCAGCGCCGTGCGGTGGCGTTCCACCTGCAGCCGCAGCAGCTCCAGCAGCTGCGCCTGGATCGTGACATCGAGCGCCGTGGTCGGCTCATCGGCGATGATGATATCAGGCACGCAGCCCATGCCCATGGCGATCATCACCCGCTGCCGCATGCCGCCGCTGAACTGGTGCGGGTAGTCGCCCAGCCGGCGGCGCGGCCCGGGGATGCTCACGGACTCCAGCAGCGCCACGCACTTCTCGAGCAGCGCATCATCGCCCAGCCCCTTGTGCAGGCTGAGCGGCTCGCCGATCTGGCGCCCGACGGTCAGCACGGGATTGAGGCTGGTCATCGGCTCCTGGAAGATCATGGCGATGCGATTGCCGCGGATGTCGCGGATCTCGTTCTCATCGGCCTGCAACAGATCGCGGCCGCGAAAGCTGACGCTGCCGCTGGCGATGCGGCCCGGCGGGTTGGCGATCAGCCGCAGCAGCGCCAGCGCCGTGGCGCTCTTGCCGCAGCCGCTTTCGCCGACCAGCGCCAGGATCTCGCCCTCGTGCAGGTCGAAGGAGACGCCGTCGACCGCCGTGATCAATCCCTCGTCGGTGAGGAAGTCGACGGTCAGGTCCCGCACGCTCAGCAGCGCGGGCGCGGCGTCGGGTGCGGCGGTCACTTGCGGCGCAGCCCCATGCCCTTCAGGCGCGGATCGAGCGCATCGCGCAATCCGTCGCCGACGAAGTTGAAGGCGATGACCACCATGGTGATCATCAGGCCGGGCACGATCGAGAACAGCGGCGCGGTTTCCAGGTAGGTGAAGCCGACGTTCAGGTCCTTGCCCCAGCTCGCCGTCGGCGGCTGCGCGCCCAGCCCCAGGAACGACACGCCGGCCTCGGCCAGGATGGCGACGCCGATTGTGATGGTGATGGCGACGATGATCGGCGCCAGCGTGTTGGGCAGCACATGCGACCACATGATGCGCCACGGCGGCAGGCCGGACGATCGCGCCGCCTCGATGAAGGGCAGCTCGCGCACCAGCAGCACCTGGCCGCGAGTAATGCGGGCGAAGAGAGTCCAGCCGAACAGTGCGAAGGACAGTACGACGTTGTGCAGGCCCGGCCCGAGCGCCGCCGACATCGCCAGGACGAAGATCAGCGGCGGGAAGCACAGGAAGGCATCGGTGATACGCATGATGACGGCGTCGACGGCGCCGCCGCGGAAGCCGGCGAGCAAGCCGACGGCGACGCCCAAAGCCGCCGACAGCGCCGTGCTGCCGATGCCGAACAGCAGCGACACCTGGGCGCCGTGCAGGGTGCGACTGAGCAGGTCACGGCCGAGATTGTCGGTGCCCAGCCAGTGCTTGACTGAAGGCTTGGACAGCACGGCGTAGAGGTCCTGGTCGTACGGGCTGTAGGGCGCGATCAGCGGCGCAAACAGCGCCATGAGGACGAACAACGCGATGATCACCAGGCCGACCGCGGCCAAGCGGTGGCCGGCGACGGCGCGCAACAGCGCGCCCGCCGCGCTTTTCGACGTGGCGGGCGCCATGAAATCGCGGCGCGCCGCCTCGGTCATCGCTGCACCCGCACGCGCGGATCGAGGTAGCCGTAGAGGATGTCGACCAGCAGGTTGACCACCAGCACGTTGATCGAGACGGCGATCAGGGTCGCCTGCATCACCGGAAAATCCTTTTGGAAGATGGCGTCGACGCTCATGCGGCCCAGGCCGGGAATGGCGAAGATCACCTCGACGATGAAGGCGCCGCCCAGCATTTGCGCCCAGGCGAGGCCGATGACGGTGACCACCGGGATCATCGCCGGCTTCAGCGCATGCCGGGCGACCACGGCGCGTTCGGAAAAGCCCTTGGCGCGGGCGGTGCGAATGTAGTCGTGGCCCAGCACCTCCAACAAGCTGGAGCGCACATAGCGCGCCAGCAGGCCGGCCGAATGCGTGCCGAGCACGAAGGTCGGCAGCAGCATCGATTTGAGGTTCTGGATCGGGTCCTCGGAGAACGGCACGTAGCCCGACGGCGGCACGATCGGGAACAGCACGGCCAGGAGGTAGATCAGCATGATCGCCTCCCAGAAGCTGGGGATCGACACGCCTATCATGGTGCCGGTGGTCAAGGTGACGTCGATGGCGGAGTTGCGCTTCAGCGCGCCGATGATGCCGGCCGGGATGCCAATGGCGATCGACCAGAGCGTGGCGCCGAGGAACAGCTCGAGCGTCACCGGTAGCCGGCGCATGAACATCTCGTGGACCTTCTCGCCGGCGCCGATCGAGGTGCCCCAGTCGCCGACCACGAAGCGCGCCAGCCAGTCGCCGAACTGCGTCAGGATCGGCTGGTCGAGGCCATATTGCTGGCGCACCCGGGCGACGGCACTGGCGTCGTTCATGTCGACGCTGCCGGCCATCGCTGCCAGGATACCGTCGCCCGGCACCAGCTGGGCGATCACGAAGGTCAGCACCGTCACCAGCGCCAGAATCACCAGCGCGTGCAGCAGGCGGAAGCCGATGTAGCGGCCCATCGCGGCGGCTTCAGTGGGCGGTCGTCGAGCGCCTCACTGCTTGCCATCCTTGAACCACAGCGGGTGGGCCCAGAACCAGGCATCGTAGTACTTCAGGAAACCCTCGTGGTGCCAGCCCTGCACCTGCTTGCGGTAGGCCACCACGGTCTCCTCCCACCACAGCCAGGCGTCCTCATGGGAGTCGTAGAGCACCTTCTCCAACTGCCAGTAGATCTTCTGGCGCTTGTCGGGATCGATCTCGCGGCGGCCGGCTTCGATCAGGGCGATGGCCGCATCGTTCTTGCTGCGCCCGAAATTGAAGCCGCCGCCGGGATGGTACTGGCCGGTGGCCGTAGGATCGGGATCGAAGATCCAGACCGAGCCGCCCTGTGCCAGATCGTAGTCGAGGTTCTGCATGCGCGTCGCCAAGGCCGCCGGCGCCAGCAGGTCGACCTGCCAGTTGATGCCGACCTTGCCCAGCATGTTCTTGACCGCCTCGGCGATGGTCTGGCCTATCGACGTGTTCACATAATAGCCCCTGACCGTCAGTCCCCCGGCGTGCCCGGCCTCGGCCAGCAGCTTTTTCGACAGCTCGGGATCGTAGACGACTGGCTTCAGGTCGGGGTTGTGGCACCAATGGTTGTCGGGATAGAGGCAGCTGGCGATCCGCGCCAGGCCGAACTGGGTGCCGGCGATCAGCGCCTGGCGGTCGATGGCGTGGCTGACGGCCTTGCGCAGCCGGATGTCCTGGAACACGCCCTTGGTGGTGTTGAAGCGCAGCGCCGCGACGTGGTTGCCGGGGAAGCGCCGGATGTTGAGGTTCGGGTCGTCCTTGACGATCGCGTATTGCGACTTGTCCAGGGTCAGCACGTCAATCCTGCCGGCGCGCAGATTGGCCAGCCGTACCGCCGGGTCGGGAATCACCGAGACGTGCACGCCGTCGAAATACGGCATGTCGGGATTGCCGCTGGCCTTGGCGAACCACCAATTGGGGTTGCGCTTGAGCTTGATGTAGTTGCCGGGGCTGGCCTCCTCCAGCAGATAGGGGCCGGTGCCCTGGGGCTGGGTGTCGTACTTCTCGGAGTCGGCCTGCAGCGCCGCCGCCGACAGGGCGTAACCCGGCACATTGGTCATCACCCCGTGGAAGGCGGCCCACGGCGCGTTGAACTTCCACCGCAAGGTGCGCTCATCGACGATCTCAAGCGATGCCAGTGGCGCCAACAAACCGACGCTCCAGGCCTTGTTCTTGGGATCGCGGATCCAGTCGATCTGGTACTTCAGCGACGCGGCGTCGAACTTCGAGCCGTCGTGGAACGTCACGCCCTCGCGCAGGCGCATCAGCACGGTCTGCGGATCCTCGAACGTCACCTGCTCGGCCAACCACGGCACCGTCGCCTTGTACTGGCCGTCGTTGAACATCAGGCGCTCGTGGAAATAGCCCATCGTCACCCAGTCGTTCACCGGCCAGTGGTTGGGGTTCATCTTGCCGATGTACAGTGGGGCAGCGATACGGAAGATGCCGCCGCGCACCGGCTTGTCGTTCTTGTCCCACACCGCCCAGGGCTGGTCGCGGATCGCGCCGCCAGCGGCCAAGGCTCCCTCGGGCCGCATCGCCATCCCCAACGCCGTCGCCACGAAGCCAAGAATGAACGCACGCCGATCGGGATCGTCGCTCATGTTTCCTCCCATCGCCGCGTTGGGCCGCGGTCGAAGCATTCATTTGGAGCGACGATAGAGCATTTCCAGCCGGCCCAAAAGCCGATCCGGCACTTAAGATACCTTCCCCCGCTTTGCGGGGGAAGGTGGCGCGCAGCGCCGGATGGGGGTGCCTCGCGGGCAGACTTGGTGTGTGAGCGGCGGCCCCCATCCGCCCTTCGGGCACCTTCTCCCGCTAGCGGGAGAAGGTATGATCCTATCCCAGATTGAGCGGCACGAAGAGCCTGGCGCCGTCGCGCTGGATCAGCAGAGCGGCGTGATGGCGGCTCTGCGCCGCGAGCGTCCGCAGCTTGTCGGCGTTGGTGACGGGCTCGCCGTTGATGGCCAGCACGACGTCGCCGGGCCGCACGCCAGCGCGCGCCGCGGGGCCGGAGACCTGCTCGACCAGCAGCCCACCGCTTTCCGCGATCGACTCTGCCTCCAGCGGCGACAGGGGCCGCACGGCGAGGCCCAGGCGCCCCTGGCCCTCGGCCGGCGTCGTGCTCGCGACCGCTTCCGTCGACTTCAGCTCGCCGATGACGATCGCGATCTGCCGTGTCTCGCCGCGGCGCCAGACCTCCATCGTGCTGCGCGTGCCGGGAGCGATGTCCGCGACCTTCGGCGGCAGGTCGAAGAAGCGGCTGACCGGCGCGCCGTCGATCTTGAGGATCACGTCGCCCACCTGCAGGCCGCCCTTGGCGGCAGGCCCGTCCTTGTCGACGTTGGTCACCAGCGCGCCGCCGGGCTTGGGCAGGCCGAAGGCGTCGGCCAGCGGCTGGGTGACGTCCTGCACGCCGGCGCCCAGCCAGCCGCGCCTGATCTCGTTGCCGGCCAGCAGCTGCTTGCCGATCTTCATGGCCACGTCGATCGGCACCGCGAACGACAGGCCCTGGAAGCCGCCGGTGTCGGTATAGATCTGCGAGTTGATGCCGATCACCTCGCCGCGCGCGTTGAACAGCGGCCCGCCCGAGTTGCCGGGATTGACCGGCGCGTCGGTCTGGATGAACGGCACGTAGGCCTGGTGTGGCAGTGAGCGCGCCGTCGCCGACACGATGCCGGCGGTCGCCGTGCTGTCGAAGCCGTAAGGCGAGCCGATCGCCAGCACCCATTCGCCGACATGCACGCGCCGCACATCGCCGATGACCACGACAGGCAGGTTCCGGGCCTCGATCTTCAGCACCGCCACGTCGGTCGGCCGGTCGATGCCGACCACCTTGGCGGTGAACTCGCGTTGGTCCGTCAGCCGCACTGTGACGTGGGACGCGCCGGCCACGACGTGGGCGTTGGTCAGGATCACGCCATCGGGATCGACGATGAAGCCGGAGCCGAGCCCGAACATCGGCCGATCGCCGCGCTGGCGCGGCGGTCCGAACCGGCGCGGCATCTCGGGTGTCTGCGCGCCCTGGTCGGGCTCGTCATCGGCCGTCGGCCGCACGTTGCTTTCGACCGACACGTTCACGACCGCGGGGCCGTAGCGCCCGACGATGCCGGAGAAATCCGGTCCGGCGACCGGCGCTGTTGGCGTCGATGCCGAGGCGCTTGGTGGATCGACCCAGCCCGCGGCTCGCGCGTCCGGTGTCACGGACAGCACCGGATCGAACTGGCTGATGCCGGCGGCCAGCGCCGCCGCGAGCGCGGCGACGGCAAGGCCGCGGGTGGGAATCCACTTGAGCATGTCGTTCTCCATGGCCCGCCGGCCGCGCAGCCGCGGAACGGCGCCTCGCGAGGGGAGATGGGGTGGCAGTCTGAGCACAGGCTTACGGCGGACCCTGGACCGAGCCGGCCGCAATCACATGCCCGCTACATGTTTGTGGGAGCGGCACGTTTCCAGCGGCCTGCGACGGGGCGCCGCGGGCGGGAACCGCACGGCGGAGTCACTTTGCCGGGAGCGCGCCACGCCTGAGGCGGTGTTGAGGTGCACGGCGGTGAGGTCGGACCGCGCGCCTCCCGGCGCGCTCATACTTTTGCTGCGGAAAGACCGAAGAGCGCGGCAGGAGCCACGCGGTCCGTTTGGGCCGTCGTGCTTCAACGTCAACACCACCGGAGTGGCGCAACCCCGGCGAATCGATGCTCGTTTTCGATCAGCGCACCGTGTCGTTACGGATGCAGCACCAGCCCCTTCAGGATCTTGTCGGCGATCTTGCGCTCGGTGTGCAGTGCCAGGCCGACCAGGTCGAGCGCGTCGGCCGTGACGGCGGCGACCGCGGCACGGTTGGCCTCGTCGTAGCCGGTGGCAAACAGCTCACGGGTGTAGACGGCGATGCGCTCGTTGCGATCCAGCGCGCGGCGGTGCGCTGCTTTCAGCGCCTCGCCGGTGCCGGCGAACACCAGGATCGGCTGGCGCGACATGGGTAGATAGAGGTTGCCCGACGCGTCGCGGTAGGTCTCGCCGACGAGCGCATGGTCGGCACCGGCGATGGCGGTGGACAGGAACGCCGCCACGTTGAGCTTCTGCCACACGGCAAGATCCTGGTGCACGGCGATGGCGATCTTGGTCTCGAACCGCATGGCATATCCCGTGTTTGGGAACGCCGGCTTCCAGCCGGCACCGGCGCGAAGCGCCGCATCATGAGCCGGCTGGAAGCCGGCGCTCCCAAGGTCCTAGCTGCGGCGTCCGGCGTGCTCTTGTACGATCTTGCACCACGGAACGGGAACGATGGCCACGCACGCGCGCAATCGCACGACGCAGCGGGACTGGGCACGCTACGGCCAGCCGCGGCGCGGCATCGAGACCTTGCGCGCCTTCTTCGGTGGCCATGCCTTCGACCGCCATGCCCACGAGACGCTGGCGGTCGGGCTGACGGACAGCGGCGTGCAACGGTTCCGCTATCGCGGCCGCCAGCACGACAGCACGCCAGGCGGCATGATCGTGCTGCATCCCGGCGAGCCGCATGACGGCGAATGCGGTGCCGACGGCGGCTTCGCCTACCGCATGATCTATCTCGACCCGGGCTACGGGTCGGAGCTGCTGCGCGAGGCCGGGCTGGGGCAGCATCTGCCATTCGCGCCCGATCCGCTGCTGCGCGACGCGGACCTGCGCCAGGCGTTCTCGACCTTGTGGGAATCGCTGGGCGCGCCCGGCGATGCGTTGACACAGGACGAAGCGCTGGTGGGACTGTGGCGGGCGCTGTCGCGCGACCTCGCCGGGCACCGCAACGTGCGCACCGCACCAGACAGGCTGGCGCTGGTGCGCGATGCGCTGGCCGATGCGCCCGCGCGGCCCTGGTCGCTGGATGAGCTGGCTGTGATTGCCGGGGTCGGTCGCTTCGCCCTGTGTCGCGCCTTCCGCCGGACGTACGGCTTGCCGCCCTACGCTTGGCTGCTCGCGCGTCGCCTGGTGCGCGCCCGGCGCGATCTCGCGCTTGGCATGCCGGCGGCGGAGGCTGCCGTCACGGCGGGCTTTGTCGACCAGAGCCACCTGACGCGCAACCTGAAGCGGCGCTTCGGCATGTCGCCAGGGCGCTTTGCGCGCGTCGTAGCGGGAGCTGAACAGCAACCAGCACCGGCGCGACGCGCCGGATCATGAACCACGAGTCGGCAAGATGCCGGAGTTCCCTGGGCATCAACTCAGCCAGCCGAAGGCCCACATCAGCAGCAGCACGGGAATTGGCACGCCAAGCATCCACAGGATCGCAGCCCGTCCCATCGTCATCTCCGTTGGAAGCGATGGTTGCTTAACGTGCCGCTCTGGGTCGGGTTCCAGCCGGGTTCTGCAGGTCACAGGTCAAGCGCTGGGGGCGCGCCACTCCAGTGGCGCGTCTTTCTCTGCGGCATCCCATGACGCGCCACTGGAGTGGCGCGCCCCAGCGTCAGAACACCCGCTCGCCGTCGATCGTGACCCGGTGCATCTCGCGGCGGAAGCCGTGATAGTCGTTGAGTGCGTAGTGCTGGGTGCAGCGGTTGTCCCAGAAGGTGAGCGTGTTCTCTTCCCAGTGCAGGCGGCAGGTGAACTCCGGCCGCGTGTAGTGCCCGTGCAGCCAGCGCAGCAGCGGCTGGCTCTCCTGCTTCGTCCAGCCGTCGAAGCGCTCGACGAAGGCGCGGTTGACGAACAGGCACTTGCGGCCGGTCTCGGGATGGGTGCGCACCACGGGATGCGTCACCTCCTTGCGCGCGTCGGTCGACGTCTTCGGCCTCATGGTGCGCTGCTCGTTGAGCAGCGCCGCCTCGCTGCCGTCGACGCCGTACTGCTTGTTGGCGCTGTGCACGGCACGCAGCCCGCCCAGCATCGCCTTCATGCCGTCCGACAGCGCCTCGTACGCGCTGTACATGTTGAGGAACATCGTGTCGCCGCCCCACGGCGGCACGTCCCTGGCGTAGAGCATCGAGCCCAGCACCGGCTTCTCCAGGAACGTCATGTCGGAGTGCCAGCCGCCGCCGAAATTCGCCGTGTCCTCCTTCTCCTTGAAGATGGTCATCACCTCCGGATGCCCCTCCAGCGCCGGCGCGTAGGGATGGACGTTGAGGCTGCCGAAGCGCCGCCCGAATTCCTTGTGCTGGTCCGGCGTCAGGTGCTGGTCGCGGAAGCAGACCACGAGGTTGTCGAGGAAGGCGCGGTGGATCTCGGCAAACGTCTCGTTGTCCAGCGGCCGGGCAAGGTCGACGCCGGCGATCTCGGCGCCCAGCGCGCCCGCGAGCTTGCGCACCTCGATTCGGGTGGAGGTGATGGTCATGGCGGTTCCTTTCGTCTCTAATCCTACAACTTCGATGAGGGAGGACGGCATGAAAATCCGGCATATCCTGGCTCGCGCTGCCGCAGGCTTCGTCGTTCTGTTGCTGGCGGCGCTGTCGGCCGCGGCACAGAACCATCCGGCGCCGAAGGAGGGCACGTGGATCGCGCGCGACTTCCGCTTCCACACCGGCGAGGTGATGCCTGAATTGCGCCTGCACTACCGGACGATCGGCGAGCCCTCCGGCGCGCCCGTCCTGATCCTGCATGGCACCACCCAATCCGGCGCCGGCATGCTGGCACCAGCCTTCGCCGGCGAGCTGTTCGGCCCCGGCCAACCGCTGGACGCGAGCAAGTATTTCATCATCCTGCCGGATGCCATCGGCCACGGGAAATCGTCGAAGCCATCCGACGGTTTGCGAGCGAAGTTTCCGCGCTACAACTACGATGACATGGTGTCGGCGCAGTACCGGCTGGTGACCGAGGGCCTTGGCATCCGCCACCTGCGCCTGGTGCTCGGCAACTCGATGGGCGGCATGCAGGCGTGGGTCTGGGGTGTCACCCATCCGGACTTCATGGACACGCTGGTTCCCATGGCGTCGCAGCCCACCGAGATGTCGAGCCGCAACTGGATGATGCGGCGCCTGATCATCGATTCCATCCGCAACGACCCGGATTGGCAGGGTGGCAACTACACCACGCAACCGCGCGCCTTCAAGGCCGCCGCCGTGTTCTATGGCATTGCGACCAATGGCGGCACGCTGGCGTACCAGAAGCAGGCGCCGACGCGCGAGCTGGCTGACAAGCTGCTCGACCAGCGCCTTGCGGCGACCTTCACGGCCGACGCCAACGATTTCCTCTATCAATGGGACTCGTCGCGGGACTACAACCCCTCGCCGCGCCTGGAGCGCATCCAGGCCGTGCTGCTGGCCATCAACGCTGCCGACGACGAGCGCAACCCGCCTGAAACCGGAATCATGGAACGTGAGCTCAAGCGCATCAGGCAGGGGCGTCTGCACCTTATACCAGCCAGCGAAGACACCCGCGGCCACGGCACCACAGGTATGGCCAAGTTCTGGAAGCAGCAGGTGCAGGAGCTGCTGACGACCGCACCCCGGCGGTGACTTTGGCGCACGACAGTTTGTGCCGGACCGCGCGCCTCCCGGCGCGCTCATGGTCTTGCCGGGGAAGACGAAGAGCGCGGCAGGAGCCGCGCGGTCCGTCAGGACTGTCGTGCGTCAAATCTGATGTGGGTTGCGCGACTACCCCTCCACCTTGATGCCTGCCGCCTTCACCAGCTCGCGGTAGCGGGCGAAGTCGCGCTTGATCAGGGCCTCGACGTCGGCGGGCGAGGCCGGTGTCACGGGCGGCACGGCGGCGGCATTGTCGAGGCGCTTCAGCACCTCGGCATCCTTCAGGGCCGCCACCGCGGCGTCGTGCAGCCTCGCGATCACGTCCTTCGGCGTCTTCGCCGGCACCAGGATCGTGTACCAGGACTCGACCACCGAGTCGGACAGGCCGGCCTCGGGGAAGGTTGGCACGTCGGGCAGGTCGCGGTGCCTGGCATTGCCGGCGATGGCCAGCGCACGCAGGCGCCCAGCCTTGATGTGCTGCAGGCAAAGCGGCGGCGACAGCAGCGCGAGATCGATGCGCCCCTCGAGCAGGTCGGGGATGCCCGGCGGCAGGCCGCGATAGGGGATGCTGGTCAACCGCGCGCCCGTGCGCTGGCGCAGCAGTTCCACGTTGAGGTGGATCGAGGTGCCGGCCCCCGGATTGAGGTAGGTGAGGCTCTCCGGCCCGTCCCTGGCCGCCGTGACCAGATCGGCCATCGTCCTGAACTCCGAGCTGGCCGGCACGACGGCGATGGTCGGCACGATGGCGAGCCAGGCGACGCCGGCGAAATCGCCGATCAGGTCGAACTCCACCTTCTGCAGGTGCGGCACCACGACATGGCTGACCGTGGCGAGCAGCCAGGTGTGGCCGTCGGGCGGCGCCTTGGCGACGATGTCGGTGGCGATGGCGCTGTTGCCGCCGGGCCGGTTGTCCATCACCACCGGCTGGCCCAGCAGGGTGGCCATCTTCTCGCCCACGGCGCGGCCGACGATGTCGACGATACCGCCGGCCGGGAACGGGATCACGAAGCGCAGCGGCTTGCTCGGGAAAACCTGCGCCTGCGCCGGCATTGCCGACGCCGTCGCGAGCAGGCCGGCTACGGCCATGCGGCGTGTGATCATCGTTTCCCCTCCCCGGAGCGCGAACATCAGCTGTCATCCCGAGCGAAGCGAGGGATCTTTCCTGCTGCCGTCGTGCAGGAGCCACTGCCGCGCCAGGATCCCTCGTTTCGCTCGGGATGACAGTGGTGCGTTTCACTCATCCTGCGCCATTTCATGAAAGTGTCTACACCATAGCCCGAACTCGATCAGCTTGCCCGTGCTGCGGGAGTGCAATCGACCGGGATCGGCTTTAGTCTCGCCCCGCAAAAAAGGAGGATGTGATGCTCGAGACGACGCTGGCCGGCAGCCTGCCCAAGCCGTCATGGCTGGCGCAGC
>Ga0187894_10002838_pt1 | contig 20254 bp, 17 predicted proteins | sample GBC1701081metaG_FD_136650 | JGI IMG/M metagenome (GOLD analysis project Ga0187894, IMG submission 136650) | White microbial mat communities from a lava cave in the Kipuka Kanohina Cave System on the Island of Hawaii, USA - GBC170108-1 metaG ...
GAAGCCGATACACGATCTGCTCTACACCTCTACCGGTCTAAAACTGCAGGGCGCCATCATCATTTTCGTCGTCACGGCTATGGCGATTGTCATTCGCGATCTCACGCGCGACGAAATGTCGAGCCGGTTCAATCATTTTCCGCTTGCGACCCGGCGGACCATTCGCTGGGGTTGCCTCGCCGCCGCTGCGATCCTTGCCGCGTTGTTTCCGCTCTATGCGGGCAATTTCGTTGGCCAGGTCCTGCTCATGGTCGGGCTGTTCATCCTCATGGGAATGGGCCTCAATCTCGAAGTCGGCATCGCCGGCCTGCTCGACCTGGGATTCGTCGCTTTCTACGCTGTCGGCGCCTACACGACTGCACTTCTCATGGCCGACAGTCCGTTCGCTCTCGCTCATCTTTCCTATTGGGAGGCGATGCCAATCGCGGTCCTCGCTTCGATCGTCGTGGGCGTGATCTTCGGCATTCCGGTGCTCAAGGTGCGCGGCGACTATCTCGCCGTGGCAACCCTCGGCTTGGGCGAGATCGTCAGGGTGATCGTGCTTTCCGACGCGGCGGCTCCACTGTTGGCCGGCGCCAAGGGCATTCTCCAGATCCCACGACCCGCCATTGGCGACTTTACCTTCTCGACGCCCGTGTCCCTGTTTTATTTGACGCTCGTCGCATCGATCATCGCCGCCTATGTCGCGTGGAGGCTCGAGGAATCGCGGCTCGGGCGCGCATGGAAGGCAATCCGCGACGATGAAGACGTAGCCCAGGCACTCGGGATCAACCTCATCCGCGTCAAGCTTCTCGCCTATGGCATGGGCGCCGCTTTTGCCGGTCTTGCCGGTTCGATTTTCGCTGTCATGCTGGGCACCATTTATCCGCATTCGTTTCAACTCATCATATCGATCAACATACTCGCATTGATCATCGTCGGCGGCATGGGCAGCCTTCCGGGTGTAGCTCTCGGCGCGGCAGTGCTGATCGGTCTTCCGGAGGCGTTACGGGAGTTCGGCGAGTTCCGCTTCCTGTTCTACGGTCTGGCGATCATCGTCGTCATGCGCTTGAAGCCGGAAGGGCTTTGGCCCTCGGCGGCAAAGCGACGCGAGATGCAAATCGATGCTGAAACCGCAACCGTCCAGAGCGCAGGACTCCATACGGAAACGGCGACCGAGCATAAAACATGAACAAGCCAAACGGGACTCTGCTCAAGACGGAGATGATGACCAAGCGCTTCGGCGGCCTTGTCGCCGTCGACAGGCTCAATCTCGAGGTCAGCGAAGGGTCCATTCACAGCATCATCGGGCCCAACGGCGCCGGCAAAACCACGGTGTTCAACTGCATCATGGAATTTTTCACGCCTGATGAAGGCGCCATCTGGTTCGCCGGAGAGCGCATTGACGGCGTGACACCGGACAGGGTCGCCGAAGCCGGCATCAACCGCACTTATCAGAATATCCGGCTGTTCCGAAACCTTTCGGCGATAGAGAATATCCTCGTCGGGATGCATATCCACCTCAGATCCACATGGTATGGCGCCATCTTCAATACCTCGGCAACACGGAAGAATGAGGCTGAGGCACATGAAAATGCGCGGCGCCTTCTCGATTTCGTAGGATTGCGCGGCCGCGGCGATGTAGTGGCGCGAAATCTCGCCTATGGCGAACAGCGCCGGCTTGAAATCGCAAGAGCGCTCGCAACAAAACCACGACTCCTGCTGCTCGACGAGCCGATGGCCGGCATGAATCCACGCGAAAGCGCCGACATGATGGAGTTCGTCCGCCGGGTACGCGACGTGCGCGGCATAACGATCCTGCTCATCGAACATTCCATGCGGGTCGTCATGGACATTTCAGACAGGGTGAGCGTGCTCGACTACGGGGTAAAGATTGCCGAAGGTTCGCCCGCCGAGATCCAGAACGACAAGCGCGTCATTGAAGCCTATCTCGGCACGACCAAAAAAACGGCACTGAAATAGCATGGCTCTGCTCGACATTCACAACCTGCAAGTCTACTACGGCAAAATTCATGCTCTGCGCGGGATTACCCTGTCGGTCGACAGCAACCAGATCGTCACGCTGATTGGCGCTAACGGTGCGGGGAAGAGCACGACGCTGCGCGCGATCTCGGGTATTATTGCCGCCGCCGAAGGAGACGTAACCTTTGCCGGACAGTCGCTGAGAGATCTGCCGGCGCATGCGATCGTATCCAAGCGCATCATTCAAGTCCCCGAAGGCCGTCATATTTTCAGCCGGCTCTCGGTGGCGGAGAACCTCAAGATCGGCGCGTTCATAAACAAAGACAAGAAATGGATCGCCGACCAGCAAGCCTATGTCCTCGACATGTTCCCTGTTCTCAAGCAGCGTTTTGGCCAGGTTGCCGGCACGCTGTCGGGAGGCGAGCAGCAGATGCTGGCGATCGGACGCGGGCTTATGTCGAATCCTCGAATTCTGCTTCTAGATGAACCAAGCATGGGGCTTGCGCCGATCCTGGTGGAGAAAATTTTTGAGACGATCGGTGAAATCCGCAAGCAGGGCGTAGCGGTTCTGCTCGTCGAGCAGAACGCGTTCCAATCCCTGCATATCGCCGATTATGGATATGTCATCGAGACCGGGCAGATCGTCCTTGAAGGCCCGGGCCACGAACTGCTTCAAAATTCAAGAGTGAAGGAAGCCTATCTTGGCTAGATCATGCACATGAAGGGCAAGAATATCCTGGTGACCGGAGGAGCCAGCGGCCTCGGGCTTGCCACGGTCGAGATGCTCGCCGCGGCCGGCGCCGGAATAGCCATTGTCGACCTCAATGACCAGGCGCTCGATGCCTGTATAAGCACGCTCCGATCGAAAGGTCATGACGCGTATGGCTTCGCCGGCGATATCACGCCCAGGGCACAGGCAAGCGCACTCTTCGAAAAAGCCGTAAGCCATTTCGGCCGGATCGACGGTCTCGTCAACTGTGCCGGGGTATATCCGCGCCGCCCGATTCTCGAAATTACCGACGAGGATTGGGATTTCGACTTCAAGGTCAATGTCCGCGGAACTTACAACATGATGGCGGCGGCAATAACCCACATGCGGGCCCAGCCACTCAACGGAAGAGTAAAAGGGCGGATCGTCAATATCTCGTCTGTGGATGCCTTCAAGGCCCATCCCGCGAACGCCCACTACGCCGCCACCAAGGCCGCGGTGGTGAGCCTTACGCGGTCCTTCGCGCTCGAATTCGCGCCTGACCAGATCCTTGTCAATGCGATTGCGCCCGCGGGCATAGCGACGGAGAAGGCAAAGGGTGCCGGGTTCCTGCGCGAGCTTGCCTCCCATACGCCGCTCGATCGCAATGCGGAACCTGATGAAATCGCGGGCTGGATCGCCATTCTGCTCGATGATCGAAATACCTACATGACCGGCGAGACGGTCATCGTGAGCGGCGGATATATCTTTGCGTGAGGGGGTAATAGATGAAGCTTGGCCTGTTCAACCTTATGATGCAGCGCGATGCATCGACGACACCGCGTCAGATCGTCGAGGACACCGGCGCCATGGTGAAACTTGCAGATGAAATCGGGTTCGATGTTGCGTGGTTCGCGGAGCATCATTTCTCAAATTACTCGATTTGCCCGTCACCGCTGATGATGGCTGCATATTGCGCGGGCATGACGCGCAGGATCCGGCTGGGCGCCGCCGTGCTGGTGCTGCCGCTTTATGATCCGGTCCGTCTGGTGCAGGAGATCGGGCTTCTCGATATCCAGTCGGAGGGGCGCGCGGTCATTGGCATCGGTTCAGGATACCAGAAATACGAGTTCGATCGCTATCACCGGAAGCTCCCGGAGAAGACCAAAATCGCGATGGAAGTCTGGGACATCATCGAGATGGCGCTTGCCGAGGGAATGATCGAATATAACGGCAAGCATTTCCAAATCCCGCGTTCTCCGATCGCCGTACGCCCGCTTCAGGCGCCCATGCCGGAGATCTACGTCACCGGACTTGAGCCGGCCATCGTCCAACGCACGGCGCGCGGTGGACATGTGCCCTTCATCACCGCCGGCTGGCGCGGGATGGCCCTCCTGCGCGACATGCACAAGCATGTCAGGGCTCAGTTTGCCGCGGCGGGCGTGCCCCTTGACCGGATGCCGCTTGGCGTCCAGCAATATGTCTTCGTGACCGATGACAGGGCCGAGGCGCTGGACATTGCTGAGCGGGCGCGCGCTGTGGCGCGGGCGGTGACGATGACGCGAGCGGGCGATCCCGTCCTTTCCGGCCATTTCATCCAGGCTCCGCCGATCCCGGACGAGCCGCCGCTTGAAACCTTCCGCGACAACCTCGTCATCGGCGATCCACATCTCGTGGCCGAAAAGCTCGTGAGCGAAATCCGCGAACTTGGCACGACGCATCTCTCCTGCTTCATGCAGATCGGAACCGTCGATGGCCGGCGCGCGTTGCGCTCGCTGTCACGCTTCGCAGCCGAGGTCGTCCCGCTCATGGAGGCCGCTTTCGGCATGCCGCTCGACAAGGTGAATAGCGGGCCGTCGGCAAACTCGCCACTTCGCCTGGATGCGCGCTAGAGGTCCTTGCAGACGCGCATTGCGTCGAGCATCGCGGCGTGAATGTTGCGGCCGGCCCATGCATCGCCGATGCGATAGAGAAAAAATGCCCCCGACGGATTGCAATCGATCGTTTGCGGCCGACCGGCCGCCAGGGCATCGAGATCGAGTTCGCCAAGATTGCGGGAGAACGCCTTCAACTCGTCGTAAAGGGATGCGTTCGGCGCTGTGCCATAATCGCCGACGACCTGATCGAACTCGCGCGTAACGCGCGTATCGCTGTAGGTGTTCGCGAGCTCTGCTGCGAGGCGGTTTCCGCTTCGCGACACCCGGACGAGCCGCGTGTCCGGCGTGATTGTCACACCAGCCTTGTACAGCTCGGCCATGTGCGCGCCATAGTTGGTATCCGACATTTCAAGACCCAGCACCTTGTCGGGCGTTGCGATCTCCACGCGCGACCCGCGCGCGGCGAGGAACTGTGCGCAGGAGAGTGGCGCGTGGCCGCCGGACTCATCGTGAATGAGGACAGCTTGGCCCGGTTCTGCCTGCCCCGAAAGCACATCCCAGATGGTCGTTGCTAACTCCGGGCCGGCGAATTGGCCGACTTCGGGAAGGCCGCCAGTAGCGATGACGACGGTATCGGGCGCCGTGTCCCGGACCTCACCGGCTTCCGCCAAATGGTTGAGATGAACGATTACGCCCAGCCGGTCCATTTCATCGGCGAGCCACCGCACAATGCCGCTGAGGTCTCGCCTCCACGTCGCCTTTGCTGCCAATACGACCTGTCCGCCGAGTTCTCCCGCAGCCTCGAAGAGAGTGACGGCATGTCCGCGCGAGGCGGAGACCCGAGCAGCTTCAAGTCCGGCTGGTCCGCCGCCCACAACAGTTATGCGCCGGCACGGGCCGGAACTGCGCGATACGATCTGCGGGAGGGTCAATTCACGGCCCGTCGCCACATTGTGCAGGCAAAGCGCGTCCTTGCCCAGAAGTACGCGGTCGACACAGTAGCCCGCGCCGACGCAGGGACGGATCTCCACTTCGCGGCCTTCGGCAAGCTTGCGCACATGATGCGGATCGGCGAGGAACGCCCTCGTCATGCCGACCATGTCAACATATCCTTCCTTAACCGCATGAACAGCGGTGGCGGCATCGGTCATGCGGGTTGCATGAAAGACCGGGATGGATATTTCGGACTTGATGGCTCCGGCGAGCCTCAGATAAGGCGCCGAAGGCAGCCACATCGTCGGCCAGATTCTTGCCGTCGCCTTATAGTCGATGGCCGTCCCGCCCACGATGCTGATGAAATTGATGAGACCGGAGCGGGCGTGGTTGCGGGCGATCTCAACACAATCTTCATGGGTAAGGCCGTCATCCAGCATCTCATCGCCGGGCATGCGTATGCCGATCAGAAACGCCTCGCCCACCGCCTTCCTGCATGCTTCCAGAACCTCGAAACCGAAGCGCATGCGGTTGGCGAGAGAACCGCCGTAAGCGTCGCTGCGCCTGTTCATGGCGGGCGACCAGAACTGCTCGATCAGCGTTCCCGCCTGGGTTGATATCTCGACGCCGTCGAGATTGCCTTCGCGCGCCCGAAGGGTTGCCGCGGCATAGTCGCGAACAATGCGCCGGATATCATGATCCTCCATGATGGCCGGGAATGACCGATGGACGAGCTCACGCAAACCGGACGGCGCGAAGGCCGGCAACCAGTTGACATCGTCCCACCGCTCGCGGCGGCCGCCATGCGTCAGTTGGATGGTGCAGATCGCGCCATGGGCGTGGATGCTCTTCGCCATACGCTGGTATTGCGGAATAACGCGATCAACGGCACCGTTGATCTGCCCGTAGTGGAAAGAATTCTCGATCGAGACGGCCGTCGCACCCCCGAACTGCACTAGGCCGACTCCACCCTTCGCCTTCTCGGTTTCATAGGCGATGTAGCGATCGGTGATATCGCCATGGACCGCGTAACCGGGCGCGTGGCTGGTAGACAGGAACCGGTTCCGGATGGTGACATGGCCCAGGGTGAGGGGCGTGAAAAGCGGATCGAGCTGCGACATGTGCGTTACTTGTGCTGGCGAGGCCGAAGGCGGAGCTTGCCGTGGCGCCGATCTTGGCACAAGATCACTGGTAGCGTCAGGGCCTTGTTTGTCTGGTCATCGCTATCAGGAGGGATCGATGGAGATCGAAAAGAAGCTCAAGACCATGGGCATCACCTTGCCCGAGCTGGGCAAGTGGGAGTCGAGTATCGGCACGGCCCAGAATTATTACGGGCAACAGTATGGAAAGATGAAACCTTTCCATCGGACGGGAAATCTGCTCTTCCTGTCGGGGCATGTGGCCGACCTGCCGGACGGCACCGCCCTTCATCCGGGACGTGTCGGAGCAGAAGTTACGGTTGAACAAGCTTACAAGGCGGCCCGGCAAACGGGCATTAATTGTCTTGCCGGTATCAAGCAGGCGATCGGGGATCTCGACAAGGTCGCGGCTCTCGTTCGGACGCTGAATTTCGTGGTATGCGCACCGGGGTTCACCGATCCCAATTTGATTTCGAGCGGCCTTACCGACCTGTTCGCTGAAGTATTCGGACCCGAAAGAGGCATCGGCTGCCGCGCCACGATCGGGGTCATGTCGCTCGCCAACAATCACTGCTTCGAAAGCTGGATGGATCTTGAGGTCAGCTGAGCCAGCCGTGATGACTCCTCTCGCTCGCAAACAGGTCTTTCCGGAAAGCGCCCTTCCAGACGCCGTCGCACTGATCGAAGAAGGCCGGAACATGGCCAAGCGCGTCTCGATCGGGCGATCGCCCTTTCTCGAAAATTACGGAGTGCCCTGCGAAGCCGCCTACAAACGGAAATGTACCGGAGAGGGCCGCATCATGATGCACGCCCAGATCGGCTTCCGAGATGCGGCAAAGAGCCAGCGGGCCTGGGCGGAGATCTGGGAAGCGCTCGACAACGCCGGCCACCGTGTCGATCGCTATGGGATCTGCCTCGATTGGAGCATGGGATATCCGCGCGCAAAGCGCAAGGACATGCCGCGCGGCACCGGCCTTATCATGCAGGATATCGAAGACTGGATCGCGCTTACACGGATGGCGCCGGTTGCGCCGCATTTCGGCGATTTCGTGATTGGCACTCCCGCGGCGTTTGAGAACACCATGGCGGCGCTGATTTCCGGTTCTACCTCGATTGGAAATCTCGGCCAGTATTTTACGTTCCGCCAGCCTCACTGGGACGACGACATCTTCACCACCGCGGAGTCGCTGAAGGCCATAGCGCTCACAGCTGCGCAATCGGTCGAGGTGATTGTCCATTCGAACATTGACGACGGCTTCGCCTCGCTGTTCACGGATCTCGCCTGTTCGCTGGGGGCGATCCTGCTCGAGCAATATATCGTGGACGATCTCTGCGGGGGTCACGCGGCCTATTCCTACGGCAACACCTATGCACGCCCCTACCCGCGTTTAGCCTTCCAGCGCGCCGCCCAGCAGATCGTCCGTACGCCGGGCACGATGGTTTACGGGGCAACAACGATGTATGGCCCGAATCATGCGGCCAACTATGCGGCACTGGCAACCTATCTGCGCGTCGACATCTATGGCGAAAAGACTCGGCCCTCGGGCCATGCCGTCAATCCAACGCCGGTCACGGAAGCCGAACGTATTCCGGACATCGGTGAAATCATCGACGTCCACATGTTCGCAAATCGGCTCGTCGAGCTCGATCAGCCGCTGCACACGCTCTACCGGGATGAGGAGATAGACGAGATCGCCGGCCGGATCGTCACGGGCGGCCGCACGTTTCGCGACAACGTACTCACTGGCTTTACCGAAGCCGGGATCGATATCCGCAATCCGTTCGAGATGATGTTGGCTATCCGCCGGGTCGGATCAAAACGGCTGGAGGAGCTGTTTGGCCCCGGCAAGCCGGCATCCAAAAGTTTGCGGGGGCGTGCGCCGGTCGTCCGGTCGCATTCGATCGAACAACTCGAAAGGGATGGTGAAGGGCTCGTGGGCCGCATGAAACCCGACAATCGCGCCAACATTGCCCGCGCCGGCTTGCGCGCTTGCATCGCCACTACGGATGTTCATGAATACGGAAAAATTCTGGTCGAGACGGTTTTGCGGGAACTCGGAGTGGAGGTGGTGGATGGCGGCACGTCGACTGATCCCAACGACCTGACGGAGCTCGCCCATGCTGCTCAAGCAGATTTCATAGCTCTGTCATCCTACAACGGAGTTGCGCTGCAGTTTATTGTTGATCTCCAACGTGAAATGAACGAGCGGAAAATGCAGCTTCCGGTATTCGTCGGAGGGAAACTCAACCGCATTCCCGACGGCAGCAACACCAGCCTTCCCGTAGATGTTCGAAACGAGCTTACCGCAGCCGGCGCCATAGTTTGTCCAGATGTAGAGTCGATGCTCGAGCGGTTGGCCGTGATGGCCAATCGATCCAACCGGGTAACAGCCGGATGATCGACATCGGAGCGGACATCTTTCCGGTGCCAGGATCGGAAAGATCTGGCCGGGAGGCCCATCCTCGACGATCACGCCGCCGTCCGCCGGCCACCATTCCGATGCTGCCATCGCTCAGGCCACCGGTTCCAGGTCGATGCCGGAAATCAATGAACCCGCCGAAGTGCCCGCTATGCGTCCGAATACGGCGCCCGATGTCAGGCCTGTTCCGCCCGGGTAGTTAAAGTAGAAGATCCCTCCAACCAACTCTCCCGCGGCGAAGAGACCAGGTATGGCTTTGCCGCCGACATCGAGAACCCGCGCATGGCTATCGATCGACAGGCCGCCGAAGGTGAAGGTGATCCCGCAGGTGACGGCATAGGCCTCATAGGGCGGCGCATCGAGCCGGTTGGCCCAATTCGACTTGGGAACGTCCAGGCCCTTGGTGGCCCGGCCATCCTTCACATTAGGATTGAACGGCATCGCCGTATCGACGGCGTCATTGTAGGCGCGGATCTCACGAAGGGCCTGCTCTTGATCGACATCGGCAAGCTTGCGAACCAGTTCCTCGACCGTCTTGGCCGTCACTTTCGTCACCTGCTTGATCCGATATTCGTCGCGCAGGAGATGCGTCACCTTGCTGTCGAATATCTGCCAGGCGAATTGCCCGGGCTGCTCGAGGATGACGCGGCCGTATTTGGCATAGGTGTAGTTGCGAAAATCGGCGCCTTCATCGACGAAGCGGCGGCCTCGCGCGTTGATCATGATGCCGAACGGGTAACTGTGTTTCTGAAAATTATCTCCGACAGCCAGGTCGCCATAATCGGGTGCGTTGCGCTCCCAGCCGACCGCATGGCAACCTGACCAGTTGCCGCACGACGCCGCACCGATCTCGAGCGCCATGCGCAAGCCGTCGCCCTGATTGAATCGCGTGCCGCGGACCTTGGCGAGGTCCCAACCCGGTCCCAGATAGCGCGTACGCCATTCGGGATTGGCTTCAAATCCACCGGAGGCGAGCACCACTGCCTTTGCCGATATGGTCACCAGCTTGTCCTCGGCACGGACAACAACACCAGTTACCGAGGCGCCGTCACGCAACAATCGCTCGGCGCGGCAATCATAGAGGATCTTGACGCCGACCTGCCGGCACGCCTGCGTCAATGCAGAGACCAGACCAGGACCGCCCCCTGAGGCCTCGACCGTCAATCCGCCCCAGAATTTGAACCTGCCATCGACCTTGAAGGCCTGGCGGCCGTAAATCGGCGCGAAGCGAACACCCTTCTCGCGCATCCACAGCAAGGTCGGAAAGCTGCGGCGCACCAGCAGATCGGAAAGCTCAGGACTCGTGCGATATTGCGTCACTCGTCCCATGTCATCGAAAAAGTCGCCGTCACTATAGCTGCCAAAATCCGTACGGTCCTTCTCCGCTTGCGAAAGATCCGGCATGAGCCGTGAGAGATCATCGACGCCGTTGTAGACGACCCGCATCGCTCCGGCGGTGAACCGGGTGTTGCCGCCGCTTTCGGCCTCCGGCGCGCTTTCGAGCGCGATGACATGGGCACCCTTCTCGCGCGCGGCAAGGGCGGCACACAGAGCGGCGTTGCCGGCTCCGACAACAACGATGTCAGCATTGAGATCGTTCATATCTCGTCCGGCTATTTCGTCCTGAATCTCAGCTCGCCGCTTGCGGAAATGACACCACGACCATGGATCTTGACGGAGCTGCCATTAATGTCGGCTTCGATGATGCTGGGGCGGCCCATGGCGGTGCCCTGCTCTATCCTGACTTTCCCGGGCCGTGCGAGACCATGAGAAACGAGATGATAGGCCAGCGGGCCGGCCGCCGTGCCGGTGGCCGGATCCTCAGGGATGCCAATGGTCGGGTTGAAGAAGCGCGCATAGGCGTGGGCATCGGCTTGCCGCGCGTCGAGGCTGAAAACATAACATCCTTCACCACCCACGCGCTGGAGCGCCGAGAGCAAGGCTTTCGTGTCCGGCCTGACGCGATCGACCGTTTCGCGATCTCTGATCGGCACCAGTAAGTGCTCCGCTCCGGTCGAGATGACCTGGGCCGGGATCTTCGCCTGATCAATATCCCCTACGGCGAGACCCAGTGCGGCCGCCAGGGTTTCGACGTTCTCGTGCCGCTTGTGTGCGACAGCTGCTTCCTGGTCCATGATGATGTTCTCAGGCTTGCCACCAGCCGTCGATATCGACAGCGGCAGAACACGATCACCGATCTCCTGACGGAAAACCGTCTCGCCTTCCGACAGCTTCAGCCTGCCCGACTCCGCCAGCCACCACCAAGCGCCAAGCGTGTTGTGTCCGCCGGCGCCGAACACCTCAACGCCCTCTGTCGAGAAGGAGCGCAAACGCCAATCTGCATCCGGCCGCGTGGGCGGAAGCACGAAGGTGGTTTCCGACTGGTTGAATTCCCGCGCAATGCGCTGGAAGATTTCCAAGGGCAAGTCCTCTCCGCCATCGACAACCGAGAGCGGATTGCCCGTCAGCGGTTCGACCGCAAAGACATCGACGAGGTAGAAAGGAAGCGTTCCTTCTCTGGTCATATTCCATCTTTCTCCGGGGCCCGCCCGATGCGTGTACCCTCAATCCATTTCGATCACGAGATTGTACGAGGTATCTATCCGGGCGCGCGCATCCGGGCCGATGACGCAAGTCGACTCGCGTTCCTCGACGAGAGCCGGCCCGGCGAAAGCAGCATCAGGTGGAAGCAAGTAGCGGTCATAGACCGTGCAATCCTTCCACCCTTCTCCTTCGAACAGCACCTTGCGCGTGCCACGACATGCGGCGGTGACGCTCGCCTTCGTTTGCTTGTGGCCGTCGCTGATGTCGATATCGAGGCTTGGTGCCGTGCAGGACAGGCGCCAATTCACCGCCTCGATGGGATTGTTCTCGAGCGCGCGGCCAAACTGCTTCCGGTAGCTTTCGAAGAAGTTGGCGCGGATGACGTCAAGATCGGCATCAGAGAGAATGAGCGAGGGCAGGTCGAGCGAGATCTCGAAGCCCTGCCCCGTATGCCGCATTTCAGCCGTAGGCCGGAAGGAGATGGTCTCGGCCTCGGCGCCAGCCTCGGTGAGGAGCCGTAGACCCTCGGCCTTCATTTCCGCAAAGTGCGTGTTGACCGCGGCCCAGTCGACACTGTCAAGCCGGGCCACATGCGAGCGCACCATGTCGGTCGCGGGTGGGGCGACGAGGAAGCCAAGGGCTGAGGCGACGCCGGCGCCCAGAGGCACGACGATCTTCCTCACCTTGAGAAGTCTGGCGAGATTGAAGGCATGGACCGGCCCAGCACCGCCAAAGGCAATAAGGGTATATTCGCGCGGGTCTTTGCCCTTCTCGGCCAGATGCATGCGGGTTGCCGCCGCCATCATCTCATCGACAATGCGCTGGACGCCCAGCGCCGATTCCTCTTCGCTAATGCCGATTGCCTCCGATATTTTTCCGGCGAAGGCCTTGCGCACGCGAGCGACGTCGAGTGAAAGCTCGCCCCCCAGGAAATAGTCGGGGTCGAGCCGGCCGAGCACCAGATCCGCATCGGTGACCGTGGGCTGCTCGCCGCCCCTGCCATAGCATACGGGGCCTGGCACGGAGCCGGCGCTGCGCGGCCCGACCTTCAGAAGACGCGAGGCTGGATCGATGCGAGCAAGGCTGCCGCCGCCCGCGCCGATCTCGATCATGTCGACGACCGAGACCTTGAGCGGCATGCCGGATCCCTTCTGGAAACGGCGCACACGGCCAGCCTCGAAGTCGAATTTATGATCGGGCCTGCCATCCTCGACGAGGCAAATCTTGGCGGTCGTCCCGCCCATATCGAAGGAAATCACCTTGTCGATGCCGGCGGTCCTTGCGATGAAGGAGGCGGCCATCGCGCCCGCCGCCGGGCCCGACTCGATCAGGCGGATCGGGAAATCCTTGGCGTCACGCGGTGTCGTGATCCCGCCGCTCGAGAGCATGATATAGAGCCGGCCAGCAAAGCCCAGCGACTCGAGCTTGGCTTCGAGCTTGTCGATATAGCGATGCATCAGCGGCTGCACATAAGCATTGGCGCAAGCGGTCGTCGTCCGCTCGAATTCGCGGATCTCGGGCGCCACTTCCGATGACAGGCTGAGCGGCAGCGAGGGGTAAAGGTCGCGTACGATCTCGGCCGCGCGCCGCTCATGGGCTGGCGAGCCATAGGAGTGCATGAAGGAAATGGCGAGCGCCTCGGCGCCCCCCTCCTCGACCAGCTGGCGCGAGGCAGTGGCGACCGCGTGCTCGTCGAGCTTGACCAGGACTTCGCCGTCGACGCTCACCCGCTCTGCCACTTCGAGCCGGCGCGAGCGCGGCACGATCACCGGCGGGCGTTCGAGGAACAGATCATAAAGGTCATAGCGCGTCTCGCGGCCGATCTCGATCGTATCGCGGAAGCCCTGCGTCGTGATCAGACCGACCGTCGCTCCGGTCCGCTCGATGATCGTGTTCGTCACCAGGGTTGTGCCATGCACGACACTGTGCAGGTCGGCGGGCGTAAGTCGCGCCTCGCCCAGGATGCGGGTGATGCCGTTGACGATCGCAACGCTCGGATCTTCCGGTGTGGTGAGGAGCTTGCCGGTGAGCGCGAGCTTGCGCACCGGATCATGCAGCACGAGATCGGTGAAAGTACCCCCGACATCGACGCCAATGCGCGTGGAACGCGGCTCTTTCGCCATATTCGTCACTCCATCCCGTAAAGCTGGCGCGCCGCCGCTTGCGATATGTAGCCATCGGCAACGTCCGTCCGCACCGCATCGCGGTCACGTGTCCTTGGATCACCGTAGCCCCCTCCACCGGCATAATGGAGCAGTACACGACGGCCGGGCTGAACGATGCTGCGCGACTTGGGATGGGGCTTCGTACCGTCCTCGAAGACGATCAACGATGGCGCGCCGGAGAGACCACCCAGCATGCCCGAGGCAGGATGGTGGTGCCGGTCGGAGAGCAACGAGAGCCGCGCGGCGTCCGGCGTGCGGAGCTCGATCTCGACTTCCTGGCCGAGCCCGCCGCGGTACTTTCCGGCGCCGCCGCTATCGGTCAGGAACTGCTTCTTCCATACGAGCAGGGGCGCAACACTTTCATAAGCCTCGATGCTGCCCGCGCCGACATTGGTGGGGAAAGCCGTCGTGGAGAGACCGTCTTTCACCGGTGTCGCGCCCATGCCGCCGCTTGCGAACAGCACTTGCGAGAAGGGCGAGCCGTCGCGACGCACACCACTGAACAGCGCGCGCATGGTCGGCGCCCCGCCACTCTCGGCGATCACCTTGTCGGGCAACACATCGGCCAGCGCCTGGTAGATGACGCCCGCCAGCAGGTGCCCGGTCAGCTGACGCGCGCTGCAGGGCGCCGGGAAGACCGGATTGAGGATCGAGCGCTCGGGCGCTGCCACCGTGATCGCCTGATATGAACTTTCATTGCGCGGCGACAGCGGATCGAGCGCGCATTTGATCGGATAGACGGAATAGGCATGCGTGTACAACATCACGCAGTTGATGCCGCGATTGAGCTGAGGCGAGGTGCCCGCATAATCGATATGCATGCGCTCACCGGTGACCGTCACGGTACAAACGATACGGGTGATATTGTCATCGAAGCCATCCGCTTCGAGCGTAGCGCGATAGGTGCCGTCGGGCACGGCGGCAATGGCACGCCGCATCGCGGTGTCCGCGCGCTCATGCAGGATCGTCGCCAGCGCCTGGAGGTCAGGGAGTTTCGTGTCTTTCAGAAACTCGACGACGCGACGCGCCGCCACATCATTGGCGACCACCTGGGCGCCCAGATCGCCGAATACCTGGTCGGGGACGCGAACATTGCCGAGAAGAACGTCAAGCAACGTCTCGTTCCATTCGCCGGCGCGCAGCAACCGGCTCGGCAGGACGCGAATCCCTTCCTCGAAGATCTCGTGGCAATCGGCTGACCAGAGCGCGCCGCCGACATCCGGGGAATGCGCGATCGACCCGGCGAAGCCGACGAGCCGCTCGTCATGGAAGATCGGCGAGACGACGGTGAAGTCGGGCAAATGGCCGGTCGCCAGCCACGGATCGTTGGTGATGACGGCATCGCCAGGGCGCCATGTCTCGATCGGATATTTTTCGAGGAACGCCTTGGTGGTGCGCGGCAGGATGCAAGAGAAGGACGCGATGCCGCCGGTGTTCTCGCAGATGCTGTCACCATTGCGGTCCATGATGACGGTCGCGTAGTCGTTCGACTCGCGCACGATGGTGGAGAAGGCCGTTCGCACCAGGCTCGTCGCCGCCTCGTCGGCGATCGAGATCAGCCGGCTCCAGTAGATCTCGAGTGAGATCGGGTCGAAAGTCTTGGTCGGGCTGTTGAGCATCGCAAAATCTCCACCATGAGCCGGCCCCTTATTGGGAGGCTCTGATGGGGAGAGTTTGCGTCACCCCATTGATATTGTACAATACATGTTGCGACCGTTATGATATGTTTGACGAATGGAACTTCGTCATTTCCGGTATTTCGTGGCCGTCGCCGAGGAACTGCATTTCCGTCGCGCGGCAGAGCGCCTCAATATCTCGCAGCCGCCGCTCAGCCAGCAGATAAGGCTTCTCGAACTGGAGCTCGGCACCGATCTCTTCGAGCGCACCAACAAGCGTGTCGCGCTGACCCAGGCCGGCCGTCTGTTCCTGCCCGAGGCGCGCGCCGCGATCGCCCAGGCCGAGCACGCCGCGGAAGTGGCGAGGAAAGCCGAGCTTGGTGAATTGGGCGAATTGCGCATCGGCTTTTTTCCCTCTGCCCCCCTGCTCCCGGAATTCGCCAAGGCGATCCGGACCTACCGCGAGAAAAACAGTGGTGTCGGCCTCATCCTCAACGAGCTCGAAAGCCGCGAGCAGATCATCGCTCTCGCCGAGGAGCGCGCCGATATCGCCGTGGTGCGGAGCATCACTGCCCCGGTCCTGCTGGCGGGCATCGTTTCGCGGCTGATCACCGAGGAGCCCCTGGTCGTGGCGCTGCGCGCCGATCACGTGCTCGGCCGGCGCCGCGTCATCTCGATCGAGCAGCTGGCCGACGAGCCCTTCGTCTTCTATGGCGACAGGATGGGCGTCGTGCTGCCGCAGATCGTGCTCGAACTGTGTCGCAGTGCGGGCTATGAGCCGCGCGTCAGCCAGCTGGCCAATGCCAATACGACGATGCTCGGCCTGGTCGCGGCAGGCGTCGGGATTGCCATCATCCCGCGAGCGCTGGCACGTCTCGCGCACAAGGACATCGCGGTTCGGCCCCTCAAGCAGCAGAAGGCGACGATCGCTGCCTGGGTCTTGTGGGATTCACGCCGGCAATCGCTGCTGGTCGAGAAATTTCTCCGGCTGATCTAGCCGAGCAAGGGCCGTTGCTTGTGCCAGTCGGTGACGCGCTGATAGGCGTGAGCCGCCGCAAGCACATTCGCTTCGGCAAAATGCCGACCGATGAGCTGGAAGCTCGCCGGCAGGCCATTGGCGGTGAAGCCCGCCGGAATGCTCGCTGCGGGCAGGCCCAGATAGTTCATCGCGCGTGTGAAATCCATGATGTCGCTTGCGCCGGTTCCGGCCTCGCCTTCGCCGTCTTCGGCGATCGAGGGAACGGGAACCGGGATGCAAGGCAGAAGCAGAAGATCTCCCTTGGCAAAGGCCCGCTCGACAAATCGCTTCGTGATCTTGCCGCGCAGCGTCAACGCCTCGGCATAACGTGTTGCGGGGAGGTGCAAGCCGGTCTGCAGCCTGCTCAGTACATGAGGCGAAAAATCCTCGGGCCGCTCGGCTACTTCGCGCCGGTGCTGGGTCGAAGCCTCGACCACCAGCACGGTGCGGTTCAGCACATTTATAGGCTCGAACGCATCGATGTCGGCCTCGACAATCTTGGCCCCCAGGTCTTTGAAGACCGCCAGGCTCCGGTCAAGGATGGCCAGAATCTCGGTATCGACACGCCCCAGCAATCGTTGCGGAAGGACACCGATCGTAGGTGGGTTCCAGGCCCGTCTGATCGCCGCTGAATAGTTCACGTTCGGCGCATGCAGCGTGACCGGATCGGACATATCCGGACCGGCAATGACATCAAGCAGTAGCGCGCAATCGGCCGCGCTTCGTGCCATCGGGCTGATGCAATCGAGCGATGAGGCCAGCGGCAGCACCCGGTCCTTGGCAATGAGCGAGTAGGTCGGCTTGATCGTGGTGATACCGCAGGCGCCGGCAGGCGCGCGCGCCGACCCACCGGTATCCGAGCCAAGTGACGCCGGTACAAGCCGGGCCCCGACCGCGGCGGCCGAACCGCTCGATGATCCACCGGTGATGAAGTCCGTGTTCCACGGATTGCGGCAATAGCCCAGATGAGCATTGTAGCCGGTCGGACTGAGACAGAGCTCCGACATATGCAAGCTGCCGAGATTGATTGCACCAGCCTGCTCCAGCTTGCTGATGGCGCTCGCAGTGCCTGTCGCGCGGTAATTGGCTCTCACTTTCGAGCCCGCCGCCACGATGCGGCCGGCAACATCGAACGCGTCCTTGTGCGCCATCGGCACGCCGTGCAAGGGGCCGCGGCTCACCCCGCGGGCGCGATCCTGGTCGGCCCTTTCGGCCGCCCCCATCGCCTCATCGCGATATGTCGCGACAGTACAGTTCAACTTGCGCCCGGCCGTTTCGAGGGCGTCGAGGCTGGCTTGCGTCGCGTCCCGTGCGCTCACATCGCCGGCCGCGAGCAACGCCGCTAGGTCACAGAGCTCGAGCTCAAGCATTTGCCTCGGCCTCCGCCTTTTGCGCCGCTTCGATCAGCAGCTTGGTGAAATCGGAAGCCGAGAGGCCCGGCTCCATCTCTTGCGCCGCCAATTCCCGCACGAGATCATTGGTCTGACGCGCCAACAAAGCGGTGGCCGGTGACAGCCAGTCGGTTTTGCCCAAACCCTGCAGCTCAGGCATGCTGTCGTCGGCTTGATCAGGCTTCATGCTATTCCCTATCCCTGCAATACGGCGTTGAGAAACGCGCGCGTGCGCTCACTGTCGGGCCGGGTGAATACCTTCTCCGGCTTGCCTGCCTCGGCGATACGGCCATTCTCGAAAAACAGCACGCGGTCGGCGATCTCGCGGGCAAAGCCCATTTGATGGGTCACCATGATCATCGTGAGATCGTGCTCATGCGCCAGCATTCTCAGCACGTTGAGTACCTCGCCGACGAGCTCAGGATCGAGCGCCGATGTCACCTCATCGAAAAGCATGATGCGCGGGCGCAGCGCCAGCGCGCGTGCAATCGCCACGCGCTGCTGCTGCCCGCCCGAGAGCCGGCCCGGATATTCATGATGCTTGTCCTTGAGTCCGACGAGCGCCAACAGCTCTTCCGCACGTGCTCTTGCTTCCTTGGCCGGAAGGCCGAGCACGGAGCGGACTGGATTCATGACGTTCTTCACGACCGTCCAGTGCGGGAAGAGGTTGAACTGCTGGAACACCATGCCGACCTTCGAGCGCACCTTGCGCAGATGCGCCTCATTGGCCGGCACCAGCCTGTCGCCCTTCTTCATATGCCAGAGCGGTTCGCCATCGATCTCGATCTCCCCGCCATTGATGCGCTCGAGCGTCATGATCGTGCGCAGCACGGTCGACTTGCCTGAGCCGCTTGGACCGATCAATGCCACTTTCTCTCCCTGCGCCACCTCCATATTGAGGCCGTCGAGAACAGTCAGCGGGCCGAAGCTCTTGCGCACATCGGTAAGTTTGACGATCGGACTCATCGCGCGAGCCTCCCTTCAAGAATTCGCACGCCGGCGGAGGCGATCAGGCTCATGGCAAGGAAAATCAATCCGACGAGCGTCATGGGCTCGACATAGAGGAATCTTTCCGAAGCGATGATATTGGCCGTTTGCATCAGCTCGATCACGGTTATGGATGCAAGGATCGGCGTATCCTTGAACATTACGATCATATAGTTGGTGAGAACAGGCACCATTGGCGGCAAGGCCTGCGGCAAGATGATCTCGGCCATGGCCCTTGCTCTGGAATAGTTGAGCGCCACCGCCGCCTCCCACTGTCCCTTGGGCACCGATTCGAGCCCGGCGCGGTAGACCTCGGCAATGTAGCAGCTGTAATGGATGCCGAGCGCGATAACACCTGTCGTGAAGGGGGGCAGTGTGATCCCGAAATCCGGCAGCACGAAGAACAGGAAATAGATCTGGATCAGGAGCGGCGTTGAGCGGATGAACTGGGCCACCGCCCAGATCGGCCAGGAAATCAGCCGCAAATGTGACCGCAGGGCCAGCGCCAGTATCAAGCCGCCGATCAGCGCGACGAACATCGAGACGAATGTCGCCTCGATCGTGATGATCGACGCCTTGAGGAGAAGCGGCAGGATCGCGCGCGCATATTCGATATCAAAGGGCATTATCGCAGCCCCCCTCTATCGAGCCCAATGCTTGCCCATTTCTCGAGCAGGCGGAAAAAACCGGTGATCACGAGCGCCATCAGGAAATAGCTGATCAGGACCACGGTGAAGGGCTCCATCGTGCGCATCGTCGTCTGCTGCAAGGTCAATGCCTGGAACGAAAGATCATGCACGGTGATCAGCGAGACGAGGGCCGTCACCTTGAGGAGCTCGATCATCAGATTGCCGAATGGTGGCAGCATGAGCGGGATCGCCTGCGGGACGATGATCAACCACAGCGTCTGCAGCCTCGAATAGTTGAGCGCGCAGGCCGCTTCGCGTTGGCCCTTGGGCACGGCCGCGACGGCGCCACGCACGATCTCGGCGCCATAGGCGCCACTGCATAGGCCGAGCGCCAGGATGGCCGTCGTGATCGGGTCGAGATGGATATCGAAGAAAGGCAGCACGAAGAACATCCAGAAGAGCTGGACCAGGAGTGCCACGCCACGGAATACCTCGACATAGATGAGGGCAATCCAGCGCACGATGGCGATGCGGGAAAGCCGTGCGAGGCCCGCCGCGAAGGCCAGCACGAAAGCAAGCACTCCAGCCGCCAGCGTTATCTCGATGGTGTTGAGCGCGCCTTCCAGCAGCATCCAGCGCGCCTCGTAGATCAGCGACATCAAACGGTCCTTCGACCTATGCTTGCGGGCGCCGCACCGGCAACGGAACAGCGCACCGCCAGCACTCGCCCGCTACTCCGCACACGCCTTCTCGGTCGTCATGCCGGGCTGAACCATATCATCCTTGGTCAGGGCGTACTTGTCCATCAGCGCGGCATATTCCGGCGTATCGCGAAAAGCGACAAGCCGCTTGTTGATCTCGGCGAGCAGATCCTGGTCGTCGAGC
>Ga0187894_10002839_pt1 | contig 20254 bp, 15 predicted proteins | sample GBC1701081metaG_FD_136650 | JGI IMG/M metagenome (GOLD analysis project Ga0187894, IMG submission 136650) | White microbial mat communities from a lava cave in the Kipuka Kanohina Cave System on the Island of Hawaii, USA - GBC170108-1 metaG ...
TCAGGTGGCCCTCGATCCGCACCGTCTCCCGCATCTGCCACCAGGCGTTGAGGCCGAGCAGGTCGTTGCGGTCGTCCGCGATCTCCGCCGCGAGAGGCGGCGTGAACTCCCCCTGGCGCTGGATGTCGGGGAAGGCGAGGTGCTGGTAGTTGACGCTGAAGCCGCTTCCGTCGGCGTAGTGGCGGTTCACCTGCGCGACCGCCTGCGTGACGTCCACGCCCTCCTTGATGTTGTCGTAGCCGGTGTAGAAGTCGATCCACGCCGTGGCGTTGAAGTCCCAGCCGTTGACGGGCAGGCGGATGACCTTGAGGACGAGCAGGTCGCGGTCGGGGTCGCCGTGGTGCCACGTCTGCTGGAAGCCCGCCGCGATCGTGAGCTCTTCCCGGGGCCCCGAGACCCACTGGTAGTACCCGGCGATCTGGAAGTCGCTCCCGGTCTCGAAGTCCTGGTCGAGCTCCGGCATGAACCCGACGCTCGCCCCGTAGCGATGCCCGTTCGACCGCCGGCGCCCCCACTCGAAGCCGTCGAGGTAGAGGAACTCCGGCATGCCGCTCTGCGGGAAGCGCCCCGCCTCCCACCGGGTCGGCGAGAAACGGTTGCCGCCCTTCGTGTACGAGAACCAGCGCACGAGAAGGTTCAGGTCCTCGTTGTCGTCCACGTTCGTGAAGTAGTCGAGTTCGGCGTTCACGTGCACGTCGCCGCCCTTCCAGACGTTCGTGCAGAGGGCGTCCACGCCGGCGCGGACGAGCATGCTGCTCAGGTCCGCGTCGGTCGACTGGATCACCTGCGAGACGAGGTAGGCCCTCCCCGTGAGGCGGCGCGGGCGCCGGTCCGGGCGCACGGGCTCGACCTTCGAGAGCAGGGGCTGGTCCTTCGTGAACCCCTCGTCCTTGTTCTCCCAGGGCGGGTGGTCGGGGACGGCCTTCTCCTCGCGCGCCTCCTGCTCCTTCTTCTCCTCGCGGGCGAACCGGTCCACCGGGATCAGCACCTCGCCCCGCGTCCCCGGGGCGGGGACGAAGGTGCGGTCATGCAGTTCCACGACGGAGCTGCGGTCGTCGGCGCGCTGCACGGTTCCCGTGTACGTGCCCCCTCCGACAGGGTAGAAGAGCACGCGGTCCCCCGCGGCGAGCCCGTCCGCCCGGCCGCGGTCCACGGTGGCCTCGCCCCCGGCCACCGCGGTCACGCGCAGCTCGACGCGCTCGAGCGCCTTGTCCTGGGCCCGCGCCGGCGTCGCCAGGAACGCGAGCACGAGCGCGAGGAAGAGCGCAAGGCGCGGCAGGAAATGGGGAGGCGCCTCGGAACCCGACGCGAAGCGCGCGGGCGGGGCGCGGCGACCCGCGACCGTGCTGTGTTTCATCCCTACCGCTCCTTGGCCTTCGCCCGGCGCAGCTCGTCCGCGGTGTGGCAGTCGGCGCATTCCCGCGGGACCGGCCGGTAGCGCACGACGACCGCGTTGCCGATCCGTTCCCGCTTGTGACACTCGTCGCACGCGACCGTCGCGTGCGCCTTCCCGAGGGGGAAGCGCGCGTCGAAGTTGTGGCGGAACGCGAGGTTCTTGAACCCGTCCGCGCTCCGGTGGCAGCGGCGGCAGTCGATCCTGCCGTCGATCTCGAACTGCCCGCCATGCGGATCCTCGTGGCAATCCACGCACGCGGCGCTCTTCGCGCGGCCCCACGTGCGCCCGAACTTGTCCGCCTTCCGGAGCGGCGCGTGGCACGCGGAGCAGGACGCCGCCGCGTGCTTGCCGTCGAGGACCCAGCCGGTCCACTTGCCGTGGTCGAACCCGGACGGGAAGGTCCGGAACGAGGTCTCGACGTGGCAGCGGAGGCAGCCGGTCTTCCCGTCCACCTTCTTCGGCAGCGAGGGCTTGTCGAAATCGCCGCGGTGCGGGTCGCCGTGGCACGTCACGCACCCCTTGAGCTTCCCGTAACGCTTCTCGATCCAGCCGAACGTGCGTCCGGAGGGATCGGGCGCGGCCTCGCGCCGGTGGCAGCTCTCGCACTCGCTCTGCGCGTGGGCGCCCGAGAGCGAGAACCCGGTCCATCGCTTGTGGTCGAACCCGCCCGCGGGCACGTCCCGGAACGAGGTCGTTCCGTGGCAGGCGGCGCAGGTCCCGGGCTCCGCCTTGGCGAGGTCCGCGGCGAACCGGTCGAAGTACGCGCGGTGCGCGTCGTCGTGGCACTCCTGGCAGAGCGAGGGGGTGCCGCGGAAGGCCCGCGGCGCGCCCGCGGCGGGGACCTCGTGGCACTCGCCGCAGTCGATCGCGGCGTGCCGTCCCGTGAGCGGCAGCGCGGCGCGCTCGTGCTTCGCCGCGTCGAACGCGTGCGGCGTCCATCGCTCGCGCTCGTGGCAGCCGACGCACCCGAGCGCCGCGAACGGCCCCTCGGCGAACTGGCCCTTGTGGACGTCCTCGTGGCAGACCGCGCACGCGTCGGCGGCTCGGCCCGGGTAGCGCGCCGCGAACGTGTCCTCCGCGCCGGCGGCCGCCGTGTGGCACTCCTTGCACGCGACCTCGTCGTGGGGTGCCGCGAGCGGGAACCCCGAGCACGCGTGCTGCTCGGCGGGCATCCGCGCGAGGCTCTCCTCGCGGAACGTGACGTGCTCGGCGACGTGGCAGGCGACGCACCCGGCCCCGGGAGTCTTCGAAACGAGCGCGGCCACGCCGCCCGCGAACTCGTCGCGGTGAGGCGAGTCGTGGCAGTGCTCGCAGTCGCGCGGGAACAACGCGCGGCCGGCCCCGATCGCCTCGAGCGAATGGATCGGGTCGCCCTGCGCGTGGCAGGTGCGGCATGCGACGTCCCCGTGACCCCCCACGAGCGCCAAGTGCTCCTCGTGACCCTCCGAGTGGAGCCTATCCCACGCCTCCTGGCCGTGGCAGGACGCGCAGGATTGGCCCATCGTCCCCTTGTGGGCGTCCTCGTGGCACGTCGCGCACGCCTGGTCGAGGCCCAGGAAGCGCCGCCCGCCCTCGGGAAGCAGCGGCAAGTCCGCATTCTTGTGGCACTTGTCGCAGGTCTGCTCGAGGTGCTTCCCGTACATGTCGTACCCGATGGTCTTGTGGTCGAACTTGTCTCGATCCGGTACGCCCGCCTCGAGAAAGCTGAGCTTGTTGACCATGGCGAAGCCGTCGCCGCGGTGGTCGCTGTGGCATCGCGCGCACTGGACCGCGAGCTCCGGCTTCAGCACGCCGTGGAGCCCGCCCCGCTCCTTCAGCTGCGCGCCGATCTCGTCGTGGCATTCGACGCAGGCGTCCGTCATGGTCCCGAACCAGCCGCCGTGGCAGTTGGCGCAGCTCCCGATCCCGTGGAGCTTCTCCTCGCGCTCGTGGACCGTCGCGAGAGGCCCGGGCGACGTACGCCCCGCGTACCCGATGCCGAGGTAGATCACGACGGCGGCGCTCGTGATCGCGACCCACGCGCGCGGCGAGCGAAGAAGGGGGGGCCGGGGGGCGCGGCCGGTCATCGCGCGCCCCCGTCGAGGAAGAGCGCCCCGTAGAGGAACGCGTGGGCGACGTGCAGGATCACGAGCAGGACCATCAGCAGCGCGATCCAGCGGTGCAGGTAGCGCCAGGTGCCGAGGATCGCCCGCAGGTCCTCGTAGTGCGCGGCCATGAGCGCCGTGCGGTGGGCACGACGCGCGAGCGCAAGCGTCTCCTCGACCTGCGCCTCGGGCACCCCCTCCCCGCGCCCCTCCCCCTCGAGACGGCGAAGGAGCGCGGTCAGGTCCCTCTGCCCGCGGAAGAGCGATACGACGCGCCCGAAGAAGCCAGCCCTCCACTGCCGCGCCTCGATCAGCGCGTGGATCTCCTCGCGCGCGCGCTCGCGGAACCTCCGCTCGCCCTCGCCCCACTCCTCCTCCACGCTCCCGAGCTGCGCCTTCACCTCGGCGAGCTCGAGCTCGCGGCCGTTCGCCGCGCGCGGGACGTAGGCGTAGAAGTAGCGCCCGATCACGCCGGTCACGAGGAGGATCGCGAGCGCCCAGAAGGCGTGGCCGCCGGGCGAGTCCCCCGGCCGCATCGCCCCGTGCATCATCGCGCAGAGGAGCGCGAGGACGCCCGTCGCGACGTGGACCGACATCCACGTGCGCAGGGAGCCGAACGTCCAGCCGAGCCTTGGCGAGCGCCGCGCGAGGTAGAGGAGGTTCGTCGCGATCAACGCGACCGCGCCGATGCCGAGCCAGAGGCCCATGCCGCGCCCGGGGTGGAGAAGCGCGTGCTTCCAGTGCGCGGCGCGCTCGGCGGGCGAGAGGCCGTAGTAGTCCGAGTGCCAGAGGGCCCAGACGAGCGCGCAGATCGAGAGGAGGAACGCGGCGACGACCGCCGGGAAGACGCCCGTCCCCTGCCCGGTCACGGCCGTCGACGGCGCGCGATGCGAATGGTCGAACGAGACGCCGGAGCGCTCGAGCAGCTCGAAGGGCGGCGTGCCGCCGGCCATGACGAAGACCTCGTCGTTCCGGAGCGTGCGCGGTTTCGGGCCGCTCGGGTCGTGGACGACCACCTCGACCGCGTGCGGGTGGATCGCGCGCACCTCGCTCCGGTAGAGGACCTGGATCCTCTTCTGCCCGACGCACTCCGCGAGCCGCTGCTCGTTCCTCGACCGGATGCGGACGAACGCGTCCTTCCGGTAGGAGATCGTGACCTCGTTCCCCGGCTGCTCCGCGAGCGCGACCGCGGTCTCGATCGCGCTGTCGCCCCCGCCGACGACGAGGATCCGCCGGCCGAGGTAGGAATTCGCGTCGAGGAGGCTGTACTGGACCTTCGGCAGCTCCTCGCCGGGCACGCCGAGCTTGTTGGGCGTGCCGCGCCGGCCGATCGCGAGGCAGACGTTCCTCGCCGCGTATGTGCCCATCTTCGTGCGGACGAGGAAGCGCCCCTCCTCGTCGCGCTCGATCCCCTCGAAGATCTCGCCGTAGCGGATCGGGAGGCGGTGCTGGGACGCGATCCCGCGCCAGATCGCGACGAGATCCTCCTTCGAGTAGGTCTTCGCCTCGAGCCGGCCGTAGAGCGGCAGCTCGACCGGCTGCATCATCACGAGCTTTCTTCGCGGGTACTTCGCGACCGTGCCGCCGGGCCCGCGCTCCTGGTCGAGCGTCGCGAACGAGAGCCCGTGCCGCTTCGCCTCGAGCGAGCAGGCGAGGCCGGCGGGACCGGCGCCGACGATCACGAGGTCGAGCGTCTCGTCGCCGCCCCCCCAAGCCCCCCCTCTTCCGGCCGCGACGGGCGCCTCGGCGACGCGCCGCGCGACCTCCGCACCGACGGCGACGCCGTGCTCGATCGCCGTCCGGACCAGCGCGTGCGCGGTGACCTCGCCCGCGAGGAAGAGGCCGGGCGTGCCGACGGCTTCGAGGTCGTGCAGCACGGGCACGTCGCGGCGTTCCTCGAGGTTCCCGATCGTCACCGTGATCGCGCTGACCGGGCACTCGCGCTCGCACAGCGCGTGGCCGACGCACCGCGCGCCGTTGACGACCACGGCCTGCCCGTGCACGAGGTCGAGGACGCCCTCCTCGGGGCAGACGGCCACGCACTTGCCGCAGCCGAGGCAGCGCGTGAGGTCGATGACCGGGAACTGGAACTGGGCCTTCGCGGCGCCGTGCCGGACCGCGCGGTCGATCTCGTGGACCGTCCGCCGCATGCGCGCGAGCGACGCGCGCCGGGAGAGGACGACGAGGACCGCGAAGCCGAGCCCGAAGACGAGGGCGAAGAGGAGCGGCCAGGTCATGGTGCGTCTCTAGGGGCCCGCGGCCGCAGCCTCACGCTTGTCGGGCGCGAAGCGCCGCCCTACTATCGGGCGGGCGCCACGCCCCACTTGAGCCGAGGGGGCCTCGGGGGCCGGAGGGACGCAGCCTCCGGCCTGTAAGCCCCTACGAACCCTTGACGGCGACGGCCTTTTCCTGCCCCGCTCTCGGCTGGGCCGAGGACTCCACATAGGAGCGGGTCGCGGCCTTGGCGGAGTTGAAGGCGCCGTCGAGGTCCGAGGCCTCCTTCGACACCTTCTTCACGTCCTCCTGGATCGTGGCGACGGCCTCGGGGTTCAGGTCGTGGCTCAGGAACAGGATGTGGTCGCGCAGGTTCGCGTTGATCGTCTCGTACTCGACGAGAACGGGCTCAACGGCGGCGACGACCGTGTCGTACCGCTCGCGGGCGGCGGAGAGCCGCGCCTGGCTGCGCTGGCGCATCTCCGGGTTCGCGTAGGCCTCGAGGTCCTTGGTCCACTGGTCGAACACGGGCTCCGCGGCGGCCTGCATCTTCTCGATGCTCCGGCGGAGGTCGTTCGCCTGGTCGTCCGAGCTGTCGATCGCGTCCTCGAGCTCCTCGTGCGCCTTCACGGCGTCGCCCTCGAAGTCGGGGGCCGTGACCTTCTGGAGAGCCTGGACGGCCGAGAGCATGCTCTGCTTGGACTCGTCGATCTCGCCCTCGACCGCCTCGGCCGCCTCGACGAGGTCGTTGACGTCCGACGGGCCGCTGCTTCCGGAGATGAGGCCTTCTACGAACTTGCAGGACGGCACGCCCAGGAGAACGAGCCCCAGGGCGGCGCCGTGGAAATACCGCTTCATGATGTCCCTCCGATGTCTGCTCGTGCGTTATCGGCGGGGGGAGGAGGGGCTTTAGGCGCGCGAGGATCCGCGCTTTTGGCCTTGCTCCCGCCAGTCAAGGCGGCCCCACGTCCCCCGGGGCGCTCGTCCCGCGGCCGCCCGGGCGGGATCCCGAAATTCCGGTTCGCCTCTCGCGAGGCCCCCCGCGGACAGCCGATGTTGGCGACGGCGCGAAGTGCGGTACGCTTGGCACGGGCCTTTCGGGCCCGCATCCGGGCGGAAACGCTGCCCGGGAGCGCCGGTCGTGCCGTATCCAGATAGGCGCTCCGCCCCGGCCCACGGGCCAGGGAGGATGAAACAGAAGGAGAGGTCGATGGCCGCAACGCGGCTGGAGGGGCTGCTGAGGTTCGCCGATGGCGCCGCCTTTCGGGCGGCTGCGCTCGCCGTGGTCGGCTCTCTTGCCGCATGCGGCGAGGACGGCCCTCGAGCGATCGAGCAGGTGCGGGAGCGGCCCGCCACGACCGACTTCAAGGAGATCTCCACGGCGGAGCGGTTCGGCATGACCGGCGGCGGTCACGCGAACCCGCACCATGGGATGCAGGCGGCGCAGGCGCCGAGCTTCGAGTGGGCAACGCCCGGGGGGTGGGAGGAAAAGCCCCCCTCGAAGACGCGCCAGGCCGACTTCCGGCTGTCCCGGGATCCGGAGACCGAGTGCTACATGAGCGTGCTCCCGGGAGCGGCGGGCGGGGTGGGCGCCAACGTGAACCGGTGGCGCGGCCAGATGGGCCTCGAACCGCTGGCCCCCGCGGCCCTCGCAGCGCTTCCGCAGGAGAAGTTCCTCGAAGGGACCGCCTTCGTCGTCGATCTCGAGGGCACGTACGTGGGCATGGGCCAAGGCGAGCCCAAGCCGGCCTACCGGATGCTCGGCCTCGTGGCGGAGCAGCCCGGGCAGACCGTCTTCCTCAAGATGACGGGTCCCGCGACGACCGTCATGGGGGAGCGTGACCGCTTCTTCGAGCTCGCGCGATCGGTCCGCGTCTCCGCGGCCCCCGAGGCCCCCCCGCAGACCGACGGAACGATCGCCTGGACCGCGCCGCCGGAGTGGGAACCCCGCGCCGGCTCGCCGACGCGCGTCGTGACGCTTGCGCCGAAGGGCAGCACGGGGACCGAGTGCTACGTGACGGTGCTCGGCGGCGGGGCGGGCGGCATCGGCCCGAATCTCAACCGCTGGCGCCAGCAGATGGGCCAACCCCCGCTCGGCCCCAAGGAGCTCGCGGCGCTGGAGACGGTAAAGGTGCTCGGACGTGATGCGAGACTCATCGAGATCGCCGGGAACTTCACCGACATGGAGGGAAACAAGGTCGAGAACGCCGGCCTCCTCGGCGTCGTCTGCCCGCTCGAGGACGCCATGCTCTTCGTGAAGATGACGGGCCCTTCCGACATCATCGCCCTGGAGAAGGAGCGCTTCGTCGCGTTCTGCGGCTCCTTGCGAACGCCGTGAACAAGCCGCGCGATCTCTTCGCCGCGACCGTGAGGGTCCTCTCCTCGTACACGCTCGCGGCCGTGATCTTCATCCTGCTCTTCCTCCTGACGCTGTTCGGGACGCTCGAGCAGCGGCACGCGAGCCTCAACGACGTGCGCACGAAGTACTTCGACTCGCCGTTCTTCCTGACCGAGTACGGGATCCCGCTGCCCGGCGCCTACCTGCTGCTGTGCATCCTCTTCGTGAACCTCGTCGTGGGCGGGATGGTGCGGATGCGGCGCTCGTGGTCGCGCGTCGGCATCTTCGCGATCCACATCGGGATCGCGCTCCTGCTCCTTTCCGCGCTCGTCGAACGGTTCACCCTCGAGAGGGGGATGCTGCACATCTGGGAGGGGGCCAGCGGGGACGAGTTCCTGAGCACGGAGCACTGGGACGTCACGATCCTCGAGCGGCTCCCGGAGGGTCGCGAGCGCGTCTACGCGATCCCGTACGAGAGCCTGCCCGCGCCCGGGGAGACCGCGGTCTTCCGCGCCGCCGGGCTCCCGTTCGACGTCGAGCTCTCCGGCTTCCTCCGCAATTGCGTGCCGCGTAGCGCACCCCACGGGTCCGACTCCACGGAGGGGTTCGTGTTCGTGCCGCGGGCCCCCGCGTCGAGGGAGGGCGAGCAGAACCGTCCCGGCATCACGGCGACGCTCCGGACCGCGAACCTGCGTCGCGAGGCGCTGCTCTGGGGCGTCCAGCTGGCGCCGTTCGTCACGACCATCGACGGCCGCTCGTGGGCCGTGGACCTGGGGCCGCGCGCCTACCGCCTCCCGTTCACGGTCGCGCTGCGCCGGTTCTCGCACGAGATGCACCCCGGCACGAACGTCCACGCCTCGTTCTCGAGCGACGTGACGCGCATCGAGAACAACGTGGCGCAGGACGTCCACATCAGCATGAACGAACCCATGCGCTACCGCGGCCACACGCTCTACCAGACCAACTGGGGGCCGCAGGACGACCCCAACGCGACGAAGTTCTACAGCGTCTTCGAGGTGGTGGCGAACCCGGCGGATCGCGGCCCGCTCATCGCGCTGCTCGTCATCGCGGCGGGCCTCCTCTTCCAGATGATCCGCAAGCTCCTCCTCTACATCGGCGCCGAGGGAAGGAGGCGCGCATGAGACGAATCCTCGCTCTTCTCCTCGCCGCGGCGACGGCCGCGGCCGAGCCCTGGGATGGGGATACGCTGGAGCTCTTCGCGCGCCTGCCCGTCCAGGAGGGCGGTCGGGTGAAGCCGCTCTCCACGGTCGCCAAGTTCGCGCTCCTGCGGCTCAACTACCGGAGCTCGTTCCGCGACGCCGAGGGGAACCAGCGCACGGCCCTCGAGTGGATGCTCGGCGTGCTCCTGCGCCCCGACGAGGCGCGTCAGGAGCGGATCTTCCTCGTCGAGGACTCCGCCGCCCTCGACGCGATCGGCCTCGAGCACGACGGCAGGAAGCGCCGCGACCGGTACTCCTACGACGAGATCGCCCCCGCGCGCGACCGGCTCGTGCAACTCCTCCACGAGTACGAGAGGATCGACAAGAGCGACCGCAACTCCGTCCAGAGCCAGGTCATCGATCTCGCCCACAACGTGAACGAGTTCGAGGCGTACGCGCGCTTCCTCGACTTCGGCCGCGCGGGCGACCTCGAGAGGCTGAACCGCGAGAAGAAAGGGGACGACGCCACGTTCCACCGCCTCCAAGGCGCCGTGGCGCTCGCGCTCTTCCCGCCCGTGGGCGACGCCAAGGAGTGGCTGTCGCCCGCGAGCCTCGTGTTCGCGGAGGGCCCGCCGGCGGCGGAGCACGTGACGATGCTCCACCTGCTCGAGACGCTCGCGGGGACGGCCGACGAGGCCGAGTTCCGCTCCGCGGCCGCGGAGTTCTGCAGCCGCTCGCGCCAGCTCGCCACGGCGCGCGGCGAGTACCGGAAGGTCCCGCTCGAGGTCTCCTACTACCGCCTGGACGCGTTCTACCGCAGCCTCGTCCTCTACATCCTCGGATTCCTCGCGGTCGCGGCAAGCTGGCTCTGGCCGAACAAGTGGATCCTGCGCGCGGGCTTCGCTCTCGGCGCGGCCGGGCTCCTCCTCAACGTGACGGGCATCGTGCTCCGGTGCGTGCTCATCGCGCGGCCCCCCATCACGAACCTCTACGACACCGTGATCTTCATCACGGCGGTCGGCGCCCTCTCGGCGCTCGTCATCGAGATCATCAACCGCCGCCGGATCGGGCTCGCTGCCGCGCCCATCCTCGGCGCGCTCGGCCTCTTCATCGCCAGCCGGTACGAGGTGATCGACCGGCAGGACACGCTGCGGCCGCTCGTCGCGGTGCTCGACACGAACTTCTGGCTCGCGACGCACGTCACCACGATCAACATCGGCTACGCGGCCGGCCTCCTCGCCGGCGCGATCGCCCACGTCTACGTCCTCGGCCGCGTCCTCGGCCTGAAGCGCGGGGACGCTTCGTTCTACCGGAACGTCGCCCGCATGGTCTACGGCGTCACCTGCTTCTCGCTCGTCTTCTCGGTGTGCGGCACGATCCTCGGCGGCGTCTGGGCGAACGACAGCTGGGGCCGCTTCTGGGGGTGGGACCCGAAGGAGAACGGCGCGCTGATGATCGTGCTCTCGCAGCTCGCCCTCCTGCACGGCCGGATGGGCGGCCATCTCCGGGACCTCGGCATCTCGATGGCGGCGATCTTCGGCGGCATGGTCGTCGCCTGGTCCTGGTGGGGCGTGAACCTCCTGAGCGTCGGGCTCCACAGCTACGGCTTCGTCGGCGGCGTCTGGACGGGGCTCCTCTCCTTCTGGATCGTCGAGGCGCTCGTCCTCGTCGCGGGTGTGGTGAGCTGGCTGAACGCGCGCTCGCTGGCGCCTCCGGAATCGACGGACTCGGGCACGCCGGCCGTCTAGAATCCTCAGGGTGCGCGCCACGTTCGCGCTTCTCCTCGTCGTCGGGTGCGGGGGGGGCGGGGGGGGCCGGGACAGCCTCCCGCCCACGGGCAACATCGTTTTCCCGCCCCGCGGCGCCCTGACCGAGGCGGGCTCGATCCCCGTGACGGGCACGGCCGCGGACGACCGGGGCGTCGCCTCCGTGAACGTCGGCGCCGTGCCGGCGTTCACCGGCAACGGGTTCGCGACGTGGCGCGCGGACGTGCCGCTCGCCCGGGGCGTCAACGTCCTCGCCGCGCTCGCCGCGGACGGCGCGGGCAACCTCGCGGCGCTCCCGTCCGCATCGGTCACGCGCACGGGGGTCGTTCCGGCCGGTCCCGTGGCGGTCGCGCTCGCTCCCGACGGGAGGGCGCTCGTCCTCGACGTCACGCTGCGGAAGCTCTTCCTCGTGGACCTCGCGACCGGGGATCGCGATCTCGCCCCCGACGCGGGCCCGGCCCCCCTGGCCCCCTCGGGTCTCGCCGTGGACGGCGCCCGTGCGATCCTGTGCGACGTCGCGGAGCGCGCGGTCATGGCCCTCGATCTCGGGACCGGCCTCTGGACCGTGCTCTCCGACGACCTCACCGGCGCGGGCGATCCGCTCGAGCGGCCGCAATCGGTCGCGCTCCTGCCGGGGGGCCGGGTCGCGGTCGCGGACGCGATCGCGGGGGCCGTGGTCGTCGTGGACCTCGCGAGCGGCAACCGCACGACGCTCGCGACCTTCGCGTTCGTGCCGATCGCGGTCGCCTTCGATCCGCTCCACGGCAGGATCCTCGTGCTCGGCTCCGACCGGCTCGTGGCCGTCGATCCCGTGTCCGGCGCGCCGACCGTCGTCTCCGCGGCGGGGAAGGGCGGGGGCCCGCTGCTCCAGGGCGCGAACGCGCTCTTCTGCGACCCCGCGACGGGCGTCGTGTTCGTGACCGACGGCGCGATCGTCGCGCTGCTCTCGGTCGATCCCGTCTCCGGTAACCGCACGGTCGTCTCGGACATCGGGGTCGGGTCGGGCCCGCTCGTCGCCCTTCCGCGCGGGGTCGCGGCGGCGGGCGCGCGGCTGCTCGTCACGGACGCCGTCCTCGACGCGCTCTTCTCGGTGGACCGCGGGACGGGCGAGCGCGTGCTCGTCTCCGTCGCGCTCGTCGGGACCGGCGGGCCGCTCCTCGCCCCGCGCGATGTCGCGGCCGGGACCGCGGAGGCGCTCGTCGTCGATCTCGTGCAGGGGCTCGTCGCGATCGAGGAAGACGGGGACCGCCGCGCGATCTCGGGCCCCGGCTCGGGTTCGGGCCCGGCGTTCGTGACGCCGCTCGGCGTCTCGGCGCCGCGCGCGGGCATGGCGCTCGTCGCGGACGGCGGCGCCGGCGCGCTCTTCTCGGTGGACCTCGCGACCGGCGCGCGCACGGTCCTCTCGAGCGGGTTCCTCCCGACCGACGCCGCGTTCCTCGGCGCGCGCGTGTTCGCGACCGACAGCGACGCGGGGGAGCTGGTCGAGATCGACGTCGGGACCGGGGATCGCACGACGATCGCCGCGGGTCTCGTCTTCCCGCGGTCGGTGGTGGTTGACGACGCGACGGGCCGCGCGTTCGTCCTCCAGGCGGGCGCGTCGCCGGTCGTCTCCGTCGATCTCTCGACGGGCGCGGTCACGCCGCTTCCCGCGCCGGGCCTCGTCGATCCGAAGGGCCTCGCGCTCGACGCGACGGGCCGACGGCTCTTCGTGACCGACGACGGCGCCGACACGCTCGTCGCGCTGGACCTCTCGACCGGCCTCCTCGCGTCGCTCGCCGGCGAGGGCCCCCGGTACGCGGGGCCGAGCGGCGTCGCATACGACGCGGCGCGCGGCCTCGTGCTTGTCGCCGATTCCGGCCGGGGCGCGCTCCTCGCGGTGGAGCCCGCCTCCGGCGCGCGCGTGATCGTCTCGAAATAGTGGAGGGGGCCTGGGGGGCCGGGCCGCCGAGGGGGTAGAATCCAGGCACCATGCGCAAGCGTTGGCTCGGCCTGCTTCTCGGGGTCATCGTCCTAGCAACAGCGCCAGGCTGCCGCACGGCCACGGCGGTCGTTGCCACCGCGGCGGCGGCGGTGCTGCAATACCGCTACGGCGCCCACGAGGGCCAGCACGACCACCACTCGGCGGCGCCCCCGATCCACCGGTGCCGTTAGGGCCCCCGAAGCCCCCTCCTCTACCCTTTACAACCGCGCGTGCCACGGGCCCCTATACTTGGCGCGGGAGGTTCCGGATGCGGTACGCGCTGGTCCTGCTCGCTCTCGCGGCAACCGTGGATGCCGGCGAGCCGCCCGGGGAATTCTTCGAGAACCGCGCCTTCGGGTTCAAGCTCCGGGTCCCGAAGGATTGGCGCGAGGTGCCCTCGGACCAGAAGTGGATCGCAAGCAAGCACCTCGGCAAGCGCGAGCTCGACGCGCAGCGCGGCAACGACTACATCTCGCGGGAGACGCCGGAGGTGTGGGTCGTCGCCTTCCCGCGCGGCGCCGGCGCCTCGGAGAACCCGTACACCGACTACCGCGACTTCCTCTCGAAGAACACGACGTTCATCGACTTCGCGAGGGGCTACGAGATCGTCGAGGAGAAGGACACGACCGTCGGCGACATGAAGGTCACGACGTACGACATCAAGGAGACGAAGGCCGATCGCGTCCCCCACCACGTGGTCGCCTGGGTCTTCCACTTCGACGACTTCGACTTCGCGGTCCAGTTCAAGGTCTTCGAGTGGCACTACAAGGACTACGAGGCCTCCTTCCGCGGGTGCCTCAAGTCCTTCAAGCGGATCGACCGGAAGGAGGCGGTCGCCGGCCCCCAAGGCGGCGCCGCGATCGCGAGCCGCGCGGAGGTGCTCAAGCTCCCGCCCGACCAGCGCGCCCGCGCGATGAAGGACGCGGTCGAGGCGAAGCTGCGCGCGGAGATCGAGGCGCTGCCGGACGGCTGGAAGGACAAGCGCACGAAGAAGTTCGTCGTGCTCTCCAACGCCGACGACAAGTTCACGAAGGCGGCCATCGATCACGCGGAGGCGATCGCCGAACATCTCGACGGTTTCTTCGGCCCCGCGGGCGCGGAGTACGTGCCCCCGTGCATCCTCCGCATCTTCGCGACGACCGAGGAGCGCTCGGCCTTCGGCGCGGGCAAGGAGGACACGCAGGGCCTCGTGCGCGAGGTCGCGATCGGCGCGGGCCACGGCTGGGAAAAGGACAACGCCTGGGAGGACCTCAACAAGAACCTCTGGTCCGAGTGGCTCTCGATGCGCCACCCGGAGCTCGAGACCGTGCTGCCGGCCTCGTTCAAGGAGGGGCTCAACAAGTACATGGGCATGCTGCGCACGAAGGGGAAGCGGATCGGCTTCGCGAACGACGACTGGGATCGCGACGAGATCCGCCTCCAGATCAAGCGCGACGCGTACGAGGACCTTCTGGCGCTGCTGTCGCGCGGGTTCGTGGACGAAGGGATGCCGAAAGCCGGGCTCGAGGAGTTCGACCGCACCCGGCAGGAGCGCGTGGTCGTCCTCTGGCTCATGCGGCAGGGCAACGCGGGCAAGTCGAAGAACCTCGTCCGCGACCTCGTGCTCGCGGTGGCCGCGGAGATCGACCGCGTCGAGGCGGAGATCCTGAAGATGCCCGAGCAGAAGGATGTCGAGAAGCCGTCGCTCTCCACCAAGCACGACGAGATCCGCAAGACCGCGTGGAAGGGCCTCTTCGGCGCGTGGGACGCGGGGGACTGGAGCCGGCTCACGGGCACGTGGCTCGCGTTCGCCAAGTGAAGGGCGGGGGCACGGGGGAGGGAAACGCCATGATCCGACGACGGCTTGGACTGCTCCTTGCGATCCTCCTTCTCGCGACGGCACCCGGGTGCCGGGCCGTCGCGGGCGCGGCGATCGTCATCGGAGAAGCCGTGATCGAGGGGGCGCTGGACGACCGCGACGACTGCTGCTGCGAACACCGCCGCCACCGTCGCTGATCCGGCCCGCCGCCCCCGCAGCCTCTCGATGCGGTCCCGGTCCCGGATCGCCTGGTCGAGCGCGGCCCATGGTGCGGTCAGCTCCCGAGGACGCGCGTCACGCAGTTCTGCTCCCACGGCCGGTGGGCGGTCGGCGGCAGCGCCCGGGGCGCGTGCCAGCCCGACGGGAGCTTGCCCTTGGGCTCCCCCGAGGCTTTCACCCGGTAGTGGAAGACCACGTGCCAGCCCCTTCGGCCGCGGAACGACTCGATGAACGAGAACGTGCGGCCCTCCACCGCGAGGCCCGGGAGCGACTTCAGGACGCGGTCGGCCGCCTCGTCCGGATGCTCGTAGGGCTCGAGGTCGCCGCCGGGAAGCCACCAGCGCTCGTCGTCCGGGTCGTAGCGCACAAGGAGCACCTGGCCGTCGGGCCGGGTCACGACGAGGTTCGAGATGAGCTGGATCTCAGGCGTCATTTTCTTCCTCCGGTCCGGGACCTCATCCATGCGAGTTCCGCCCTCGTCAGCGCGGCGAGGCGGGTCGCGATCTCGGGACAGGGTGCCGCGCGGACCATGTGCTTGAGCTCCCCGAGCCGCCGCTCGAGCGCGGCCCGGCGCGCCTCGCGGAGCTGCCGGAGCTCGGCCGCGGGGAGCTCCGGGACCGCGGCGAGCGCGAGGTGCACGGCCTCGGACGGGCTCGGGAGCTCGGTCCAGGCCCGACGCAGGAGGTCGCGGAGGTGCGCGCGGCCCTTCGGGGTGATCGCGTAGCGCGTGCGCTCGGGCCGGCGGCCCTCCTGCTCCGTCCTCTGGACGCGCGCGAACCCGTGCTTCACGAGCGTCTTCAGGCAGGAGTAGATCGACGCGTCCTCGAGCGGGAACCAGAAGCCGAAGAAGTCGTCCGCGAGGATCCGGCTGATCCGGTAGCCGTGGAGGGGCTGCTCGGAGAGGAGCCAGAGGATCAGGGCCCGCGTGAGCACGCGGCGGAGGATATACTAAAGTTTTAGTGATGGCAAGGGGGTGCGGGGCGTGGACTGCCGCAGGGGCGGCGGGCTCGGGACGTCCGCTGCGCTATCCGCCGATCGCGGCGAGCGCCGCCTCCGCGGCCTTGCGGACGGCCTCGTTGCCGTCGGCCTTGAGCCCTTCGAGCGCAGGTCCCGCGGGCTTGGCCTCGCGCCCGATCCGGCCGAGGGCCGTAGCCGCGGCCGCGCGGACCTCGGGCTCCGCGTCCGCGAGCGCCGTAGCGAGCTGCTTCACCGCGCCCTTCGCCTCGGGTCCGACGCCGCCGAGCGCGCCCGCCGCGGCCGCGCGCACCCGCCACTCCGGGTCCTTGAGCAGGGGCGCGAGCGCCGCGACCGCGGACCGCCCTTCGGCGCCAAGCGCGCCGATCGCAGCGGCCGCCCCGGCGCGGACCTCCGGGCTCTTGTCCTTGAGCGCGGCCGTCAGCGCGGGCGCGGCTTTCTTCGCCGCGGGCCCGATGCGCGCGAGGATCGCGCAGGCCTGAAGCCGCGCGGCCGTGCGCTCGTCCTTGAGGGCCTTCGCCACGTCGGGCACGGCCTCCTCGCCGAGGCTCGCGAGCGCGTCGAGCGCCGCCTTTCTCAGCTCCTCGTGCTGCTCGACGACGACGACGTTCATGAGCCCGGGCACGGCGCGCCTCGCCTCGGCGCCCATGTTGCCGACCGCGCGGATCGCGGCCTCCCGCACGTCGCGGTTCGCGCTCTTCAGCTGCGCCTCGAGCGCGGGCATGATCGTCTTCGTCTCGGGGCCGATGAGCCCGAGCGCCTGGACGCAGAGCCTCGTCAGGTCCGCGTCGTTGCCGTCGATCCCGCGCAGGAGCGCCGGCACGCCCCCGGCGGCCGCGGGACCGACCTCCCCGAGCGCGCCCGCCGACTGCCGCCGCACCTCGGCGTCGCCGTCGCGCAACGCGTCGCCGAGCGCGCGCGATGCCCGCTTCGCGCCGGGCCCGATCTTGCCGAGCGCCAACGCCGACGCGGCCCGGACCTTCGCCTCCTTGTCCTTGAGCGCGACCACGAGCCCCGCCACGGCGGGCGCCGCGGCCGGGCCGATCGCGGCCAGGGCCTCGACCGCCTCGAGCCGCAGCTCCGCCCCCGCGTCCTCGTCGAGCAGCGAGACGAGAGTGAAGAGCGCCGTCTCGCCGCTTTCGCTCGTGCGGAAGAGCGCGAGGGCGACGGCCGCGTGCGCGCTCCGGTCCTCGCCGAGAAGGGCCTCCGCGAGCACCGGCACGGCGTCGGCGCCGATCTTGCCGATCTGCTCCGCGATCCGGAACCGCTCGATCCCCCGCGCCCCCTTCAATCGGACGAGCAGTTGCGTCGGCGACTCCTGCGGAGCGGGCTTCTCTTCCGGCGGTTTCGGCGGCGGCTGCTCGGCGGGAGGTTTCTCGGGGGGAGGCTTTTCGGCCGGCGGGGGCTCGACCGGCGGATGCGCCTTCCGTTCCGCCTGCCGCTTGGTGTTCCTTCGCCGGTCGCGCTCGAGCATCGCGCCGCCCGTCTTCCTCGCAAGGCCCTTGATCGGCGCGAAGTAGGCAGGGTCGTCGTCCAGCTCGGCGGCGCGCCCGTAGCAGTGCGAGGCCTTCTTGAGCAGGTCGATGAGCCGATCGAGGTCATCGTCCGCGAAGCCCTTCTCGTCGAGGATCCACCGGTTGTAGAGCGCGATCGCCTCGTCGGCGAACTGCTTCCCCTGCGCGGCGAGCGAGGCGGCGTCGTTCGCCGTCTCGGGCGGGCGGACCCGCTCGAGCGCCCACGCGGCGGCGCGGCGCACGTCGCGGTCCGGGTCCTTGAGCGCAGCTTCGAGCGCGGGGATGTGATCCGCTCCCTTCGCCCCGAGACGGCCCATCTCGCGAGCGGCCTCGGCGCGCACGGCCGGGTCCGGGTCGCCGAGACGGCCCGCCGCATCCTGCGCGAGCGCGGGAAGAGCGAACAGGAGGAAGACGAGTGCCCACCGCATGGGCGCCCATCTTGGCACGGCTTTCCGAAGGGCCGTGTCAAACCCTCGCTCTCCCCGCACCCCTCTCCCATCCGGTACCCTTGTGTCCCATGCCGAGGAGGATGTCGAACCGGGACCGGATCGATCGGATGCGGGAGGAGGCCGAGCTCAAGGCCAAGGAGAAGCCCGCGCCGAAGGAACCGAAGGCGAAGGGCGCGCCCGTGCGCGAGGCAGGGCGGATGAAGATCGTGTGGGCCGTCTGCGCGGTCAACGGGTCGATCGTGAAGACGTTCCCGTACCCGCTCAAGGCGAGCGCGGAGGCCGAGGTCGCGCGCCTGACGCAGGAGAAGCAGGAGACCCACCACCTGCGGGCTGAGCGCGTCCCGTTCGACAGCTGACGGACACGAAAGGAGCTCCCATGCGAACCCTTGCCCTGCTCGTGCTCGCCGCGGCCGCCGCGGGAGAGAAGCCGGCCGGTCACCCCCACTTCAAGGACGGCGGGGCGCTCGCCTGGCACACCGATCTCGCGTCCGCATGCGCGGCGGCGAAGAAACAGGGCAAGCTCGTCTTCATCGAGTACGGCCGCGAGGCCTGAGGCAACTGCCGCGCGCTCGTGGAGCGCGTCCTGCCGAGCACCGAGGTGAAGGAACGGATCCGGGACCTGGCGGTCGGGCTGGCCTCGGATTGCGATTCGCCCGAGGGCGACGTCGAGACGATGATGCGGGAGAACCTGAAGGGAGCGGGCACGCTGCCCTTCGTGGCGTTCGTCACGCACGATGGCAAGTGGGTCGGGGGGTTCTCCGGCTTCCGGGACGTGGCGGAGTTCGTGAGGGTTCTCGATGCCGCGGAGGGGAGCCCGCTGATCCAGGCGACCGACGCGGTTCGGAAGAAGCTCGCGGTGCTCGCCGACAAGGCGGGGAAGGCCGCGGAGAAGAGCGACTGGAAGGCGGTGGTCTTGGCGGCCCGCGAGGCGGCCAAGACGACAGGCCGCTGCCACGAGCGCAAAGCCCTCGCGGCGCACGTGAAGGCGGCGCGCGAGTGGGCGGCCGGACGGCTCGACGGGGCGGTGAAAGCGGCGCAGGCGGGGGATCTCGTGGCCGCGAACGAGGCGACGGCCGACGTGAAGAAGCAGTTCGCGGGGGAGCCCGAGGCCCTGGACGCCGACACGGGCACGAAGGCGCTGCGGAAGCTGTCGCTCATCCCGGCCGGCGACGCGGGCGCGCGCAGCCGCGAAAAGGCGGCGCAGGAATTCGCGGACACGCGCTGGGCCGCGGTCTTCGTGCCGGGAACCGACGCCGAACCGGCGGGGAAGCCGGAAGCACCGTCGGGAGACGAGGGGGGCATCGAGGAAGGGACCGGGTAGCCGGCGCCCTTTAGGCCCCCGTTCCTCCGCGGCGGCTACCGCTTCTTCTTCGTGTACTTCGGCTGGTAGAGCTGGAGCTCAAGGCCGCCGGGAGCCTTGAAGTAGGTGACGAGGCCGTAGCCCGCGTCCTCTACGGGCTTCGTGAACTCGACACCCTTCTTCTTGAGCTCCGCCACGGTCTTCTTCACGTCGTCGCAGTAGAAGGAGATGTCGTGGGTGCCGGAGGGCAGGCCCTTCGGGTCGGTCGGGTGGCAGCCCATGTCGGCCTCGGGCAGGTCCATGATGAGCCAGCCTTCGCCGACGTCGGTCGCCGGGAACCCGAGCTTGTCCCGCAGGAAGGCGCGCAGCGCCTCCGCTTCGGACGTGTAGAACATCGTGTGGACGCCGCGGATCATGGCCGAAATCGTACACTCTCCTGCCGGAGGTGTCCTGTGCGACGGATCCTGCTCCTCATCGCCCTGCCGCTCGGTCTCTGCGTCGCCGGGGAGACGCGCGACGTCCCGATCCCGACGCCGCGGGGCGTCCAGCTCAAGGGCATGATCGACGCGCCCGCCAAGCCGAACGGCGGCGCCGTGGTCCTCGCGGCCGGGAGGGGCTACCACGGCGGCCTCCCGCTGCTCAAGGCGTGCGCCGAACGCCTCGCGTCCGAGGGGTTCTTCGTCGTCCGGTTCGAGTGGGCGTACTTCACGGCGAAGAAGGAGCCCGCGCCCGACCTCTCGACCGAGATCGATGACCTGGAAGCGGCGATCGCCTACGCGAAGGGCCTCGCCGGCGTCAAGAAGGTGATCGTCGCCGGGAAGTCCCTCGGGAGCATCGCGGCGCTCCTCCGCGCGGAGGCGAAGGCCGACGACCTCGCGGGCGTCGCGCTGCTCACGTTCCCGGTCCACCCGCCGGGCGAGCCCGCGCGGATCCAGCCCGCGGCGGAGAAACTCGCCGCGCTCAAGTTGCCCGTCCTCGTCCTCTGCGGCGACCAGGATCCCGGCTGCGCGCCCGTCGCCCTCTACGGCCTCGCGGCCTCGTGCCCGATGCAGCCGTCCGTCGTCATCGTGCCCGGCGACCA
>Ga0187894_10002840_pt1 | contig 20240 bp, 17 predicted proteins | sample GBC1701081metaG_FD_136650 | JGI IMG/M metagenome (GOLD analysis project Ga0187894, IMG submission 136650) | White microbial mat communities from a lava cave in the Kipuka Kanohina Cave System on the Island of Hawaii, USA - GBC170108-1 metaG ...
ACCGATGTTTGTGTTCCGTGCCATTGCCAGCTTTGCGTCTGTTCAGCGGAAACGAGCGATGGCCGCTCACCAGCGACGTCGTGATAGGCGACAATTCGATTCTCAGGTGTGATGAGATCCGGATGCTGGTAAAAACCCGAATCAAGAAAGGCCAAGGTCACACCTTGGCCCGTGCATTCCGGGTTTGCATCCAGCCGAAGCCGGGTGGGGATCACGCCGAATCTGTTGGGTGCGTGGTGATGATCGTGGCTTGAAGAGTCCATAGCGAAAGTTTGTCGCAATTGGACCTCGAAACCTTACGTGTTGATTTTAGTTTTGATTGGTTAGCCGGCGGCGAATTCGCTCGCGGGCTTCGTTTGAGAGAGTTGGGCCGGTCGACAGATCGGTTGCTTTGTCGGTGTGTGCAGGTGATGTTTCGCGAATGACCTGGAGATGTTCCAGGTACCACTGACACCAAACGCAGATCCAAAGATGAAGCCTGAGTTTAAGACGCTCGCCGAGCGTGAGCGATCGTTCCATCGATTGCGAGATAGTCTCGACAGTCTGTTGACAGGCCGGCAAATTGCGCAAGAGCCAGAAGCGAAGCGAGTGTTTCAGGTTGTCGTAAAGTCTTAATGCCATCTCACTCTTCGCGTTTGAACCAGTTGACCTCCAGGCAATTGCGCAAGTGCAGCCGGGCGCGGTGCAACATCACCCAAAGATTGTTTACCTTGATGCTCAAAATCTCGCAGATCTCTTCGCTTTTGAGACCGTCCACTTCGCGCAGGGTGAAAGCGCTGGCAGTCCTTTGCGGCAGCGGCGAGAGACAATCGTTGAAAACTTTCCAGAAATCGCTGCGCTCGATCAGTTCTACTGGCGTCGCGTGCCAGTCAGTCGGAGCGTAATTCGGGTTCCAATGACCCTGCCATTGATCGGGTCTCTCAAAGAACTCCTGATGGTTCGGACCTTCGTCAGATTCTTCGCCGATGGGAGCCTCGCGCACAGCCCTCCGAAAATGATCGACGATCTTGTGTTTCAGTATTCCGACCAGCCACGTGCGCTCCGAGCCTCGTCCTTCGAACTGGTGGTAAGCCTTAAGGGCCGCGAGAAAAGTCTCTTGTATCGCATCTTCGGCTGCGTTATTGTCGCGCAGTCGAAAAACCGCGTACTTGAAAAGGTAATCGCCGTGATCGTCCAGCCAACGGCCGGGGTCTGGGGATTCATTAAGGAACTCAGCCTGTGGCTCGTTCATACCAATCTAAAACTCTTGGAGCTGTAGAGTAGTGCATGAGCCGTTTGACAGCAAATTATTGAAGTAGCCGTCTGACGGACCACGGACGATGGGCCAACGGACAATGAGCAACAAGACGTGCCGGGATTGCGGGAACATACTCGAGCAAGAAGCGCGCGGGTGTCCCCGGTGCGCGCTGAATTTCGAAGCCGAAAATATGATCGACCGTTTCATTTGGCGCCGCGTCGTGCCCGCCGTATTCCTCGTCGTTCTAGCGGCCGTCGCGTTGATTTATTGGTTGCGCTGACCCAGACAGATCCCACCTCCTCCTGATGTTAGTCGCGCTACACGCCTGAACCTTACAACTGAACCTTTGGATGAATCTAAACCACCGTCAAGTTGAGTGCAAATGGCTTTGCCCGGCTTTGCCCGAAAAGTCTGATTTCTCTGTGCAGCCTCCGTGTTCTCTGTGTCTCGGTGATTGTTTTGCCTAAACGGCCACTCGTGAGTGTCAGTAGTTTGTCAGGATCTCTTCCGGCTTGAAGCCCATCTTCACCAGACGCTCGCGGGTCTGCTCGATCATCTCTTTGGAGCCGCAGATCAACGCGACGGGCGATTTCAAATCAGGCAGGACGTTGTCGAGCAACGATTGCACGTAACCGGTTGGACCAGACCAATCGTGACCGTCCGGCCGCGAGATCACCTGGCGCAGTTCGACGCCCGCATCTTCCCACGCGTCGGTTTCGTCGCGATAACAAAAGTCGTCGGGTGTGCGCGCGCCGTACAACACCACCAGTTCCCCAAACTCACGTTTGCGTTTCAACACGTGACGCAGCGCCGAACGCAGCGGGGCAACGCCAGTGCCCATCGCGACAAAGACCAGGTCGCGATGCTTCTGTTGCTCCAGCGAAAAACCATGTCCGGCGATGCCGACAAGATCGATCATGTCGCCGGCTTGCAGGTCGTAGATGGCGTGGCTCGCGCCGGCTTTCTGTTTCACCAGCACTTCCAAATCCGGATCTTCAGGCGCACTCGCAAACGCAAAATATGCGGGCGCGTGATCGGCCACACGCAACATCGCGACCTGACCGGGCACAAACTCGACCCGCTGCCCGTTTTGAACACGCAGGTCAAAAGAGCGCGTAAGGCGGGCCTGATCGCGCACGCGTGTGATTATGAGAGGTAGATCGGTTTTGACCATGGGTTTTGAGTGTAGCAATTTTCAGCGGCGGTGCTACAATCCTGGCCTGTCTTCCGCCGATGAATCGCACGATGAATCGCAAGCCTTACAGAATTGAGTTGCTTGTGTTTTGCCTGTTGCTGGTTGCGGCCTGCGTACTCGCGGCGCAAGCACAGTCAGGCAGAAGACAACCAAAACCACCGCCGGCTGCGCCTGTTCCGACCCCAACTCCGGAACCAACACCAGAACCAAAGACGCAACAGAAAGAACCGGAATTCGGTTTTATCATCGGCAGCGATCGTTTCGGCACTTACGACAACTACCCGATCTCTTATTACGAGGCGGCAATGCGCGGTTGCGCCGATCGGCTGCGCTCCGGTTCTTCGGCTTCAGTGTCCATCGCGCAGAGCAACATGAACCGCGGCGAGGCAATCAAGAAAGCGAAGGCCGAAACTAAAACCTACGTTGTCTACATGCGCTTGGTGCTCGACGAGATGACCGCTCGGTCGCTTGACGATCTGGAAATCGAGTTTGTTGTCTTTGCACCGCAGACAGCAAAAGTCGTAACCAGCGGAAGGTCTTATCTCAACGTCAATCGCAAAGGCCCGGTCATCGTTGGTCCCACCTCACGCGGTCCGACAGGCGCGCTGTATCGTGAAGAACTGATCAGGCGCGCCGGCGAGGACGCCGCCGAAAGAATCCTCAAGGCAATGAACCTCGACATACCGGTTATTAGGTAAGTCTACTCGTCGTAGAGCTTCTCGATCAGGTCTCGATACTTATCGTCGATCGCGCGCCGCTTTATCTTTAGCGTAGGTGTCAGTTCCCCGCCTTCGATCGTGAATTCGTTTTCCAGTAGGGCGACCTTCTTGATCTTTTCGTAACGCGCAAGGTTTGGTGTCAGCCCGTCGATCTGGCGTTGCAGCAGATCGATGATTCGTGGGTGCCCGCACAATTCGCTGCGGCTCTGAACTTCAATCCCTTTCAACTTGCAGTAGGATTCCAACTGCTCCCACACCGGCACAATCAACGCCGCGGGAAATTTGCGTTCGGATCCGACCAGCACCACCTGGTTCACAAACCGCGAGCCCTTGATTGCCTCCTCGATGGGCGCCGGCGCGATGTATTTGCCGCCCGAAGTCTTGAATAGCTCTTTCTTCCGATCCGTGATTCGCAAAAAACCATCGGCATCGATCGTGCCGATATCGCCCGTCTTGAACCACCCGTCGTCAGTGAACGCGGCGCGCGTTTCTGCCGGCTTGTTGTAATAACCACGCATCACGTTTGGCCCGCGCACTTCGATCTCACCATCTTCCGCAATGCGTATCTCGACGTGCGGAATCGCCCGGCCAACGGTACCGACGCGGTAATCTTCAACCGAGCTCGCTGTGACGACCGGCGACGTTTCCGTCAATCCGTATCCCTGAATGATCGGAATGCCCGCGCCGATGTAGATGCGCGCAAGATCTTCAGGCAAAGCGGCGCCTCCCGACAGCAGCAAACGCATCCGTCCGCCAAAAGCGTAGTGCCATTTGGAGAAGACCAGCTTCATCGCGAGCCAATGTTTGAATCTCAGTGTGGCCGGAATGGACGCACGTTTGCCCACCACCTGCGCGTACTCGCGAGCCACCGAGACGGACCACTCCAGCAACGCCGCTTTTAACTTCCCTGCTTCAGCCGCGCGCTCGCGAATGCGTTGGTAGATTTTCTCAAACATCCGCGGCACGCCAACCAGAAGCGTGGGCCGCACTTCGCGCAGGTTTTGCGCAACAGTCTGCAACGACTCCGCAAAATAAACGGCCATACCGTGATGCAAATACATGTACATTGCCTGCCGCTCAAAAACGTGGGACAGCGGCAGCACTGACAGCACAAGATCCTCCTCGCCAAACGACAGGTGGCCGCAAGAGTCGATCAGATTCGAAACGAGATTCGCGTGCGTCAGCATCACGCCTTTCGGTTCGCCGGTGGTTCCTGAAGTGTAGATGATGGTGGCGAGATCGTCGGGCGTGGTTTCAGCCGCCAGGCGATCGATCAAACCGGGATCGTTTTGTTCGAGCTCGCGGCCCTTCTCCTCGAGTTGGGCCAACGTTAGACCGTCTGCTTCAGTAACACCTGCGGCGTCGAAAAAGATAACGTGCTCAACCTGCGAACTCTCGGCAAGTATCTCCTTCAACTCCAGAAACTTTTCGCGGTTCGCGAGAAACAGGGCGCCGGCGCCGGAGTCTTGCAGGATGTAACGCACCTGCGGCGGTGTCAGTGTCGGATAAATCGGAACGTCGATCGCGCCGGCAAAGAGACAACCGGCATCGGTCAGCGTCCACTCGACGCGGCTGTCGGAAAGCAAAGCAACGCGAGCGCCGTGACGAATTCCGATCGCATGAAGTCCGGCGGCGATGTGTTTCGCGCGGGCCAGCATTTCGTCTGAAGAGATGGAAACCCAGCGCCCGCCGCTCTTGTAGCTCAACGCGTCTGGCCGGTTGTGCACGCGCGCCGCGCGCACGAAGACGTCAATCAGCGTCTTTGGTTCGTCGGGCGCGAAGGGCCGGCGAACCGGCAAATGCGTCGGCGCCACGGAAATGTCGGCGGCCAGATTATTCACGACGCTTTGACTCCGTTGAGCAAAATATCGAGCACCTGGTCGGCCATCGGTGCGAGTTTGTAGCGGCGCTTGGAGAGGATCCAGTTCGTGGCCATTTCGTCGAGCGCACCGAAGACGATCTTGGCGACCACGTTTGCATTCAAATCGCTGCGAAACACGCCGGCTCGCTGTCCTTCTTCAAACGTGGTGCGAATGAGCGCGAGATACTCGGCAAAACCGGCCGCCGAAAACTCCTCCATGAACTTCGTCGAGCCGCGCAGTTCGACCTGAAACACGACGGCCAGATCGCGATCGGCGCCGAGTCGTTCGAGGTGCAGCAGAGCGATCCGGCGCAGTTTATCGCGCGGGTCGGTGATAAGCTCGATCTGTTTTCGGGCGGCGGCCAGTGCTTCGTCGACACTGCGATCGAAGATTGAATGAAGGATCTCCTCTTTGCTCTTGAAATAGAGGTAGACGGTGCCATCGGCGACGCCGGCTTCGCGCGCGATATCGGCGACTTTGGAATTGAAGTAGCCATTGTGAGCGAAGACAGTGATGGCTGCGCGCAAGATTGCTTCGCGCTTATCGCCTCCAGTGCGTGCGAAGTTGTTGTTTAGAGTTCGGGCCGAACGCATGCGGACTGAATGATGCCTCATTCAGTGGTTGGTTTTCAATCCTGCAGGCGTGGTCCCTCGTCCTCACCCAGTAAACTCGGTTCGAAATCTTTCGGTAACGACAGGCCTTTCAACCGGAATTCCTGCGTGGGATACGGAATCCGGATGCTGCGCTCCTTGAAAAGTTGGAAGATGCGGTAGTTGATGTCGCTGCGAATCTGCACGTGGCGGCGCGGTTGGCTGGTCCATACGAGCAGCCGAAAATTCAGCGAGTAATCGCCAAACTTCATAAACTGCACCCGTGGCGGTGGATCTGACAACACTTGTTCGACGCCATCCGAAGCCTCGATCAGCGTCTTCGTCACCAAATCGATGTCCGAATCATCGGCCACGCCGATCTGAATCGCGATGCGCGCCCGCGGATCCCCGTACGACCAGTTGATCACGCGCTGACTCACCAGCTTCGAATTCGGCACGATGATCGCGATGCGATCGTTGGTCGTAACCACCGTCGTGCGCAGGTTAATGCTCTGCACGTCGCCTTCGTCATCACCGATCGTGATCCTGTCGCCGACGCGGATCGGCCGTTCGAACAGGAGTATGAAACCCGACGCGATGTCGGCCGCGAGATACTGAAGTCCAAAACCAATGCCGACAGACAGCGCCGTGAAGATCACCGCGATCGACGTCAGATCAATTGCAAACGCCTGCTTGACCGCTACCAGCGTTCCAATAGTGATCACGACGTACCTGATCAACCGGGAAATCGTGTAACGCAACCCCGAATCGATATGCGACCGCAGGCTAAGGCGCCGCTCGATGAACGTGCTCAGGTAACGCGCCACAACGAGCGTCACCATGAACACCAGCGCGCCGACGAGTACGCTGGAAATCGAAACGCTAATCCGTCCGAAGGTGAAGGTTTGCGTAAGGTAAGCCCAAACACGAGCGATCAGGCCGGAATCCTGCCACATTGATGCAATCGTCAAGACCACCATAAAACTGAACTCCATCTGAACTCAGAACTTCATTGACACAGCAATAAGCTCTAACTAATCTAGCCCCCGGCCAATTAACTTGAGCATACCCGAGCACACCACCGGACCCAATAGGAGAACACTATGCGGCACCCTGTTTTTCGCAGCTTCCCCCGATTTTCAATTCCGGCAGCCAACCTAATATTAATCCTGTTGCTTGCTCCGGCAATCGCCGCGCAAACACAGATCACGACCGGGACGATTGAAATTACTGTCTCCGACACAAACGGCGCGGTCGTCCCGGGCGCATCCGTCGAGATCAATAACCTGGACACCAATACTCCTCGAGCAGGAACGACCGATGAGAATGGTCGTTACGTCGCGCTCCAACTGCAACCCGGCCGCTATTCGGTAAAGGTCTCCAAGCAAGGTTTCAACACTGCCTCGCGTGAAGATCTGGAACTGACGGTTGGTTCAAACCTGCCGGTACGCGTCACGTTAGCCGTCTCCGGAGTCGCCGCAAGTGTGACGGTCGTAGATGCACTGGTGGTTGACGCAACCAAGACGCAAGTCAGCACCACCCTTAACGAGACCGCGGTAGCGACAACGCCGATTCTCGGACGCAAGTTTGAAGACCTGCTCACGCTAACTCCGGGCGTCAGCATCACACAGGGACCGGACGGCGATGAGATCAATTTCGCCGGCCAGCGCGGCATCTTCAACAACGTCAGTCTCGACGGTGGCGACTACAACAATGGTTTCTTCGGCGAACAGCTCGGCGGTCAACGCGCGGCGATCGACATCACGCTCGAAGCCGTTAAAGAGTTCCAGGTCGTTGCAACCGGAGCCAGTGCTGAGTTTGGCCGAACCGCCGGCGGAATCATCAACGTCATCACGAAGTCAGGAACGAATGATATTCACGGCAGTGCGTTTTACTTCCAACGCCTGGAAGCGCTCACTGCAAACACTTCGGATGGCAAACCGCTGCAAGACTTTCATCGCGAACAGTACGGCGCGACAGTCGGTGGCCCATTCAAAAAAGACAAGGCGTTTTACTTTCTCGCGTTCGAAGGCATTCGCGAGAACCTGACGCGCGCGAACCTGAGCGAACCAATCGGCGCCACGCCGTGCCCGATCGGCGCGCCGACAATCATCGCCAACGAAGCACTCATCAATGGCAACGAAGACTGCCAGCGCCTTGCCCTGATTAACTTCCTCCGCACCACGCGTAATCAGGAAGAAGGCTTGCCGATCGCTCACAAGATCAACAATCAGGCGTTCTTCGCCAAGACAGACTTCAAACTCAACGACGCTAATCAACTGGCGATATCGTATAACTTCGACTACTCGAAGAACACAAATCAGACCTTCGACGTTGCGACCTACGGCAATTCCGCCAACGGTATTGAGGGACCTTCAAAGATCAACGTCCTGCGCGTCAATCTTTTCACCACCGTTTCGCCGACAAAAGTGAACGAGGCACACTTCTCTTACAGCCGTGAACTCCGTCCCCGCTCGGCGGTTCCTTCGAATGTGCCTGCGGACACGGCGATGGGTTTCGCTACGACTTTCAGGTTCGGTTTTCCGTTCTTCCTTGAGCCCAATGTTGATGAACTGTTGTGGCGTACACAGGTAAAAGACAACTTCTCGATCGTCACCGGAAACCACACGCTCAAATTCGGTGGCGAATGGTTGCACACGTTGAACGATCAGGTGTTCCGCGGTTTCTTCACGGGCCGTTACATCTTCGACAGCGTGACCGGCTTCCTCCGTTATGCTTCGCCGGCCGCACCCGGAGGTTTTGGTCCAAACACTGTCGGTTGCTCAAATGGCACGTTCGTAACCGCACCGGCCACTTGTGGAGGCGGCTCAACCCCAAATGGTGGTCCACTCCTCCTTTATTTGCAGGGGGCGGGTTTGACTGGTCCAGCCACCGACGCCGCCGGCGCTTCGAATATCAAAAACGAAGACATCGCGCTCTTCGCGCAGGATTCCTGGAGAATCAGGCCCAACTTTACGCTCAACTATGGCCTGCGCTGGGAAGCCCAGATCTTCCCCGATCCGGTTGTTGCGCCAAATCAAACAGCGTACGGAATCTTCCTGAACGATCCGCGTTTTCCGTCTGACGGAACCTTGCCCAGCCAGAAGAAGGAATTTCAACCACGACTCGGGTTCGCCTGGGACCTCTCCAAAACAGGCAAGTCTGTATTGCGCGCAAACGCGGGCATTTTCTACGCGCGGCAGAATATGCTGTCGCAAGTCGGATCCATTACGACCAACGGCGTGCAGCAGCAGACGATCTTTCTGAACACGCCGATCATTTCGTCGGGCGTGCCGGGCCCGGTTTGGCCCAACGTCGTGGCGCCGCCGTCGACTGTGACGCCGTGCGTGGCGGGCACAATCAGCAATCCATTCCCGTGCTTCAGCGGCGTCCGCGTATTCAGTCGTGACTATGCCAACCCACGCGTCTACACGGTCAACGTCGGCTTTGAACAGGAAGTGGCCACCGATTGGTCGCTTTATCTCGACTTCATCCACTCGAAGGCCGTCCATCTGACTCGTTTTCTCAACGTCAATCGCAACCACTTCTTCGAGCCGTTCCTCGGTGAGACGATGGTGACGAGTGCGGTTGGAAAGTCCGCTTATGACGGCTTTACGATCGGCATGAGGAAACGTTTTAGCCGGCGTTATCAACTCGAGTGGAACTACACGGTCGCGAGAGACAAGGACGACGATTCAAACGAACGCGATCCGTTTACCGATCGTGCGTTTGATATCAACAACCTCCAGCTCGACTACGCGTATTCGGATCGCGACATCCGTCACCGGTTCAACTTCTTTACGTTCATCGAAATGGGCTGGGGCTTCGAAGGAAACTTCCGCGTGCAGGGCCGGACCGCACAACCGATCACACCGGGCGTGCGCACTGCCACCAATCGCAACACGGCGCGCAAAGACAATGAATACTTCTCGTTTGACTGGCGCATTCAACGGCCCATCAAACTCAACGAGCGCTTCTCGCTGATCCCGATCATCGAGATGTTCAATACCTTCAACAACGCCAACAACATCAACCCGCTGGTCACGCCGGGACTCTTCAATTTCGACGGCTTTTTGCGTCAGGGCGTCGGCGATCCGCGGCAGGTGCAATTGGCAGTTAAGCTGACTTTTTAGCCACAGACTTACACGGACAAACCCGGACGGAATAAAGAGAGCCTTGACCTGATTTTCCATCTGTCCGTGTTCATCCGTGTTCGTCCGTGGCTCTAAAAAAGGCAGCGAGCTTCTGCGGATCGAGTCGTCCCTCGATCCGCAGACCGCTGCAAACGTCCACTCCAAACGGCCGCACTGCTCTAATCGCTTCCGCAACGTTCTCCGGTTTCAATCCACCCGCTAAAAACAACGGCACCTCGATCGCTTCCCTGATCGCGCGGCTCAAACGCCAATCGTGTGTGCGGCCTGTGCCGCCGAGTTCTTTCACCGGTAACGACTGATTTCCCGAATCCAGCAGGATCGCATCGACCTCCGGTGCGATCGCGATCGCTTCTGCGACAGCTTCCGGACCAGTGACGTGGACCACCTGCACCAGCGACACGCCCGGCAACGCTTCACGCAAACGCCGATAGCTTCCAGCGGGCAGACGATCGCAGATCTGAATCGTGTTCACACCCAGACGTCTCTGCTGGTCGATGATCGCTTCGGCGTCCTGCTGACACGTCAATAAAAACGAGCTGACGCCCGGCGGAATCCTGGCGGTAATCTCAGCGATCAGATCGTCCGGAATCGGTCCCGGGCCGCTCGGCATCGCCGACACAAGCCCGAGCGCCGAAGCACCGTGCTCGATAGCCAGCCAGGCCTCGGCGATACTGGCGATGCAACAGATCTTCACGCGCGGCTTTTCTGTGGGCTTCATTTCCGCGGACACCTTTCTTTAATTCCCTTGCATCATACCGCGCGGCACTCGGATTTCTCGCCATAGTCTCCCAAAAACTAAAGCACATTCTGCAAAGGAGAAAGTCCAATGGACCGTCTGCGTCTGTTCGTGTGGCAGTTTGTCTTAATTGCCATCGCACTTGCCGGCGGAGTGCCGGCTGCTGCTCAAACCGCAGTCGCGACCTCTGACGGCTGGGTTGTTTTACCAGTCTCTGAATACACCGCACTCAAACGCGCCGCGTCGCCGGCCGAACCGGAGCCCGCGCCACCGCCAGTTGAAGCAACGCTCTCGCGGATCGACTACGAGCTGAGGATCGATGGCGATCTGGCGACCGGCGACGCTCGTTTGACCGTTGACGTAATCAAGAACGGTTGGGTGCGTGTGCCGCTGCCTGAAGGTTTGATGGTGCGCGAGGCGCAGCTCGACGGCAAACCAGTCAATCTCGCGACGCGGCCGGCGGAAAAAGGACCTGGACGTCTCGATCTGTTGCTGTCGAAGACCGGACGTTCTGTGTTGGCGTTGAAGATCGTAGCGCCGGTGACTACGGTTGCGGGGACAGACATTCTGCAACTGCCGGTCAGCAATTCCGCCGTTTCACACGCAAAGATCGAACTTGTCAGGCAAGGCGTCGACGTTCGCATCACCGGCGGACTGCTGCTCGAACACTCTGAATCCTCTACGGGAAGCCGTTGGGTCGCGAATGGAAGAGGCGGTGAGCCGCTTACGTTTGCGTGGCGCCGCAAGGTGGATGATTCGCGTTTGAATCAACCACTCAGACTGCGCGGCGTGATCACGCAACTCGTCGGTCTGGGAGAAGACGCAACGCAAGTCAACGCTGAAGTGCAGCTCGAGGTGTTGCAGGGCGTGGCGCAGGACGTTCACGTGCAACTGCCGGAGCAGTTCACGATCAATCAAGTATCGGGCGCAATGGTTGCTGATTGGGACGTGACGAATCGAGACCTGCAAGTTTCATTTATCGAACCGGTGCAGAATAGCGTGAAGTTCACGTTGAGCGGCGAGTTGCGCATTCCGCGCGCGGGTAAGCTCGACGTTCCGCTGATTCGCCTGCCGGCGGTTGAGCGTGAGACTGGTGGAGTCGCTGTCGAAGTGCTCGGCGCGGGCGAGATCAAGGAACGAAGACCGAGTGGCTTGCAAGAAGCCGAAGCCGGGGAGTTGGGCCAACTGATCGCGAGCCGCCAATCGCCTTCGCTGCTGGCATTCAGATTATTACCTGGCGATGGGAAGACGATCCGCACGCTCTCGCTCGACGTCGCACGTTACACACCGCAGGCAGTGCTCACCGCAAACATCGAAGAAGCGGAATACAGCGCGCTGATCGCCGTCGACGGCAAGGTGTTGGTCCAGTCGCGATTTGCCGTGCGTAACAATCAGCGAAACTTTCTGAAACTAACACTGCCGCCGACTGCGGAGTTGTGGAGTGCTTCGGTGGCCGGCCGACCGATTCGGCCCGGACGCGCGCCTGACGGTTCGCTTTTGTTACCACTTGAAAAATCACGAGCCGGTGGCGATGCACCACCTTTCATCGTTGAAATTTCCTATCTCGATCGCGCCACGCCGTGGACAGACCGCGGCCGCGCGCGCGTTTCGCTCGTCTCGGTTGACCTGCCTATCTCGAAATCACATCTGCTGCTTCACCATCCGCCGCTCTTTCGTCTGACGCCGCTGCCGGGCCTGTCCGGAAGTTTTCGCGTCGCTACTTACGCGCCGCCCGAATCGTCCGCGTTGCGCACTACGCCGGCTCCCGCCCCCAACGAACAGCAACAAGCTGAAGGTGAGATCTCCCCGGAGCAGTCTGAAATGAAACAACTCGTCGCCAAGGTTCGCGCGAACAAGCAAAGCGCACGGCCCGCGCGCAACCTGCCGTTACGTGTCGTGTTCCCGCACTTTGGTCCTTCGATCTTTTTGGTGTCGGAGCTGACCGGCGAGAACCAGACGCCTACCGTAGAGTTTGATTTTCAACGTGACAGAAAGAGAGGCGACCGATGAAACCAGCAGCCGTGATTCTGATCTTATTTCTGACCGTTACAGCTTTCGGTCAACATCGAAACTCAACCGTCGAGCTACCACTTCCCACCATAGCCTCCGCCGGCACGGTGACGCTGTCGCTCGCCGAATACAACCGTCTCGTTGAAATGTCGACACGTAAACCGAAGCCGCTCGAGGCAGTGCCGCTGCCGTTTGTGTTGACGCGCGCCGCCTTCAAACTCCGCGTCGAAAACCAAACGCTGATGGGCACTGTCAGCATCGACGGCACGTCACTGGATAAAGGACCGGTGAAGGCTCCGCTGATGACTACCGGTCTTCTTGTGCTGCAAGCCGACCAGTCGGGCAATCCACTGCCGTTCCTGCTTGAAGGATCGAACCACGCGGCGATTCTGAATGGACCGGGACCGTTTGCCGTGTCGCTCGGCGTCGCGTCTGCGTTGACGATCGATGCGGGCCGCGCGGCGTTCACGTTGCCGGTGCCGCTGGCTGGAAGTTCGCTGCTGAGTTTGGAACTGCCCGGGAATCACGCGAATGTGCACGTCGAACCGGGAATCATTACAAAACGCGACACCGTTAACGGCCACACCGTGATCGAAGCATCACTCGAACCCGGTAAGGCGGCGCGAGTTTGGTGGACCACGCGGGAAGTTGCGGCGCCGGTGGCGCAACGTGAAGTCCGTTTTCTTTCCGACATCAAGAGCATCGTTTCTGTGGGCGATTCACAACTACGGCTCACGGCGTTGTGCGACATAAATGTGATCCAGGGTGAAGCGGCGGAGTTCAAGATGCCGGTTCCGGCGGGTTACGAACTTACCGCAGCGTCGGGTAGTTCGCTCGAATCGAGTGAACTGTCTGGTGGTCTGTTGACGCTGCGAGTTCACGATCCTGCGAAACGCAGTCACCAGTTTTTGATCGCCATCGAACGCACCAACAGCGAACCTAAAGTAGAACCGCCGCTGTTTGCTTTCGAAGGCGCGCAACGCGAGACCGGCGAAGTGCTGGTTGAGGGAAGCGGTGCGATGGAATTGAAAGCGAAAGAGTCGGGTGGTTTGCGGCGCATGGACGTGCGCGAAGCAAATGCAATCACGAGATCGTTGTCGCATTTTCCGTTGCAGGCCGCGTTTCGTTACAACCGCCGGGCGACTGACGCGCCAAAACTGGAACTCGAGTGGCAACAGTTTTCCGATGTGAACGTGCTCTCGGCCGTGGCTGAGCGCGCCACTGTGACCACGTTGACGAACGTCGAAGGCCGCTCGTTGACGGAGGTCACGCTGCGCATTCGCAACCATTCGCAGCAGTTTGTGAAAGTTGAACTGCCGCAGGGCGCGCAACTTGTTACCGCCGAAGTGGGAGGTCAAACAGTGAAGCCGGTGGAAGGAACCGATGGTAGTCGCGTGCCGCTGCTGCGCGCGGGTTTGAATGCTTCGGCTCCGTACACGGTGTCGTTTGTTTACTTGAGCACGGGCAGCCGGTTTGGCAAGAACGGTTCGTACGATATCGGCCTGCCGCGGCTGGATGTGCCAATCAACTTGTTGACTTGGGAAGTTTCACTACCGGAACGGTTGGAAGTGAAACAGTTTGGCGGCAATGCACTGTCGGCGGAAGTGTTTCCTCTTGCGGCGCAAAACTTTTTGGCCGACGAGGATGATTTGACGGAAGTCGATAACCGGATCTGGACGCGCAACGATCTCAGTTCGTTGGAACCGGGAGAGATCGGTGGCATCGTGGTCGATCCGGCGGGTGCGGTCGTGGCTGGCGCGGAGGTGTCAGTGGAAACACAATCCGGATCGACTGTGAGCACCAGCACTGACAGCGAAGGCCGCTGGGTGATCGCAGGCTTGCCGGCTGGACCAGTGAAGGTGAAGATCTCTTCGCCCGGTTTCCAACAATTCCAACAGGATTTCTACTACCAGGCGTCCCGCCCGGTGCGCCTGGGAAATACGCTTCAGGTAGGTACCGTAACCGCAACCGTCACCGTCACCGACATGAGCAGCGATGGTCTGGAGCGTGAGAATCGACGCATCGAGGAGATGGTGCGCAAGAGCAAATCGGAGGAGACAGTAAACTCAGCGTCGCAGAACGTGATCAACCTGCAACGCCGCGTTGCGGGAATTCTTCCGGTGCGTATTGAAGTGCCGCGCAGTGGCCGGTCCTACCACTTCGTGCGTCCGTTGGTGTTGGACGAGGAGACGAAGATCACGTTTCAGTACAAGTCGAAATAGGACTTCATTGCCACAAAGAGGCACAAGAAGCACAAGAAAAAACAGTAAAAGGGAGTAGTCAGCGCTCCCGGACTGCTTTGTGCTTCTTGTGCCTCTTGTGCTTCTTTGTGGCTTTATTCCGCGGCGTACCAAAGCACGGCGAAAAAGTGAAATGTAGTGCCAGCGATCACGAAGAGGTGCCAGATGAAATGACTATAGCGCAGGCTGCGCGCGGCGAAGAACGCGAGTCCGCCCGTGTACGCCACGCCGCCCGCTAGTATCAGGAGAATACCGGGCACGGGAACAAGTTCGAGGATGGGTTTGATCGCGACGATCGCGAGCCAGCCCATCACGAGGTAGAGGACCATCGAGATCCACGAGTGCCGGGTGCGTGGCCAGGCCTTGACGACAATACCTGCTATCGCGAGAAACCAAATGATCGCCAGCAGCGTCCAGCCCCACGTACCGCGCAACACGCCGAGTGTGAACGGTGTGTACGTGCCGGCGATGAGCAGAAAGATCGCGCTGTGATCGAAGAAACGGCAGAGGCGTTTGGTTGGTTCGTGTGTGATTGAGTGATAGAGCGTTGACGCGAGATACAGCAGCACCATCGTCCCGCCAAACACCGCGACGCCCACCATAAAATGCTTGCTGCCGATACGCATCGCAGAAAGAACGAGTATCGGCAGCGCGACGATAGCCAGGATTAATCCAAGACCGTGGCTGATGCTGTTGGCAATCTCTTCGCTGGCGGAGAGGGTGCGGGTGGAATCACTCATGCCGCCACATTGTACACGTAACCGCCTCCATAGCCTCTGTGGGGTTTTGCTAAGCATTTTTTTTGCTCAGTGTCTCTCCCAGGAACTTCACCGCTCGCTCGAGAATCATTCACTTCTCGAACCGGCACATTGCCGCCGCCATCAAGAACTTCAAACGCAGCGGGTCTACTTACCTGCTCACCAACACTTATCCTCGTGGGAGCCAGAATAAGAACATTCGCACCGGAGACTTCCGTTACGTCAACCTGCTCTCGCCTCCGTTCAACCTTCCAACACCATTGAGGCAGATAGAAGAAAAGCTTCCGGAGGAACGGGAGCAGTTTTTCGGCAAGACGCTCGCGCTTTGGAAGCTCGCAGATTTGTAGCCACAAAGAGGCACAAGAGGCACAAGAAGCACAAGAGCCTTTGTAAAAGTAGCAGCACGCGACTTAGACCACGCCGTAGACACCTTTTGTGCTTCTTTGTGGCTGATGTCTAGCTAGAACTTTCGCGCGAGCGAACGAAAGAGGGCTCCAGCGACGGGGAGGTTGAGCAGTCGCTGACGTATCGTGTCGCAAAGGACTACCGCCGAACCGACTGCGAGCGCTTCGAGCGCGCATCGCGCTTTGGCAAAGACCATGTCGTATTGGCCCAAAACGTCCTGCGGCCGCGTGGAGACGCTGCCTGACTCCGCACCAATCACATCGAGCGTCAGTTGTGTTCGCCGGCAGGCTTCTGTGTTCTGAGTTTCGCAGGGGGCTCCGACAACGAGAAAGTCGAAATTCGCGACGTGGTAATCGTGTTCCTGTTTGGCGCGTTCGACTGTTCCAACCATCCATGTACGCGCAGTTCGTGACTCGGATGCGCCACGACAAGCGCAGCGCGACGGAAGGATGCTGGGAGCGGCATTCGCCTGTTATCGACCGACAGGATTTATGAAAGCGGTGCAAGAATAATAGAAATCGGGAATTCGGGGAAGGAAATGCGTTCGCCCAATCTGTGTAATCTGTGGATAGACAAATGAAATTAGGGGTTTACCCGAGTTCTAAAGCCGCTGGCGCGCGAGCCTCCGCAAGAGACGAGGGGCAACACGCAGCATCAGTACCGCCGCTCCCAACTTCCAGCCGCCCAAAACGCGGTGCGCCCGCTCGAAGGAGATGCGCGCTTCGTCGAATCGCTCCCCGAGCAAACGAATCTTCCCATCGGCGAGTGCGACCGCGGCTTCCTGCAACTCCATGGATCGTGACAGCTCCGCTTGCTCCGCGGGCGTCAGTTCGTAAGTGTCGGCGATGTGACGGTAGACGCGTATCTCGCGCTTGAGGCGGTTCATTTCGTCGCCGGACAAACTGCCCTCGCGACAGCGATAACGCAGCAACACCTTCCGTTGATACGCCAGCCGCGCCCCACGCTTCGCCATCCGCGTCCACATCTCGAAATCCTGTGCATTGCGCAGACTCTCGTCAAACAGGCCCGCTTCGATGAGCGCGAGCCGCCGCGCGACCACACCGGAGGTGATGACATTGCAGTCATTGCGTAAGAGGCTAATGAAAGTGACGGCACCCTCAGAGGGCGCGGTCTGCATGTAAGTCTTCCCCGCTACCGGCGATTCGCCAAAGAGCAGCGCGTCAGCGTACACGAGGTCGTAGCCACCATCGCGCGCGAATTTCAACTGCTTTTCCAAGTAATCAGACAGCCACAGATCGTCGCCGTCGAGGAAAGCAACAAACTCACCGTGTCCTTCTCGCACGCCGCGATTGCGTGCCGCACCGGCGCCTCCGTTTTCCTGCCGGATGTAGCAGATGCGGTCCCGGTACGGTGCGAGTGCGCGCTCAAGTTCGTCCGTATCGGGTGAGCCGTCATTGACGACGATGACTTCAAAGTCAGTTAGGGTTTGAGCGAACACGGAGTCGAGCGTCTCCGCGATGTACGGCGCGATCTGATACGCCGGTATGATGACACTGACTAAAGTGGTAGCCGTAGCCTCACCTCACTAATCTTTTTCACTGCAATACTCCGTTCACCGGTCGATCATCCCCTGGAAACGAGCAGATGGCCCAGGCTTTTCCGTCGCGTGCGTGCGACTGGTGCGAGAGCCCGTATTCACTCGCCCACTTCTGCAACACTGCCTTTTCCTGCGGTCGTTCGGCGTCGTCCAACAGAACGATCGCACCACTCGCAAAATGTAAGTGTAGCACCGGGAGCAGGCCGAATCGCCCGCCCTTCACGTCTCCTGGGGGGCCATCTGCAACGATCAAACTAAAATCTCGTGGCAACTTGTCAAGCGGAGGATCATACCAGCAGAAGTCGCCGTAGTCTCGCAACGGCGCGAGCGTCAGATGAACGTTACTCAGGCCATATCGTTTCAGCTTTGCTTCGGTTATACGGAAGAACTCAGGATGATGCTCCAGCGTCCAAACAGGCCAACCCCGGCGACCTACGACTGATCCTAAGATTAGCGTCGTCAGGCCGCTACCGATTTCCAGCACCGGTCCTTTCGCCTCGGCCCCCCAACGCGTGACTTCTTCCAAAAACCCACCGACCGCGCGGAAGCCGTCATCGCCCCACGCCTGTGCGAGGTCAGTCAACACATCGAGACCGGGTGCTTCATTCGTGGAAACCGCGGCGAGCCGCTGCATGGCCGCGTCTAACCGTCGCTCGCGAGTGATGCTCTTGATCTTGTCCTTGACCGGGCCCGGTATCATTTTTTTTACGAGCGGTAACATGCTCAAATTACCTCTCCACCTTGCCCGTGCGTTTCGGCTTGCATTGAAACTGAATCTGAATCGCCCAAGTCTGTTTCTTTTTTACGGAGCACAATCGCGACCACTTCGCGAAAGTCTCGCAGCGCACGCCGGCCCGCGGGAATCGCATACAGCAACAGCAGCGCTACCGCGCAAGCAATAACAAGCGACGCGATCAGACCCTTTAGTGGACTAACGATCACTACCGCGCGACGGAACAGAAAGAGCGCGGCGAGCACGCCGAGTGCCGCGCCAAAGGCGGGCGCCACAGTGATGTAGAAATCTCGCGGACGCACCGGACCTTTGCGTCCCACCCAGTAGAAGAGTAACGGGGTCACGATCGTCACCCAAACAAGCGCGTACACTGCGGCAACGCCAACCGCTCCCCACGGCAACCCGGCAACTATCGCCGTAACGATGATTGTGCTGGCTACGAGCCCGTAGCGAAACATGTCGTCAGTGCGTCCCTGCGAAATGAAAAGCCAACCGGTCGTGTTAGCGATGGGCTGAATCAGCGCGGCAACACCGAGCGCCGCAAAGATATGAGCAGCCTCTGTCCACTGTGGTCCCAAAACAATCAGCACGACCCAATCGGCAGTTGCGATCAACAGGGCAATGCCTGGCATCGTTACCGCGGCGATTTTTTCGATGATCCGTAGATATGCGCGCCGGTAGCGTTCGGGAGAATCATTCAAACGGCTCAAAGCAGGAACGGCGACAGTGGTGATGGGCGCGTTGATCTGATCGATCGGCAACGTGAGGAGCTGATACGCCTTCGCGTAGAGCCCGAGTTGGTTGCTGCCCCAAACACGGCCGATGAGCATATTGTCCAGGTTGCGAGCGAAGAAGTTGACGACGCCGAAACCAGTCAGGTTTCCGCCAAACCGCAACAGCGTGCGCACACCTGAACCCAGTGTGGGCCGTCCCGGACGCCACCTGCAGACGGTCCATATTCCGATCATGTAGACGAAGCTCGTCGTCAGGTGGCCTCCAACCAAAGCCCAGTAGCCCCAACCGCGCCACGCGAGCGCGATGGTTACGGAGATAGTCGCCACCAACGCAACGATCTCACAACCGGCCTGAGCAAGAAAGCGCATCTGGCGATGTAAGAGTGCTTCGTGTTGGATCGTGAGCCCGCCGAAGAGAAAGCCGAACGCGTAGACCATCATGATCGCGGTGAGCTTCGCCTCACCATAAAACCAGGCGACTGCCGGCGCCAGCGCTGCCGTTACCATTCCGACGCCGATACTCAGTCCGACGTTCACCCAAAACAACGTGCTGACTTGCGCGGACGTGATCTCTTCGCGCTGCACGGTCGCGGCAGACAGTCCCAAGTCTTTAAACATGGAGACGAAGCCGGTGACTACCACGACCATGCCGATGAGACCGTAGTCTGCGGGCGTGAGCAGTCGTCCGAGCACCATTGTGGCGCCAAGACCCGCGAAAAACTTGAAGCCCTGCGAGGCAAAGGTCACGGCGCCGCCACGGGCTGTGCGTGCAGCTAACCCGGCTTTCAGGCGCTCCGTATTGAAGTACCCGTCATCGGTCTGTCCGGATGCCGCCAAGGCGTTCGCGGCATTTGGAAGGTTCTGGGCCATTGCGTGCCTGCGGAGGTGCGCCCCGCGCTCGGAGCCGAACGCGATACGCAGACTCTGGTGCTTAAATTAGCACGATTCGTAATTCAATGATGTGACAAGTCGTTGAAAAGCGTGTGGTGGATGGAAAAGCAGTACCTACCTGTGCCATATTTATCGGCGTCTCCCACCTTCGTCAAGTCCTTTAGTGAGTTTTCTGCGGATGTCAGTCAATCGAAATCTCCAGCCAGGGCACTTCTACGGCGAAATCACCCGGACCGATTAGGTACGAGGGTGGTGACACAGTCCGCAAACTTTGAATCTTTACGCGTATTGCGCAAACGATCCGATCGAATTAAGAATTGGTGTGGCGCGGAGAGGTGAATCAAGATCCGCTACACGCAATGAGCCGCCACACAATTCGGTGTTGAACTAAGCCGGATCAGGGGTAATTTGGAGCTTG
>Ga0187894_10002841_pt1 | contig 20239 bp, 13 predicted proteins | sample GBC1701081metaG_FD_136650 | JGI IMG/M metagenome (GOLD analysis project Ga0187894, IMG submission 136650) | White microbial mat communities from a lava cave in the Kipuka Kanohina Cave System on the Island of Hawaii, USA - GBC170108-1 metaG ...
CGATGCGACTCGGAGCTTACGAATGCGAGCTGGCGCCGGGGTCGCTGGCCGAAAGCGTCTACAAATCGAATTTCATCTCGGAGCGACATCGCCACCGTTACGAGGTCAACCCGGTCTTCAAAGACCGTCTGGCGGAAGCCGGGCTGGTCTTTTCGGGTAAATCGCCGGACGGAAAATTCATCGAAATGATCGAGCTTGCCGACCATCCCTGGTTCCTGGGCACACAAGCGCACCCCGAACTGAAATCGAAACCTCTGGCGCCGCACCCGCTTTTTGCCAGCTTCATTCGCGCGGCTTACAATCATCGCCTGCGCGACCAGGTTGGCGAAGGACAAATGAAGAGCGAGGTCGTGACCGCGGATTGATGCGAAGTAGAGATACGGAAAAGACGGAAATAACGGAACAAACGGAAATTCTTTAAGGTCTTTCCGGTCTTTTTCCGTTTGTTCCGTTATTTCCGTCTTTTCCGTATCTCTCTTCCTGATCGGATAGAGAAATGAAAATCCATCAGTTTGATCAAGCTTCCAGATCGCTGGCCGTCCGCCACAACGAGAAGGCCATCAAGCTCGAAGAGCGCGGCCATATCGCCGAGGCGGTCAAGTATTACCAGAAGGCGATCAAACTCTCTCCCGCGTGGTCCGTGCCCTGGTACAACCTCGGATTGTTGCGCAAACGTCAGCATAACTGGCAGGAATCGCTGCGATGCAATCAGAAGGCCGTCGCGCTCGACCCTGAGGATCAGGACGCGTGGTGGAATCTGGGCATCGCCGCGACGGCGCTTGAAGATTGGGCCGAAGCGCGCCGCGCGTGGAAAGGGTTCGGAGTCGAAATCCCAGACGGCGAAGGCCCGATTGAGATGGACTTCGGCCCTACGCCGATTCGAATCAACCCGGACGACACGGCCGAAGTGGTCTGGTGTCGAAGGATTGACCCGGCGAGGGCGGTCGTTGATTGCGTCCCGCTTCCGCAATCGGAGCATCGCTTCGGCGACCTGCTGCTACACGACGGCGCGCCGAACGGGTTCAGGAAAATAGACGGGCAGGAAGTTCCTGTCTTCGACGAATTGCAGTTGCTCATTCCGAGCGAGTACGGAACCTTCGAGATCATCGTCGAGGGCGTCAGATCCGAGGATGTCGAAGCTCTGGTCGAACAGGCTTACGAGCGCGGGCTGGCCGCCGAAGACTGGTCGGCCAACATCCGAATGCTTTGCAAGGCTTGCAGCGAAGGCCGTCCTGACGGCGGCGAGCACACGCACGACGCGGATCAAACAAGCTACCGTCGCATCGGTTTCGCCGCGCTCTCCGAGATACAGGCCAACGAGGTTTTGCAAAGCTGGCTTGCCGCAAAGCCACAAGCGAAGATCGAAGAGATCATCTGTCTGATCGAACCTGCTTTCATCAACTGACGAATGAATAGTTTTTATCAGAACCTCAAACGCCGAGAAGGCGATCTGTTCCTGATCGCCGGCCCTTGTGTAATCGAATCGGAAGACCACGCGCTGATGATGGCGCGCGAGATTTCGCGCGTCGCGTCAAGGCTCGACCTGCCTTTCGTCTTCAAAGCCTCTTACGACAAAGCCAATCGCTCTTCGACCCGCTCGTTTCGCGGAATGGGAATGGAAGAAGGATTGAGCGTCCTGCAACGAATCAAGGACGAGGTCGGCGCGCCCGTCATCACGGACATCCACGAAACTTATCAAGCCAACGAGGCGGCCGGGGTCGCGGATGTGCTTCAAATTCCCGCGTTCCTGTGCCGCCAGACGGATCTGCTGCAAGCCGCCGCCGCCACCGGGCGCGCGGTCAACGTCAAAAAAGGCCAGTTCCTCGCGCCGTGGGAGATCGGCAACATCATCGAGAAGCTCGAAGCCGCGGGCAATCGCCAGATTATGATCACCGAGCGCGGGACGAGTTTCGGTTACAACAACCTGGTCGTAGATATGCGCGCGTTCCCGATGATGCGCGAATTCGGCTACCCGGTCGTCTTCGACGTCACGCACAGCCTGCAACTGCCCGGCGGGTTGGGCGACGCGACCGACGGGCAATCGGAGTATATCGAGCACCTGGCGCGCGCCGGCGTCGCATGTGGCGTTGACGGATTGTTCATGGAAGTCCACGACAACCCGCCGATGGCTTTGAGCGACGCGGCGACGCAATTCGCGCTGGACAAACTCGAACCGCTGCTTGAAACTCTGCTCAAGATTCACGAGCTTGTTAAACCAAAGGTCGAGGCGGGACATAAATGAGAGCGCCATTGGGCGATCAATGGGCGCAAAGATATTTATGAAGCTTGAACTGAGATCGGTCAGGATCAAAAACTGCGGGCCGATTGATGACATAAAGATCGATTTCTTTGATGCAAAGGGCAAGACCCTGCCAGTGTGTGTGATTGGCGGAGCCAATGGAAGCGGCAAGACAACTGTGCTGGAAGTCATTGTCTCCTTAGCTGAAATTCTGCGTAGTGGTAAGGCAGGCGCATTTTTACAATCGAAGCCTGATGGTTATGCGCAAGCTGATTTGTTGATTGATGGATATGACTTCAGCATTTTCTTCGGAACCTCGCCTGACGATGCGGAGTTGAAAAAGGAATATTGCGGAGAACAGGTGGAGGGAATTGCCCTTGTAAGCACCAAACTTTACGCCGATCTTCGGTTACGTATCAAAAATCAACAAGGGAATCCATTGCCGCAACGGCTATCCGAGATCTATTGGCCGGCCGACAACCTGGTCCCCTCGCTCATTTACCTTCCACACAGCCGCAGCCTTGAGCCAGTTTCAGGCCAACAGATTCAAAAAGAAGACGCCGGTTACAGTTTCATTCATCGTTTTCAAACAGTGCGTCAGTTTCCAGGCTCGCTGACCAGCTATCTTATCTGGCTTGATTATGCAGAGCCCGAGCGATTCTCCGATGTGCGGCAATTTCTCAATGGTCTGGACTTCGATGGTAAAACCTTTCACGTAGACCGCAAGGCATTGGAGGTGATTGTCAAAACCGCCAACGGTCACGAGCATAAGCTTCATGAGTTAAGCTCGGGTGAACAAAACCTGCTGATCATTCTTATTGAGTTACGCCGCAAGCTACTGCCGGGCAGCGTGGTGCTGATTGACGAGATCGAAAACAGCCTGCACCCGGCTTACCAGCATCGGTTGGCGCAAGGGCTGTTGGCGTTGCAGCGCGAGGTCCCTTATCAACTCATCGTCACAACTCACGCGCCTGCTTTTGTAGAGATCTTCGGAGAGGAGAACACACGCATTCTCACGCCGTTCTAGTTCATTGCTATGCGAACCATTTCTTCACTCCCACCCGAACTGACGCGGCTGCTGTTCGACGCCGGGACGAGAATCATCGTGTTGGTCGAAGGAGATGATGATCGCTATGTCCTGCGCGAGTGGTTCAGTGGGTCACTTTCCGAGGTTGAGTTCTACGATTGCGGCGGCATAAGTAATTTGAACAAATGGCTCGAAGATCTGCTCAGTCTCGGCACAAGGTACGCTCTCGAAAACTATTTGTTGGAACCCCAGCCGCTTTGGGAAGTGCTGACGATGCGCCATCCGGCGATCAGGGCTGGCTTACCTGATAAGCAAGCGATGGAAACCCGGCTCATTGAAATCTGTCGGATGTTGAAAAGTGTCACGGCGGCCAACCTGGCCTACTTCGATGAAAACAAGGCTCAATACCAAAGTAGCGGTCAAACTGCGAAGCTCGAATATCTCAGCGTCGGCCATCACCACGACCGCCAGGTGGTAATCCAGCAAGCGGCCAAACAACTGAAATGCAGTGAAGACGAATGCGAGAGACGGATCGCGGAAAGAGAAGAGATCATTAACCGGCATCTGGCGAACCTGAACTTGTCGCATCAGGTCATTGATGGCAAACGCATCCTACATTGGATCAACCACGATCTATTCATAACTGGCCGCGATTATTTGTTCAGGCTTTTGTCCGACCGAGCCAAGTTGCACGATCTGCCCGATGACGTCGTTAAAATCGTTAAGGATCGTATACTGAGTTCAGCGAGAACGTAGAAGGGAAATTCAATGAAACGCATTACGATGATCGCCCTCGCGTGTTTTGTCTTTTGCGCGCTGGGTTTCCGCGGTTTCACCCAACAACAAAACTACGACACGCTCATCACCGGCGGGCGCATCCTCGACGGCGCCGGCAATCCTTGGTTCCCCGCCGACATCGCGATCAAAGACGGAAAGATCGCGGCGATCGGCAAGCTGGCCGGGGCGACCGCCAGACGCGTGATCGACGCGCGCGGCCATTACGTCGCGCCCGGTTTCATCGACATCCATTCGCACGCCGACGAAGGCTTGGGCTCCGCGCAAACCAACACCGATCCGAACAAGATTACGCAAGGCGTCACCACCGAGGTCGTCAATCAGGATGGCCGTTCGCCGATGTGGCCGCTGTCGAAACAGAAATCGCTTTACGAACAACAAGGCATCGGCGTGAACGCGATTCTGATGGTCGGCCACGGCACGATCCGCGCCGCGGCGATGAAGAACGACTTTCAACGCCTCGCCGCGCCGGCCGAGATCGAAGAGATGAAAAAGCTCGCGCGGCAAGCGATGGAAGACGGCGCGTTCGGGCTTTCCGCCGGTTTGGAATATGTTCCAGGGCGTTGGAGCGACACGCGGGAATTGATCGAAATCGCGAAAAGCATTGCGCCCTACAGTGGGATTTACATCTCGCACGAACGCAGCGAAGGGCGCGACCCGATGTGGAAAAACGCGTCAGACCCGACGCCGGCGGTCGATCTGTTGCAGGCCGTGAAAGAGACGATTGAGATCGGCCAAAAATCGGGCGTCACGGTCGTCGCCTCGCACCTGAAGGCCAAAGGCGCGAGCTTCTGGGGCAGCGGCTTCGCCGCCACGCGGTTGATCGCCGACGCGCGCGAACGAGGAGTTCCGGTTTACGCCGATCAATATCCGTATCCGACTTCAGGCTCCGACGGTCAGACGGTTCTGATTCCGATGTGGACGCTGGTTGACGAAGGCGTTGACGCGGGCGGCCAATTGGGGCAATTGCAAAGAGGCGGCGCTGAAGCGTTCAAACGAATGCGCGACAATTTCTCGCGCAGGTTGAACGACCCGGCCACGCGCGAAAAGATTCGCCGCGACATCGCGCACGAGATCGACCGTCGCGGAGGCGCGGACCGTATCGTGGTCTTTGAATTCAGCGACACGTCTTTCAATGAAAAATCACTGGCCGAGATCGCTAAGATGCGCAAGGAAGACCCGATTGACGCCGCCATCTGGATTCAGATGAACGGCCTCAATCGCCCCGGCGGCGCGCGGATGCGCGGGTTCTCGCTCTCGGAATACGACATCGAACACATCATGCAGCAGGATTTCACGGCCACATGCAGCGACGGCGGAACGGTCGCGCAAGGCCAGGGCATTCCGCACCCGCGCTTCTACGGCACATTCGCGCGCAAGCTGCGCCATTACGCTCTCGACCGAAAAATCGTTTCGCTGCCGTTCGCGATTCGCTCGATGACGTCGCTTCCCGCGCAGATTCTCGGCTTGAAAGACCGCGGGACGCTAAAGGAAAATCATTGGGCCGACGTGACGATCTTCGACCCGGAGAAAGTCCGGGACCGCGCTACCTACGTCAATCCGCATCAGTACGCGGAAGGCGTGCCTTACGTGCTGGTCAACGGCGAACTGGTCGTGAATGAAGGAAAGATTACGGGCAAATTGCCGGGTAAGGTTTTGACAAGATCGAATCGTTAACCGAAGGAAACAATTTTATGGGGACTGAAGAGAGAGTACGGAAAAAACGGAAATAACGGAACAGACGGAAAAAAACCAAAAGAGAATTTCCGTCTGTTCCGTTATTTCCGTTTTTTCCGTACTCTTTCTTCCCCGCTCCACTACCACATTGCGACACAAGATGAAGAAGATATTTTTTAGCCTCGTTTTCACTTCGCTCTTCGCTTCATTCGCTCTCGCGCAAGAGTTCGAGATCAAGAAGTACGACCTCAACGCGCGCGTCGTCCCCGAGGAACAGAAGGTCGATGTGCAGGCGAAGTTGCGTCTCGTCAACCTCTCAGGCCCCGATTTGGCCGAGAGGATTTTGCTCTCGCCGGACAACAAGCCTCGAATGGCGTTCCTTCTCAATCCGAAGGCGAAGGTCGAAACGATGAAGATCAACGGCGCCGCCGCGCAACCCAAGACCGAGGACGCGCGCAACAACCTGCTGCGCGTTTACGTTGACATCACCAGCGGCATCGCCGGCTTGCGCGAATTCGATGTTGACTTCACTTATTCGATTCCGGCCGCCGACCGCAGCCCGGCGCTGCACGTTTCGAGCGAGGAAACGGCCCTGCTTCCGGCCAGCTTCTGGTTTCCCGTGGCGCACAACCCGTACGCCGATCACGGCCCTGACACCGCGCCGTTTTCGCTCACGGTCACGGCGCCCGCCGGGTTGAAGATCATCTCGTCCGGCGTCCGCAAGAGTGAAAATTCGTTTGAACAATCGCTGGCCGCGCTGCCTTTCTTCATCGCCGGCAATTACGACGTCGTCTCGCGCGGCGGCGGCGATCATCCGGTCGAAGTCTATTATCCAAAAGGGTCGGGAGGGTCGGGAGGTCCGGGCGATTTAGGAAAACAGCAGGCGGAACGAGTCGCGGCGGAAGCCGAACGCGCCGTCGCGTTCTACGCAAAATACTTCGGCGCGGCGGCCGTGGCGCCATTCCGCGTCATCTCCACGCAGGCGCGCCAGCTCGACACCGCGACCTCCGACACGTTTTCGTCGTCCCGCGAAACCTCCGTGGCGATGGTCGGCGCGGTCACGATTGACGAAAACATCTTCCGCCGTGACGCGCTCGATCTGGGCGCGATCGAACTGCTTTCGGGCGCGGCGGCCAGAGCTTGGATTGACGGCCAGGTTCTGTTGCGCGGGCGCGGCGTCGCTGTGTTGCGCGACGCGCTGCCGATCTATCTGGTGGCGCAATACCTGGGCGAGCGTTTCGGTCCCGCGCAGCGCGACGCGGCGTTCGAGCGGTTCCGCCGCGCTTATGGAACGGTCGCGCGCAGCGACGCTCCGTTGTTGATGCAGAGTCAGCTCGACCGCAACTACGCCACAAGCGTCTACAACAAAGGCGCGCTGGTCTGGCGGATGATGGAGAGAATGGTGGGGCTGCAGGCGTTCGGGACCGCGCTGCGGTCGTCGCTTGCGCGCGCCAGGGTTGACGCCTTGTCGCTGGCCGGGTGGTGGGCGCCGCAACAGGGCCGCGGGGCCCCTCAACCGCACCCGCTCTGCCAACTCTCGCGCTGCGCGAATTTCAGAGAGAACCTGATCTCTGCGGGCGCGGACCGCAAGATCGTCAACGAGCTTTTCAACAACTGGATCGACACCGTTGCTCTGCCCGATTTCGCAATCGGCCAGCCACAAAGCGCGCCTGCCGGCCTCGAATCTACCGTGGCCAATTTCGGCAGCGGAGATTTCACTGTCGAGGTGGTGGCGACCACGGACAAGGGCGAGAAGATTCCCAAGTTCGCGACGGTCAAAGCCGGCGAATACGGATCAGTCAATTTCCCCGCCGGAACGAACATCAAAACCGTCGAGGTCGATCCCGACAAAATTTATCTGCAGAGCGATTACTCGAACGACTCTTTCCCGCGCCGCCCGTCGCAATCCGAGTACTTCGGCCAGGCCAATCTGGCCTTCAGCAAAAACGATTTCGCGACAGCCGAAGCGAAATCCCGCGAGGGACTGGCCGCCACGCCCAACGCGCCGACGCTTCAAGCGTTGCTGGGCCGCGCCCTGCTCGCCCAGAAGAAGAACGATGAGGCCGCGAAGATATTCAACGACGCGCTTAAAGCGGAGCCGTTGCCCATCCAGGCCTACGGATGGGCGCATCTGGGGCTGGCGGAGCTTGCGATGCTGCAAAACAAATTCGCCGAGGCCGCGCGACATTACCGTTTCGCGGCGGCGGCTGACCTGGACGCCGCGACGACCATCGCCGCGCGTGACGGGGCGCTCAAAGCCGAACGCGGCGCCAACGCGGTAAAAATCCCCGAAGACATCCGCTCCTTCCTGCAAAAATTCGACGCCGCCGTGTTGCAAGGCAATTCCACAGTGGTCAATCAATTCATCGAGCTTGGCAACCTCAGGAAGTTCGCTCAATTGCTGGTCGTCAGAAAGCCTTCGGCCTGGGTGACCGAGGCCTTGCGGGCCGAAGAATGGGACGCCAATCGCACGGCGGTTGACGTGACCTTGAAGATCAAGATCGAAGGCAAGGATTACGCGGGCCGCGCCGTCTACGTCATCAGCCGCGCGGGTGGTAAACTGCTGTTGACCGCGGCGCCTACGTTCGATGTGAAATAGCGAGGAAGCGTTATGGCGTACCCGAAAGAGTTGATGAGACTTTCGGTCGAAGAATATCTGGCGCTTGAAGAGAAGAGTGAAGTCCGCCACGAGTACGTCGCGGGCTACATCTTCGCGATGGCCGGAGCGACCGATGCGCACAACATCATTGCAGGAAATGTTTATGCTCACGCGCGTCTGCACATACGCCGTAGTGGCTGTCGAGCGTATATAGTCAATATGAAGGTGCGGGTTGAGGCGGTGGACGCATTTTACTACCCCGACGTGATGGTTACCTGTGAGCCGTTTGCAGCTAAAAGCGTCTTTAAATCGAAACCGATTCTCCTCGTCGAAGTCCTCTCCCCAGGCACGGAGCTGACGGACCGGCGCGAAAAGCTCTCAGCCTATTTCAAGCTGGAAAGCCTGATAGAGTACGTCCTGATTTCGCAGGATGAAAAACGGGTTGAAATCTATCGCCGTGACAAGCGCGGCAAAATACAAATGCTGGTTCTCGGAGCGAATGATGAAGTCCGCTTCGAATCACTGCCGAACGGCGCGCTCACTTTGACTATGGACGACATTTACGAGGACGTGATCTTCAATCGACCGGCTCAGCCTCCGGAAGACCAATGAACATTTCAACCGAAGAGACAATCACCCGCGCCCGCCCCATCAAACTTCTGCTCACCGATTGCGACGGCGTGTTGACCGACGGCAGTCTGCTTTACACATTCGACGGCAAGCGTGTGATGGAAGGCGCGAAAGCCTTTCACATCCACGACGGGCAAGGCTTGCGGCTCGCGCATGAAGCCGGATTGAAGCTGGGCATTATCAGCGGCCGCGTCTCGCCGGCCCTCATTGCCCGCGCCCGCGAATTGCAGATCGACCACCTGCATCAAGGCATCAACGACAAACTCGCCGTCTACGAATATATCAAGAACACCGAAGGCCTCATCGACGAACAGATCGCCTATATCGGCGACGACCTGCCCGATCTGGCCGCGATGCGCCGCGCGGGATTGGCGATTGCCGTCGCCGACGCGGTTGACGAAATCCGCGAATGCGCTCATTTCGTCACGGGCAAACCCGGCGGGCGCGGCGCCGTGCGCGAAGCGATTGAATTGATCCTCAAGGCGCAGGACAAATGGCGCGAATCGCTCCAGCGATACTCCCTCTAAAAACCTCGGCGACAACCGGCCGCCTCGCGCCGCCCGGCTGTTACAGATGCAAAAGCGTCACAGGCCGCATGACCGCGACCACGTTTCAGCCCGTATGATCGCGGCGTGGAAAATCAACGCGCAATGCGCGACAAATTTGCTTCGGAATCTGAAAGGAGTGATCAATGGCCGAATCGGTCTACATAACTGCTTTGGGCAAATTCCTGCCCGGCCCGCCCGTTTCCAACGACGAAATGGAAGAGTATCTGGGGATGATCGGCGGCAAACCCTCGCGGCTCAGAGAGCGCATTCTCAAACAGAACGGCATTCTCAACCGCCATTACGCGATTGACCGCGAGGGCAGAGTCAATTACTGGAACTGTGATCTGGCCGCTCGGGCGGCGCGGGATGCGGTCTCAAGATCGGAATTGACGCTGGCGGAGATAGAGCTGCTGGCGGCGGCGACCTCGCAAAGCGATCTGCTGGCGCCGGGATTCGCCAGTCTAACGCACGGCGAGTTGCGGATGCCGCCGTGCGAGATCGCCAGCCTGCACGGCGTCTGCGCCAGCGGCGTGATGGCGCTGAAGTACGCCGCCCAGGGCATTCGCAGCGGCGAGCGCCGCAATGCGCTGATCTGCGCCAGCGAATTCACCAGCCGTTTCTTCCGCCGCGGATTGTTCGAGGAGACGCGCGCGTTCAAAGAGGAAGCGCGCGTATCTTTCGACGCGGAGTTTTTGCGCTGGATGCTTTCGGACGGCGCGGGCGCGGCTGTGCTCGAATCGCGGCCTAACGCCCGCGGATTGTCGCTGCGCATAGATTGGATCGACCTGGTCTCCTACGCCGACCGGCTCGATGTCTGCATGTACGCCGGCGCGAACAAGGGCGAAGAGAGCCGGCTTGGCCGTTCGTGGTACGACTACCCGAGCTTCGCGGCGGCGGCTGAAGACGGCGCGATTCTGCTCAAGCAGGATGTCCGACTTCTCGACAACATCGTGAAACTGGGCGTGGCGCGCTACTTCGAGCTGATCGAGCGAGGGCGCTTCAAGCCTGACGAAATCGACTGGCTCGTCTGCCATTACTCCTCACACGTCTTTCGCGGCAAGATCATCGAGCTTTTGCAGAAGGGCGGCGGGATGATCCCCGAAGAGCGATGGTTCACGAATCTCTACACCAAGGGCAACACGGGCGCGGCCTCGATCTTCATCATGCTCGAAGAGCTGTTCAACGAGGGCCATTTGAAACCGGGCCAGAAGATTCTGTGCATGGTTCCCGAGAGCGGGCGATTTGTCGTGTCGTTTATGCAGCTCACGGTTGTCGAGGCCGGAAGCGCCGCCGACACCCGGCCTGAGGTTCGAATTGAAGCGGATGAGGCGAAAGACTCAACGGCCGATCAGGCGGGCGACGATCTGCAAAGCTCGTTGATGAGGCGGCTGGCGCGGGTGTGGGTGGATTTCGAGACTCAGCTCAACCGCGTTCCGATCATCGACAAGCTCGATCGAGGCAAGCTGCGCATCGAAGACTACCGGTTGCTGCTGCTCAATCTGCGCCAGCAGGTGATGGAAGGCGCGCGGTGGATTGCGCGCGCGGCCTCAAACATCACCGTCGAGCATTTCCCTCTGCGCTCGATGTTCATCGGCCACGCCGGCGAAGAGCATCGCGATTATCAAATGATCGAGCGCGATTACCTGGCGGTGGGCGGCAGCCTCGAAGAGATTCAGCGCGCCGAGAAGAACCTCGGCTCCGAAGCGCTTTCGGCCTGGATGTTCCATCGCGCGAGCCAGGAGAACCCATTCGATCTGCTCGGAGCGATGTTCATCATCGAAGGATTGGGCGCGCGGATGGCGCGGCGATGGGGATTGAAGATCCGCGAGCAACTGGGACTCGACGACAAACAGGTGTCGTTCCTGCTCTATCACGGCGCGAACGACGACAATCATTTCTCGAAGCTCGAAGCGGCTATCGGGAGCGGCCTGTTAACTGAAGAGATCGCGCGGCGGATCGTCAAAACAGCCAAAGTCACGGCGCGGCTTTACGCGCTGCAACTCGAAGAACTGGGCAATGTGTAACGCCCTGAAACAAGGAGAAAGAGATGCGATTCTCTATGCGACTCGACTCGCTGGATTACGATCAACGGGACCCGGACCCGTGGCTGGCGCTGTATCTGGATCGCAGCATTCAGCTCGACGACGAAGCGAAGGCCGCGATGCTGCTTTCAATGCGGTCGAGATCGCGGCAGTTTATCCTGCCCGTCGTGCGCCCGCTGGCGCGGCTGGCGATGGTGATCATTCAATTGGTCAAGATCGTCATTCCGAACCGGTTCACTTCCTCGAAGCTTCTGCATCGGCTGATCTACTGGGGATTGAAATATTTCGTCAGCCCGGAGGCCAATTTCCTCATCATGCGCCATTTTCACATCGGCTCCGAAATTCTGGCGTTTACCGCCAGCAATGTCCCGGGCGTCAAGACGGAGCTTCACCGGCTGAGGCCCGTCGAGCTGGAAGACCTGCTCGACGACTTCTTCCTCAAACATGATCTCAATCTCTTCAACTTCGTCATCCAGTTGAACAGCCAGTTGCGCGAGCGTGGAGACGAGATCGAACCGCCCGCGCAAATCGACTTCGACTGCATCACGGACGGCCCGTTCCCGCTGGGCGAATTTCCGCGGCGCTGGACGAATGTGATCGACGTGCAAACGGCGATTGAACTCTACACGCCGCTCTACCAGCTCTTTCTGACCGACAGCGATTTCTGGCGCGCGTCGAATTCGCTACAGCTCGACGAGACCGTGGCGCTGTACGTGGCGCGGATTCTGAACGAATCGCATCATCTCGGACTATTGAACAACAAACATCCGATAGTGCCGCTTTCGACGCTGGCGGCGGGCTTCCGGCTGATGCTGCACGGGCTGGCCGCGGAGACGCTGCACGCGACGCTGCGCGAGCAGAAAATGAGATCGGTCCGGCAAACAAAGCCGGCGGACTAGACAAAAAAATGTGAGACAGAAAAATGAAGCCCTTTCGGCCGCTGTTCTTATTTTTCTGTCTCACATTACCGTTACAACCCGCGCCTCTTTGAATATAATCCGCTCGCGCAAACAACTGCCATTGCGCGAAACACGATCTCTTTCAAAGGCGAGGTTCTATGGTCGATCCCCCCTCAGCAAAACGGGCGCGCATCTTCATCAGCTACAAACATAAAGTCGAGCCTGACCAATCAGTCGTCGATAACGTCGTCCAAACGCTCGAACCGCATCACACCGTATTCATAGACAAAAAAATCCTGCCCAGCCTGGAATGGGGCAAGTGGATTCAGGATCGCATCAGCGAATCCGATTTCCTGATCGTCTTTCTCACCGCTCAGTCGGTGGGAAGTGAAATGGTGCGGGCGGAAATCCAATTGGCGTATGAGCTGGCGCAGAAGCAGGGCGGACGGCCCAGGATCATTCCGGTGCGCCTGGCCTACTACGAAAAATTCATCTACCCGCTGAGCGCCTACCTCAATCACATTCAATGGGCCGAGTGGGACAGCGAGGCGGATACTCCGCGTTTGATCGATCAACTGCAACAAGTGATCGCCGAGCAATCGGTGATCTTCACCCCGTCGCCGGCCAGGGCCGATCAACCGCAAGCCGCGCAATCCGCCGCGCCTCCGCCGCCCACGCCATCGGCTCAACCCGGAAAGCTCGATTCGCCCGAAGGCACGATCGATCCGCAATCGGCTTTCTATGTCATTCGCTCATCCGACGAGGTCGCGCTCAGCGCCATTCAACGCCAGGGCGTCACCATCACCATCAAAGGCCCGCGCCAGATGGGCAAAAGCTCGCTGCTCATCCGCACTTTGGAGAAGGCGGTCGAGATAGGAAAACGCGCCGTCTTCCTCGATTACCAATTGATCGAACGCGACACGCTGACCGACGCGGACAAATTTTATCGCCGCTTCTGCGATTGGGTGACTGATGAATTGGAGATGGAGAACCGTGTTGACGAGTTCTGGAATTCGCCATTGGGCAACAGCCAACGCTGCACTCGCTACTTCAGCCGCTACCTGCTCAAGGAGTTGAATCAGCCGCTCGCGCTGGCGATGGACGAGGTCGAAAACCTCTTCGACACGGCTTTCCGCTCGGACTTCTTCAGCATGCTGCGCAGTTGGCACAACAGCCGCGCCAACATCGCCACGCCCATCTGGAAACAACTCGACCTGGTGCTGGTTACTTCGACCGAGCCTTACCAGTTGATCGAAAACCTGAACCAATCGCCCTTCAACGTCGGCGAGGTGATCGACCTGGAAGACTTCACACCCAAACAAGTGGCCGACCTCAACCAGCGCCACGGCGAGCCGCTCAACAACGATGAAGAGCGACGCTTGATGCGATTGCTCGGCGGACATCCGTATCTGACGCGCCGCGCGCTCTACCTGATCGCCACGGGGCGCTTCTCCGTCGCCGAGCTGTTCGCCAAAGCCACGGACGACCGCGGCCCGTTCGGCGACCATCTGCGCTACCACCTCTTCCGCCTGCGCAACAAAGAAGAGTTGATCAAGGGGCTGTGCGACGCGCTGCTGCGCAACGCCTGCGACGACGAAACCATCTTCTTCCGCCTGCGCGGCGCCGGCCTGGTCAAACGCGAAGACCAGGCCGTGAAACCACGCTGCCAACTTTACGCGGACTTTTTCCGGGAGTACCTGAAATGTCAGTAAAGATGAAGCCCTTTTACACCATCGGCGGCACGGTCCAGGCGGGCGGCGGCGAATACCTGACGCGCCGCGCCGACGACGATCTGCTGCGGCTCTGCCGCGAGAGCACATTCGCCTACATCCTGACCGCGCGCCAGATGGGTAAATCGAGCTTGATGGTACGCGCAGCTCAACGGCTGGCGCGAGAAGGCGTCTGCCCGGTGATCATCGACCTGACGAAGATCGGCACGCAGGTCACGCCCGAACAGTGGTATCTCGGCCTGCTCGCCGAAATCGAAGATCAGTTGACGCTCGACACCGATCTCGTCAAATGGTGGCAAGAGCAGGCGCAATTCGGCTTCACGCAACGCCTGACGAAATTCTTCCAGGAAGTCCTGCTCAAAGAGGTCGCCGCGCCGATTGTCATCTTCGTTGACGAGATAGACACCACGCTCGGCCTCGATTTCACCGACGATTTCTACGTCGCGATTCGTTACCTTTACAACGCCCGCGCCACCGCGCCCGAATTCAAACGCCTCTCGTTCGCGCTCATCGGCGTGGCCACTCCCGGCGATTTGATACGCGACCCGCAACGCACTCCGTTCAACATCGGCCGGCGCGTGGACTTGACCGACTTCACCGGCGAAGAGGCCGCGCCGCTCGCCGAAGGCTTGAACCTTCCGCCCGATGAAGCCAAACAGGCGCTGCGATGGGCGATGAAGTGGACGAACGGCCATCCTTACCTGACGCAGCGGCTCTGCCTGGCAATGGTGGACGAACGCCGCCCGCATTGGACCGAAGCCGACGTCGACCGCACGGTCGCCGCGACATTTTTCGGCGCAATGAGCGAGCAGGACAACAACCTGCAATTCGTCCGCGACATGCTCACCAAACGCGCGCCGGATGTTGACGGTGTGTTGACGACTTATCGAGTAATTCGCGCGGGCAATCGCGCTGTGCGCGACGAAGAGCGATCGATCGTCAAATCGCACCTGAAACTTTCCGGCGTAGTTAGGCGCGAAGGCGTCGAGTTGCAGGCGCGAAATCCGATTTACGAGACGGTGTTCGATGAGCAATGGGTGAAAGATCATCTGCCGGCCAACTGGCGCAAGCGGTTTCGCTATGCGGCGGCCGCCTTGCTCGCCGTGTTTTTGATTCTCTTGCCCGCGACCGGGGTTTACGCCTGGAAGAGCCGGGACCTTGAACGGGTCAACCAACGACTCGAAGAAACGAATCGCCGGCTTGAAGAGGCTAACGAACGGCTTGGGCGGGCATTCGAGGAAGTCAGCAAAGCGCGAGACAGCGAGGCGAAACAAAGAACCGTGGCGGAAAAAAACGCCGAGGAGGCAAAGGCAAATGCAACGGAGGCGGAGCAACAAAAGAGTCTGGCGCAAACCAATGCGATGGAAGCCGAGAACCAACGGAATGTGGCCCAATCCCGCGAACTCGCGGCCAACTCCAGCCTGCTTGCGCCGGTTGATCCCGATCTGAGCTGGAGCCTGGTCAACGAGGCGGTGCGGAAAGAACATACATTGCAGGCGGAGGATGCGTTCAGGCAATTTCTGCTTGAAAGGCCGATGATCAACATCATGAGGGGCCATTCGGGTTACGTCAGGAGCGCGGCCTACAGCCCGGACGGCAAGTTCATCGTCACCGCAAGCTCTGACCGCACGGCTCGGGTCTGGAACGCCTCCACCGCTCAGCTCGTCGCGGAACTCAAAGGACATTCGGATTCCGTCTGGAGCGCGGCCTACAGCCCGGACGGCAAGTTCATCGTCACCGCAAGCGATGACCGCACGGCTCGGGTCTGGAACGCCTCCACCGCTCAGCTCGTCGCGGAACTCAAAGGACATTCGGATTACGTCCGGAGCGCGGCCTACAGCCCGGACGGCAGGTTCATCGTCACCGCAAGCTCTGACCGCACGGCTCGGGTCTGGAACGCCTCCACCGCTCAGCTCGTCGCGGAACTCAAAGGCCATTCGGCTTCCGTCCGGAGCGCGGCCTACAGCCCGGACGGCAAGTTCATCGTCACCGCAAGCTATGACCGCACGGCTCGGGTATACCCGCGAGTGATGTTTATGCCTTTCGATGAATTGATGGAGTTGGCGCGCAAACTCCCGCCGCGCGAATTGACGCCGGAGGAGCGCGAGAGGTATCTGCAAGAACCGCGGAGCAAGCGGGCATCGCGGCAGAGATAAACAATCAACGGCAATCGGCCAACGGCGATCGGCAGGCCACGAAGCCAGCCCCCGTCCCGTAGAGACATCTGACAATAGCCCGGCGATTCATCGCTGGGGAGCGAACGCAACAGGCGTCCAGTCCCTACGGGACTGGATTGATTTTCCCGTGATTCCCGGCGATAAATCGCTGGGCTATTCTCAAGCGTCCTCGCGGGACGAAAACAAGGAGCGCAATCCATGCCTCAGCACGTCTTCATCGCAATGCCGTTCGGCGAAAAGGACGGCGTCGATTACAACAGAGTTTACGCCGATTACATCAAGCCCGCGTTGGAGAGCGCCGGGTTTGAAGTCTTTCGCGCCGACGAAGAGAAGCGAGCGGGCAGCATCCACGAGGATATGTTTCAGGAGCTGCTGCTGGCTGACCTGGTGGTGGCCGATCTTTCGATGGACAATCCGAACGTCTGGTACGAGTTGGGCGTCAGGCACGCGCTGCGGCCGCGCGGGGTGGTGCAGATTCAATGCGCGCGCGATTACCTGCCGTTCGACGTCTACGGGCAGCGCACGTTGCGCTATCACGTCAAGGACGGCTTGCCCGATCCTGAACATCTGGAGAAAGACAAGCAGGCGTTGACCGAGATGGCGGTCGCCACGGTTACTTCGTTGGGCGAGCGGAAGATCAGCCCGGTCTACAGCCTGTTGCCGTATCTGACTCCGCCCGATTGGAAGACGCTGCGGATGGGCGGGATGAACGAGTTCTGGGAGGCTTACGACCAATGGTCGCAGCGCATCAAGACGGCGCAGCGGGCCGGATGGGTGGGCAACATCGTGGCGCTGGCCAACGAGGCGCCCGCGCGCGTGTTGCAGATCGAAGCCTGCCGCACGGCGGGGAAAGCATTGGTCAGGCTGAAACACTTCGCTTTCGCGCTGGCGCAGTTCGAGAAAGCGCTGGCCATCAATCCGCAGGACCTGGAGAGCCGCCAGCAGCGGGCGATGTTGCTGGGCAAGCTGGAGCGGCGCGAAGAGGCGCGGGGTTTGATCGAAGAGATCATCAAAGATCACCCCGACGACGCGGAGACGCATGGCTTGCTGGGCCGGTTGGAGAAAGATGAATGGGTGGACAAGTGGCGCATTGAAGGGAACACGCCGGAACAGATGCTCGACGACGCGGGTTATGAATCGGAACTGTTGCGAAACGCGATGAACGCTTACGAAGAGGGCTTCCGCAAAGACCCGCGCAGTTATTACACCGGCGTCAACGCCCTGACGCTCCAGTGCCTTTACGGGCATTTGACCGGCGAAGCGATGAACGAGCAGGAGGTGGACGCGATGGCGGGCGGCGTCCGATGGGCCGTGAAATGCGAACTCTACAAGTTGAAGGAACAGCCTAAGGAGACTTACTGGGCAAAGGTCACGCTGGGCGATCTGGAGACGCTGGTCGGGACGCCCGCGAGCGTGGAGAAGGCTTACAGGGCGGCCGTGGCCGTGGCCGAAGACAACTGGTTCGCGCTCGATTCGTCGCAGCAGCAGTTGCTGTTCCTGCGACAGCTCGGCTTCAAACCGGACAACGTCGCCGCCGGATTGAAAGTCTTTGAACGCGCGATGAAGAACCTCAAGCCGGCGTCGCGATGGTCGCCTCGCCGCGTCTTCCTTTTCAGCGGGCACATGATTGACGCGCCGGATCGCCCGGAGCCTCGCTTCCCCGCCGGCAAAGAATCCATCGCCGAGGCGGCGATTTCTCAAAAGCTGGATGAGCTCGGCGTGGGGCCTGAAGATTTGGCGATGTGCGGCGGGGCTTGCGGCGGCGACATGATCTTCGCCGAAGCCTGTCTGCAACGCGGGCTGCAGTTGGAACTGCGCATCCCCTTCGACACGCCGACGTTCCTGCGCAAGTCCGTCAACTTCGCCGGCGACAAATGGCGCGACCGGTTTCACGCGGCGAAAGAGCACGAGAAGACAGGATTGTTGATCATGCCGGAAGAGCTTGGACCGACGCCCAGAGGGGCCAATCCGTACGAACGCAACAACCTCTGGATGCTCTACAACGCGCAGGCGTATGGGCCGGAGAAAGTGCATTTCATTTGCCTGTGGAACGGGCAATCGGGCGACGGCCCAGGCGGCACGAAGCATATGTACGAGACGGTGAGGGAATACTTCGGCCACGCGCACTGGATCGACACGACGAAGCTTTGGTAACCACCGCCTAGATCGGAACAACAAACATTGGAACAGGTTCAACCACGGGGAGCACGGGGTATCACGGGGAAAGACAATAACCATGGCCATCTCCGTGTTCCCCGTGCTCCCCGTGGTTGAACCTGTGTATCAATGTTGTTTGGTCTGATTTAGATCGATTGTATCGCTGAATCAGTACCGCTCGCGGTACTGACCCGTACACGCAATCGCAAACAAGATCAGACAGGAGACACCCAATGCAACCCACCCATGAGAATAAGAACATCAGCCACGAGAGCGAGAACATAAAACTGGCCAAGAAGATCATCGCCGGCCAGGATGCGGATTTCGACGTCATGTTCGACCTGGCCAGGAAACTCAAAAATGAGCGGGCTTTCGGCTTTGCGCGAAGGATTCTGGAACGCGTCCGGCGGAACAAGCCCGAAGCCAACCGTCCGGAGAACCGTTTGAAACTTGCGCAACTGCACGCGCTGGTCACTTACAAAGACCCCGATCTGCCGCCGGACGAGAAGCTCGATGACGCGCTCAACATCCTGCGGGAAGAGGACGAGCTGCAAACCACAAAGAACCAGGAGACGCTGGGATTGGCCGGAGCGATTCACAAACGGCGTTGGGAGATCGACGGTCAGAAGCGGCATCTGGAACGTTCGCTGGCCTTCTATTTGCGCGGGTATAACCAGGGAGTTGCGGATGATTTCGGATACACGGGGATCAACGCCGCATTTGTGCTCGACCTGATCACCGATCAGGAAGAAGGAGAGGCCAAACAGGCGAATGTGACTTTGGAAAGCGCCGCGACGCATAGAAGCAAAGCGCGAGAGATTCGCGAGAAGACCGCCGCCACGTTGGAGGAGATGGCGTCGAAAGATTCGTCGCTCACCGGGACGTGGTGGTTTATCGCCACAATCGCCGAAGCCTACTTCGGATTGGAGAATTACGACCAGGCGCGGAAATGGTTGAAAGCGGCTGCGGAATTGCAGGATGTGACGGAATGGGAGCGTGAATCCACCATCAGGCAACTCGCTCAATTGTCACGCCTGCTGGACAAGCGGGTAATCTCGCCCGATCAGGGGCGTCAGTCCGGAGCCTGGAGCACGCTGCGCGAAGCGCTCAAGGAGATGTATGGCGATGAGCATGTAGCCGAAGCCGCATGCAAGTCGGCGTTCGCGGGTAAGATCGGTTTAGCCCTATCAGGCGGCGGGTTTCGCGCGGCGCTCTACCACATCGGCGTGCTGGCGAAACTGGCGGAGCTGGATGTGTTGCGAAAGGTCGAGGCGCTCTCGTGCGTCTCGGGCGGCTCGATCATCGGCGCGCATTATTACCTGGAAGTCCGCAGGCTGATGCATGAAAAGACGGACCAGGAGATCACGAAAGAGGATTACATCGAGATAGTCAAACGCATCGAATGCGACTTCCTGGCCGGAGTGCAGACCAACATCCGCACGAGCGTGCTGGCCAATCCGATCACGAATCTGAGGATGATCTTCTCGTCGAATTATTCACGCACGCTGCACGTCGGCGAGCTGTACGAAGAGAACATCTTCTCTCGAGTCAAAGACGGCGAGGGCGGCGAGTCCCGATGGTTGAATGAGCTGCGAATCCAGCCGAAAGGCGAGGCCGATTTTCATCCCAAGAACGACAACTGGCGCCGCGAGTCGAAAGTCCCGATCCTGATCCTGAACGCGACGACGCTCAACACCGGCCACAACTGGCAGTTCACCG